>ERZ791744.31-NODE-31-length-170516-cov-13.560363_pt1 | contig 170516 bp, 114 predicted proteins | sample MGYA00510039_ERZ791744 | MGnify/ENA primary metagenome ERZ791744 (study PRJEB30046, sample SAMN00791969) | human gut metagenome | study: EMG produced TPA metagenomics assembly of the A metagenome-wide association study of gut microbiota in type 2... | reverse complement strand
AGCCAATTCGCTACGCTTTGCTCAAATTTACTTTTTCGCTATGTGTTTATTTTATTAGTTTGATGGTCAATAGCATAAATGTGTTTTAAATCGTATAAATAGGTTTTCTGGCTATCGAATCCAATAGGTATAGCTTGTCCTTCGATTGAAGTCTGATTATCACTTAATTGTTGTATTCTTCCTGTGTTTAGATAATATCTGTGTATTTTAGATGAAAGAAGTAATACGGACTCGGTTTCGTCTTGATACAAATTGATTCCTTTTCTTCCATATAGTGCTATTTGATTGATAACGGTGCCGTCTTCTTTGAAAGGTCGTATTTGTCCTGTATGTTTATTAAAGAAAAATACTCCTTTTGAAAATAGAGATATGAGAAGTTCTTGTTGGGAGTATCTACATAATGATACAACTTTTTCTCCATATGTAGCAGGATAGTGCACAAATTGCTTAGTTTTTGGATTGAAACGGTTTACTCCTCCTCCGTCTGTTCCTATCCAAATTTCGTCGGAGCCTGGTTCTTGAAAGAAGCTAAGTATCGCTTTTTCACTCAGTCCATTGGTATATCCAAGTGGAACATCAGAATATGAACGTACAATGGAGTGGCGGATATTGATTAGTCCGCCTTTAACGCTCCCTGCCCATGTGTCTTCTTGTCCATCACGTTGAAATAGACATTGTATAGAGTTGATGGGTAAAGAGTTTTTGTCACCTGGTAAATGCTTTAATATTGTTACAGAATCTGTTTGAGGATGAATAATGTTAATCCCTCCTCCATCTGTTCCTGCCCATATTTTTCCTTTGTGTTCACTTAGGCAAAGAATAACATTATGGCTCAGCTTCCGATTTTCTGTATTATAGGTAGCATGAATGTTTCCTTGTCTATCAAAACAGGTTATACCTCGATTATAAGAGGTAGCCCATATATTTTCATTGTGATCAATCAACACATGAGTTATTTCTCTTTCATTGGGTAACGGAGAAGGTCTTCTTTCTCCATTACGGGTATCAACTAAAGTTATACCTTGCCATTGGCTGATGCAAAGTAGGGTATGAGTATCCCATGGCATCATTTCGCAAATTAAAAATGGGGAAGGAGTTTTTATCTGCAATAATGTTTTTACTTGTTTTTCATTATAAGTATATTGGTAAAGCTTATCTTGGCCGGTTAATAAGATTTTTCCTGGTAATTTACAGAGTGCTGTAGCTTTTAATGCTTTTCCATTTTCATCTAAAACAGGAATAAAACGATCCGTATCAGGTTGATAATGTACAGTTCCATTATTTGTTAGAATCCAAAGAGTATGTAAACTGTCTTCTTCTATTTGATAAATTTCATTCCCTGGTAATGAATAAGGATTTGTATTATCATGGAAATAGCTTTTTAGTTCGTAGCCGTTGAACTTTCCCAATCCTTGTTTGCTGCTTATCCATACAAATCCGTTTTCCTCCGTATAAATATCTTGAATATAAGGAGGAAAACCTTCTGAAATAGACATTTGTTTATATAAAAACTCGTCTGCTTGTATTCTAGCTGCTATTAACAAAAAGAGTATTGAGTAAAAGAGTTGTTTACTGTGAACTTTCATAGTGTTTGCAAAAAAACTTTAGTATACAAAAGTACTAAAATTAGTGGGACCTAAACAAAAGTTTGTGTAAAATCCCCCCATAAAACATTTCTCTATTACAATGTTGAGTCATGTTTATGTTGTCTGAGGCTTCCATTATTGTCTAAAATTTGTTCAATTTTGACTATTTTGCCTGTTTTCTTATAGGTAAATAAAGGTTTATTGATTTTTTGAAATAAATTATTGATTTTAAAACATGGAAGCAGGTTTAATCTCTCATCTTTGCAGCAATTAAAAAATAGAGTTAGCAAAACCGCGGTATTAAAAACATTTATTAACTTTAAAACTATGAAACAAATACGATTTAAGGTACATTCTATTTGTGTCTTTTTGATGTTCTTGTTAATGATTCCGTTTGGAGCTTTTGCTCAACAAGGAATGGTGACAGGACAAGTTGTTGACGAAAAAGGTGAAAGTGTAATTGGTGCTACTGTACAAATAAAAGGAACTTCAGATGGTACTATTACTGATTTTGATGGTAATTTTTCTTTGAAAGCAAAAGTGGGTAATACACTTGTTGTTTCTTATGTGGGTTATTCTACTCAGGAAGTAAAGATATCTAAGCAGACAGGCAATCGCATTGTTTTAAAAGAAGATGCAGAAGTTCTTGACGAAGTTGTTGTCGTTGGTTATGGTACAGCTCGTAAAGGTGACTTGACCGGTGCTTTGACCACGATGAAACCTGATGCTAATGATGCAGCAAAAGCAACTTCTCTTGATAATCTTTTGTCAGGTAAGGTTGCCGGACTGGTTGTTAGCTCTTCTTCAGCAATGGCAGGTTCAGCTTCTTCTATTACAATTCGTGGAGCAAGTTCTTTGCGTGGTGATAACCAGCCGTTGTATGTTATCGATAATGTACCACAAGCATCTGCCGGTGAGTTTGCCTCTTCAGGAATTAGCGGTGACTTCCAGATCAATCAGGATCCGTTAGCTTCATTAAACCCTTCTGATATTGAAGATATTACTATTTTGAAAGATGCATCTTCTACAGCTATTTATGGTTCTCGTGGTGCGAATGGTGTTATTTTGATTACAACAAAGAAAGGTAAACAAGGTAAAGCTAAAGTAAATGTATCAGCTAACTTTACCATAGCTGAACCTTCTAAACTTTTGGAAATGACCAATTTGTATGAGCATGCAGCTTATATTAATTCACGTGTGTCAAATGGTCAATACCCATTTTATGTGGTAGGTGATGAGGTTAGATATGTATTCAATGATGCTTTGGCTAATTATGATCCTAATAATCCTGCGACTTATCATATTATCAATTACCGTAACTGGCAGAAAGAAATTTATACATCTGCTTTCTCTCAGAATTATTCTTTGTCTGTTAGTGGTGGTACAGATAAAACTACTTATTATATCTCAGCTAATTTTAAAGATATAAATGGTACAGTCAAGCAAACAGGTTTGAAACAAGGAGATTTGCGTGCCAATATCGGTATGGATTTATCAAAGAGCGTACATTTGAATATGACATTGAGCGGTTCTTTACGTCAAAATAACATGATGGCTGGTGGTAGTACATTAGGAGGTTCTACAACAGCTATTTCTCGTACAGCTCTCGATTATGCACCATTTGAAATGCCGGATGGAGACCCTTCATTCAGCTCTGAAAATAAAACTACTATATTTAGCTGGTTGAATGATTATGAAGATATAGCAAATGACAAGACATTTAATGCTTCAATGGATTTGTCATGGAATATTATGAAAGGCTTACGCTATAACTTGCGTGTAGGTGGAAATTTGAATATAAACGACCGTAAGCGCTGGTATGGTTTACAGCTGTATCAAGGAATGAATAACAATGGTTATTTAGCATTGACAGACTTAAATAAGAGTAATGTTTCTATTGAAAATGTATTAAACTATAATACAAAATTAGGATCTGTTGCTACTTTAGATGCTACAGTTGGTGTTACTTACGATGATTATAACTTCTTGAATGAAAATACCAATGGTAGTCAGTTCACAATGTTCGATTTAAGAGAGAACGGGCTTCACATGGCTGGTAATGTGCAACATTTGGCTCCGATTCAGAAAGATTATCAATTGTTGTCTTATCTTGGTCGTATCAACTTAACATTCTTAGATAAATATTTGATTACAGCTTCTCTGCGTGCCGATGGTTCTAGTAAGTTTGGTAAAGGAAACCGTTGGGGATATTTCCCTTCAGCTTCTGTTGCATGGCGTATGGAGCAAGAGGAATTCCTGAAAGAAGTAGATTGGTTGAATCAGTTGAAAGTTCGTGTAAGCTATGGTGTAACTGGTAACCAAAGTATTGATCCATATTCTACATTCTCAATGTACGGCTCAGACGGTAACTATCATTATGGTAATGGAAATGGAGAACAAGAGTCTGTATTACAGATTACTAATTTGCCTAATGATGGTTTAACTTGGGAGAAAACAGCTTCTTGGAATGCTGGTCTTGATTTTAGCTTGTTGCGTTCACGCTTGAGTGGTACATTCGATTTCTATGTAAAACGAACTAATGACTTGCTTATTTCACGTTCTCTTCCAGGATCTGCTGGATTTGGATCTACTTATTATAATCAAGGTTCGTTAGATAATAAAGGTGTAGAATTCTCTTTGACTGCTCAGGTAATTGATACTAAAGACTGGAAATGGAGCATTACTGGTAATATTGGAAAGAATAAGAGCAAAATTGTAAATCTTGGTTTGTTACCAACAGATTTTGGATGTTTGGGTGAACGTATCGGTTATTATGGTAACTCACTGGGTGACCATTTTGGTGTAGGACATGTGTTCTTGCAGGGTGAAGCTCCGGGATTATTCTTGGGATATGTTACACAAGGTATTGTACAGCCAGAAGATATTACAGATCAAGGTGTGAAGTTTATTAAAGACGATGGAACTATCGGATATTATAAAGATGTAAATGGAAGTATTCCTGCTGCTGGTGATATCAAGTTTGTTGATAAAGATGGAAACGGTTCAGTTAATACTTCAGACCGAGATATCATAGGTAATCCAAATCCTGGATTTACATATGGTTTCCAGACATCTTTGTCATGGAAAGGACTGACTCTGAGTGCTGCATTTAATGGTGTACAAGACCGCGATGTTATTAATGTAAACAACCGTTACATCAATACTCCGGGACAAAAAGCTGGTACTGTATCAAAGAAAGCTTTTGAAGGTATGTGGACACCTGAAAACCATTCAAACCTTTATCCTTCTTCTAATTTTATTGTACAGAACATGGTAATGGACCGTTATGTAGAAGATGCTAGTTACTTGAGATGTTCTGATATAACATTAAATTATGCACTTCCTACAGCATGGATGAAGAAAATCGGTTTCCAGAATACATCAATTTTTGCTTCTGTAAAGAATGCGTTTGTAATCACAGATTATAGTGGATATGATCCTGAAGTAAATAGTTTTGCATTTGATGGATTACGTCCAGGCGTAGATATGAGTTCTTATCCTACTCCTCGCCAGTTTGTATTTGGATTGAACGTGACATTCTAATAATTGCATTTTAATAAAGTATATATTATGAAACTATATAAATATTTGATATTATCAATTGTAGCGGCTTCCAGCTTTTCTTCTTGTTTGGATGAAGAACCGTTATATTCACAGAATAATACTGTGGTCTTTTCTTCTGACTCTGGTGCAGAATTAGCTTTGTTGGGATGTTATGCCTATATGACTTCTACATCTGCTTACGGCCAGCATTTTCAGGAAATACCAGTTAGTGGTGCAGGATTTTCCTGGTCACAACGTAATGGTAGTGATGGTATTGTGAGTCTACAATCTTTATCAAGTGATGGATTGATTTCTACAACTTGGAATGGAATGTATAAAGTGATTTCTGAAACTAATGCTTTTCTGGAGAATTTGGATGCAAGTGGTCTGAGTGCTGAGACTAAAAATCAGTTTGGAGGAGAAGCAAAATTTCTTCGTGCATTGGCTTATTATAATCTTGTATCGCTTTGGGGAGATGTGCCCTTGAAAACAGTGGCTTCTACTTCAGAAGGTATTTCAATGCCTCGTACTCCGAAAGAACAAGTGTTGGGTCAGGTTGTACAGGATTTGAACGATGCTTTGACTATTAAGGAAACTTCTGATGTTGGGCGTATTAATTCTTGGGCAGTAAAAGCTTTCTTGGGAAAGGTTTACTATAAAATGGCAAAGCTTGGTATAAATACCAATGAGAATTTGAAAAATGCAAAAGATATGTTCGATGCTGTTTATAATAAGCATGTATACGAATTGGAAAAGAACTTTGCCGATTTGTTTGGTGACTGGGTAACGACTTCGAAAGAATCTATTTTCCAGTTGAACTTTGCTTTGAATTCTCCTTCTTGTTTCAATCGTGCCAGCAATCGTTTTTCTCCTACAGGTTCAACACCGGGTGTATGCTGGAGTACATACCGTGCAACAAAAGCAGCCTATGATATGCACCAGGGAACTTATCCGGGTGATCCACGTATAGCTGCTACATTCTTGACTGTACATAGAGACCGTGGCGGAAATAATAAGCCAGAACCTAAAGCTCAGGTAGGTGATCAACCATCTGCAAATGATTCGGTATATTATTATCCTTATTTTACTTATACAGTTCAGACAGGTAAAAAAATGGTGAATGGAAAGGAAGTGGCTGTATATGATTCTATTTATAAAAATGGAAAAGCTGTTGCTGTAAAACAGTATGTAGGTCGATTGCCTTATGAGAAGTTTAAAGATCCAACAAATCCTGATTTAAATTATCTGAATAATTTGAATGAAGAAGATGGTAAGACTCCACAAGAAAAAGCATATATCAAAGCTTTGAAGGGTATACAGAAAAAATATGCGGAGAGCGGTAATCAGAATGCATGGCCTGCACATATGAAACTGTATGATGCCAATCAGCAGGGAACTTCTTCTCATAAGAACTTAATGGTATATCGTTATGCTGAGATGCTATTGCTTATGGCAGATGTGTATAATGAACTTGATAATACTTCGAAAGCTATTGAATTGGTAGAAGAAGTATTGAAACGTGCACGTGAGTCTGCTGGAGGTAATGGAGTTGAACCTAAAGCATGGTCTAAGCAGTTGACTAAAGAGGAAGTCAGTGAAAAGATTTATTTCGAGTTCTTATTTGAGTTGGATGGAGAACCCTCTATGTATGAATTGCTTCGCGTAAAAGGAACAGAATATTTGAAGAAAGCTTTGCAGTATCATAATAATCATGAATTAACTAAAGTTTCAGATGCATATTATAAGAGTGCTGCTCAAAAATGGACCGATCGACTTTATAATGAAGGAAATCTGACCGAAGACTTCTTGAAGAAGAATTTACTGTTGCCAATTCCTGATACAGAAAGAGATGCCAACCCAGGTATTACAGATAATAATTTTGGCTATTGATAAAATAGCTCATTTTTAGAATTTGTTTATACAGATTTCTGAAAGCCTGCATAATTACATTTTCATTATGATTCTTATGTAATTGTGCAGGCTTATTTAATAAGATTTTGGACCTATATAGATTTTTATTCGAATGTTCTGGAATCTGTTAGCATATATATTGACTTCATATATTATATAGATCATATGAAAAACCTGAATTTATTTTATTCGATGGCCGGATTGAGTGCTTTGGCCGCAACGCTTCCTTCCTGCCAACAGAATAAGTCGGAAGCAAATAAACCTTATAACATTGTTTATATCATGACTGATGATCATACGGCTCAGATGATGAGTTGCTATGACACTCGGTACATAGAAACGCCTAACTTGGACCGTATTGCTGCCGATGGAGTACGTTTTACGAATAGTTTTGTCGCAAATTCGTTGAGTGGTCCGAGTCGCGCTTGTATGATTACGGGTAAGCATTCGTGTGGAAATAAGTTTTATGATAATACGACTTGTGTCTTTGATAGTGCTCAACAGACGTTTCCTAAATTGCTTCAGAAGGCAGGTTATCAAACAGCTTTAATTGGTAAATGGCATTTGGAAAGTCTGCCTAGCGGGTTTGATTATTGGGAAATATTGCCTGGACAGGGTGATTATTATAATCCGGATTTTATAACTCAGAATAATGATACCATTCAGAAACATGGGTATATAACTAATCTGATAACGGATGACGCAATAGATTGGATGGAAAATAAGCGTGATAGAAATAAACCTTTCTGTCTGATGATTCATCATAAAGCGATTCACCGAAATTGGATGGCAGACACATGTAATCTGGCATTGTATGAAGACAAAACTTTCCCACTTCCAGAAACATTCTTTGATGATTATGAAGGTCGTCCGGCTGCTGCAGCCCAAGAAATGAGTATCGTAAAAGATATGGATATGATTTACGATCTTAAAATGCTACGTCCGGATAAAGACTCAAGGCTGAAAACACTGTATGAGTCGTTCTTAGGTCGTATGGATAAGGAGCAGAGAGCTGCATGGGATAAATTTTATGGTCCGATTATTGAAGATTTCTATCAGAAAAATCCTCAGGGAAAAGAACTGGCAAATTGGAAATTTCAACGCTATATGCGTGACTATATGAAAACTGTTAAATCATTAGATGATAATGTTGGTCGCGTTCTAGACTATTTAAAAGAAAAAGGCCTGTTAGATAACACACTGGTAGTCTATACTTCTGATCAAGGATTTTATATGGGTGAACATGGATGGTTTGACAAACGTTTCATGTATGAAGAATCTATGCATACCCCTTTAATTATGCGTTTGCCGAAAGGATTTGATCGTAGAGGAGATATTACAGAAATGGTTCAGAATATTGATTACGCACCTACATTCCTGGAGTTGGCGGGAGTAGAAGTACCTGAAGATATGCATGGAATTTCGTTATTGCCTTTGTTGAAAGGGGAGCATCCTACTGACTGGCGTACGGCATTGTATTATCATTTTTATGAATATCCGGCAGAGCATATGGTAAAACGCCATTATGGAATTCGTACGAATAAGTATAAGTTGATCCATTTTTATAATGACATAGATGAATGGGAACTTTATGATTTACAGAAAGACCCCAATGAGTTGCATAATTTGTATGGTCAAAGTGAATACGATTCGATTGTAAACAATTTGAAGAAACAAATGCTGGAGTTACAGGAAGAATATAATGACCCTGTACGTTTTTCTCCAGACCGTGATAAACAATAATAAGAATAATAATATGATGATGAACATATATTTTCAATCGAAGAGATGGATGGTGGCTTGTATGGCAACTTTAATATTAAGTTTGTCTGGCTGTCATTCTTTACAACAATCTGAGGATGCAACTATTATACCTCAGCCTTTGTCTGTAGAAAAAGGAAACGGTTCTTTTTCCTTTAGTGAAAAGACTGTAATAGCAGTAGCTGATAATGAACAACGTATCATTGCTGAAAATTTTGCTTCTTTGTTTACTAAACCGGCGGGATTTACTCCTAAGGTTGAAATGGTGAAAGATGGTGATATTGTTTTTGCTATTGATAAATCGATGAAATCAGATGCTTATGAGCTACATATTACTTCTGATAAAGTAAGTATAAAAGCTGCCGATGCAAAAGGCTTCTTTTATGCTTTGCAAAATATTCGTTTAATGCTTCCGCCTACAATAGAAGGACAAGAACAGGTTGAAAATGCCTGGAAAGTACCGGCTGTAGTTATTAAAGATGAGCCTCGTTTTGACTATCGAGGCTTTATGTTGGATGTATCTCGTTATTTCTTGCCTAAGGAAGATGTCATTCGGATGATAGATTGTATCTCTATGTTAAAAATAAATCGCTTACATTTACATCTTACAGATGATAATGGATGGCGTCTGGAGATAAAGAAATATCCTCGTCTGACTGAAGTGGGAGCCTGGAAGGTTGATCGTCAGAATCTTCCTTTTCCTGATAGAAGAAATCCTAAGAAGGGAGAACCTGCTACCGTCGGTGGGTTTTATACTCAGGAAGATATGAAGGAAATAATCCGTTATGCTGCAGAACGTCAGATAGAAATTATTCCGGAAATAGATATACCTGCTCATTCAAATGCAGCTTTAGCTTCTTATCCGGAATATGCTTGTCCGGTGGTGAAAGACTTTATTGGAGTACTGCCTGGTCTTGGTGGAAAGAATGCAGAAATAATTTTTTGTGCCGGAAATGACAAGACATTTGATTTTTTACAAGGTGTTCTTGATGAAGTTATAGCATTGTTCCCTTCTCGATATATTAATTTAGGAGGAGATGAAGCGACTAAGACAAACTGGAAAAAATGTCCTTTGTGTCAGTCACGTATTCATAAAGAACATTTGGCGGATGAAGAAGCTTTACAAGGATATTTCATGTCGCGTATAGGAGATTATGTCCGCAGCAAAGGTAAACAGATTATGGGATGGGATGAATTGACCAATAGTAAATTGCCTGAAGAATCAATCATCTTAGGCTGGCAAGGCTATGGTAAGGCTGCCTTAAAGGCTGCGGAACAGGGACATCGATTTATTATGGCTCCTGCACGTGTTGCTTATCTGATCAGGTATCAGGGACCACAATGGTTTGAGCCTGTTACTTATTTTGGAAATAATACATTAAAAGACTTGTTTAATTATGAACCTGTACAGAGTGACTGGAAACCGGAGTATGAATCATTACTGATGGGAGTGCAGGCCTGTATGTGGACTGAGTTTTGTAATGTTCCTGAAGATGTATTTTATATGACTTTCCCAAGATTAGCTGCTTTGGCAGAGATAGCATGGGTTCAAAAAGGAAAGAAAGATTGGAATGAATTCCTGAAAGGTGTAGATAATTTTAATAAGCATTTGGAACAGAAAGGAATTATTTATGCACGCTCTATGTATAACATTCAACATGAGGTAACATCTGAGGAGTCTGGTAAGTTAAAGGTGAAACTAGAATGTGAACGTCCTGATGTGGAAATACGTTATACTTTAGATGGTACAGAACCAGTGGAAACATCTGCTTTGTATGATTCTGCATTTGTTGTTGATAAAGATGCTGAGATAAAAGCAGCTACTTTTGTTAAGGGTATACAGATGGGGAAAACGCTTAATTTGCCTATTCATTGGAATATGGCTACTGCTAAGCCAATAATCGGTGCTTCAAAAGAGATGGGAATATTAGTTAATGGATTACGTGGTAGTCTGAAGCAATCCGATTTTGAATGGTATACAGGAGGATTATCAAAGCCTATTTCTTTTGTTGTTGATTTATTGAAACCGCAACAGATAAAACGTGTTACTGTTGGTTGTATTACTAATTATGGAATGGCTGTGCATAAGCCACGGATGATTAAAATTGAAGTATCTGACGATAATAAAACGTTTAAGGAAGCAGGTAGATTAACATTTACCGATAATGAAATCTTTAAAGAAGGAAATTTTATTGAAGATTTATCAGTTGAAACAGATGATATTATCGGACATTATGTTAAATTTACGCTAGAAACTCCTGGTAATTGTCCAAATGACCATGTGCGTCCGGGACAAGCTTCTCGAGTTTATATTGACGAGGTAATAATTGAGTAATAATTTTAAATAAGGACTGTATGAATAGAATACACCAGTTTCTTGTTACTTGTTCATTGCTTGCTCTTTCTGTTGGAGGGCAAGCTCAACAGGACGCCTCTTATTTTGTGAAACATTTACAATTTTCTGGAAACGAAAGTGTAGACCAGAAAGCTGCAATGGCCGCTCGTTTAGTTCCTTCTCCCCAACAACTTGCTTGGCAGCAAATGGAACTGACTGCGTTTTTACATTTTGGGATTAATACATTTACCGGAAGAGAATGGGGGGATGGAACGGAAGATCCAGCTTTGTTTAATCCGACTGATTTAGATGCTGAACAATGGGTACGTACGTTGAAAGAATGTGGCTTCAAGATGGTTTTGCTTACAGCGAAACATCATGATGGTTTTTGTTTGTGGCCTACAAAGACGACTTCTCATTCAGTTGCTTCCTCGCCTTGGAAAAATGGTAAAGGAGATGTTGTACGTGAACTTCGTGATGCATGTACTAAATATGGAATGAAATTTGGAGTTTATTTGTCACCATGGGATCGCAATGCCTCTTGTTATGGTAATTCTCCAGAGTACAACAAATTCTTTATTGAACAATTAACCGAATTGCTGACCAATTATGGTGAGGTAAATGAGGTGTGGTTCGATGGTGCAAACGGAGAAGGCCCTAATGGTAAGAAACAGGTATACGACTGGGATGCTTTTTATAAGACAATTCAACGTTTACAGCCTAAAGCTGTAATGGCTATTATGGGAGATGATGTGCGTTGGGTTGGTAATGAAAAAGGTATTGGCCGTGAAACAGAGTGGAGTGCAACTGTGCTTACTCCGGGAATTTATTCTCGTGCAGAAGAGAATAATAAACGTTTGGGAGTTTACGGAAAAGCAAAGGATTTGGGTAGTCGCTCGATGTTGAAGGATGCTACCGAATTATTTTGGTATCCTTCCGAGGTTGATGTGTCTATTCGTCCGGGATGGTTCTGGCACGAAGAAGAAAATACAAAAGTAAAAAGCCTGAAACAGCTTTCAGATATCTATTTTCAATCTGTAGGTTATAATTCTGTTTTATTGCTGAATATACCTCCTGACCGTCGCGGCTTGATAAACGAAGCAGATGTTGAACGTCTGAAAGAATTTGCAGATTATCGTCGAAAAGTTTTTTCTGATAATAAAGTTTCGGATGGAAATATTTACTGGACAGCTTTATCTGGAGAATCCCGCTCTTATACAGTACGTCCTGGAGAACCGGTAAATGTTGTTCAATTGCAGGAAGATATTTCAAAAGGACAACGTGTAGAAAAGTTTTTGGTTGAGGCTTTTAGTGAAGGAAGATGGCAGACCTTAGGTGAAGGTACAACTATTGGTTATAAACGTATGCTCCGTTTTCCAGAAGTAATGGCTGATTCGCTCCGTTTACGTATTGATGGTTCTCGTCTTTCTGCAAATATCATGAGTGTTTCTGCTTATTATGCTCCTTCTTTGGAAAATGATCAGAAATTTACAGATTGGAATACGGTTTCTCGTGATACGTGGAAAAAAGTGTCTTCCTCTCCTTTTGTAGTAGATTTGGGCCGTACAATTCGTTTGAAAGCTTTTACTTATGCTCCTTTAAATGAAGAAGCGAAGCCAACTATGGCTTATCGGTATAAGTTCTCTGTCAGTTTGAATGGCACGGATTGGAAAGAGATAATCTCACAAGGAGAATTTAGTAATATTATGCATAACCCTTTGCCTCAGACTGTAACGCTTCCGGCTGTTGTGACAGCACGTTATGTCAAGCTTGAAGCAACAACTCCAGAAGCATCTTCTGCTATCGTTGAAATGGAAGAATTTGGAGTAACTTCTGTTGCTGATAAAGATGATGAAACAAAAGTTTATCCCAATCCGGATGAAGCGTTGAAACTGAAACCGGGTGATTCTCATCCAATGCTGAAGGGATGGAGTTTCTATACGGCTCATGAGTTTTTAGATAAGAATACGAAAAAGGGACTTCCTTTAGGTTTTCTGGAACATAAGACAACGAACATGAGTAAATCTGCTAATGTCAATAATGCAAAATGTTCTAAAGTAGAAAATGGTGTATTGCATATGTGGTCGGTAGAGGAACCTGATTCAATTGACAATGGTTTTGGAAAGAAAGTGAAGTTTTCGCATGCTGGTTATCGGTCTGTTGTGTCAGGTAAGCAAGCATGGTGCAATTTTACTGAAAATATGAGAATTGAAATCCGTTTCAAACGGGTAGCAGCAGAAGGATTTAATGATGCTCTCTGGTTTATGGGGAATAAGGGACCATGGCCTAAGAATGGAGAAATTGATTTACTAGAGAATCCTAAAAAGAAAATAAATCAACGTGCTCATTTCACTCTTCATTCAGAAAATCATTATGCTGGAGTTGTAGGAGGAGAAGGTAGTGTTACTTCTACAATTGATTTAGCAGATATGAGCCAGTGGAATATTTATTGGTTGGAATGGTATCCTGATAGAATTATAGGAGGGGTGAATGGTAAAGCTTATTTTGAACATAAAAAAGGAGATAATGGTAATACGGACTGGCCTTGGAGTGATCCTGCGGGATTTTATGTAATATTTAGTACAGGTTTATCTGTTAACCCCAATGCTTGGCCAGGTGCTGTTAATCCTGCAGCATGGGATAAACAGAATCCTCCATCTATGTACATAGACTGGATACGTGTTTATGTAAATGATAACTATGCAGGAAAGAAAGCCCCTAAAGTAAGATATTATTAATAAAATTTGCGAGTTATGCGGAATATACTTATTTGTTTGATGTATGTATGGGTAAGTACTGTTTGTACAGCACATGCTCAAGTTGGCTTTGCTCGGAATAAATTGTACAATATTGTACCTGTAAATTATTCTGGTAAGGCTGTAGGATATGATCCTGATAGCAAAAGGGTAGTTTTGAGTGTTAGCAATGATGCTGATAAATTGCAGCAATGGAGTGTCACTAATTTATCTGGTAGTTTCCGTTTTATAAATCCTTTAGAGAATAAAGCAATTCATGCTACAGGGGATAATACATTGGGAATAACAGAAAACAATGGCTCAGATGAATCTCAGTTATGGATTATAAAGAAGAGTGGCAAGTTCTTGCAGATATATCCTTCTAATAGCCCTGATTTGATATTGGCTTGCCAACAGAATGGGCGGTTGGTTTTAGTTGATAAGGTAAAGTTTCTGAATAATCCAGAAACGTATTTTTATATTAATGTTAGTAAAGTAGCAATGCCTGCGGAAGCTGCTTCTGGTACATTAGAACGTCCTAAGGTTTATTGGGAAGACGAGACTATGTTTGCAGAAAATAAAGAGCCGGGTTGTGCAACTTACATTCCTTATATAACCGAGAAAGAAATGCTGGCTGATAAAGATTTTTATCGTACACCATGGTTGTATAGCCAGAGTTCTTCGTTTAAATTGTTGAATGGCAACTGGTATTTTCATTTTGTATCAGAACCTTCTCAACGTCCGGAATCATTCTATAAAGAAGATTATGATGTATCGAGTTGGGAGACTATTCCAGTTCCTTCAAATTGGGAAATGCAGGGTTATGACCGTCCTATTTACGCGAATGTAGAGTATCCTCATTCCAATACACCTCCTTATATTGATGCTCGAAAGGGATTCAATGATGGTGGAGCTAATTATGGAATTAATCCGGTGGGTTCCTATGTGCGTTTCTTTGATTTGCCTGCTGGATGGGAAAAACAGCGTACATTTATCCATTTTAGTGGTATATATAGTGCTGCATTTGTATATCTGAACGGAGAATATGTCGGTTATACACAAGGATCGAATAATGTGGCAGAGTTTGATTTAAGCAAATATCTGCGCACAGGAAAAAATCGTTTGGCTGTTCAAGTATTTCGCTGGAGCGACGGTTCGTATCTTGAATGTCAGGACATGTTCCGTATGAGTGGTATTTTCCGGGATGTTTATTTATATAATGTTCCACGAGTAAGTGTACGTGATCATTATATTACTTCTAAGTTAGATGCAGCTTCAGAATATACCAGTGGCGAAATGTCTGTTAATTTGATGCTTGATAACCGTGATCGGATGAAAGGTGTGAAGAATCTGATTGTAAAATTATTCGATCCAAAGGGAAAATTGGTAGCAGAAACAGAGCAGCAGGTTAATTATTCAGATAAGAAAGAAACTGTATATTCAAAGGCTACGTTCAAGCTGAAGAATCTTGTAACATGGACAGCTGAAACTCCTAACTTGTATACGGTTCATATTATCCAGCGAAATGGGGATAATGATGAAATGGTCTTTTCTACCAAGTATGGTTTCCGCAATATAGAATTGAAGGGTACAGTGGTATATATTAATGGTCAGCGAGTATTTTTCAAGGGAACTAATCGACATGACACACATCCGGTTTATGGTCGGGCTGTTACTGTAGAATCAATGTTGCGTGATGTGACACTGATGAAACAGAATAATATTAATACTATCCGTACTTCTCATTATCCGAATGATGCGAAAATGTATGCTATGTTCGATTATTTCGGACTTTATACAATGGATGAGGCTGACTTGGAAGACCATGCTAATCAGTCAATCAGTGATATGCCTTCCTGGATACCTGCTTTTGTTGATCGTATTGACCGTATGGTACTTAGAGATCGCAATCATCCAAGTGTAATTTTCTGGAGCTTGGGTAATGAAGCTGGAGGAGGAAGTAACTTCCAGGCTTGTTATGATGCAGCAAAACGATTGGACAACCGCCCCATACACTATGAGGGTACACGCGATGGAAAAGAGTATGGTGGAAATCGTTTTAGTGACTTGTATTCGAAGATGTATCCGGGTATGAAATGGATGAATACATATGTAAGCTCATTGGATAAACCGATGTTTATTTGTGAGTATGCTCATGCCATGGGTAATGCTATTGGAAATTTAAAAGAATACTGGGAAAGCATTGAAGGAAGTTCAGCTACTATTGGTGGAGCTATTTGGGACTGGGTAGATCAGGCTATCTATGAGCCTCATGAAATGAAAAAAGGTATTTATCGTCTGCATACAGGGTATGATTTTCCAGGTCCTCATCAGGGTAACTTCTGTTCGAATGGAATAATTCCGGCAACTCGTGAAGAATCGCCTAAGTTGAAAGAAGTAAAAGCTGTATATCAGTATGTACATTTTGCTAATAAGGGAGCTGATTTCAAGCGAAATGAAGCCAAAGTATTGTTGAAAAATACGTATGATTTTCTTTCACTTGATAAATTCTATTTGCGGTGGCAAGTTGTAAAAGACGGTTTTCGTATGCAATCAGATAGCATGATGCTTCCAGCTGTAATGCCTGATGATTCACTGTTGGTGACATTGAATTTAAAAGGTATTAATTTAAAGAAGGCAATAAAGAACGGTGAGGAAGTCATGCTTGATTTGTATGTATGTCGTACAGATGCTGAAACTTGGGCTGATGCTGGGCATGAGGTTGCAAAACAGCAATATGAATTGTCTGCACGAAAGGAATTACCTGAGTTAAAGAGCTTGCATGGAAAGAAACAGAAGTTGGCTGTTTCTGACAATGAAAACTTATTGACGGTCAAAAATGCTTATATAGAGGCCTCTTTCGATAAGACAACGGGGCAATTGGTTACATTAGTTATGAACGGCCAGCAGGTTGTCAGTCAGGGAGGAGGATTTGTATACGATAATCATCGTTGGATTGAGAATGATAAATTTACTGAAACGGCTAATGGACTGTCGGAAAAAGGAACATGTACGGTGACCGAAGAGAAAGGCAATATTATTGTTACCACTAACCGTGAAGGTAGTTTATGTAGTACAGATATCGTATATACATTTACTCAAACGGGAATCATGGATATGGAGGTTGTTTTCCGTCCGCATACAGCTGATTTACGTCGTTGCGGCTTGGTGGCAAACATTGACTCTACGTTGAACAATATCGACTATTATGCATATGGTCCATGGGAAAATTATAATGACAGAAAAGACGGTTGTATGGTAGGTCGTTATACGACAACAGTGGAGGATATGGAAGTTCCTTATATGAAACCTCAGTCTATGGGAAATCGTGAAGGCCTTCGTGAACTGACTTTATATAATAAAGAAGGTAAAGGTGTAAAGATTCAGACTGAAGGTAATGTGTCGTTTTCTGCTCTGCGATATACAGATAAAGATTTGATGGAAGGACAGCATGCTTGGGAGTTAGAGAAACGTCCGTATATTGTGCTTCATCTGGATGCTGTACAGCGTGGAGTAGGAAATGCTAGTTGTGGGCAGGATGTAGATACATTACCTGCTTATCGTGTTCCACAACAAGAAATGAAGTATAAATTACGTTTCTTTACTTGTTCTCTGAATAATTAAGTCATATTAATCAGAAGTCAAAGCTGATATCTAAGAAGTTTAATATTGATGAAGACATTCTTATAGTCAGTTTAGACTTCTGATTTTTATTTATATCTTAGTATTAATAGAAACTATATTGAAGGTAGTTTCGTAGATAATTTGTTAGCCTATGAAAAAATTATTATCATTTTTAGTTGTGCTTTCATGCGTTCTCGGTATAAAAGCAGCAGATACAGCCTTTATAAAGAATCCTCAAATACCAATTCTGATAGAGCGGCATGATAATGTTTTATGTTACATGCGTATTCATGCACACGAGGCAAAGGTCTTGGATAATGTTTCTGTGACATTTGGACAAGATGTACCTCTAGAGCAGGTTAAATCGGTAAAGCTGTACTATGGAGGTACTGAAGCTATTCAGGACAGAGGAAAGAACCGTTTTGCTCCAGTAGAATATATTTCCGCTCATGCGCCGGGCAAGACCTTGTCTGTCAATCCGTCATATGCTATTAAGAAATCTGAAATTGTTCCCCAAAAGAATTCTGTATTGTTGACTGGAAATCAGAATTTATATCCGGGAATAAATTTCTTTTGGGTCAGTATAGAAATGAAGCCAGAAGCATCGTTGCTTACAAAAATCACTGCTGAAGTGACGGGGGTAACAGCAGATGGTCAGTCGTTACCAGTTAAATGTGTATCAGCACCGAATGTTATACGTCGTTTGGGAGCAGGTGTGCGTCATGCCGGAGATGATGGTGTAGCAGCTTTTCGTATCCCAGGTCTGGTGACAACCAATAAAGGTACATTGTTAGGTGTATACGATGTGCGTTATAACAGTAGTGTGGATTTGCAGGAACATATTGATATCGGTTTGAGCCGAAGTATTGACGGTGGAAAGACTTGGGAAAAAATGCGTCTGCCTCTAGCTTTTGGAGAATACGGTGGGCTGCCAGCAGCTCAGAATGGTGTAGGAGATCCCTCAATTTTGGTTGATACAAAAACAAATACAATCTGGATTGTTGCAGCATGGACACACGGAATGGGTAATCAGCGTGCATGGTGGAGCTCACAGCAAGGTATGGATGTAAATCATACGGCTCAGCTTGTTTTAGTAAAAAGTACAGATGATGGAAAAACCTGGTCTGAGCCGATTAATATAACCGAACAAGTAAAACACCCTGAATGGTATTTTTTGTTGCAAGGTCCGGGTAGAGGTATTACTATGGAGGATGGTACATTGGTATTTCCTATTCAATATATAGGTAAAGACCGGATTCCTAATGCTGGTATTATGTATAGTAAGGATAGAGGAGAAACATGGACCATTCATAATCATGCACGTACAAATACTACGGAAGCTCAGGTTGCTGAAGTTGTTCCTGGAACACTGATGTTGAATATGAGAGATAATCGTGGAGGAAGCCGTGCTGTTTATACAACTTCTGATTTGGGCATGACGTGGAAAGAACATGAGTCATCACGAACAGCATTACCTGAGCCTGTTTGTATGGCAAGTCTTATCAGTGTGAAAGCAGCGGACAATGTTTTAGGTAAGGATATATTGATTTTTTCGAACCCGAATACAACCAATGCCCGTAAAAATATTACTATAAAAATAAGCCTTGATGGTGGAAATACATGGGCACATCAGTTGCTTTTAGACGAAGGTGAGAACTGGGGTTATTCGTGTCTTACGATGGTAGATAAAGAAACGATTGGCATTCTTTATGAAAGTAGTGTTGCACATATGACTTTCCAATGTATCAAGCTAAAGGATATCGTGCAGTAAGTAAAAAATATATGTATTTATTAATATAAGAATTTCCCTTCGTATTTCATGGAAACGTGAATACGAAGGGAAATCTTTTATTTTGAAGCTCTCAATATTTCTCGTTTTCCACCTGGAGGGCCTGGAAGACGTTCTACTGTAAATCCCGCAGTTTGTAGCATTCGGCGTATTACTCCTTTAGCACAGTATGTTGTGAGAATACCACCAGAATTTAGAGAAGCATATAAGGTGTTGAATAGTTCCTGGCTCCACATTTCCGGTTGTTTTTCTGGGGCAAAAGCGTCAAAGTAGATTAGGTCAAATGCTCCTTGGAATTTATAGTTCGTAAAATCTCCTTCTACTTTATGTAAAGTAAAGTAAGGTGTTAAGCTTATATCTGTATTCCATGCTGAATTATGCAGTGCATAGAAGTCGTTACTACGTTCTGGGCAGATCTGTTCTGGATAGGCAAGTTGATGTACAATATCATTACTTACAGGGTAGCGTTCTATTGTTGTATAGTGAACTTGACGTTTTGAATTATCAGCTTCCAACAGAGTGAGAAATGCATTGAGCCCGGTTCCGAAACCGATTTCCAGTATTCGCAGTGTAGAGGAGGGATGATGTTTCATTCCCATGTTGATAAATATATGTTCAGACTCCGTCAAAGCCCCTTTTACGGAATGATAATGTTCGTTTAGTTCAGGTACGAAAAGTGTATAACTTCCATCTGCAGTTTGTTCTAGTTCTATCATAAATTAAAATTGATATAATAATTATTTTAGAAAAGACTGATAATACCAAGAGTTGCTGCTACTAATATAGCGTAACGAGCCAGCTTACCGATACTCATCGAAACAGTAACAATCCCAATATGAGCTCTCATCAATCCTAGTACAATTAAAATAGCATCTCCTACTACAGGCAAAAAAGAGAATAATGCCATCCATGCTCCCCTTCCATGTATAAATCGGGTAGCACGTTCCATTTGTTTCGGAGTTACTCCAAGGTATTTTTCTATCCATTCCATTTTTCCAAGATGGCCTATCCAATAGCAGGTAAGTCCACCTAAAACGTTGCCTGCTGTTGTGGCAATGGTAGACCATACAGGGTCGAGTCCTAAGCCAACACAAGCAAGTAGGACTGCTTCAGAACTGAATGGTAAAATTGTTCCGGCAAGAAAAGCAGACAAGAACATACCAAAATATCCCCAGTCGGTCAGAAGTTGAAGAAATATATCCATAAATTAAATAAGCACAATGCAAACCAGATAACAAGAACCGTAATAAAAGTTATTCGGGTAAATTTACTGAAAGTAAGTGAAAATAAATGTCCTCCCATAAACACCATCGGAATAATAGCTAAAGGAAGTAATGCTTTAATATGAGATGGTTGTAAAACCATAAGAATATTTATCCATACTCCCATGGATAGTATCACTTGTAATAAAATACGAGTTTGTACTTTGTCTTTATATGCAAATCGTAAATAAGGAATACTAAATGCAACCCATAATATTGTGACAGCTCCCCATAAAGTATAATAGCTGAAATGTATGGATGCATAATTTATTTGATCAAACTGTAGAATATGCGAAATTACATTGTAGAATTCTTCGGTTTGATCCGTATACAAATCATATCCCAGCAGAAGCCAGTAAGGTAATGTAAAGCCAATGATTCCGGCAAAAAAGGTTTTTCCTTCGAGCGAACGAAGGTTAATCATATGAATATATAGTAGCGGAGTAATCCAAGCTATGCAAGGAAGAATAAGGCTACTTAACCCCATCCACAAGAAGGCATGGAATATGGCGGTCGAAGCATGGGGAGATTCATAGCTTTGAAACAGTGAATATAGCATACAAAGAAAGAATACTGGAAGTAATAGTGTAACATCCCACGTATGCAAGAAAGGTGTTGCCGCATAAAACAGAAGAAAAAAAGAAGCAGGAAGTGTCGTACGTGTACGTATCAGTGCAAACTTCGTATCCGTCTCCAGTAGCAGGTAAGTAGTAAGGCTGAATATTAATAACGAGCCAATATTTGCCCATAAATGTGGAGTCGATATGACCCATAGAATAAGTGTTAAAGTACTTACAACTGGAAGTGTGGCACGTCCTGTCGCAACTTCGTATTGAAATCTGTTTCTGGTCTGGATCATGTGACGGATATTGATGACAAAAGAAATGTCACCACAGCTACACTCATTTACTCTTTAAACAGAATAATTGGTGTAGCTGTGGTGATGAATTGAAATATTATAAGTCGAAACCGATATCAGAACGGAAATATTTCTTTTCGAATGAAATTTTTCCGGCATTGGTAAAGGATTGTTTCAATGCTTCTTCCTTGTTGGTACCGTATGAGCTGACAGCTATCACACGACCTCCGGATGTGACAACCTGATTATCTTTCAATGCTGTTCCGGCATGGAATACGATGCTGCCTCCTGCTTTAGCTTCTTCGATTCCTGTTATAGGGAATCCTTTTTCATATGCTTCTGGATAACCGCCAGATACCAGCATAACGCATACTGCAGAACGTGAATCTATTTCAAGTGTCTTTTCATTGAGGTTTCCTGCCGCTACTCCTTCAAACAGTTCCACAAGGTCACTCTTAATGCGCAGCATGACACTTTCAGTTTCAGGGTCACCCATACGGACATTGTATTCAATAACCATCGGTTCACCTTTTACGTTAATCAAACCGAAGAAGATAAATCCTTTATAATCGATGCCTTCAGCTGCCAGGCCTTCTACTGTCGGACGAATAATGCGTTCGTCTACTTTCTTCATCCAAGCTTCGTCTGCAAACGGTACTGGCGAAACAGAACCCATACCTCCGGTATTCAGACCTTTATCGCCCTCGCCGATACGTTTGTAATCTTTTGCTTCAGGTAAGATTTTATAGTTCTTTCCGTCAGTCAAAACGAAAACAGAACATTCGATACCACTCAAAAACTCTTCGATAACAACGGTTGCCGATGCATTACCGAACATACCGCCGAGCATTTCTTTCAGTTCTTTTTTTGCTTCCTCTAGAGTCGGAAGAATCAGTACACCTTTTCCAGCACACAAACCGTCAGCTTTCAATACATACGGAGCTTGTAATGTTTCGAGGAAAGCAAGACCTTCTTCTAAATTGGCAGACGTAATGCTTTTATATCCAGCTGTCGGGATGTGATGACGTTGCATGAATCCTTTAGCGAATTCTTTACTTCCTTCGAGTACGGCACCTGCTTTTGACGGACCGATTACTGGAATATTGGCCAATGCAGCATCGTTCTTAAAGAAGTCGTAGACACCTTTTACCAATGGATCTTCAGGGCCTACTACTACCATGTTGATACCATTTGCTACAACAAATTCTTTGATAGCTTCGAAATCGTCTGCTTTTATCGCTACATTTTCACCAACTTCACGTGTTCCGGCATTACCTGGAGCGATGTATAGTTTTTCTATTTTCGGACTTTGGGCGATTTTCCATGCTAGTGCATGCTCACGTCCACCTGAACCTAACAGTAACAGTTTCATATGTTTACAGTATTATGATTTGTTTCTTTATTTTATTTCAAATGATCAAGAAAATAACGGGTGATGTGTTCGTGCAAGTGTACGCGGTCGCGCCCCATCATGTTGTGACCGTCTTCCGGATAGATGAAGAAATCTGGATGAGTTCCAGCGTCAATACAAGCACGTAAAAAACTGATGCTGTGTTGCGGTACACAGGTAGGATCCATTCCACCGATAATTACTTCCAGACGACCTTTCAAGTTACCAGCCTTTAAGCGAAGATTTGATTCTTTATATCCTTCAGGATTAGCTTGTGGAGTATCCATGTATCTTTCTCCATACATAACTTCGTAGAATTGCCAGTCGATAACCGGACCACCAGCTACTCCTACCTTGAAGATATCCGGATAAGTCAGCATAAGATTAGTTGTCATGAATCCCCCGAAGCTCCATCCATGAACACCGATTTTGTCTGCATCAACATATGGAAGTGATTGCAGGAACTTGGCTCCTTGTACTTGGTCTTTCATTTCTTCTGTACCAAGATGGCGGAAGGTACAATTTTCGAACTTAATACCGCGATTATCACTTCCACGGTTGTCAACAGTAAGCATTACATAACCTTGTTGTGCCATGTAAAGATCCCATCCACGTGCATCATAAAAACGGGTATTATGTATCATTTGTGCATGTGGACCTCCGTATACGTAAATAATAGCCGGATATTTTTTGTTCGGATCGAAATTAACAGGCTTAATTAAGCGGTAATACAAATCTGTTTCTCCATCGGCTGCTTTAATTGTTCCTACAGTAATTTCCGGTAAATTGTAGTTTTCCTTCAGCGGGTCGGTTGCTGTGAACAGAGTTGTACCTTTTTTCCCGGTAGTAGGAAGAATACTGATTTCACGTGGAACATTGTTCGAAGTGAAGTAATCGATAAGATAGGTTCCACTGGCTGATAATTTGGCCTGGTGAGTACCATCTTCCATACCGATCAGTGTACGTTTCCCATTTTTTACGTTCAGACTGAATATATTAGTCTGTAAAGGAGATATTTCCGTACTTGCAATTATGATTTCTTTACGAGCAGCATTGAATCCTAAAACATCTTGAACTAACCAGTTGCCTTCAGTCAATGGGATTGTTTTCAGATATTCACAATATTGGTCTTCACTATCCTTTCCAGTTTTCCATTCACCTTTCAGTTTGGTTTTTGTATCCATAAGATACAAATGGTTGAAACCGTCTCGCTGTGTCTGATAAATAAACTGGCTATCATCCCAAGGTAAAAATATCAGAGGATGCTGAGGCTCTACGTAACGAGTATGTTTCTCTTCATAAAGTACTCCTATCTTTTGTCCGCTTACGGCATCATATTGAACCAGTTGTGCATGATTCTGGTCGCGGTTCAGTTCGATAACGAATACACTCTTTTCGTCAGGGCCCCAACTGATGTTAGTAAAATAACGGTCAGTAGGATCACCGGCTTGTAAATAAATTGTCTTGCCATCTTTTACATTGTATATTCCGACAGTTACTTTATGGCTTGTCATACCAGCCATTGGGTATTTGTCGGGAACAAGCTCGGCAATGCGTGCTGTAGTATTTACCTGTGGATAATCGGTTACCATACTTTGGTCCATACGGTAGAAAGCCAAGTAAGTACCTTTCGGACTCCAGAAAGTACCTTTCATGATACCAAACTCATTACGGTGTACAGCTTGGCCATATACGACATCCTTTTCCTGCTGTTGGTTCCCTGTAACTTTTGGGTTAACCATGCTGCTGAAATCCCCTTCATGTGCTACATACAGGTCATTCCCGATAGTATATGCCATGTAGCCATTTTCTTTACAGAAATCGAAGTTTGTCGGACCTTCTCCCTGCAGGTTAAATAGATTGACTATTTTCTTTTTGCTGAAGTCATACCATATCATGTACTTTTGTCCGGGAGTACGGTCGTCATACTGGGTAAAAGTAATCACATTACGGTCACCCCAAGGAAGTGAAGCAGCCATCAGTGTACGAAGTGGTTTGATATGACCTGTAAGTTTGTAAGGCATTTCGCCATTTTTCAGCGCTTCATTTACCTCTTCCAGTGTGACGAGTATACTTTCTTTTCCGCTTTTAGTATCTATTTTTTTGATGTTCTCTATATCTGTACGGACACATATATCACCCCACCATTGTAGTCCGGGCATGCTTTTCGGCACAAGATTAAAATAATTATCTCCACCCGGTATTACATCATTGAGGGTGAATGTCTTTTTCTCTTGGGCAGATGAAATTGTTGCTATCATACAGAATAGAGCTATTATTTGAAATATACGCTTCATTTTCAGTGGATATACGTTACTTATTCATTTTCTGTATTTTCTTCGTTTGCACGACGACGGTGCATGTAACGAGGTGCGGGTGCCTGCTTAGGGCGTCCGTCATCAGTAGAAGGACGTGAAGGACGATTTTCGCGAGAAAAGTTTTTCTTATCGTTTTCCTTACGTTCTGTTCGGAAACTTGTTTTTTTATCTCCTTTATATTCTACTTTTTCTGCACGCTTCCGTGGACGGGTTTCGTTTCCTTCCCGCTTAGGCTTAAATTCTTTGTCACTGTTTTCACTACGGAAGGTTTTGTATTTTCCATCGAAAATCTGATATTTCCGGAACTGACATTCCAGTGAACCATTAAACAAAGGAACTTTGACTGATGGCTTTAGTCCAATTTGGTCGAAACATTCGTCACGATAGCTTAATATCCAGGCATCATTGCCGCTGAATGCATGTTTCAAGCGTTCTCCAATCATTTGGTATAGGCCTAGCAGATCATCAGAAGATATTCGTTCTCCATAAGGTGGATTAGTCACAATGATACTCTTTTCTTTAGGCTGTTCGAATTGCTGGAACGGCTGGATTTTCAGGATGACATCCTTGCTCACTCCGGCAGCCTTTACATTGTGTGTCGCAATTTCGTTTGCTTTCGGGTTGTTATCGTATCCGTAAATCTTGTGTTTAAATTCGCGTTCATTCGAATCATCGTTATAAATGGAATCAAACAAATCCTGATCGAAGTCACGCCACTTTTCAAATCCGAACTCTTTGCGGAATACACCCGGAGCAATATTGCGAGCGATTAAGGCTGCTTCAATAGGAATTGTTCCGGAACCACACATCGGGTCGATTAAGTCGCATTCGCCCCTCCATCCGGTCATTAGAATCATACCAGCTGCCAAAACTTCATTTAGTGGAGCTTCTACTTGTTCCTGACGATATCCACGGCGGTGCAATGACTCACCGGAACTATCGAGTGAAAGTGTGCAGCGATCTTCTGCAATGTGGATATTGATAGCCAGATCCGGATTGCTGATACGTATTGACGGACGATTTCCTGTCTTTTCACGGAAATAGTCTACAATAGCATCTTTTACTTTATATGCAACAAATTTCGAATGACGGAATTCATTCGAGAACACAACTGCATCGACAGCAAAGCTGCTCATGTTGTCCAGATAATCTTCCCAGGCAATGCTTTTAACAGCTTCGTATACTTCATCAGCTGTTTTTGCGGTAAAATGCTTGATGGGTTTCAGGATGCGGATAGCCGTGCGCAGGCAAAAGTTAGCACGATACATCATTGCTTTGTCACCAGTGAAGGAAACCATTCGGCGTCCGATTTCGATATTTCCGGCTCCCAGTTCGGTGAGTTCTTGTGCCAGCACTTCTTCCAGTCCCTGGAAGGTTTTGGCGATTAGCTCGAATTCTTGATTCATTTTAACTAAATTACGTAATTTCAATTATTTGTGCAAAAATATGAATTTTCAGTCAGCCAGTCAACTGTTTGATAAGGTTTAAATACATTTTGTTGTAAAGAAAGTCAACTTTGATATTTTTATTATGTAATATCTTGCTTTCGTGAAAAATATTACTGCTGCTTGCTTTACGCTCAAGGAAGTTGATTTTTATTTTGAAGAAAAATGTATCTTTGCCAAAGCCTGAATTGAAAATAATAAGAAATGTACTTCAGAATGAAAATTACTATGAGAATACATGCTCTATGTTTTATACTGGGAATAATCTTGTCTGCAACGTCTATAAGAGCTGAAGAAGAAAGACTATGGCAACTGCATGCTGTTGATATTCAAGCTCCATATGCTCCTGCTCCTATGGCAAACGGATGTATAGGGATTCTTCCTCAAAAAGAACCTTTTGCTGTAGAGCATGTTATGTTGAATCATGTATTCGATGCTGCATCTCCCCATGTTGTTAGTCGAGTAATGAGAGGAATTAATCCGTTTTGTCTTTCTATGAAAATAGACAATAAGAAAGTTGATACTTCAAATATCTCTGACTGGCAACAAACGATAGATATGCGCCGTGCTGTACATCAAACAAGTTTCCATACCTTAGAAAAAGCAGATGTATCTTATGAGTTGTGTGCTTTACGCAATTTGCCTTATGCCGGTTTAATTCGTGTGACTGTTCAGGCATGTAAGGATATGTTGTTGGAAGTCCGTTCAGGAATGGGTATTCCAGACGATTATTCGCAATCTTTAATTCGGTATCGTGAAATGGAAGCTGATGGAAATCGTATGTACATGCTTGAATCGGATGCAACTTCTCGGTTCGGATATCGTCGGGTAGCTTCTACTTCTTCTTTTCTTTTCAATGGCGAACAGATAAAGCCTATGTATGATGAAGCTACTCGGGAATTGTTTTTTTCTATTCAGTTAAAAAAGGGAGAAACATTTTGTTTTTCTTTAGTGGGAAGCGTATGTTCATCGCGTGATTTTTTTGATCCTTATAATGAAGCAGAGCGGCAGGTAATTTATGCAGTGCATGAAGGAGAAGAAGCATTGATGCAGGCACATTATCGTCTTTGGGATGAACTATGGCAAAGTGATATACGTATTGAAGGAGATGATGACGCACAGCGTATCGTAAGATTTGCCTTATTTAATTTATATTCCTCTTGCCGTGGAGGTAGTCGCTTAAGCATTCCTCCTATGGGATTATCGTTGCAGGGATATAATGGACATATCTTTTGGGATACAGAATTGTGGATGTATCCTCCTATGCTTCTGTTGAATCAGGATATAGCCCGGTCGATGCTTGATTATCGCTTTGACCGTCTTCCTGCTGCTCGTAAAAAGGCATTGGCATATGGTTATCGGGGAGCAATGTTCCCGTGGGAGAGTGATGATTCTGGTGAAGAAGCTACGCCTACTCATGCATTGACCGGTCCGTTTGAACATCATATTACAGCCGACATAGGAATTGCCTGCTGGAATTATTATTGTGTAACTCGTGATATGCGTTGGCTGCAACGTGAAGGTTATCCGTTGCTCAAAGAAATAGCAGACTTTTGGGCAAGTCGTGTTACTAGCAATCAGGATGGTTCATATTCAGTTTATAACGTGACCGGAGCTGATGAATATGCAAACGGTGTTACAGATAATGCGTTTACAAACGGTGCAGCGTCACTTGCGCTTAAGTATGCTTGTCAGGCTGCTGAGATTTGTGGAGAAAAGGTTCCGGAAATATGGCGGGCGATTGGAGAAAATATCCGCATATTACAATTCGAAAATGGTGTGACACGTGAGCATTCCACTTATAAAGGCGAAATGATCAAACAAGCTGATGCAAATCTGCTAGCTTATCCACTAGGGTTGATAACTGATGAATACAGACAGAGACAAGATTTGGAATATTATGCCGAGCGTATAGATCAGAAAGATGGACCGGCTATGTCGTACTCTGTTTATTGTGTGCAGTATGCTCGTATGGGAGAAGCAGATAAAGCATACGAGATGTTTCGTCGTTGTTATGAGCCCAACCTGAGAAAGCCTTTCGGAGTTATTTCGGAAACTCCTACAAGTAACAACCCTTATTTTATGACTGGAGCAGGAGGTTTATTGCAGGCTGTATTGAATGGCTTTTGTGGACTCCAGATTACGGATGAAGGAATTGTCCAGCTTCCGTCAGTGCTTCCTTCTCATTGGAAACGGGTTACTGTTACAGGTGTAGGTTCTGATAAAAAAACTTATGTAAGAGAAAGGTAGTATGATGTATGTGATGGAGGAGCAATTAATCAAAAAACTTCGTACGGGTGATGAAAAAGCATTCCGTTTGCTTTATGATTGTCACTACGTATTGCTGTGCCGTTTTGCCAATCAGATTTTAAATAATGCAGCTTTAGCAGAAGAAGTTGTAGATGATGTTATTTTTTATTTATGGGAACATCGGAGTGAAGTTGAGATTCGTTATTCTATCCGTGCTTATTTAATGCGTGCCGTACGTAACCGTTGTCTGAATGAACTACAATCGCAAAGTCATCGTGAAGAACTTCATCTTTCTTCTTTTTTGTCACCGGAAAGTATGGATTTTTTAGACTTTCTGTTTGTTGATGATAAACAGCCGTTAGGTATGCTTTTAGAACAAGAACTGGAAGATGAACTGAAGCGTAGTATAGACGAACTACCATTGGAGTGTCGAAGAGTATTTTATAAGAGTCGTTTTGAACAAAAAAAGTATGAAGAAATAGCCGACGAACTTGGTATATCTGTTAATACTGTCAAGTACCATATAAAAAATGCATTGGCTTTTCTCCAAAAGCGTTTGGGGAATTATTTGAAGTTACTTATCGTATATATTTTCATGAGTGCATAAATTTCATTTAACTATTTCCTTTTTTTTATGTATTTGGTTGTAATTTAAAATATTACCAGTGTTGTTTAGTTCAGATTATGGAAAAATCTCTGAATAAAAGCAAGTAAAATTTAATCAGAATTAAAAAAATGTCTTTTTTTGACTACCCTTTAATTCTGATTTTTTGTCTTTATAGTAAAAGGACCTTTTTAGAATATGAAAACAGAGAAAAATAACGATATAGATTTGCTTATTACCCAGTACCTATCCGGTAAATTAGATAAGGAGGCGTTTGCGCAGTTAAAGGACTGGGCTTCTGAATCAGAAGAAAATCGTATTTATGTAAAAAATAAAGTTGAAATATGGTTTTCTTCCTGTATTGCGGATGAAACTTGTGTTTTTGATAAGGATAAAGCATTTGAATTGTTTCAAAAGCGTATAAATAAAGCTAAACGTTCTAATGAGCAAATGCGAAGACTGTCTTGGAAGACATGGGTACGTGTAGCAGCGGTTATTTTAATCATGCTGTTGCCTTTTGCCGGATACTGGCAAGGAAAAGAGTCTGTAAAGCAAACTTTTGCTGATATTGTAGTTGAAGCTCCACTGGGAGCTCGTACCAAACTATATCTTCCGGATGGAACATTGGTGTGGTTGAATGCAGGTTCGAAGATTGTTTATTCACAAGGTTTTGGAGTAGATGACCGCCGATTGAAAATGGAAGGTGAAGGATATTTTGAAGTAACTCGTAACCCCGATATTCCATTTGAGGTAAGGACAAAGGAAGTTAATCTGAAGGTCTTAGGAACAAAATTTAATTTTCGTAACTATCCAGATGATGATGAAGCTATTGTGAACCTCATGGAAGGAAAAGTAGCCCTGCATAATGAGATAAAATGTATGCCTGAGCTTTATTTGAAACCAGATGAAAAAATGGTGATGAACAAGGCAACAGGTGAAATGAAAAAAACAAGTACGAAAGCCAAACGTTCTAATACGTGGATTAATGATGAATTGTTTTTTGATGAATTACCTCTTAAACACATAGCCAAACGTTTAATGCGCAGTTATGGGGTTGAAATAATTGTTGCAGACTCCTTGCAAGATAAACGTTTTTATGGAGTATTTAAAGTACAAGGAAACACTATAAAAGATGTACTTGATGCCATGGCGTCTACGAATCAAATGAAATATCGTTATGAGAATGGAAAATATATATTATATCGATAATCTTAAACTATACAATTAATATGAAGCAGGCAGGAACAAGTTAAATTGGTTTATCTATGAAGTAAACCTTTGTGATCTATCTAAGTAGAATTTTATAAAACTTAAATCTTTAATTATGAGGAACTTTAGTAAGGCTATACTTGTAGTCTCGGCAGCGCTTTGCCTAAATTTATCGGCTTTTTCACAAAATGTTTCCTTTTCTGTTCAGAACGTAACAGTAAAGGAAGCTATGGAGCAGTTGAAAAAAACGTCTGGTTATTCTTTCGTGTTCTCATCATCAGATGTAGATACAAGCAAAAAAGTATCCGTATCTGGTCAGAATTCTTCTATTCAGGATATTATTCAGCAAATCCTTCAAGGGCAGAATGAATTGGATTATGAAATTCAGGGGAAGAAGGTTATTGTAAAACGGCAATCGGTAGTAACTCCTGCTTTGCAGAATGGGAGAAAAGTGAATGTGAAAGGTAAGGTATTGGATGCGAACGGTGAACCTGTAATTGGGGCAGCAGTAAAGGAGCAAGGAACAACTAATGGAACAATTACAGATTTTGATGGAAATTTTTCTTTAGAAACAAATGATGGTTCTACGTTAGAAATTTCATATATCGGTTATAGAAGTCAACAATTAAAAGCTCTTTCAGGTAAATTATTGGCTGTCACTTTGCATGAGGATACAGAAGTTCTGGATGAAATTGTTGTTGTTGGTTATGGCGTGCAAAAAAAATCAGATGTTACAGGTGCAATGATTAGGGTTGATTCGGACGATTTAAATTCTCGTCCTGTTGCTAATGCTTTTGAAGCTATGCAAGGAAAAGCAGCGGGTGTTGATATTGTTAGTAATGAACGTCCTGGAGAAATAGGAACAATTAATGTACGTGGAGTACGGTCTTTAAGTGCTAGCAATACTCCTTTGTATGTGGTTGATGGTATTCCTTTAATGTCAACAAGCGGTATTGAAACTATTAATCCTCAGGACATAGAGTCAATTGATGTGTTGAAAGATGCTTCTGCTACAGCCATTTATGGTTCTCGCGGAGCTAATGGAGTTATATTAGTAACTACGAAGCAAGGTAAAGAGGGAAGAATGAGTTTAAATTATTCTGGTACTCTTACTGTTGAGAAATTACAGGATTATTCGGAAATGATGAATTCTGCTGAATATATTGAATGGCGCCGTTGGTCATATTATTATTTAAATCCAGAAAAATATCCCAGAGGGGATCAGCCTACGAAAGAAAATGATTATGAAATATTTTTAGGTGCAACGGATCCTACTGCATGGGGAAATATAGAGAGAGGGTGGATAGGAGATACATGGGATGGTTCTAGAGTTGCTACTACTGACTGGTCCGATATGGTTACTCAAACAGGGATAACTCATGAGCATACATTAAGTGCTAGTGGGGGGACTGAAAAATTGAAGGGATATGCTTCAATTGGATACTTAGATAACCAAGGAACTGTAAAAGGACAATCTTATACTCGTTATACAACTAGATTGAGTGTAGATATGCAACCTGTAAAATGGTTTAATATGGGGTTAAATATAAATGGAACGTTTAGTGAGCAACAATATGGTTCTTCTGCTTCAGTTGTTGGATCTTTATTAAAAGGGTTACCTGATAATTTATATGCGGCTTCGACAAGTTTATTCCCCTATGCATCTCCTTTTGATTCAGAAGGTGGACGTATTGAATATCCTGGTGGAGATGACAAAGTTAAAAATATAGTAGACGAATGGGAGCATAGTCAGAATGAGCGTCGTATGTTCCGAGCCATTGGTAGTATTTATGCTCAATTAGATTTAGGAGAGATGTTTGTTCCTTTACAAGGATTAAAATATCGTTTTAATTTCGGACCTGATTTTCGTTATTATCGTAATGGTACTTTCCGTGATGAACTTTCTATTAGTAGCGAAGGGAAAAATAGAGCATCTTTAACTAATCAGTCTGATTTCTCGTGGACTTTAGATAACTTAATTTATTATGATCGGAATTTTGGGAAAAATTCTTTGGGGGTAACTCTGTTACAGAGTGCTACAGGTTATCATTATGAGGAGTCGTCTATGGCTGCTGAAGGAATTCCTTTAAATAGTGCGAAATGGAATGCCTTAAATAAAGAAAATATTTCTTTATTAGATGATTGGGGAAGTGGCTTAATAGAAAAACAGTTATTGTCTTACATGTTTCGTGTAAATTACGATTATGATAGTAAGTATCTTTTGACAGTTTCAGGTCGCTGGGATGGAGCTTCTCAGCTTGCCGATGGGAATAAATGGGCATTTTTCCCTAGTGCAGCATTAGGTTGGCGTATTGACCAAGAGAATTTTTTGAAAGAAGTTAATTGGATTAATCAGTTAAAATTGCGTTTTGGAGTAGGTATGACGGGTAATTCCGCAATAGATCCTTATCAGACTAAAGGAGCAATTGTACCGATGTATTATCCTTTTGGTAATTCATTAGTTCCTGGATATGGGGCTTCAGAACCCATTGCTGGGGGAGATGCCTCCTCTATAACAATGGCAAATCCTGATTTAACATGGGAAAAGACCACTCAATATAATATTGGTATTGATTATTCTGTTTTGAATGGAAGAATTTCTGGAGTGGTTGATTTTTATACCTCTCGTACGACTGATTTGTTAATGGAAATGACAATTCCTTCTTTAAATGGCTATACTAAGACCTATGCAAACGTAGGAAAAACTTCAAATATTGGTGTTGATATAACATTGAATACTGTTAATATAAAAAGTCATGATTTTGAATGGACTACAAGTATTAATGCTGCATGGCAAAAAGACCAAATTGATGAATTAGCAAATGGTAAAGAAGATGATATTAATAATACATGGTTTATAGGAGAGGCTTTGGGTGTAATTTATGATTATGAATCTGATGGTTTATGGCATGAAGAAGATGCTGCAGAAATGGCTAAATTCAACGCTAATGGACATTCTTTCTCTCCAGGTATGGTAAAGCCTGTTGATCAAAATGGAGACTATAAGATAGATCCTAATGATGATAGGGTAATTATTGGACATACTCGCCCACGATGGACTTTTGGTATGACTAATACATTTACTTATAAAAATTTTGATTTGTCTGTTATGATGTATGGTCGTTTTGATTATATGGTTGATACTGGCGGAGAATGGCAAGGAGGACGATATATGCAACGAAAAATTGATTATTATAATGAGAATAACCAAGATGCAGAATATCAAAAGCCTATCTATAATATAGGTGGTGGTGATCCATATTATCGTGTTTTGGGTTATAAAAAAGGTTCATTTTTAAAAGTTCGTAATATTTCATTAGGATATACATTTCCGCAAAAACTTATAAACAAATGGGGGATGTCAAATCTTAAATTGTATGTACAAGCAAAGAATCCAGGGCGTATTTTTTCTAATATTGATTTTCTGGAACTTGATGCTTCACAAGCATATACATCTACTTGGAATAGAGGGTTTACTGTTGGTTTAAATGTTGGATTTTAATTATTAAAGATTATTACTATGAATTTATATAAGCAAATAGGATTAGGGCTATGTTTTTTTACACTTGGCTGTAATATATGTTCTTGTAGCGATTTTTTAGATGAAGAACTGACAACAGAACAAAATACTGATTATTTTAATACGTCAGAGGGAATAGATGCTTTAAATGTTAGTTTATATTATAATTTAAGGTTTCATTTTGCAAAAGAATGGGCTTGTGCAACAACAAATGCTGGTACTGATGAGTTTCGGGTAGGAGGAGATGGTTCTAATGCTTCATGGAATAATTATGATGGTAATTTCCAGTCTCAGATAGTAAGTAACTCTACTAATATGTATGATGTTTGGGATGGAATGTATATTGGGATTAATAATGCAAATTTGTTACTTAGCAAAGTGGAATCAGATTCCTATATGGGACCTAATAAGAAAACATATATAGGAGAAGCTTATTTTTTACGTGGATTTAATTATTTAAAATTAGTTTCTCAGTATGGTGGAGTACCTTTGAAATTATCTCCAAGTGTAACTCCTGAACGTGAGTTTACTCGTGCTACTACGGAAGCTACTTTAGCTCAAGTTATCAGTGATTTAACTAAGGCATATAATAATCTTCCAGAAAAAGCATCTATGATCGGCAAAATGACGAAAGATGCAGCTGCACATTTTTTAGCTAAAGCTTATTTATTGCGTGCTAGTGAAATTAATGATAGTTGGAATAGTGGAACAAAAGAAAAAGACCTTGTTGAATCTTTACGTTTGGCTCAGGAGGTTATTAGTCATCATAGTTTAGCTCCCAATTACTCCGACTTATGGAATTATACAGAACCTAATGGAGTGAATGAATTATTGGATGAGATATTATTATCTGCTCAGTTCTCTTCTGAAAAATCATCAGAAGGAGCAAGTGGAAATCAGTGTCATTTATATTATATATCTGTATATAAAGATTTGCCTCAAATGCAGCGTGATATAGCAGGAGAACGAGAATATCAGCGTTTAAGGACTACATATTATATATATAATATTTACGATATGATAAATGATTCACGTTTTTGGAAAAGTTTTAAAACTAAATATGCAGTAAATAATCCATCGAAGAATTCTATTTATGAACAAGGTGATTTAGGTATTATGTATGTTATAAATCGTCCAGGTGATACTCGTTTTAGTAAAGTTGAACTAAAGGATGAAATTGTCTACTCTAAAACTGGAAAGACAATACCTACTGTTTTTGTTGCATATCCTAATGACCGTAATAATAATGATGATGTTGCATTGTATGATTATACAAATCGTTATGCACCTTTAAGTAAATTTATTGATGGATCTAGAGAATCGCGAGATAGTCGTGTCGGTTATCGTGATGGAATATTGGCTCGTTTAGGTGAAACTTATTTGATTGCAGCAGAAGTTTTAATTCGTCAGGGAGAGTATCAGCAAGCACTTGAATATATTAATGATTTACGGGCTCGTGCTGCATATAAAGAGGGAGAAGATCGTTCTGCTTATTGTGATGGTGGGGCTGCGTATAATGAGAATTCATTGGGATATGTTACAATGGGAAATGTAAATTCATATTTCCCTGAAAATTCATATTATGAGTCGAATAACATTCCTATAACAACAGCTGCAACTTCTCTTGAAATAAAAGATTATCATCATTTACCCGAAGAAGATGAAGCAGTAATAGAAAAACTTGGGTATACTTCTGATTACGACCGTATGATGTGTTTATTATTAAATGAGCGTTCTCGTGAACTTTGTGGTGAGTTTTATCGTTGGGAAGATTTATCAAGAACGAAAACACTGGTAGAACGTGCCAAAGCCTTTAATCCAGATGCAGCTCCAAATATTCAGGAACGCCATAATTTGAGGCCTATACCCCAAACGTATTTAGATGCGATACAAAAAGATGGACATGCATTAACAGCTGAAGAAAAGAAAGCTCAGCAGAATCCAGGTTATTAATTGTTTGTGCTTAAATAACTTTCTAAAGTATCTAAAAAAATCCTTCTCACATGTTTAAGAGATAATTTTTACAATGTGAGAAGGATTTTTTATCAGTTAACTTTTTTCAGTTGATAATTCAGGTTCGACTGACTTTTTTCCAGTTTATCATTCAGTAAGGTAAGAGTTTGGTCATTTTCTACCAGGAAATTAAAGGTTTGCTTTTGGTCATTTGTTATAAGTTGCCATACGGTAGCATTTTCATTTCCGGCCATACCACGTAAAGTGAAGCGTTTCCCCTCATAAGTAAATGTCTTATCTTTCCCGTTTTCAGCTTCTTTGTAAGTCAAAGCCAACGAAAATGTTCCGTCTCCGCTATGCTTTTTACTTTTGATGGTTAACGAATAGAATATCCCGGGACCAGAGGCGGCAGGAAGCAATCCTTCGTAAGTAAGAGTTTGCATTGGACCTAGTTCATCTTTACTCTGAGTATAGATAAGTTTATTCCTTTGGCTGATAGTCCATATACCATCAATGAAACGCACATTTTTGGTATCATCATCTTCGATATTCCAAGCATATTTGCCTGTAGGTAATGTACGTCTTTCCAAGATTTCCTTAGGCTGTTCGTCAGAAAAGAATAGCTCTGCTAATGTCGAATCGGGGCTGAAAACAATAAAGGCCGATCGTTCACTTCCATCAGCCGCATCGACTCGTATTCCCTTCTCAAAAAGACGGATACAATCTTTCTGTACTTCGCTCCACGTATATCCGGCTGAAGCAAGACAACCATGCTCATCTCGGTCGTTTCCTACTGCTTGTGGGATATTCTTTAAAGAGTCACTATTGTTATCTGTTTCTTGCTTTTTTTGAGTATTGCAAGCAGCCAGCAATATAGCTAGATATATTGTAATTGTTGGTTTCATATTTTTTCTATTAATCATTAAAACTTTGTTCTTATATATAATTTATTCCCTGCGTTGTACGATGCGTGAACCAGCTGGTACACTATCCGTTACCCAAATGTTACCACCAATTGTTGCACCTTTACCAATGGTGATACGTCCTAAAATAGTTGCATTAGAATATACGATGACGTCATCTTCCAGAATGGGGTGGCGGGCAATACCCTTTATCGGGTTCCCGTTTTCATCGAGTGGGAAACTCTTGGCTCCCAATGTAACTCCTTGGTAGAGCTTTACATTATTACCAATGATACACGTGGCACCGATTACTACACCTGTACCGTGGTCGATAGTAAAATGATGCCCGATCTGTGCTCCGGGATGAATATCAATTCCGGTTTCCGAATGAGCCATTTCGGTAATGATGCGGGGAATAAGCGGAACATTCAGCATATACAGTTCGTGTGCAATGCGATAATTGGTAATTGCACGGATAATAGGATAACAACAGATGATTTCTCCAAAACAGGTAGCTGCTGGATCTCCGTAATATGCTGCTTCTACATCGGTAGCAAGAATACGTCGTATTTCAGGGAGTTTGCTGATAAAACGTGCTGCTATGGATGCAGCCGTATCTCGGTCAGGAATTTTTTTGATTACATTATCCGAAGGAGTATTCTCTAGTCCGAAACATAATCCTGCCTGTATTTGCTCTGTCAGCAAGCCAAAAAGTTCTTCTACATTTACTCCGATGTGGTAGTTGATAGTTCTTCGGTGGACGGTAGAGTTTCCGAAATAGCCAGGGAAAAGAATTTCTCGGGAGAGTTCTACAATTCGGCGCAGTGATTTCCCTGATGGAAGCGGATCGCCATCTTTATATTGATGAAACAAACCTTCGTACGAATGCTTGTCAGAAAGTTCGCTTACAGCTTGTGTCAGTGTATGTGTGTAATCGGATAGACTCATAGCTTTCTGTATTTGGTTGAAAAACAAAATTAGTCATTTTCATTAAGTCAATGAGGGAGAAGGTATGTTTTCGTCTTTATTTATGGATTATAATTGTATTTTTGCAAAAAAATACAGATAATATGGTAGTCAATAAGAAGAATCCTTTTGCTTGGAAAGCAAAGCAGACGGGGAAAAAGAAATCCAGCGGTAAGCGAGTAGGAAAATCAAAACCCGAAAAAGCAAATAATCAGTTGAACAGGAGGGTCAAGTGATAATCTTGTTATAATGACGAACAAATAATGCCTCCACCCAATACGACGTCATCGCGATAAAAAGCAGCGGCTTGTCCGGCTGCGATGGAAGTCAATGGCTCGTGTAGTTTGATATGCAGTTGTCCGTCGGGGGTAGGGATAACGGTACAACGGTTGGCCTGCTTGCGGTAACGGATTTTTACGATGATTTCATCAGTTGTTTCAAATAGGGCAGAAGGATTCGTTACATGCCAGTCGGTGAGATACATTTCTGTTTGTCCCAGTGAGCAGAGCTGGTCACTGAGAATAATACTGTTGGTCTGCGGGATGATTTGTTTTACAAACAATGCTTTATTCAGATAGATTCCTAATCCCCTGCGTTGTCCGATGGTATAGAAAGGGTAGCCTTCGTGCTTTCCTAAACAATTACCGGATTCATCATAAAAATTACCGGGCATGATAAGCTCTTTTTTTACATGCTCTTTTAGAAAACTGCGGTAGTCCATAGGGCAAAAGCATACTCCCAGACTGTCACGCTTGTGAGCTGCTTTCAGGAAACCACGTTCGGCTGCAATTTCGCGTACCTTATTTTTGGTCAGTTTTCCCATGGGCAATAGCATACGTTGCAGTATGTCTTGAGGCAATCCCCACAAGAAAAATGACTGGTCTTTATCTACATCTGTTCCGGTTGTGATATGCCAATATCCGTCAATATTCCGTTTTTGTACATAATGTCCAGTAGCAAAATGATAGATGCCTTTTTCATCGGCTAGTTTCTTCAGTAACGGCCATTTCAGATAATTGTTGCAAAGGGTACAGGGAACAGGAGTACGTCCTGTCATATATTCATTGATGAAATAAGAAATGATTCGTTCACGGAACTCATTGCGTGCGTCATAGGTTATATGAGAAATATGCAGACGTTCACATAATTCGCGTGCATCATCCAGGTATTCGGTATTGTTGTCTTTTTCATAGAAACGAAAAGTCACACCGGTTACTTCGTAGCCGGCATCTTGCAGGAGCAGGGCAGCTACTGAGCTATCTGTTCCTCCGCTCATACCTAACAGGACTTTGTTGTTTTCTTGCATATATTTTACGTATAGGCATAAAAAAAGGAGTACCGCTGTACTCCAACCTTTGTTAACCTTAAATCTAATACTATGAAAAACACAGTACAAAGGTACGGACTTTCAGGATATCTGCAAATATTTGGACCGAAAAACTATGTTTTATAACATGATTTAAGAAATTGCTCACCTCTTCTATGTTTGTTAACTAAATCTCTTGCCTTAGTTTTTGACGAATATATATAGCTTTCCGTATTTGGTAAGGCATATAGGAAGCCTGTTTGTGAAAAAAAATATCCTCTGTTTCCTTATTATTTCTTTTTTCCGTACTTTTGTGACTTAACTAAAAGAGATTATTTATGGAAAATAAGCTGACTATTTATAATACGCTTACCCGTCGTAAGGAACTTTTTGTTCCGTTGCATGCTCCTCATGTGGGTATGTATGTGTGCGGGCCTACTGTTTACGGTGATGCTCATTTGGGACACGCTCGTCCGGCTATTACATTCGATATTCTTTTCCGTTACCTGACACATCTGGGTTACAAGGTACGTTATGTCCGTAATATTACTGATGTTGGACATTTAGAACATGATGCAGACGATGGTGAAGATAAGATTGCAAAGAAGGCCCGTCTGGAACAGTTAGAGCCGATGGAAGTTGTTCAGTATTATCTGAACCGCTATCATAAGGCTATGGAAGCTTTGAATGTACTTCCTCCAAGCATTGAACCACATGCTTCAGGACATATCATCGAACAGATTCAGTTGGTAGAGGAGATTCTGAAGAATGGATACGCTTACGAAAGCCAGGGGTCTGTTTATTTTGATGTGGCAAAATATAACAAAGACCATCACTATGGAAAGCTTTCCGGACGTAATCTGGACGATGTTATCAATACTACCCGTGAACTTGACGGACAGCAGGAAAAACATAACCCTGCCGATTTCGCCCTCTGGAAATGTGCCCAGCCGGAACATATCATGCGCTGGCCGTCACCGTGGAGTAATGGCTTCCCGGGATGGCACTGTGAATGTACTGCTATGGGACGCAAGTATTTAGGAGAAAACTTCGATATTCACGGAGGAGGCATGGATTTGATTTTCCCGCATCATGAGTGTGAGATTGCTCAAAGTGTAGCTTCTCAAGGACATGATATGGTACGTTACTGGATGCATAATAATATGATTACCATTAACGGTCAGAAGATGGGTAAGTCGCTTGGTAACTTTATTACGCTTGATGAATTCTTCACTGGTTCGAACAAGCTTCTTACTCAGGCTTATTCAGCAATGACAATTCGTTTCTTTATTCTTCAGGCACATTATCGTAGTACAGTTGATTTCAGTAATGAGGCTCTTCAGGCCGCAGAAAAAGGACTCGAACGTATGATGGAGGGTGTGAAGAACTTGGAACGTATTACTCCTTCGAAGACTACTTCGGGCATTGAACCGGCTGGATTGCGTGAGAAATGTTACGAAGCGATGAACGATGACTTGAATACACCGATTGTTATTTCTCATCTGTTCGACGCTATCCGTATGATTAATACTGTAATCGATAAGAAAGCAACTATCAGTGCCGACGACCTTGAAGAATTGAAGAGTGTATTCCATACCTTTGTGTTCGATATTTTGGGATTGAAAGCTGAGGCTGAAAACAATGCGGCACGTGAGGAAGCTTTTGGCAAGGTGGTAGACATGCTTCTCGAACAGCGTATGCAGGCAAAAGCTAATAAAGATTGGGCTACCAGCGACAAGATTCGTGATACACTGGCTGCATTAGGCTTTGAAGTAAAAGATACAAAAGACGGATTTACCTGGAAATTGAACAAGTAAACCTGTATTTTTGAGTAATAGAATAAACGCGGATTTGTGCAGACTTTTATCTGCATGAATCCGCGTTGGCTTTTATTATGCTATAGTGTTATAAATGAATATTCACAATAAACAAAATTGTGGAAAATACTAATGAAGTAATTTAAACTTTTCCTCATTTCTTTTATTGGTATAAATATAGGACAGTGTCTTCCATAATTTTCAAGTATATTTCTAAAAACCGTACAATCGAATCTAGTGTCCGTATTTAAAAACAATTTGTATGTCAGATATTTGTCATTCATCTACATGAAAAAGGTATGCCTTGTCAGTTTGTTATATAAAGCGAGTTGATTGTCATACGCTTCTTTTTGCCTAGATAAATTCGGCTTTTCTTTTTGAACCTATGGCAAAAGCCATGAGTCTGTCGAAAAATCATCTTGGACGCAGGAGCATTTTCAGTCCTTCTGCGAAGATTGCCCTTATGGTCCTGAAGGCCTACACCGGATTTTCCGACAGACGGCTGGTGGAACATCTCAACGGCAACATACGCTACTAGATGTTCTGCGGAATCATGATAGCCCCAGCCTTTCCCATAACCAACTACAAGATAGTCAGCACTATCCGTAATGAAATGGCATTACGTCTTGATATTGAATCCCTTCAGGAAATACTTGCCATATACTGGAAACCATATCTTGAAAACCTTCACGTCTGTATGATCGATACTATATGTTATGAGAGCCACATGCGTTTCCCTACATACAGAAGCTGCTTTGGGAAAGTATCGAATGGTTCTACAGGTATATTTGCCGGCATTACAGTGTTTGGGGCATAAGGCGTTGCGGATGTGGCATGTTCTACAGCAAGAAAAGAAAGAAGAAAGCTTCAAGGGTAAGACAACATACAGATAGACGTCATATTGTTCATCGAACACATCTGGTTCAAGGCTTTCAATAAAGGTATACGTCTGAAGGACTGTATTCGTATGCAGCAGGAACTCATGAATGTGAGGGTCAGATGTGCGGCAGGCGACTCCATATATACCAATAATTTCCAACAGAAGGTTCTGTACTAAATAGGCATATCAACTGCCTACGTACGTAAGGGAAGGGCTGCAAAGGATAAACCCTTGAGAAGGGTTTTCAGAAGTAAACTATCAAGAAAGAGATCCACCAGGCTTGAAGGCCACTTCAGTACACAAAAGCAACATTATTCACTCTCAAGGATAAAGCCAGAAACAGGGAAAATCCTATGGATTTTCTTCGGAATACATACGGCAAATGCCGTACTGATGATAGACAAAATCAGGAACAAAGCGGTCAAGACGGTATGACATGTATTTGTAGAAATAATCAGAAGGAGTCATCAGACTTTTTCCGGAGCATCATGTCCTGTCTGATAAAATTGTATGGGAAAATACAGAAAAAACATAATAACAATGACATAGGAAGTGATTATAAGTTATCATCTTCATATGCCACCTTGCTTTTTGGGGAATTTACTGAATATACCTAATTAAATATTTGACAGATAAATACTCCACTCCTGTTGACAGTTTATAAAGAATGGTATTGACAATCTCAGCAAGGTATTTTGAGTTATGAAACCACGTTTTGCAATTGATAAATGAGGTAGTATTTCACTTTTTATTGTATCTTTGTCTAATAGTACATACATATACTATTTTATTATTAATGTGTCTGATTACTCATAATATAATAATATTTGTACGATATTTTTTCATTTACTCAATTAGTTTAAATTACTTCATAATATATTGATGGCCTTTATGTGTTATACCATAAAACTTATACTACTCATTTTAATCTGTCTAAATCCATTTAGTCTGTTGGCTAACGAACAATTTGGAGGATTGATTTTTCGTTCTTATGAATCTTCTAAAGAAGACCGAACTTATTTTCTGATTCCGGCAGATAAAACACCTAGAGTCAGTTACCACAATTACCTTTCATTATCATTTGATCTTAAAATTAGAGAAGGGGGAGAGCCTTTCGGATATATATGTCGTATAGCTATCGGGAACACTGATAATCTAGATTTACTGCTAACAAATCCAGTTAACCAGAATCCATATTTCTGTTTAGTAAAGAAACAACAATACTTAGGTAAATTGCCTTCTATTAATATTGACAATTTCTATCAATGGCACACCATACATTTGGAATTAGAAATAACAAACCATATACTATATATCAAAGAAAAAGGACAAATCATAGCTCAAGAAAAGGCAACAGAAAAACCTCAATCCATACAGATCTGTTTTGGGGCGAATAATCTATCCAACATTTCTACTTCTGACGTTGCACCAATGATTGTCAAAAACATCCGATTAAAGACAGAAAAGAATAAAAACGAATACTATTGGTCACTAAAGCAGCCTTCTCAAACTCCATTACTAAAAAGTGAAAATGGAGACATAGTTGCCCAAGTGTATAATCCTGAATGGGTAAGTACATTGCATCAACATTGGAAATTCATCCGAGGCGTTTCTTTTTCATCAAAAAGTTTTCCTGTAAGTGATGTGCAACAAGGAATACTATATTTCGTATCAAATGATCGTATTACACAAATCAACTTGATTTCCAATAAAATGGAAATACATAAATTCCAACCTCCTATTGAAATAGAACGAATGAGCAATCAATTTATTACCTTGCCTTATGATTCCGTCAATAAAAAAAATAGATTGGCATATTACGATTTTGAGAAGGAGGATAAAGATGTACTTACTTTTTTCGATTTTGAAAACAATACATGGTCAAAATGTATTACACGTGAACGTCAATCAATCTATAATCAACACAATAAATTCTATTCCCCTACAGATTCATGTATTGTTCAACTGTTCGGTTATGGCTTCCATCAATACTCCTCTGAATTAAATAAAGTATCTTTATCTGGAAAAGTTATGCGCAAGCAACTAAAAGGTATAATTCCTCCTCGTTATCTCAGTTCCATTGGCAATACTGATTCCTCTCTATATATTTATGGAGGACTTGGTAATGAAACAGGAAAGCAAGAATATGGAGTAAAGACTTATCACGATTTGTATAAATTAAACTTGAAAGATTATTCGGTAAATAAATTATGGAGCAACGATACGACAAAAACGAACTGTGAAGTAGCTACTTCCACTTTACTCATTGATGAAACAAATCAAAGAGCTTATGGATTATTTTTTAATCCACACCGCTATCACTCCAGTTTGGTACTTAAGGCTCTACATTTACAAACAGGAGAAATAGAGGTTTTAGGTGATACAATTCCCTATCCCTTTCAAGACATTAGTTCTTATGCCGATTTTATATACCTACCTCAACAGCAGAAATACTATGCTGTTACCGTATATCAAACAGAAGAACATACTTATGAAGCCAAGCTTTATAGTATTTCTGCACCTGTATTTTCATCATATATATCAACAACAGACTTTTCAAACGGGTGTTCTCTGCCAACAAGCATCTTGATTATATGCATCATTAGCGTAGGAGTAGGGATATTCTACATAATACGACGCCAAAAACGTCATAATAAGTCGGTTATAACCACAGAAATGCTTACAGCATCCATTATCCAGACAGATACTCCAAGTCCTAATGAAACAAACATTACAGTTAATGACAATTTACCAAATGAGGAAATTACTGAAACAAGAACTATACAACCTGGCATTTATTTATTAAATGGTTTCCAAGTAATAAACAGGGAATTAGAAGATATTACAGGGAAGTTTACTCCCATTATGAGACAGCTACTTTCTGCCATTTTACTTTATTCTAATCAATATAATAAAGGAATTTCCAATACACGTCTAAAAGAATTATTTTGGTATGATAAATCCGAAGAGAGCTTTTCCAATAATCGAAGTGTAAATATACGTAAAATCCGTATATTATTAAAGGAAATAGGGAATGCAGATATATCAGTTGTTAATGGATATTGGCACTTTGTAAATGAAGGGGAGATATATATAGACTACTTTACAGCCTTAAAGCTTTTGGAAAAATATTCACAGTCTAATTATATACGACCAGACGATTTACAGTTACTGCTCAGGCTGGCCACACAAGGGCAGTTGCTTCCGAATTTGCAATTTGAATGGGTGGATGAGTTTAAATCAGATTACTCAGATGGTATGATTAGCCTTTTAAGTAAACTAAGAGACAGTACACAATCAGATATTAATGATAATATACGAATAGAACTAGCTAATAGTATTTTAAAGTATGATTCATTAGATGAAGAATCCATACGAGTCAAATGCCAAGCTTTATTACGTCTAAAACGTACTGGAATAGCTTACATGACTTATAAACAATTTGTGAAAGAATATAAGCAAATATTAGATTCTGATTTTGAAGAAAGTTTCGAAACATTCATTCATGAAAAGTAAATGTCTCAAAATAAGAAACAGAGGTAAGTTTACTTACAATCTATAAGCCACAACATAAAAATCTCCTGCTTTTAGTCCTATAATTGTAATAAATAAGGGCTAAAGCAGGAGTTCTTTATTACGAAGTTTCAATCTATAAGATTTTTACTTTTGTATTTCTATTTTGAGACAGCCTTCACTCAGTATTTTATATCAAATTTATTTATTAAAAACGTGTATCTCTTCACCTCTCATATAGCGAGCCGCTTCACCGGCTAATCGCAAATATGTGTCAGACGGTTGGTTATCGAATGTAACAAATGTACTTTCTCCTATAGGAGGGTTACTCGTACATTTAAAGAAAGCGGTACCTTCGTCCATTTCATCAAACATAGCTAGATAAAGGCTTTTTGCTCCAGAATCCACAGCCCCTTTCACCTGCTTCCAAAAAAAACGTCCTTCCAACCGTGGTATCTGATTCAATGGGAATTCCTGATTCATATTATGCCAGCTGAATCCAGGAAACAATACAGGAATATAATCTTTACCATGTCGCTTGCACCAAGCCAAATCATCGTTAATACGCTTACGATAATTTTCATAGCTGTCATAGTCAAAACGCCCCACTAACCAAGGAAGTACGATGTCACTTTTGGCTATCAGACGATACAAACGGCTGTCTGGTATTGCATCATTTTTTAAGTCTCTCCAATGAGCAGGTAACCCTACTAAAATAGCACAACCCTCTTTCTTTAAAAAGTCAATAATACGCTCTGCCTCATCAAGACCATACCTACGTCCGTCATTAAAGCCTACTCCCCATACAGCCACCAACGGCTTCCCGTGATGATATAAATAAGGAGTTCCGTTTGAAACTATTCCATTTTCTTTCAGATACTTCCAGTCATCTATCAATATAGATTCGTCACCCGGTTGCATTCCCGACAAATCGTACATTATACACAACGCTCTATTATATCTGCAAGCAGAGGAAAAGGCATGATGGAGTACTTGATTATAAGCTTTTTTCTTTCGATTATCTTTCAATGTCGTAATGAAGCGCTGCATATACACCCCATCGATGCCATAATCACGCATCCAACGAAAGTGTACATCCACCGTAGAAGAGTCCTTTGAACTATACACCCGAGCTTGTGAGCCGTCCTCTAAATAAAAAGGTGTAGGATATGTATCAGTATACTCCGAAACATCAGGCCAAAGATCAATCGTACAAGATCCGGGTTCGAAACGCTTTTGTTTTTCATAATGCTGCCATCCTAATGCAGATCCATCTCCCTGCGCACTGAACCATCCTTGATAACCTGCCATTACCAAACCATTGGCTGATGAGAAAGCCGTTCTTCCTCCAATCCAATTTTGCATTGTTTCAGGAAACTCATTCAAAGGTAAATAGCAGTTTTCATAATGCTTTGGAAAGATTTGTACTAAATTCATTCCTGCATATCCTTGACCTAATGCCTTACCTATTGAGCCTATTGTAACTATTTCTACACCATTTACGTTACAATAAGCATTATCGTGCAGATGTCCGGCAAATACAGTATTCACTTTGTAATGTTGGAATAGACTTAAATATTTTTTACGCATTTCCATTGAAAAATTGGAATATCTTTCCTCCTCGTCTACAGTGTTTAGGACAGGGGGACAATGCATAAAAACAAAACGAAAGCGCATATCTTTTCCTTTCTCAAGCTGTTCTTTCAGCCAGACATATTGTTTCTGCTCCAAATCAGAGTTTCCCTGCTTTATGACATTCGAATCTATTCCAATAAAAGCACAGTCATCATAACAAAAAGAAAAAATAGGATTTCCATAATTTTTACGATATGCTGCGCAATCTTCCATTGTTGGAGAACTAATATCATGATTACCTGGTACCATCCATATTTTCACGCTCTTATCCACTCGCTTTAATAGCTGTTTATAAGCTGCTATTTGTTCCGTATCATGCGAATTATTCACAAAGTCACCAGTAATGATAATAAAAGGAGGCTTCAACCGATTAATAACATCTATCGCTTTATTCATTGCTTCCACCTCAAAATTAATATTTTTATTAGCCTCCTTAAACCCTAATTGTGGATCAGAAAGATGAATGAAAAAGAAAGGAGAATTAGATTTAGCCGGAAAAATTGAAATTAGCAGAAAAATAATGAAGTTTATCCAACATAATCTACATACACAACACATAATCCATTTAAAAATATAAATTACTATATTTAAGAATAAAGGTGTACACTGAAATTTTGCACAATGTACACCTTAACAAATCTCATCCTCTTTACTTCAACAAATCAGAAATACATATCCGGTCATAAGGCTTGTCACTTGCCAAAGTATAATACTCAAAAAAAATTTCCTCCATCTTTGGATTAGTCGTCAAAATTCCATAGCCTGGTAAATCCTGCTGTTTGAAATAAGAAACAAAAGGAGTTTCTTCATCAAGCCATCTAACCCTTTCAGACATTGTTTTTGGTTGCCAATCAGGACGTTCTTTAGCTAATACAGAACCAAACTCTGTAAATATTCTTTTTGAACTATTTAGTGTTGCATCTTTTATAACGCTATTGCACATCAACTGAACTATAGGTCCATATTGAGTATTCCTTTTCACTACCGAAAATAAATGCAAATGAGCCGCTAATACAATTACTTTATTCTTGGCTAAAATTTCTAATAATTTTTCCCGTTTCTCAGGCATTGTTCTAAATACATGCCAACACCGCTCGTTTACAGGAATTACTGGTTCATGAATCAGCATAAACTTATATTTGGCCTTCGATTGTTCCAATGTCTTTTCTAAAAAATCCAACATATCACAAGTTTTATCCCAAGGATCCACACATACAAACAAGTTTTCACCTATCTGATGAGAATAATTAGCAGATTGAATATCATTTCGATTTAACTGTTTCCGAAACATTGCAAGATAATACTTATCAAAAGCTTTATGCGCTCCTGGTCCTGTTATATCATGATTTCCTTTTGCTATAATCCAAGGCACGGATAAATTAGTCTCATCAATAGCGTTTACAATAGACCTCGCCATTTTATCAGCTTTTTCTTCACTTCCTGCCAATCCTTCAGACAAATCTCCTAATTGAAGTACAGCCTTAATTTTCGGATTGTACTTTTCCACTGTTTGCTGAAGTTTCTGTGTAAAAGGCTTCCAATTAGTTTGAGTAAATAGAGTATATTCTTTTGTAACCTGCCTCAAATCATCAGGCTTTTTAGAAAGCCAATTCATGTCATGGTTCTCTAACAAATCATAATGAACATCCCCCAATACCAAAAAACTTTGCTCCTGAGAATGCACCTTCAACTGCAATCCAGTTAAAAGTATAAAAAATAAGAATAAAGTATTTTTCATAATCTAATATCCTTTTATTTTACAGAAAACTGATCTTTCAAAATCTCTAAACTTGAAGTTCCATACTCTTCACCTGGCTCTAAAGCATTTCCTTTGCAAAAATCATTCCAAGAATTTACAATTACAAAACGTTTGCTTCCAAGATTTCTTTTTGCAACATTACAATAATCTATAAAGAATTTCTCTGTACGTTCCACAATATAATTCTTAGACTTTTCATTAGATACTTTATCATTATAAGCTGGGAAAATACACGGAATATAATCCATTTTCCATGCAGAAGTAGAATCGCACCAATTCTTCCAACTAATGTCATTAAAAGAACAAAATGCATAACTTCTATCGTAATCATTAGGAGCCCAACTATTCAATATAACTGCATCCATCGTTACAATATTTTTCTTATAAGTCTGTGGCGCTCTCCAGCCAGTCGGTATCTCTCCTATAAAATACGGATTTATATTTTTATCCGCAAAATGTTTACGTACTGCTTTCATTACAAAATCAAAGTCTATTGCATTAGCATATTTTGAATTTGGTATTAAAGATGTAATCATAATAACAGGTCTTCCTTCTATAGCATAATAATAATCATTCGCCATATACCTATCATATAAATCTTCCAACTCTGCCAACATTAATTTCAACTTAGCATCCACAATTGGAGAGTCATTGGTTCCACCCAAATGCGAGATATCATAATTTATAACCATTTTGGGACCCTGATTTTTATAAAATGCCGCATATTGTGCAAGCAATTCATTATCATTAATTTCTCCATTCCATTTCAATATAAAGAAATTAATTCCACCCAAAATAGCCCAATCAAACTGTTTAGACATCAACTGTGGATTTTCCAATATATTATATTCTCCCAATTCCGGAGTTTCTGGATATTTTTTACTCCAATCTGCCGACTGATATGCATAATAATATGCTCCCAAATTTACAGCTTCCGTCAAAGGAGTATCAGGTATGGGATAATAGAACTTACCCACATCAGGCAAATGCTCATCATTAGAACATGAACAAAACATTAAAAAGCACAATGACAAAAATACATATATTGATTTCATATAATATAAAATATTGTTATTAAAATTCACGAATGCATCATTTCTATTAATTCACTTCAAAGTAACACTTTGTTATTGACAAAAGAGTAATAATCTATACTTTATTCAATCTTTCTAGAAATCCAAATACAATCGCAATATAAATTATTCAGCAGGTAAATTAGGATTCTTTTTAGCAGGTATTCCCCATGACAAGACAGTATACAAATAATCTTTGCCATTTAAAGTTCCAGCAGCCTTTGTCACTTCTTCTGTATTTGCTTGATATTCATCACTCGGATAAAGTAAACGATCCGGCATATATAATACTGTACCCTCATAAGAAGCAAACATAGGCTGAAATTCCAAGACCTGTGTACGTCTCAATAGTTCCCATGCATCAGCACCCTGCATTGGTATGGCCAGCCAATGCTGCATTACAATCTGACGGAAATAATCATTTGCTTTAATCGCACTGGTACAGATATGAGCAAAATCTTGAAATTCCTCTTCTCTCCCCTCCGTATCAGAAGCACTGCCCCAAGCTATACCTGGTGTTTGCTTATATGCTTCAGCACTCCCTTGTAGTCCATACTTCGCAAATGAAGCATCAATTCCTTCGTAATAATATTGTTCAGCCGTCTTTTGAGTACTCCATCCATAATAAGCAGCTTCCGCTTTCAAGAAAGCAGTTTCTGCATACGATAAAAATACCCATTCAGCATCAGGTTTTAAGAAAAGGCTACCGATAGGAGAATAATCCTGTTGATCCAATCCTTGATGAGGATTTTGCTCAACAGGGAATCCCTCAGGACTACCGCCATATGAAATATTCTGTCCAAAATACTCTCCCTTATGAGGTCCCTCCTGAGCTGGCTGACCATAAACTGTAAGTCTAGGATCATTATAAGGTTTCGTATGATAGACCATAGTTTCACACAAAACAGGAGTCGTAGCTTTATTGGCTTCCGCTTTATTCACTACCCTTTCATATAGCGGACTCCAAGTAAGGCTTGTTGTACCCCAATGCGATGTAGCAGATTCATCTTCATGACAAATGGTGTTATCCTCATCAGATAAAACCTCTTGAGCAACCTCTTTTGCCAAATTCTCATCAGCCAATTTAATTCGCAAAGCTAAACGCAAACGAAGAGTATTAGCAAATTTTTTCCATTTTACAATATCCCCACCATATATAAAATCATACTTAGCAGTATATTTATCTCCATCAACATCTAAACTCTCCGCACAGTGTTTCAACTCAGAAAAAAGATATTGGTATATCGTTTCTTCTGAATCATATGCAATTCTAGGTGTTCCAGTCAATGCGTATGTAGCAGGAACAGGTCCATAGAAAGCTGTTGTTTGAGATATTAAATACGCTTTCCAAATTCGAGCTATTAATGCTCGATTCTTATAAGTTGGATTATCGCCATAAGTTTCCGCAATCTTATTGACTGGCTGCATACAAGAAACATAAGTAGCTTTCCAATATGCGTTATTTTCACTATCACTATAATTAAAACGCTGCCAACTTCCCTGAAATCCAGAATATTGCTGGGTATAATTGAAGAATATCACTCGATTCATATCTCCTCCATATAAATTCATAGACTCTTTTATAGAAGTGGCAAAAAGGAAATCAGGCTCTACCTTTGTCGGATTATTAGGGTCTTCGTTCAAACTTCCGAAATCAGTAAAAGAACATCCACCCAATAGTAAGCCGATAAGAAATGAAATTGTTACAAATATAGTTTTCATCTTTATATAATATTTATTAGAATGTTAATTTTAAATCAAAACCATAAGTTGCACTAGGAGGAAGAGAGCCATTTTCTATACCTTGACCATTTCCTGAAGTTTGAGAAGCCTCAGGATCAAACCCTTGAGGAGTATTTTTATGTATTGTCCATAAGTTTCTTCCAACAAATGCAAGTCTCAATCTTTGCAACTTAATCTTGTTTATCAATTTCTTAGGGAAAGTATATCCCAAAGTCAGTTCTCTTAACTTAACATAAGATGCATCATAAACCGTAAATTCTGCATAATTAGGCATACAATATGCATAGCTCTGAGGACTCATATATTTATTTGCCGGTGTTCCATCTTCATATACAGCGTCAAACCAAGCACCTCCCGATAATTCAGTATCACTTTCACCCCAAATTTCCTTTCTTATATAATATTCATCACGACCAAACAATGTTTCCGCTGTCATTCCATTAGTTAACATTTTTCCCATAGAAGCAGAATAAATGATACCTCCTTGTTTTATATCTATTAAGAAACTAAGATCAAAATCTTTATAATGAAATGTATTGGTTATACCCGCTGTCCAATCAGGAGTGTATGACCCAAATTCTTTATCAGGTTCTTTCATTAACAAACCACCCCCATCTTCCATAATCATTTTCCCATTTTTATGGCGCTTCACACCTAAGCCACGCATATATCCATAAGGTTTCCCTACTTCAGCATAAACATACATATAACTTGAGTAGTTTCCTATCTGAAAACGATCTACACCATCTATCAAGCTCACAACTTCAGATTTATTTTTAGCCCAATTGAAATTTATATCCCAAGTAAAGTCCTTGGTTTCAATAGGAGTGGCATTCACCATCAATTCAACACCTTTATTCTGTATTTCTCCAGCATTATAAAAGCGCTTTTGATAGCCAGATGAAGTCGGTAGTTGAGCGTTGATTATCTGATTTTTTGTTGATGTATTATAGTACGTAAAATCAACTCCCAAGCGATTCTTGAAGAAGCGGATATCAGCACCTACTTCCCATGAATAAGTTTTTTCTGGTTTTAAATCAGGGTTATTCATTGTAGTAGATAAAGAAGCTAACTTAACATCATTAAACATATCAGTAAAAGAATAGCTGTCATAAATACGATACGGATTAGTATCGCTACCTACCATTGCGTAAGATGCACGAACTTTTCCAAATGAAAGGATGTCCTTATCTATTTTAAACGCTTCCGAAAAAATAAAACTAGTACCGATTGAAGGATAAAAATAAGAATTATTTTTAGGAGGCAATGTGCTAGACCAGTCATTTCGCCCTGTAATATCCAGATACAAATAATCTTTATAACCTAAAGAAACAGCCCCAAACAATGAGTTTATTTTTTTCTCACTCATTCTCTGAGTATCCTTGGGAGATTCAGCTGAGTTGGAAATATTAATCAGCCCTGGCTGGAGCAATGAATTAACCATCTGGTCATAACGGGTCTGCTTTGTACTATACATCACTAGTCCGGCATTGGCCATAAGAGAAAAATCTTTAAACCGTTTATTGTAAGTCAGAAGTCCCTCAATGTTGAAGCTTTCCATCTCTTGTTGGAATGTTTGCATTTGACCATCCTTATCATTCATTGCACCTATATTATTGAATGCGTAGCCATTCCAATTATAAGTATCTATACCAGCTTTAGCTTGCAATGAAAGACCATCTATAATGTCGGCTTTCAAAACAAAAGCCCCGATTATACGTTTCTTCACATCCTTATTTTTATTCTCATTAATAATCCAATAAGGATTGCTAAAGTTACGGTGAGTTCCAATTTCACTGCCATTCGCATCTTTCCAAGTATACAGTTCAGACAGAGAAGTGCTTCGAGCCATATGCACATATGAATTCATCGGGTTCTTATTATCGCTTTTAGAATATTGGCGATTTGTTACTCGGTCATCTATATAAGAAACTTTAGAGTCTAAGCTCAACCAATTAGTAAACTGATTGTTTAAACGAATGTTAAATGTGGACTTATTATCTATATTAAACTTTTCAACAACACTGCTAGAGTGAACATTTGTATAAGAAATACGGTATTGGCTTTTTTTATTACCGCCTTCTACCGAGATAGAATTGGTCCATGTAGCTGCTGTTTGGTAGAAATCTTTCACATTGTCCGGCTCTGGTAAATAAGGTTTCAACTTTCCGTCCAAACCAATAACAGGCTGTCCCATCATTGGACTCCCCCAGCTTCTATAATTGGTGTTAGATAAAGGAGGGTTATTTTTATTATCTATATAGAAACTGGTACCTACGCCATACGAATTTTGATATTCTGGAAACTCTACCAAAGTTTGTAACATACAGTTAGAGTTCACATCCACCTTCAACTTATCTCCACCTTTCTTAGTTGTAATCAATATTACGCCATTCGCTGCTCGAGACCCATACAGTGCAGAAGCATTAGCACCTTTCAGCACCTCTATATTTTCAATGTCATCAGGATTAATATCAGCCGCACCATTGCCATAGTCCATATTTCCATTCTCGCCATCATAGTTATCAATAGGCATACCATCTACCACGAATAATGGCTGATTATTACCTGTTACTGAATTGTTTCCACGAATCACAATACGAGCAGAACCATTATTCATTCCCGGAGGAGTAATTTGTACTCCGGCAATCTTTCCGGACAAAGATGATACAATATTTGAACTTTTAGCATCATTAATACTTTCCATATCTACCCCTTGAGTAGAATAACTTAATGCCTTTGCCTCACGCTTTATGCCCAATGCAGTCACAACAACCTCTTCCGTCATCACCGCATCTTCCTCCATCACCACATTAATTACTTTACGGTTACCTATCTTTACCTGTACAGTCTTCATCCCGACAAAAGAAAACGTTAATATGGACGATTCCTGAGGTATTTGGATATTATAATATCCATCGGCATCAGTCAATCCGCCATGTTTCAAACCAGCTTTATCCACTGTTGAGATAGTTACCGCCGGAATAGGTGAGCCATCTGAGCGGTCAGTCACCCTTCCTTTTACCACGCGTTGCTGAGCTCCAATACTCACGAAAGCAAGCAGCCCAACAAGTAACAAAAGAATTTTTTTCATACGTAAATATAATTAAGTTTGCTAAATTTTCCACAAAAATATACGACCACAATTAAATTCCTGTTAATATTTCATTAATACAATATACAATTAACTCCAACAGAAATTCCTGCTCACAAGCACTACCGAAAGGCGTGTTGTTATATCTTTGAAATATATTTTTCTCTCGTATTTCATTCCCCAAAAATCTCCTTAATAATTTATTAAGACTTTGTTAAGTCCTCCTAATTATCTTTGTCTTGTAAAATTCAACAAAAAGACATTATGAAGAAACACCTATTTAACATCTTTACGGGAGTATTACTTTTAACACTGCACAGCTGTGCTACGAAGCATCCAACCCCTGCACAACCGGCAGATTACGTCAATCCCTATATGGGCAACATCAGTCACTTGCTGGTCCCTACCTACCCAACCGTACATCTACCAAACAGCCTGCTACGCATCTATCCAGAGCGTACAGACTTCACCTCTGATAAAGTAAAAGGGCTTCCCTTAGTCGTAACTTCCCATCGAGGAAGCTCTGCCTTTAATCTTTCATTTTATCAGGGGAAAAAGGAAGGACTCAAACCAGTCTACTACTACACTTACGACAATGAGAGCATCAAGCCTTATTGCTACACCTCCTACTTTGAAGAGGAAGAAGTAGAAGCTAGTCTGGTACCAAACCACCAGTCTGCCATTTACGAACTAAAGTTTGAAAAAAATGAGAATCCTTACCTTATATTATATACAAAAAACGGACAACTGTCTACCTGCGACAACAACATCTGCGGTTATCAGGATATAGATGGAAAAACCAAAGTATACATCTATTTGGAAACCTCACTGCCGCCCGTGCAGTCAATGATTGTAACCAAAGACAGTATTGATTACTCAACTAATAAGACACGTGACAAAGAAGCGTCTATCGCTTTCCGTTTTCCTGACCATACTCATTCCATACAAGTACGCTACGGAATTTCCTTTATCAGCGAAGAGCAGGCTAAAGCCAATTTACAAAGAGAAATACCTGACTATGATTTCAACAATCAACTGACATCAGCACAAAACATATGGAATGAAACTTTAGGAAAAATCGAAGTATACGGCATAGATGAAAATGCAAAAACAATATTTTATACATCACTCTACCGTACTTACGAACGCATGGTCTGCCTCACTGAAGGCAATCGATACTATAGTGCGTTCGATGGAGAGGTACACACTGACACTATACCGTTTTATACCGACGACTGGATTTGGGACACTTATCGGGCAGTCCACCCACTGCGTACAATCATTGAGCCTAAAGCAGAAGGAAACATGATAAACTCTTTCATCCGCATGGCTGGGCAAATGGAAAATCACTGGATGCCCACCTTTCCTGAAGTAACTGGTGATAGTCGCCGAATGAACTCAAATCACGGAGTAGCTACCGTAATAGACGCTTACAATAAAGGAGTCCGCGGATTCGACCTCAGCAAAGCTTATGAAATATGCAAGGCCGGAATTACAGAAAAAAGCCTTGCTCCTTGGTCGGGAATGCCAAAAGGAGAGGTAACACAGTTCTATTGGAATCACGGTTACTTGCCCGCATTGTCAGAAGGTGAAAAGGAAACCGCTTCCGAGGTTCATCCGTTCGAAAAGAGACAACCTGTTGCAGTCACTTTGGGAACAGCCTATGATGAATGGTGCCTGGCTCAAATAGCACAAGAACTTGGTTATAAGGAGGATTATCAGTATTTCATGAAAGGAAGCCTGAACTACCGAAACTTATTCAATTCCAAGACTGGGTTCTTTCATCCTAAAGACAGCCACGGAAACTTTATCCTGCCTTTTGACTATACCACTTCAGGAGGACTGGGTGCAAGAGAAGCCTATGGGGAAAACAACGGATGGGTATACCGATGGGATGTACCTCACAACATCGCCGATCTCATCCAACTCATGGGAGGAAAGGAAAACTTCAAGAAGAATCTGGAAGAAATGTACAATACTCCACTTGGAAACAGCAAATTCGCATTTTATGCCCAGCTTCCCGACCATACCGGAAATGTAGGGCAATTCTCCATGGCTAACGAACCTAGCCTGCATATTCCTTACTTATATAATTATATAGGCGAGCCCTGGAGAACACAGAAACGCATCCGCACTCTTCTCAACGAATGGTTCCGTAATGATTTAATGGGAGTACCCGGAGATGAAGATGGAGGGGGAATGTCTGCTTTCGTAGTATTCTCCATGATGGGATTCTACCCAGTTACGCCGGGGCTGCCTATCTATGCTATCGGATCTCCCGTATTCGAAAAAGTACGTATTCATCTAGATTGCGGGAAATATTTTGAAATTATTGCACATAACTACTCACCAGACAATAAGTACATCCAATCGGCCAAACTAAACGGAAAGCCATGGAATCAATGCTGGTTCAGTCATAGCGACCTAGCCGGCGGAGGGGTATTAGAATTTGAAATGGGCAACAAGCCCAACAAAGCTTGGGCCAAAGGAAGTGTTCCTCCATCCTTCCAGATGAAAACCGAGCCAATACAATGATTCTGTGAATCTTTTAAACTTGATTTTATTAACCATTAAACACTATTTAAAATGAAAACAAACTATTCCTCATGGAGTATTTTACTATTGTCTGTCGGACTAACTTTCGGACAACTCTCCGCACAAGAGGCGGTAAAAGGTGAAATCAGAAACACTCAATTCCATACAGCCTACACCCCCTCATTTCAAAATGACGGAACAGATGCTCCCATAAAAAATGTCATTCTCATGATAGGCGACGGCATGGGATTAGCACACCTGTCAGCAGGAATGTATTCCAATCACGGACAGCTCACCATCACCAGCCTAAAGACTTGCGGCTTGGTCCGTACCCAATCCGCTAACAATTTTATTACCGACTCTGCGGCCTCTGGCACAGCATATGCCACAGGTCAAAAAACAAACAATGGTACAATAGGTTTAGATACAATAGGCAATGCATTGATTAATATGCCCGAAAAGTTAGATAAAATAGGTTATATATCAGGCATTGTTACTACAGACAATTTGGATGGAGCCACACCGGCTGCATTCTTTGCCCACCAGCAGAATCGAAATATGGGAAAAGAAATATGGAAAGACATTTCACAAAGCAAACTGACATTCTTTGCGGCCGGAAGTAAAGAACTGTTTAAGAAACAACCCCAATCCACCCAAAAAGCTATCGAAAAGCAGTTCACAATTCTGAACACTCCTGATATCAAAATGCTCAAACAGAGTAAAAAAGCCGGATACCTACCAGAACAAAGCAAAACCGCCTCTATCAACAAAAACCGAGGAAACTTTCTACCGGCCACCACTCAAATGGCCATCGACTATCTGAACGATAAACAGGCGAAAGGATTCTTCCTTATGGTAGAAGGAGCACGAATAGACAAAAGCGCGCATGACAATGATTTCCAAGCTGTGGTTAGAGAAGTTTTAGACTTCGACCAAGCAGTAGAAGCCGCTATCCGATTTGCAGAAAAAGACGGACATACTTTGGTCATTATCACTGCAGATCATGAAACAGGAGCCTTATCATTGGGAAACGGCAATATGGCTACTGGCAACCTGAAAGGGACATTCGTATCCAAAGGTCATAGCCCAATCATGGTGCCACTGTTTGTTTATGGCCCACAATCTCACTATTTTTCAGGCGTACAAGAAAACAATGATATACATAATAAAATATACCAATTGCTGAGTAAGTCTAAAAATAGCAATTAAATTCTCTATATTTTATCAAATGTATTCTTCCCGAAAGACACTTTACCCTTTTACTTCGTTGATACATAGTGCGTAAAGGTGAATTCCCCTTACATTGGTCCTTACTAGGGGCATCTCATCGTCACTTACTACACTGATGTATTATCTGATGAGTGTCATACGACTATTTCCACAGTTTTTAATCAAATCTACTAGGGGCATCATTGATAACATTATGTCATCATAAAAACTAAGAGGGTGTCAAAACTCATTTTTTGAAAATATGAACTTATAACTTGAAATTTGAGCATCCTGAAAGACTAAAGAAAGGGCCGTATCATAACTCAATACAGAGTTTGATACGACCCTTTTAAATATTATAGTTATAATCTGTAACTTTGAGGAGTAGCTATTTTAGTTTTGACACACCCTCTGGCTTTTATGGTGCTATAATGTGATAAATAAGTATCTATGATAGGCTTGGGTAAGACTGTGAAAAACGTAATTCTTTTAAAGAATAAAGCGAAGAGTAAACGCATGAATAATTTCTTTAAAACCTGTGTTAGATAGGGTTTTAAAGTATGCTTAGCATTATTCTGAGATCATATTTATAAAGTATAAGAAAAAGAACAGCATCTTTTAGGAAATTCTTCTCGATCTTTTTTGAAAATTTGTACAGAATTTCTTAGGCTTTTCAGCATCTTTTTTTAAAAAAAGAAAGCTCGCCCTAAACAATGTCATCTATTTTTAAGATAACCTTGCTTAGGGCGAGTTAATATAATCTTGTGTCTGATATTTATTTTACAATGGAAGTCAATGGATGCCTATTTCCTTTTATATCGGTGAGGAATGCCTTGGCTGAACCAAAGTTCAGATACATATCCAGTCGGACTGGCAGATGGTTACGGTCGTCGGTTACATAAAAGGTGATAACCTCTTTTTCTTTGTTGTTTACATATTCTACCAGTGAGAAAACCAGGCAACGATAAGTAACTCCTTGTTCAGAGGTGAAGTTTTCTTTTCCTCTATAAATCAAAGTCTGTTTTTCTATGGCGCGACCTGTTGCCATAGAGAATAGTATTTTTACTCCCGGTTTGTAATCCGATGGGTCGTATGAACGAGCTTGCAGCAAGATACTCAGCATGTCGTAAACACACACAGGCATTTCATCATGCTTTTTATCTGTTTTACCATATAAGGTACGTTGCTGGTCGACAATGCATTTTCCATTGCGGTAGCTGAAGTTCACTTCGTCTACAGTATAGCGTTTTCCTTCTTCTGCTCCTTTACGGAAATATAAAGGCTCCAACTGCTGTGTAGTAATACATGTTAATGTATCACGCATCTTGAAGAAAAAGTCTATTTTTTTATTTGTGTACGACTGCAAGTCTGTTTTCAGGCAAGGCTGACCTTTGTGTGTCGTTTCATTGACAGTCATTTTAGCCCAACCTGCATTTATCCAGATAAATTTCCAGTTGAATTTCAGTTCGTAACTTAGTGTTTCTCCCGGTTTAATTGCATCGTTTTCAGCGCCGCATTGTGCTTTAGCTGCCGTACCTCCTATCAGGAGGCACAGGCATAAAAAGATTTTCTTTATCATGACCTTCCTAGATTTCTGGCTCGTTCCTTATTCCTGTCTTTTATCTTCTTGGTTTCGTCAGGTTTCTGTTTCTTTATTTCATCCAGTTTCTGCTTGTCGAGTGGGGTAGCATGTAGGTTCCATGTTTCCTCAAACTCAAAGTTAGCTTTCATTTCCCATACTTTGGGGAAGTAGAAAACTTCTTCTGCCTGACGTTTGTCTTCATAAAGTCCTGTATCCCACTTTCCGTTATTATTATTATCGTTAATCAGTCGGATATAGTATTTCGTACTTGGTTGCAGGAAGTAAAAGTCACATGTTTTTTTATCTGTAACTGGTTGCTGGCGTACTACGGCGTCACTGCTGTTCAACAGTTGTACGATAGCGTGTGGTCCTGCACCTACGATGTTCAGGTAAAGCGTTCCGTAATCTTCAAGCGTCTTAACCTTTAGTGTGTTCTCTATTTTATCAGAAGACAGACCGTAAATACCTTTAAAACAAAGAGAATCAATAGTTAGCTTGTATTCTACTCCCGGCTGCCAGTTTGCCAGTATCTGATAACGCCGTGGAGCTACACTGTCTGCTTGAAAAATGAAAGGTATATCCTGCCATACAGAGTCTACCATTGTACTCATGTGTATGGCCGATGTATCTATACTGGCCAGAGGCTCTTCAAAGCTCAGTACAATGTTTCGGTTTAGGTCGAGCGCTGAAGGTGCATCCGTATTGACAGTCAGAAATTGAGTTTCTACGGTTAGCGTATCTCCTTTCTTTTCACGTCTTTTACGCTCTTTTTCTTTTTTCTTGTTCTCTTCCTCCAATAAAGCGAGTCGTCTAGCTTTTGGTATTTTGTTTATCATACGTAACGTATCAGTCTTGGGAACCAGTTTTCCAAGAGTATCTGTTGCGAGATAATCCAGCTGCAAAGTCAGGGTATCACGTTCGCACAGAGTGGTATCCTTTATCCAGTAAAGAATGCTATCGTTGCGCGGATTGGCTTCGACAATCAATTCTTTTTCATCGAAGTCTAACCCTTTTAAAGTGGGTAGTGTATCCGATTTAGCACTGAAATAGAGTGAGAACTGCGTTGTTTTGGGGCGCTCACTCTTCATTAGGTACTGGAGACTGCTTTCTTCCTTGAATGCCCGTAATATGATATTGTCTGGCAAAAAGCGAGTATAGTTGACTTGTTTTATTGTATCAATTTTTGTTGTATCTTTCTCATTCCATAATGTATCCTGGCGGACAGCACCTTCCATGCTGGGTACAATGACGGAGTCCTGAAAAGCAATTACTTCTGTTTTTGAATCGAACAGATAGTTCTGGTTCCCATCCATCAAAGCATAAATTCGATAACTGCCTGGAGCAATACCACGGATAGTGAACTGTCCGCGACTGTCAGTACGTGAGATACGATCGAATGGGAGTGTGGTGAAGGCCGAATCATTCAAGTTTTTATGCAATCCTACCTGAATTCCTTTTATAGGTTCCAGATTTTCGGCATTTAATACAGTACCCGATACTTGCATGGTATCAATTCTATCTCCGGTAGAAAAAGCATATGAGAATTGTCCCAAGGGGTTTCCTTCATTATTGTCTACAATAGCATCGCCGAAGTCGATTGTGTAGGTAGTATTTTCTTGTAAAGTATCGAAAAACTCTACAAGTACACGCTTTCCGCTAGTTTTCACTTCGGGGCTTTCTTTTTGCGGTGGAGAAATGATTACCTTCTCAGAAGCGTTTTCAAGTTTGATAAATTCATCAAATTCGATTGAAATCTTCTTACGAGTATTATTGGTTGCATTTGGCTCAGGTATAGCACGTATAAATTTAGGGGGATCTTCATCATAAGGTCCTCCATCAGGTGATCCGGTACTTGCACATGCATAGAATCCGATGATTACCAGTAATATGGCTATGTATTTAGGTATGGGCTTCATATATTAAGTTTTAGCATTTCTTCGATGTAGTCACGGTTGTTGCTCAAACGCGGTACTTTATGTTGCCCGCCCAGTTTCCCTTTTTGCTTTAACCAGTCGTGGAACAGATTAGGGCGTGCTACGATAATTTCCAGTTCCTGCAACGTAATATCTTTATGACGCTTGGCTTCATAATCAGAATTGATATCCTGCAATGCTTTATCAAGTGTATGTCTGAAGTTTTCCAGAGAGTCGGGCATAGTACTGAATTCTATCAGCCATTGATGTCGGCATTTTGCATTAGCATCCATAAATACCGGTGCAGCTGAGTATTCTAGTACTTGAGCACCTGTTGCGGCGCAGGCACGTGCCAGGCCTTTTTCAGCATTATCTACCATCAACTCTTCGCCGAAGGCATTGATAAAATGCTTTGTACGGCCGGAAATTACAAATTTATACGGTGATTTTTGCGTAAACTTGACCGTATCTCCAATAATGTATCTCCATAGTCCGCAGGAAGTGCTGATTACCATTGCATAATTCTTGCCGATTTCTACATCTGCCAGTGGTATGATGGCTGGAGCCGGATTGTCTATTTCCTCCAATGGAATGAATTCATAAAAGACGTCGTAATCCAACATCAGCAACATGGCTGGGTCGTTCAGATCACTTTGTAATCCGAAGAAACCTTCACTTGCATTGTATGTTTCCATATAATGCATTTTATCGCTTGTAATCAGCTGCTTGTATTGTTCTCGATATGGTGTGAAACATACTCCTCCGTGGAAAAAGACTTCCAGGTTAGGCCAGATTTCGTTCAGGTGCTTGGCACCGGTTTTTTCCAAGATACGTTTAATTACGGCAAGCATCCACGACGGAACTCCTGAAAGATTGGTTACGTTTTCGTGAATAGTTGTTTCAGCTATCCGTTCTACTTTTTCTTCAAATTCGCTTAACAATGCTATTTCTTTGCTCGGTACGCGGATGAAGTTTACTAATGGATTAATATTTTGTATCAGAATAGCCGACAAGTCACCTACCAGACTATCTTTCAGATTGTAATTAGGGCTGTGGCTTCCTCCTAAAATCAGCCCTTTTCCCGAAAAGAAATTACTTTGAGGGTTTGATCGCAGATAAAGGGCTACAGCATCTGTTCCTCCCTTATAGTGAATATGGCGTAATCCGTCTTTGCTGACAGGGATGAATTTACTTTTATCGTTGGTTGTTCCCGATGATTTAGCATACCATACTACCTGTCCGGGCCATAAAATGTTTTTCTCTCCATGTCGCATACGGTCTACATAACCTTTTACATCATCATATTGTTGTATAGGTACACGCTGAAAATCAGTGTATGTACGTATGTTGGCATAATTATATTTCTTTCCCCATTCCGTAGCGGCGGCGGTTTGTATAAGTTTTCGGAACACATGTTCCTGGATAGCTTCTGCTTCCTTCGCGTACCGGTCTATTTCCTTTTGTCGCGAAACAAATAGCTTTCCGATTAACTTTGTTGAAACCATTTATTTATATTTTTCTTTTTCTTATCTATATCTTTATCTGCAAAGTTAGGCTATTTCTCTTTCAAATAGAGATTTTTCCTTTCAGAAATCACAAATCTACACTTTTTTCTTATAACTTTACCACAAGTAGTGAAAATTTAAAGGTTATGAGAATAGGAATCTTAACATCGGGAGGCGACTGCCCTGGTATAAATGCAACTATCAGAGGAGTTTGCAAAACGGCAATCAGCCATTATGGGATGGAAGTTTACGGAATACGCAGTGGATTTCGTGGTTTGCTGGATAACGATATTATTCCATTGGATGAGAACTCTCTGACTGGACTGCTGAGCATGGGCGGAACCATATTGGGAACATCGCGTGAGAAGCCTTTTAAGAATAGAGCAAATGTACCTGTTTCGGAAGATAAGCCAGCCATGATGTTGAAAACAATTCGTGAGCGCAAGCTGGATTGTGTTGTGTGTATTGGTGGAAACGGTACACAAAAGACTGCAGCCAAATTGGCTGCAACAGGAGTAAATGTCGTGACTGTACCTAAAACGATTGATAATGATGTGTGGGGTACCGATATCTCTTTTGGCTTTGATTCTGCTGTAAGCATTGCTACTGAAGCAATAGACCGATTACACTCCACTGCTAGTGCACATCAGCGTGTGATGGTTATTGAAGTCATGGGACACAAAGCGGGATGGATAGCACTTTACTCAGGTATGGCAGGTGGAGGAGATATTATTCTGTTGCCGGAGATTCCTTTCGATATACATCGTATCGGTGATACTATTATTAACCGCCTGAAGAAGGGTAAGCCCTATTCCATCGTAGTAGTTGCAGAAGGTATTCCTACACTGGGAGGCAAGAAAGCTGCACAGTATATTGCAGAGGAAATAGAATATGAAACAGGCTTTGAAACCCGTGAAACGGTGTTGGGATATATACAGCGTGGGGGAGGCCCTACAGCTTTCGACCGTAATTTAGCTACTCGTATGGGAGGACATGCTACAGAGCTGATTGCAAGTGGACAATTTGGTCGAATGGTTTCTTTGAGAGGTTCAGAAATAACTTCTGTACCTTTAAGTGAGGTAGCTGGAAAATTGAAATTAGTAACAGAGGAACACGATTTGGTTATTCAAGGACGAAGAATGGGAATCTGTTTTGGATAAAATAAGATGCCGTGTAAGATCTAAGGATGATATTGGATATTACACGGCATTTTCTTATAATTGAAACTTCGACATTATTTGTTTTCTTCACGGAAAGCAACTTCCTCAGCCTCTGCAATAATACGTTCAGTATCTACGAAGTGCTCTTCTGGAATTTCCTCTTCCCGAACGCTAATACTTTCTTCGACTGCTATAGCTTCTTCGTGTATAGCTGTTGTATTTTCCGATTCGGCAGTTTCTGCTGCTTTTTCTCTTTCTGCTTTAGCTGCAAAAATGGCGTCAATAAATTGTGGGTCGCCTTTTATTTTAGTCAGCGTTGCATGTGCAGCTTCTTGCTGGGATTCTTTTTTAGAATATCCTTTGCCTGTACCTGCCGGAATATTTTCTACGGTAATTTGCGTTTCAAAAATCGGATTCTGATCGCTGTCGAGTGATTGTTCTATCAGGTTAAACTCTACACAGAACTTGTTTTTCTGACTCCATTCTATCAGTTTCGACTTGAAGTTGACTTCCTTGCGTGATATTTTTTCTAAGTTCAGGTATTGGTTGATGATACGTTCTTCCATGAACTTCTTGCATGCACGATATCCCCGGTCCAGATAAATAGCTCCGATAAGTGCTTCGAAAGCGTTTCCACACATATAACTGTTATGTGAAGACTGGCGTGTAGTGTATTTTATCAGTTTATCCAGTCCTATTTCTACGGCTACACGGTTCAAGGTTTCGCGTTGTACGATCTTGGAACGTGTATTCGTAAGGAAACCTTCTCGTTTACCTTCGAATTTTTTATATACGATATCGGCAACTATGGCATCCAGAATGGCATCACCCAGAAATTCAAGTCGTTCGTTGTTCAGTAATCGTCCTTTACCGGCTTTTATTGAAGACGATTTATGCAACAAGGCCTGTTGGTAGATTTCTATATTTCTCGGATAAAATCCGAGCATTTTGTAAAAACAAAGATAAGGCTCCTTATCCTTGCGGAAAAGAAGTCTTATCTTATCAGTTATATTGCTAAACACAGTTTATTCAGTGTATTTTTTTACGATTACACATGCATTGTGTCCACCAAAACCGAATGTATTGCTCAATGCAGCACGAACAGTACGATGTTGTGCCTTATTGAATGTGAAGTTCAGGTTATAGTCGATTTGTTCGTCGTTATCACCTTCTTCGTGGTTGATTGTTGGAGGAACAATGTCATTTTTCACAGACAGTACGCTGGCAATAGCTTCTACAGCTCCGGCAGCTCCCAGTAAGTGACCTGTCATTGATTTAGTAGAACTGATATTCAGCTTATAAGCATGCTCTCCGAACAGAGCTTGAATAGCTTTTACTTCTGAAATATCTCCTACTGGTGTAGAAGTACCGTGTACGTTGATATAGTCGATATCTTCCGGTTGCATACCTGCATCTTCCAGAGCGTTTGTCATAACCAGTTTCGCACCCAGACCTTCCGGATGAGAGGCTGTTATATGATAAGCGTCGGCAGAAGCACCTGTTCCGGCCAGTTCGGCATAAATCTTCGCGCCACGTGCTTTAGCGTGCTCCAGTTCTTCCAGAATCAGACATCCGGCTCCTTCTCCCATTACGAAACCGTCGCGGCTTGCGCTGAACGGACGTGAAGCATGAGTCGGGTCGTCATTACGTGTAGACAATGCATTCATAGAGTTAAAACCTCCTACTCCAGCCGGATAGATTGTTGCTTCAGCACCTCCTGCAACGATCATGTTAGCTTTACCCAAACGAATCAGGTTGAAAGCTTCACCGATAGCATTTGATGATGATGCACACGCAGAAGTAGTAGTGAAGTTAGGTCCATGGAAGCCATAAATCATAGAAATATGACCAGATGCTATGTCTGCAATCATTTTCGGGATGAAGAACGGACTGAAGCGCGGACCGATAGTATCTTTAGTCTGTGCATAATTCAGAACTTCTTCTTCGAAAGTATGAAGTCCTCCGATACCTACTCCGAAAATAACTCCGATTTTATTCAAATCTTCTTTTTCTACATCAATTCCGGAATCAGCTACAGCTTCCTTTGCAGCAGTGATGGCATATTGTGTATACAAGTCCATCTTACGAGCTTCCTTGCGATCGATAAAATCGTTCACATTGAAGTTCTTTACTTCGCAAGCAAACTGAGTCTTGAACTTAGATGCATCGAAATGAGTAATAGGCCCTGCTCCGCTTACTCCATTGATAAGGTTGTTCCAGAAATCAGGAACAGTATTACCTATCGGTGTGAGCGCACCAAGACCTGTTACCACTACTCTCTTTAATTCCATAAAAGTAGAATTAAATTATTTTGCGTTAGCTTCGATGTAAGAGATAGCGTCGCCTACAGTCTGGATCTTTTCTGCCTGATCGTCAGGAATAGAGATACCGAATTCTTTTTCGAATTCCATGATCAATTCTACTGTATCCAAAGAGTCAGCACCCAGGTCGTTAGTGAAGCTAGCTGCTGGAGTAACTTCTGATTCTTCTACGCCCAATTTATCAACGATAATTTTCTGTACTTTTGATGCGATTTCAGACATAATTTTCTTGTTTTAAGTTTATAAATAGAATAATTTTAATTATTTTTCGGTGCAAAGGAATAAATATTTCTCGTTCTATACAAATATTCAGCCAAATAAATGCAATTTCTTTGCACAATTTTATATATTATGTGCACAAAAAAGGTGAATCAATGAAAAAAATTGCCATTTTAGCTTCGGGTGAAGGAACAAATGCCGAACGCATTATCCGTTATTTCAGTGGTCATGCTACGGTGGAAGTAGCAGTTGTGATAGCCTCACGTCCTACCGCCCGTGTTGTTGAGCGTGCTCATATCCTGAATGTTCCATGCGAGATCATAATTCCACAGGATTTTGCTGCGGGTAAAGGACTTGAGGTTTTGAAAAGCTTCAAAGTCGATTTTGTCGTACTGGCAGGTTTTTTGTCGCGTATTCCAGAAGATATATTGCATGATTATGCACATAAAATAGTAAATATACACCCTTCGTTACTTCCTAAATTTGGAGGAAAAGGAATGTATGGTATGCACGTTCATGAAGCAGTTCTGGCGTCGGGTGAACATGAAAGTGGTATTACTATTCAGTATATTAATGAACATTACGATCAGGGAGATATTATTTTTCAGGCGAAATGTCCCATTTTATCCGATGATACTGCCGAAACCCTTGCTCAGCGCGTGCATGTGCTGGAATACACATACTATCCACAAGTGATAGAACGTTTGCTTTCATTCCCGTCGTAAATGGTATTCGCTACGTAGTTGTTCGAATGTTTCCGGGTGTGCACGCAAGACTTCACAGTCCAGGTGCGGATTGTACATCTGTAACTGGCGGACGTTTTCGTTGCTGTCGTAAGGTACATGCGGTTGTTCGGGAGGAACAATAGAGAATTTCATTTCTTTTCCGAAGAAACGACAAAATGATTCCAGTATCATTCGGGTAGCATTTGCTTTTCCGTCGGCAGAATATCCAGCTATGTGTGGAGTGCCGATAAATACTTTATCTAACAGCTCAAGGTTAATATTCGGTTCATTTTCCCACACATCGATTATAGCTCCAGATATTTTCCCGGTAGCTAAAGCATTCAGAATCGCCTCAGTTTCTATAACTTCTCCGCGTGACGTATTAATTATGTACGGTTTCTTTTCCAGCTGGTTGAAAAAAGATTCATTTGCCAAGTGATAAGTCTGATATTTTCCACTTCTTTCCAGTGGTGTATGAAAAGTTATGATATCACATTCGCATGCCAGTGTATGCAAATCGGCAAATCCTTTTTCTCCATGATCGGCTCGAGGAGGGTCATTCAGGAGCACACGCATTCCTAAACGCTCTGCCAGTTGCTGGATGCGGCTGCCTACATGTCCTACTCCGACAATGCCTAGACAAGCATCTTTCAGTGTGATGCTCTTTTCCTGCTCTAACAGTAATAATGATGAATGCAGATACTGTTCAACAGCACCGGCGTTACATCCCGGACAGTTGCTCCATGTAATACCTGCTTCGTGACAATAAGCCGTGTCGATATGATCGAATCCGATGGTGGCCGTTCCAATAAACTTTACCTTACTGCCTGCCAGCAAGGTACGGTCGCAGCGAGTACGTGTACGGGTAATCAGTGCATCAGCATCTTTTACGACTTCCGGAGTAATTTCTTTTCCCGGCAAATAAACCACTTCATCGGCGAGCGCTTCGATAGCTTCCTTTATATAAGGTATTTTATTGTCAACGATAACTTTCATACTTGCTTTTTCTAAAGTCGTGCAAAGGTAGTATTTTTTACATTTATAATTGGATGAAATGAAATCTTTGTGTAGATTTGAAAAATGTTGGTATTTTGTCTACCTAGTGTTGGTAATTTATCTACCTTTGTACTTTAATAATGATGTTCATATGAAATGTTTGCATATCATAACTCCAGTAAAAGATTCGATAGATTTTACTCTCGAAACAGTGCGTGCCATTTTAGCTTCCGACATTAAAGTTCCTTTTACTTATACAGTGTACAATGACTTCAGTACAGAAGAGAACACCAAACGTCTGGAGGAAGCTTCCAAAGAATTGAATTTTCGTCTGGTCAATTTATCCGACATTACAACTCATCCTTCTCCAAACTATCTGCTGGTACTTCAACGCTCTCAGCAAGAGGCTATTGCCGACGATGCAGGTCTGCTTATTGTAGAGTCGGATGTTGTAGTAAAGAAGAACACCTTACAGGATCTGTACGACGGAGCAGCAGCACGTAGCGGATGTGCCATTGCAGCAGCCGTAACTGTAGACGAGAATGGAGTTATCAACTATCCATATTTGCATGCCAAAGGTAATGAAGGCAAGGTATATCCGGAAAAGAAACATTGCAGTTTCTGTTGCTCACTGCTTACCCCGAAGTTTCTTCGTGCTTTCGATTTCCGTCAGCTCGACCCGACAAAAAACTGGTTTGATGTAACCATTTCACACGAAGCCTTGAAACAAGGTTTTCAGAACTATCTGTTTACCACCCTTCCTGTCTGGCACCGTCCGCATGGAAGTCGTCCGTGGAAACAGTTGAAATATAAGAACCCCTTGAAATATTATTGGTTGAAATATACGAAAGGACTCGATAAGATTTAATGATTGTACATATGGATAAATCCCCTTTGGTTTCGGTTGTAGTACCCGTATATAATATGGAGTCTTTTTTACCGGAAACACTCGACTCTATACTGGCTTCCGTTTATCCAAACTTTGAAGTGGTGGTGGTAGACGATGGCTCGAAAGATGCCTCGTACCGTATTGCATGCAGCTATGCCGAGAAAGACAAACGTGTACGTGCCTATACACAACCTAACGGGGGAGCCTGTGCAGCCCGAAATCATGCTGTCCGGCTGGCGAAAGGAGAATTTATTCTGCCTGTTGATGCAGATAATCTTATCGAACCCGGTTTAATAGCTGATTCGGTGAAAGAAATCTTGAAAGATCCCTCTGTAAAGGTGGTTGCTCCTCGTGCCGATTTTTTTGGAGAACGGACGGGCGAATGGAAACTGCCTCCTTTTTCCTTGCATTTATTGGCGAGAAAAAATATCATGGATACTTGTGCGCTTTATCGGAAGGTAGAATGGGAGCGTGCAGGAGGATATTGTGAAGGTATTATTGCGCGTGAAGACTGGGAATTCTGGATTGCCGTTTTGAAAAACGGGGGAAAAGTTGTTCGCTTACCGGAAATAGGTTTGCATTATCGCATACGCAATGTGTCGAAAAGAGTAACAGACAGATCGCTGAAGCGTCACGTTGTGAAAACGCTGAATGCCCGTCATCCAGAGTTCTTCGAGCGTGAACTGGGAGGACCGCTCCGTTACCGTCGTTCATGGTCGGTCTTGTTAAACCGTATTTACCGTTTGTTTCATCCGCGTAAAGTTCATGTCGATGCGGGCTTTTGCACATTGACAAGTTATGTAAAAGCCCTGCCCGCTCTGTTTAAATACGATAGTGGAACGGTGATTTATAAAGGACGCAACGAACTGCGTGAAATGGACTGGTACGGAACGAAAGTCGTAATCAAGTCCTTCCGTGTTCCCAACCTGATTAACCGCATCGCATACGGAGTGTTCCGTTCGTCGAAAGCACAACGTTCGTTCGAGTATGCCGAAATGCTCCGTCGGGAAGGAATCGGAAGTCCTACTCCAGTAGCCTATTATACCGAGCGTAACGGACTGCTTTTCACACGCAGCTATTATGTCAGTCTGAAGTCGGAATGCCCGTATTCGTATGTCAATCTGATGCGAGGTGATTTCCCCGGTCAAGAAGAAATTTTGCGTGCCATTGCCCGTACAACGGCTGCACTCCATGAGAAAGGATATCTGCATAAAGACTATTCGCGAGGGAATATCCTGTTCCGGCATACAGACAAAGGTGTAGAGGTAGAAATAATAGACCTGAACCGTATCCGTTTCCGCACGGTCGATATGGAAGAAGGATGCCGTAACTTTGAACGTCTTCCGGGAACGCCGGAAATGTTTGCTATTCTTGCCGATGAATATGCCAAGGCAAGAGGCTTCGATGCTAACGAATGTTTGAAACTGATTTTGAAGTATAACAACGCTCAAATATGAGATTAATAAAAATGACAGGTGGCTTAGGCAACCAGATGTTTATATATGCCTTCTATCTGAAAATGAAGAAACTCTTTCCTCATACAAAGATAGACTTATCGGATATGATGCATTACCATGTGCATCACGGGTACGAGATGAACCGAGTATTTGCCTTGCCCCATGTAGAGTTCTGCATGAACCGTACGGGTAAGAAGATACTGGAGTTTCTGTTCTTCAAGACTATACTGGAGCGCAAGCAGAAAGGATTGGAGTCGTTCTGGAAAAGCTATGTCTGGCCATTGGTTTACTTCAAAGGATTTTATCAGTCGGAACGTTTTTTTGCCGATATTGAAACAGATGTACGTAAAGCTTTTACATTCGATATGACTCAGGCCAGTGAACGTTCTAAGGAAATGGCGGCACGTATGGACGCTGACCTGAATGCTGTATCGCTTCATATACGGCGGGGAGATTATCTGGAACCAAAGCATTGGGAAAATACAGGAAGTGTATGTCAGCTTCCTTACTATCAGAACGCAATTGCCGCAATCAAGAAGCAGCTGGACAATCCGGTTTTTTATGTGTTTTCAGACGATCTGGCATGGGTGAAAGAAAATCTTCCGCTCGACAATGCCGTATATATCGACTGGAATAAAGGTAATGACAGCTGGCAGGATATGATGCTGATGAGTCATTGTCGTCGTCATATTATATGTAACAGTACATTTAGCTGGTGGGGTGCATGGCTCGATCCACACAAAGACAAGACAGTAATTGTGCCTGAGCGCTGGTTCCGTCATACAGAAACACCCTATATTTATCCTGAAGGCTGGACAAAAGTCCCCATTAATTAAAAAACGATAGCTTTATGAACCTGTTGTTGCTTTTAAAAAAGGTAGCCTGTGCGATAGCAGAGATGCCTTTCTCCTTGTGCAAAGTAAAAAATCCGGTAGTATGCATGACACTGCTGGTAAAGAATGAAGAAGACATTCTGGAGCAAAACCTAATTTTCCATAAGCAGAAAGGGGTCGATTTTTTTATCGTAACAGACAATAATTCCACAGACAAGACTCCTGAAATACTGCGTAAGTATCAGGAAAAGGGGTGGATAAAAGAGATAATAGAGGAGAAAGCCACCGATTATCGTCAGAAAGTATGGGTAGACCGTATGGTGTGGCGTGCCAAGACTGTTTATAAAGCCGACTGGGTAATTAATGCCGATGCTGATGAGTTCTGGTATCCTGCATCATCTTCTTTAAAAGATACGTTGCAGCAGACTTCGGCAAACGTGATAAAATGTGCCATGTACTGTGTATATCCCGAAGAAGGAAAGAACTTTGAAGCATGGAGCTACACGGTCGACCCGGTTGAAGATATTGCAAAATATGATTTATCGCTCTATTCATTGTTTGCCCGTCAGATACCTAAGGTAATGCACCGTACCCGTGGATACATCCAGATTTCGATGGGAAACCATAAGGTAGCCATGCTCCCCAAGCGTTCCGGCAAAAGTGATATCCGTATTTATCATTATAATATCCGAGGCCGTCAGCAGTTTCTGGAGAAAATGATTAATGGCGGAAAGCAGCTGGAGCAGAATCCCAGCAAACATGGCGGACGTCACTGGCGCTATTTTTATGGCTTGTATAAAGAAGGAAAACTGAATGAGGAATACGACCGTGTGATAGGAAGTCGTGTCTTCGACAGTTTGCAGGCAGACGGATATATACACGAAGACCATACAATGGCAGATTTTTTCAAGAACCTGAATAAATAATTGGAAGATATGAAGCATATAGTATTTACGATTGATCATAAGTTTGTACGTTTTTGTGCTGTAACAATGGTTTCTATCTTAAAAAATGATACACCTTCGGATATTACAGTGCATGTAGTTGCTAATGGACTGTCGGAAGCAGACCGTACGGTTTTGTCGGATTTAGCGACAACGTATGGAGCTTCTATTGCTTTTTATGAAGTTCCTCAGGAAAAATTGGAAGGATATGCTATACGCTGGGAAGGACAAAGGTTGCCTATGGTTGTATTTTATCGTTGTCTTTTGGCTTCTTTACTTCCTGATTCAGTGAAGAAAGCTCTTTATCTGGATAGTGATATTTTGGTTTTGAAACCGTTAGATGATTTTTGGAATACAAATCTGGAAGATAAAGCATTGGCTGGTGTTCCAGACGATTTTACCGTTAATCCGGTGCATTGTAATCGTTTGGGGTACGATCTTTCATATAATTATTTTAATGGAGGAGTATTATTATTGAATTTGGATTATTGGCGGAAGCATAATATCGAGCAGCAATGTAAGACTTATTATAAAGATAATCCGGAGCGTGTGTTATATAACGATCAGGATTTATTAAACGGCTTGTTACATGAGCATAGAGTATTGGTCGATATGAAGTGGAATGTGCAAGAAGGTGCTTATCGTGTTCCAAAAGGTAAAACAGCCGATTGGTGTCCACCGTATATAGATACTATTTTACATCCTGCAATATTGCATTATTCTTCGCGTAAGCCTTGGCAATATCATTGTATGCATCCATTAAGACATTTGTATTTTGAGTATCAAGATTTGACACCTTGGAAAGGAGAAAATGTTTTAAATAATTGGAAACCTCGTTTGCATCGTTTTATACATTTTCTTCCCTATACATTGGGGCTGAAACGAAGTAAGTATTTAAATCTATTTTATTAATATTTATGAGGGTATGTCAGTTTTGACACACCCTCATAAATTTATTGACCGATATTCTCAATTTGGGCAATTAATCTTTGCATAATAATATCCCAATTATAATTTTCTTGTATATATAAAGCTCCTCTTTCTCCCATTTCTTTTCTAAGAATATCTGAAGTGTCAAGTTGGTAAAGTTGTTTTATGAAGTCATTTTTGCCTTTATAAATAGCAATAGCTTGATTACTATTTTTGAAATGCTCTCTCATGACATTACATTGATAATTTACCAACATAACTTTCTTTTGACTAAGTGCTTCCAAAAGTATTAATGATAAGCTCTCATATTTGGAAGGGTTTACAATAATTTTGGCATGATTAATGATGGCAGTTTTTTCTTCTTCTTCTACAAAACCAGTATAAATTATGTCTGGATGTTCTATTTTATCCATAAAAATACCGCCAACCAATACTAATTTAAGATTAGATTCTTTATGCTTTTGTTTATATGTCAGAAAATAATCAAAAATGTGATCTAGCTTGCTATTCTCCACTCTCCCTACATATAATAAGTATTCTTGTGGTAACTGGTATTTAACTGTAGTTTCTTTCCATTCTGCTGGTGGAAATATGTTGAATCCAACACTAACAACTCCATGGGGGGACATGTGCTTGCCAAAAATTCTTTCTGCAAGTTGTTGTTCTGCTTGTGTATTAAAAGCAATATATCCAGCTTGTGTAAAGATTTCAGTCATTCCTGGATAGAATGAACTTTTTTGGTAGTGCATTGTTGGTATTAATAAAGCCTTTTCTTTAACTCGTGTAACGGTATAGTAAACTTCTGGATAATCTATTGTTATAGGTATAAAGACATCATAATCTTCTTTATGTTTTCGTATAAAAGTGAATAATTCGGAAGAGTAAAAACAATTTTTCCGATAGAGATAAATACTCCCTTTTTTCCCACATTTCCATATAGGAATGCAGTTCGCTATATATTGTAGCAGATGCATTTTGTATAAAAAGAATCGGATTGAACGTATGTACCGAGTAGCCCACACATTGGGGCGATGTCCCTTTCGCTTATAAGGATCCGTTTTAAATCTACGTACCAATACGCCATTGATAACTTCCTCTCCTTCTTTGAATATATTTTCTTGATTGCTATAGCCTTTTAGGTTAGTTGTTAGTACCTCTACCTGATATTTGTCAACCAATCTTTCTGCTAACATTTTACAATGTAATTCTGCACCTCCATTGATTTCTTGTCCGTATCTTATAACAATAAATGCAATTTTTTTCATCTGAATTTATTTTACTTCTAATAAGTTATTAAACAGATTTAGCCATTTTTCCCCTACAAGCTCGGGAGAATAAGTAAGAACTTTTTTCAGTACGTTTTTTCGGATTTCTTCCATTAATTGTGGGTTATTGATTAATTCAGTTAATTCTTTTGCAAATGCATTTATATCTCCGTTGGGAACGAGGATACCATTTACCTTATTGGGACCTAAAATAGCTTCTATGCCAGCACAACAATTAAAAGAAATAGGTATGACTCCATTTGCTTGAGCTTCAGTTAAACATAATGGCCATCCTTCAAATGTGGAAGTTAAACAAAGAATAGAAGCGTCTCTATAATAGATATCTACATCAGGTATATAACCTATAAATTTTATTCTTTCTAATTTCCATTTTTTTGCTAATAATTCTAATATATTCCGCTCTGGACCATCACCTATAATAATAAGTTCCCATTCAGGAATTTCTTTATATATTTTTTTCCAAATAGACAATAAACGATCTACTCTTTTATGAGGGTAAGAGAGTCTGCCTGAATATATAATTTGTTTCTTTTTGTTCAAATTGGGATTTGAGCGAGGATATTCTGGATTTGTGATTACATGAATACGTTTATCATCTTTAAAATAAGTTGCTAATTGTTTTTTATATGCATCACATAATACTGTCAAAGCATCTATGTTATCATACATTGCTTTGTATCGAGTTATATATTTTTTGTTGTAAGATTTTAGAAAGTAATAATTAATGTATGTAAATGTATATCTGATAAACTCCCATATGGAAAAACGGCTTTTTCCTTTTCTCCTGTAATAACGATCGATAGACTCCCACATAGGTACATTATGTAAAGCTCGGATAACTTTACATTGGGTTTGTTCTTTGATGCTTTGGTAGAGAAGAAGGTCGAGAGACTGTCCTACAAATATATCAATTTGATAGTCATTAATAAATTTTATGATGTGGTTTATATATGCTTTCTTATTTTTTGAAGATTTAGGTACTATTTCTATTGCCTTCAAATGTTTGAAAGAAGCAACATGAAGTTTGGGGGTCAGGACATATACCTCATACCCCTTATTATAAACATAGTTTGCAATGTCTAAAGTTATTCTTTCTGCTCCTCCAAAGGGGAATGCGTCATGATAAAATAGTACTTTATTCATAAGAAATTAAACAGATGATTAATTATTACTATTCTCTAATAAGGTATTAAACAGGTTTAGCCATTTTTCCCCTACAAGTTCGGGAGAATAAGTAAGAACTTTTTTCAGTACGTTTTTTCGGATTTCTTCCATTAATTGTGGGTTATTGATTAATTCAATTAATTCTTTTGCAAATGCATTTATATCTCCGTCAGGGACGAGGATACCATTTACCTTATTGGGACCTAAAATAGCTTCTATGCCAGCGCAACAATTAAAAGAAATAGGTATAACCCCATTTGCTTGAGCTTCTGTTAAACATAATGGCCATCCTTCAAATGTAGAAGTTAAGCAGAGAATTGATGCATCTTTATAATAATTATCTACATGAGGAGTGTATCCAATAAAGTAAATTCTTTCTAAATCCCATTTTTTTGCTAAACGTTCCAAGTTATTTCTTTCTGGTCCATCGCCTACAATAATAAGTTCCCAATCAGGAATTTTTTCGTATATTTTTTTCCAAATAGTAAGTAAACGATCTACTCTTTTATGAGAGTATAAAAGTCTGCCAGAGTATATAATTTGTTTTTTCTTGTCTAAATTAGGATTTAAACGAGGGTATTCAGGGTTTGTTATCACATGAATACGTTTATCATCTTCGAAATAAGTAGCTAATTGTTTTTTATATGCATCACATAATACAGTTAATGCATCTACGTTTTGGTACATTTGTTTGTATATTGCAATGTATTTTTTGTCGTATTTTTTGAAAAGGTGATAATCTAAATTGGTTAATGTGTACCATTTTAGGGATTTCCAAATTGAATGACGACTTTTTTCTTTTCGTTTATAATAACGATCAATAGCCTCCCATAACGGAACATTATGGAGAGCATAAATAATTTTACATTGAGTTCGTTTTTTTACTTCATAGAGGAACTGCGTATTAAGTTCTAAAGTAATAAATATATCAATGTGATTCTCTTTGATAAATTGAATTATAAAATTAGTTGTGTTTTGTTCTGTGTGTGGTATTTGTTTTGTTACTTCTACAGCCTTTATATGGTTTGATGTATGTGGGTTGAGATTTGAGGTTATGACATAAACTTCGTAACCTTTATCATAGATATAATTCGCTATATCTATAGTTATTCTTTCTCCTCCTCCATAAGGGAATGCATTGTGATAAAATGCAACTTTTTTATTCATAGGTTTGTAGGAAATAATGTATTATTATGTATATTATGAATTTACAAATTTAGGGAATAATATTCCCTTTTTTCTGTTTTATATATTATTTAACATTGCTTCTTCTGTAGTATTTCGTTTAAGGAAGGTTTATGATTGATTTTTGTTTCAGAGCTTGTAAATATAAATTACATATTCCATTCTAAGGTAAATTTTTTTTATTGTTTTGGCGATAATGTCCTTTTTATATTTAATTATTAGAAAATTTCAGCATGTTTTTCTAAAAACATCCTCATCTTTTTTTATTTTTCGTACAAATCCATAGAACCTATTGTACAAAAAAGAAGTAAAATTTGTAGAGAGAAAAATAAAAGGTCTTGTACTTTTCTTTTTTATACAAGACCTTTTGGCATATTATGTGTTTGGTATGGTAAGAATCTACAGAGCCTGCATATCATTCAAACGTTTATAGTAACCGTTTTTCTGAAGCAGTTCTTCGTGTCTGCCGCTTTCTACGATACGGCCTTCATAGAGTACATAAATGCAGTCGGCATTCTTGATAGTCGACAAGCGATGTGCGATAGCAATAGTAGTGCGGGTCTTCATCAAACGTTCCAAAGCTTCTTGTACCAGACGTTCACTTTCTGTATCAAGGGCAGAAGTAGCTTCGTCCAAAATCAAGATGGCTGGGTTTTTCAAGATGGCACGGGCTATCGAGATACGTTGACGCTGTCCTCCTGAAAGACGGCAGCCGCGGTCGCCAATGTTGGTGTCGTAGCCTTTTTCACTTTCCATAATGAAATCGTGGGCATTGGCTATCTTGGCAGCGGCAACAACTTGTTCCATGGTGGCATTGTCTACACCAAAAGCAATGTTGTTGAAGAAACTGTCGTTGAACAGGATGGCTTCCTGATTTACATTACCTATCAGTCCGCGGAGGTCTTTTACTACCAGATCTTTAATATTTTTTCCGTCTATCAGAATTTCACCAGCCTGCACATCGTGAAAGCGGGGAACTAAATCGACTAGTGTTGACTTTCCTGAACCACTTTGTCCTACCAATGCAATAGTCTGTCCTTTGCGTACTTTCAGGCTGACGTCGTGGAGTACTTCATGCGTGCCGTAGCTGAACGATATATTGCGGAACTCCAGTCCTTCTTTCATCTCGCTGATATGTTCGGCATCGGTGCGTTCTACAATGTTGTTTGGAGCTTTCAGAATCTTGTCTACACGTTCCATTGAAGCGAGTCCCTTCGGGATATTGTAACTTGCCTTGGAGAAATCTTTCAACGGGTTGATGATGCTGTAAAGTATCACCATATAGAAAATAAAGGTAGAAGCATTAATGGTAGAGTTCGCGCTCAAGATAAGCGAACCGCCGAACCATAGTACAAGTACGATGAGTACAGTTCCCAAAAATTCACTCATCGGGTGGGCAAGGCTCTGGCGCATGGCTACACGATTGGTCGCGTCGCGGAATTCGTTACTACATTTCACGAAACGGTTTATCATCTTTTCTTCAGCAATAAATGCCTTGATGATACGCATGCCGCCCAATGTTTCTTCCAGCTGCGACATGGTTTCACTCCATTTATTCTGGGCTTCGAGTGACTGGCGTTTCAGTTTACGCCCTACACGGCCCATGATCCATCCCATACCCGGCAGTACAATGATGGTAAACAGGGTGAGCTGCCAACTGGTTACTATCAGGGTTGCAAAATATGAAATGATAAGAATCGGATTTTTCAGCAACATATCGAGTGAGCTGGTGATGGAGTTTTCTATTTCGCCAACGTCGCCGCTCATACGGGCGATGATGTCACCTTTTCGTTCGTCAGATAGAAAGCTGAGTGGGAGGTACATTACCTTTGAATAAACCATGATGCGGATATCGCGTACTACACCGGTACGAAGCGGAATCATGATGGCTGTAGAACCAAAATAGCATGCGGTTTTCAGCAGGGTCATTCCTGCAAGGAAAAGTCCCAGCCAGAGTAAAGTAGTGGCAGGGCCGAATATTTCTATCAATTCGGATACGTAATAATAGAAATTATTTACGGCAACGTCTTTCAGTTCTCCGCTTCCCCATTCCATAAAATGATATACTTTTTCTGACTCTCCAGTCTTGAACAGGATGTTCAGAATCGGTATAAGAAGTGAAAAAGAGAAGACATTGAATATTGCCGACAGCAGATTAAGACCTATTGCTCCGACAACATACTTTTTGTAGGGCGAAATGAACCGCCGCATCATTTGGAAAAATTCTTTCATGCAGGAAAAATTTCTGTTATAATATAGTGCACAAAGATAGTGTAATTTATTGTTTTATTTTATATAAAGCAGGTGCTTTTGCATATTATTTTATAAATTTGCACTTTAACTGAAACATGGCAACTTAATGAAATTTATATACTATCTGGTTTTTTTCTTCTGGTATCTGCTCTCTTTGCTGCCGTTGAGGGTGCTTTATTTTATATCTGACGTGTTGTTTGTACCGTTGTTTTACGGATTGAAATACCGTCGGGATATCGTACACCGAAATATAGCCGGCTCATTTCCGGAAAAGACCGAAGAAGAGATTCTGAAAATAGAAAAAGAGTTTTATCATTTTTTCTGCGATTATGTAGTAGAAACCATCAAGTTGTTTTCGATGTCGAAAAAGCAGATGATGAAGCGCATGACTTTCAGCGGACTGGATGAGGTGCGCGCGGAGTTGGACAAGGCTGGGAAAAAGTGTTGCTTCGTATATCTGGGACATTATTGCAACTGGGAGTATGTAGCTTCTCTGCAATACTGGTTTCCTGAAATTCATTGCGGACAGATTTATCATCCTTTATATAACAAGGCTTTCGATAAATTGTTTCTCCGGCTTCGCGGACAGTTCGGCGGTGAGTCTATTCCGATGAAGGAGACGTTACGCCGGCTGGTTACACTCAGCAGAGGAGAAAAGAAAGTAATGATAGGCTTTATTTCCGACCAGGCGCCTGGATGGGAAGGGATGAGCCACTGGACAAAGTTTTTGAACCGGGATACTGCTTTCTTTCAAGGAACGGAACGCATAGGGCGCCGGCTGGATGCTGCCGTTTACTACCTGAAAGTAACACGGGTAAAGCGCGGATACTATCATGCTTCTTTCGAACTGCTGACCTTGCATCCTGCCGAATTGCCTGAGTATCGGCTGACGGATATGTACTCGGAACATCTGGAGCAACAGATAAAGGAAGCTCCTGCGTATTGGCTGTGGAGTCATAACCGATGGAAACGGACAAAAGAAGAATGGTTGAAAATGTCGTGGAACACTCAAAATTCGTAGATATCATGCCCCCGAAAATTATTCATTTATGTTGGTTCAGTAAGGATCCTTATCCGCTGGAAATCAAGATTTGCCTGGCAAGCTGGAAGCGTGTTCTTCCTGATTATAAGGTACGTGTCTGGACGTACGAGGATGCAAAGGCTATCGGTTGTAAATATATAGACCAGGCGCTGTCGGTCAGAAAATGGGCATTTGCGGCAGATGTAGTCCGTTTTTATGCTGTATATAAAGAAGGTGGCGTGTATATGGACAGTGATATTTATCTGCGTAAGCGTTTCGACCAGTTTATTCCTGAAACCGGATGTGCTACGTTTAATGAGCGGTGGGAAGAAGGAGAAACTGATTATGGTATTCAGGCCGCGTTCTTTATCGGTTCAAAGGGAAATGATTTCTGTAAGGAGGTCTTTGAGTATTATCAGGAACGGGACTTTATCCGTCCTGACGGTTCGCTGGACCAGACGGTTTCTCCGTATATCATGCGAAGTGTTGCGGAACGCAGGGGATATGTCTGCAAGGAGGAGGAACAGCATTTGGATGGTATACATATATATCCTACTCATTGGTTGTCGCCAAGAAGCCGCTTCAAGCATAGTCCGGATGCTTTTGGGGAACATCGGGTGTACGGAAGCTGGCGTGACCATAAGTTTGGCAGGAAACTGGAACGTTCGTTCAAGCATTTCTGTAATGCCGTGAAATTTTATCTGCTTGGCAGATAAGTTTTATACTGGATATATCCGCTTTTGGTGGTTCATGATTGCTATTACGTTGGTTGGGATTCTGCTTCAACTGAAACTGAAAAATCAAAAGAAAGGATAATTGCTTAATATAATATGGAAAAAGGATTTATGACATTTCAGAAGTCATAAATCCTTTTTTCATATTATATTTATTGGATACCTTTCCGCTGTTTGTATTCATTTATTCGCTTCTGGAAGGCTTCTTCTTTTTTTCCGCCGTTGGAATGGAATATCAGTGCTTCGGGAATCTCTTTTCCACGGTCTTCCAGTCGAGATTTTCTGGTTTTATCTTTTATTATATTGACAGCATCATATAAGTCATTGGTAGTGGCATCGTAGGCGTTCATGGTGAGGGTGTCGCCATGTACACGGATTTGCTGATAGTAACGGCTGCCTGTTCCGAACTTGTCGAACCGCTTGTCGAACTCGATGTAGTAGTTTTTGGGTGAGCAGTGACTGACTGTATAAACCGGTGCTTGGGCTTCTCCATTTTCACCGTGGGCAGTCATACGGGCATAAGCGTGTTCGTGTCCTTGTAGTACGAGATCGACTCCATATTCCTCAACCAGCGGGTTGAACATGGTACGTTGAAACAGGTTGTTCATACTGCCTTAATGGAGTATAGCGGATGATGAAGTACGACGATCTTCCATCGTGCATTGCTTTTCTTGAGCTGTTCTTCTAACCATTTTTTCTGAGTCCACAGGTAGAAGAATTCACGGTTACTGTCGAGACAGAAGATTTGCATGTCGTTATACTTCAGAGTATATACTTGATTTTCGCCTACCATTGAGTCGAGATAGTATGAAAATACCAGTGAGAAGCGGCGTTCTAGTTTGCGAATGATGTATTTCAGGTATTCGTGGTTTCCTGTAACGGTGATGACAGGGTATTGTTGTCCGATGGAATCCAGTCCGCGATATGTTTCCTCCCAGCGTTGTTCAGTTGGACGTTCGGTCAGATCGCCTCCGAACACAAAAAACTCTGTATCGGGATGACGTTGCAATGCTTCACGGAAAAAATGGTTTGCTTTCCCGTTGATGCTGTCTTGCACATCGCCTACATAAATGAATGAATAATCGTTGCGGGTAGACTGATTGTATGTACGGAAGCTATACCAGGATGAGGTCTTGCCTTCATTACAAACGCGGTAAGTATAATAGCGGTCAGGTTGTAAGGTACGGAGTTTGGCAACGTAGTATGCTGCCTTTCCGCTACGTGACTGGAAAATTTCTCCTTGTGCATCGATTTGTATGGTATCTTTCGAAAGTGTATCTACCAATTCGACATGCGACGGTACGACTATAGAGTCGTACTGCCAGCTGATATTGCGCGACAGTTCGTTTTCATCGCCGAAAGTGAGTAGTACTCGTCCGGGTTCTGACTGCGGTGCATAAGGAAGTTCTGCTTCGTTGTGGAACCATGCGCTCCAGCGTGAATTGATCCACAGTGCGAGTGCCGCGATGACGATCAATGTGATGCTAAGTCGGATGATAGTTTTCTTTTTCATGTTGTAACAGATTGTTATTCGGTTACAAAGATAGAAAATGGTACTTTAAATTTCTTATATTGTGTTCTGTTTTACAGAAAAGTTATTTTAAAATAAGGTCTTGAGAGGGTTTGGAAAATAATCGTTAACTTTGTCGCTCTTAACCTCCAAAAACATTGGCAATGAAAAAAGAATTGTTTTCGAATGTCTTTTCCTTGATATGGAATTTGTTCATTATCTATGTGTGTTATTCGCTTTGCCGTTTGACTTTTTTGCTTGAGAATTTCCGTCTGTTCAGTGAGAATCTGACAGGAGAATATGCGCTGAATATGTTCGGAGCAGGTATTATTTTCGATACGACGGCCATTTTGTATAGCAATGCCTTGTTTATTTTATTGTTTCTGCTGCCGTTTCATTGGAAAGAGAATGCTACCTTTTATAAGGTTGTCCGCTGGATTTTTACGGTAGTCAATGGCTTTTTCCTGATATCGAATCTGGTAGACTGTGTGTATTTCCGTTTTTCCGGACGGCGTACTACCATGAGTGTCTTTCAGGAATTTAGCAATGAGGGTGGGGGTAATCTGGCTTCTATCTTCATGGATGAGTTTATTTCGCACTGGTATCTGGTGGTATTGGCGGCAGTGTTCTGTTATGCTATTTATAAATTGTATCGGGCACCACGGAATATTCCGGTATATAGCAAGTGGCAATATTATCTGATACAGACCGTTACTTTGCTGGTTGCCATACCGTTTACAGTATTTGGTATGCGTGGAGGTATGACAACTGCTACACGTCCGATTACCATTAGTAATGCCAATCAGTATGTCGACCGGCCGCTGGATGCGGGTGTGGTGCTGAATACACCGTTTTCTATTTTCCGTACACTCGGGAAAAAGGCTTTTATTGTTCCCGACTATATGCCCGAAAGTGAAGCACTTGCCGTATATTCTCCGGTACATGTTCCTGCCGATTCAGTACAGTTCAAGCCGATGAATGTGGTTGTGATTATTTGGGAAAGCTTTACGAAAGAATTTGTAGGCAAGCTGAATCCTGATTTGGATAACGGGACATATAAGGGTTATACACCGTTTATCGATTCACTGTTGACAAAGAGTCTGAGCTTTACATATACTTATGCCAACGGGCGAAAGAGTATCGAGGGAATGCCTTCGGTCTTGTCGTCCATACCGAGTTTTGTTGAGCCGTTCTTCCTTACACCAGCTTCGCTGAACGATGTATCCAGCATTGCAGGTGAGCTGACTAAGAACAAAGGATATTATTCGGCTTTCTTCCATGGGGCTATGAACGGTTCGATGGGATTTCAGGCCTTTGCTCGTTCAGTAGGATTTACTGATTATTACGGACGTACGGAGTATAATGAAGATCCTCGCTATCACGGTGATGATGATTTCGACGGTACATGGGCTATCTGGGACGAAGAGTTTCTGCAATACTATTGTGATAAGATGACAGAATTTAAGCAGCCGTTTGTTACTTCCGTATTTACGGCAAGTTCACATCATCCGTTTGCAATACCAGCACGTTATGAAGGAAAGTTTCCAGACGGACCAACTCCGCTTCAGCGTTGTATCGGCTACACGGATCATGCCTTGCAGCTTTTTTTTGAGAAAGCTTCCCGTCAGCCTTGGTTCAATAATACATTGTTTGTGATAACTGCCGATCATACCAGCTTTGGTACATATCCAGAGTATATGACAGACTTGGGTTTGTATAGTGTTCCTATCTTGTTTTATGCTCCCGGTATGCCGGAACTTCGCGGTATGGAGGACAAGATTGTCGAGCAGATAGATATTATGCCAACTGTACTGGGATTGCTGGGTTATGATCGCCCATATATTAGTTTCGGACAGGATGCACTCCAGACTCCGGCTGCTGAGAAATTCTCAGTGAATAATGTAATGGGTACAAATGTCTATCAGTTTGTAAAGGGAGATTACATGATTCAGTTCGATGGAGAGAAAGTGCTGAAAGCTTATCGTTACCGTACCGACCGTTTACTGAAAGATGATGTGAAGGATACCATGCCTCAGGACACACTTCGGGCTATGGAAACACAAGTGAAATCGTTTATCCAGCAGTATATGCAACGTATGAACTCGAATAATCTGGTTTACAGAGAGTAAGTTCGCTTTGTGTCAAACTCTGCAAAGAATATAATAATTTTCTATAACTATTGCTTATGGTTGTTGCTCTATTCTGAAAAAGAATGGAGTGAAACTCACCTTCTTTTAATGGACGAAAGGTTTAAATAGTTAGCTATATATAAAACAGCCCTGTCAGATTCAGCTTTTAAAGTGAATGACAGGGCTGTTTTATATATAGTTAAATCTAAAATCAGATTAAAAGTTTATTTCTGAAGTTGAAATTTAGCTTTTATTCTGTATTCTTTATCAGTTCTTATTTGCACGCTTACGTTCTGTTTCATCCAGAATGACTTTACGCATACGCATGCTCTTTGGAGTTACTTCTACATATTCGTCTTCTTTGATGTATTCCAAAGCTTCTTCCAGTGAGAAGATTACCGGAGGAATGATACGAGCTTTATCATCCGATCCGGAAGCACGCATGTTTGTCAACTTCTTCGATTTGGTAACGTTGATGACAAGGTCGTTTTCGTGAACATGTTCTCCTACTACCTGACCAGCATATACTTCATCCTGCGGGTAGATAAAGAATTTTCCACGGTCTTGCAGCTTGTCGATAGCATAAGCAAACGCTGTTCCGCTTTCCATTGCAATCATAGAACCATTGGTACGGCGAGGAATTTCACCCTTATATGGCTGATATTCTTTAAAGCGGTGAGCCATGATAGCTTCTCCCTGTGAAGCTGTCAGTACATTGGTACGCAGACCGATGATACCACGTGAAGGCATGTCGAATTCGATGTTTACGCGGTCACCCTGAGTTTCCATAGAAACCATTTCACCTTTACGACGTGTTACCATATCAATCATCTTGCTGGCAAACTCTTCGGGTACGCTGATGGTCAGTTCTTCAATCGGTTCGCATTTTACACCGTCTATTTCTTTGAAGATAACCTGAGGCTGCCCTACCTGAAGTTCGTATCCTTCGCGGCGCATGGTTTCAATCAATACAGACAAGTGCAATACACCACGTCCGGAAACAATCCATTTTCCATCTTCATTTTCTGTCTTGCGTACACGTAATGCCAAGTTCTTGTCAAGCTCTTTCATCAGGCGGTCGTGGATGTGACGTGAAGTAACAAACTTACCTTCCTTACCAAAGAACGGAGAATCGTTGATAGTGAACAGCATACTCATGGTCGGTTCATCGATAGCAATAGGTGGCAGTGGTTCCGGATTTTCAAAATCGCAGATAGTATCACCGATTTCGAATCCTTCTATACCGATAAGTGCACAGATATCACCTGAAGAAACTGATTCTACCTTTTTGCGGCCCAATCCTTCGAAAGTGTGAACTTCCTTGATTTTAGATTTCACCATTGTTCCGTCACGTTTAGCCAATGTGATATTCATGCCTTCGCGAAGTGTTCCGCGATGTACACGACCTACGGCTATACGTCCGGTATATGAAGAATAATCAAGAGAGGTAATCAGCATTTGTGGAGTACCATCCAATTGATGAGGAGCCGGTATATATTTAACGATAGCATCCAATAATGGAGTAATAGTGCCGGTAGGAGTTTTCCAGTCTTCGCCCATCCAGTTATTCTTTGCAGAACCGTAAAGAACAGGGAAGTCAAGCTGGTCTTCTGTAGCGTTGAGGCTGAACATCAGGTCGAATACCATTTCGTAAACTTCTTCCGGACGACAGTTTGGCTTATCTACCTTGTTGACAACAACAATAGGTTTCAATCCGATCTGTAAAGCCTTTTGCAATACAAAGCGTGTCTGTGGCATCGGACCTTCGAACGCATCAACCAGCAGGATGCATCCGTCTGCCATGTTCAAAACTCGTTCTACTTCTCCACCGAAGTCGGCGTGTCCCGGAGTATCGATAATGTTGATTTTTGTACCGTTGTAATTGATGGATACGTTTTTAGAAAGGATAGTTATACCTCTTTCACGTTCCAGATCATTGTTATCCAGTACCAATTCGCCATTGGTTTGGTCATTGCGGAATAAGTGTCCCGCCAGCATCATTTTGTCCACCAGTGTAGTCTTTCCGTGGTCTACGTGGGCAATAATGGCAATGTTTCTAATATCTTGCATACTATACCTATAATTTGGTTGCAAATTTACTACTTTTTTATTGAACGCAAAAACGTAAAGATACAGAAGTTTTTATTTATTCTGATATGAGCGTAATAAACTGTGTCTTTAGAGTTTGTCTAAGTCTATTTTCATATATTTTATAAGTTCTCTGCGCCAGGTAAAGGTGATATGTAGTTTTCCATCTTTTCCTTGTATGATTGCAGGATAGGAGTATTCACGTATCGGAGAATCTTCCAAAGTAAGTACAGGTTTCCAGTGAATACCATCCTCGGATAAAGCAAGGTTGAGTGGAGTACGCACTGCTTTTTTTGCACGAAGCTGTGGTTTGGAGTTATTGTAGACTAATACATGTCTTCCATCTTTCAATGTAACAGCATCGGTTCCGGAGTTATTGTTGGGAAGTTCGTCGATCAGAGTCACTTTGCTCCAGGTTGTTCCATTATCTTTGCTCCATGAGGTTGCCAGATGGGAGTTTCGTGTACGGCAGATTACTTGCAGCGTTCCATCCTTATGTTTGAGTATACTGGGCTGGATAACTTGTATGGGACGTTTCAAGGAATCATCAGCTCCAATACCTTGATGCTGGCTGAGAAACTCTTGTTCTGCATCTATCGGACCTGTTGTTTTCCATGTCTTTCCCATGTCGTCAGAATATTCCATATGTATGCGCCAGCCGGTATTTCCTTCCGTGCTTGACGGACAAATGATTCTTCCGTTTATGAATTCAGGTTTATTTTTAATGGGACCTAAAAAGCCTTTGGGAAGCGGTTCACGTTTGCTCCAGGTTTTTCCTCCATCCTTTGAACGTACCAACCAGCCCGTCCAGTCGGGAACGTTTAATCCTATTTTGAAGAAAAGTAGCAGGTCGCCTCCCGGAACTTGAAACAGGACTGGGTTCCAACAAGCTTTACGATGATCTTTTATGTCGGCGGTTACACCGGCTATGGCTGCATCAGGATCGTCTAAATCGAACACACCGTCGGCTGCTTTTATCGGTGCAGTCCATGTATTGCTGTCATGAGATTTACGGCATACCCAGATACATACATCGGGATTGCGTTCTTTTGTGCCACCGAAGAAAGCTGTTACCAAATCGCCATTGTCGAGTTCTACAATCGTAGAGGCATGACATTCGGGGAAAGGAGCCTTTTCGTATAGAAATTCATTTTGGATGACAGCGGGATGAATAGCTGGTATTTCTACTGCATAATGATATTTTCCCGATCCTATTTGCTGTATGCTGCCATCAGGGAAATGGACTTCTGCTGTGGTATTGCAGGGGATGGTGATGTCCCACTCTACATGAGTCAGTGTCTTTTTCCAACGGCTTTCTATTTTGCCATACAATGAACGATAAGAGGCGTTTACCCAGAATAAGTTCTGGATGCTGAAATCAGGTTTTAATATAATGTGTTTGAATCCTGTCTTTTCACGGTCACTACGTATTCCAGCTGCGTTTTCATAACACCATGGCAGTAAGTCGCCCAGCAGCATAACATGATTTCCGCTATTCATTGCTGGATTAGCGGTATTGCCATTCCATAATTCCCATATCGTAGTAGCTCCTTGCTGAGCCATATATCCCCAGGAAGGATAGGTTTGGTTTGATGCAAGTAAGAATGCTACATCGGAAAAACCTCTTCGAGAGAGTTCACGCAAGAGCCATTGTACTCCAATGACTCCGCAACCTATATGACCTCCGTTTCGGAGAATGGTATTGGCTATGATTTGGCCTGTAACATCTTTCTGGCAATCTTCTGGTACGATATCGAATGCCAAAGGCAACAGATTGGCTGTGACAGTATTATTACTGTAGCGGATGCTATCCGGATAGAGTGGGTTACCGGGTTTTTGTGAAGTCCCGCGTTCGATGTGCAGATATTTTTTATTGAAAGCATCTTTCATTTCTTTGGCCCATGCTTGCCATTGGTTTCTATCCTCTTCAAGATTCTGGAGAGATGCAAAACGGCTCATCATATCAAGAAGCTTAATGTAATATGCTGTAGATATCAGGGTTCCGTCGGTTATACGTGCAGAATCTTTGCTGTGAATCAGTTCCAGAGATTCTGGTGGAACACACCAGTCACCGTATCTGTCTTTGGTAATTAATCCGTCTTTTAGATATTCTTTATGGAGATGTAACATCCACTTGCGAATGTAAGGATAACAGCGTTCTATGGGTTCGAGGTTTCCAAACTGTGTATACAGCATGTCGCAGGCAAAAGGCAAAGCTGCCGGCCATGTGACATTGTCGCTGTAGTACATCCAGAAGGCTGGGGCCACATCGGGAATGCAGCCATCTTCGCGTTGGGCCTCACAGATGTCGCGTGTCCATTTACTATATAATGTGCTGTTATCGAATAAAAAGCTTTCTCCCCAGCAGCCCATTGTGCGGTCGCCGAGCCAAGGTTGACGTTCGTCACGCTGCGGACAGTCTACTGGCATACCTTTATAATTATCAAGTATTCCCCACCATGCATTTTGGTGAATGCGGTTTAATGTGGTATCAGAACATTCGAATGTTCCGATTGGTTCCAGGTTATCACTGACAACTTCTCCCGTAAAATCTGACAGTTTAGCATTTTTATATCCACTGATTTCTACAAAACGGAATCCGTGATAAACGAATCGTGGAGCCCATGTCGCCCCATTCTCTTTTCCGTTACATATATAAAAGTCGGTAGATTCCGCATGTCGGAAATTATCCCGGTACAGTTCGCCGTTAGCGGAGAGTGTTTCAGAAAAACGCAGTCGGATTGTATCGCCCGCATTTCCCTTTATTTTCATACGAATCCATCCGGCGATGTTTTGTCCTAAATCGAGTATGTATTTATCTCCTAGAGGAGAGATTTTGATGGGCTTAATTGTTTGTACGATAGTCATTGGGGGAGTCATTTGAGAGCGGGGAGTACCTCCCGGCATACCTACTCGTTCGGCTTCGAGCCACTGACTGTCATCGTAACCGGGTTTTGTCCAGTCGCCTAATTCATAGCGTGCATCGTAAATTTCTCCATCATATTCGTTATTGCTGCGTATGGGACCATTGGCTGTAATGCGCCAGCTGGTATCAGTTGCAATTGTTTCTTTGCTGCCATCAGTATATTCTATAAGCAGGTTGAGGCGTAGTTTGGGATAACCGAAATTGACAATCTTATATGATTTGTATTTTTGTTGCATGGTGTAATAACGTCCATTGCCTAATGTAACTCCTATGGCGTTATTGGTTGTCAGCAGGGAAGTAACATCGAATGTATTATATAACACCGTTTTCCGATAGTCAGTGGGTGCAGGTGTCAAGACTTGGTTGCCTATATGCTGACCATTGATAAATAGTTCGTAGAGTCCGAGTCCGCAAATAAATACAGTAGCTCTCTTTATCGGTTTACTGATGGAAAACTCTTTGCGTAAATAGCGTGCGCTGAGGCGGCTGTGGGCTGTTTCTTTTTCCCATGGGAAGACTTTATCCAGTCCTATCCACCGGCCTTTCCATTTTACTTCCCCTAGTAATCCGATGCTCCATGTTGCAGGCTGGCTCCATTCACTTTCTCCTACAGTAGTGTAACTCTTTACTTTCCAGTAGCATAAATCATTGCTCTTTAATGGTTTTCCTGCATACTGAATCCACTGAGAATGGGATGACTGAACTTTTCCTGAATCCCATATGTCGCCTTTGTCTTGTGCCAGGAGCTCGGGCGAAGAAGCTACCAGAATATGATAGGCTGTTTGCATCACATTTTGTTTGTCCGATTCCAGTTGCCATCCTAGGCGTGGACTGGCGGTATCAATTCCCATCGGATTACTAAGCTGTTCTGTCTTTAATTGGGTGACTGATACATTTTCGGCAAGTATGATAGCCGGAATAAGACAGCAAGTGAGCAGCAATGTCTTGATGAAATAAGTAGTTTTCATAATACGGTTTTATTGTGTTTTTGGATTGTTTGTATTTTCAAAGCTTTAAATATAATGAAAATCTGCATGTTTCTTTCATTTTTTGTGTATAAAAAAGAAGAAAAATGTTGTATAACGGAAGATTATCACTATCTTTGCACCCGCAAATCAATTTAGTATATTAAAAAATAGTCAAAATTATGTATTTAGACGCAGCTAAAAAACAAGAAATCTTTGAAAAGTACGGAAAGTCTAACACTGATACTGGCTCACCTGAAGCACAGATTGCATTGTTTTCATACCGTATTTCTCACCTGACTGAGCACATGAAGCTCAACAGAAAAGATTATAGCACTGAAAGAGCTCTGACAACACTGGTAGGTAAGCGTCGTTCTTTGCTGACTTACTTGAAGAACCGCGATATCGAAAGATACCGTGCTATTGTTAAGGAACTCGGTCTGCGTAAGTAATTCATTACTTGCTGCAACAAAACACAAATCGAGCCGCCTCTTCGAAAGAAGGACGGCTCGATTTGTGTTTTGTTGTTAAAGAAAAAATTAACCGAGCTTTTATTGATGAACCAATTTTTACCTTGCTAACCTTCTTGTAAATTTGTTGAATTATTTAAACTCATTGATTCCTATAGAATTACATTTTTTATATCCCAAATTGTATACAAAAAAGAATAAATAGTTCACTTTATAAAAAATGTGCTAGCTTAAATTTGTTTGCAAAAACAAAAAGAACTTAAAATCTTATAGCTTATTGATTTTAATATATCTCAATTATTGAGGAGAAATATTTTCCATATTTATATTATATCAATTTGTTATAGTGGTTTTATCCAATTGATTTTGTTGAACTAAAATAATACTATCATGAAAAAGGAAGTGAAAAGAAGCTGGCTATTTTTTTTATGGGTGTTATGTTTTATGATACCGATAGAGGCTCTAGCCCAGCGTATTACTGTGGAAGGAATCGTAACAGACTCAAACGGTGAACCTATTATTGGTGCTACTGTCATTGAAAAGGGCAATAAAACAAATGGTGTAGTTACGGATCTGGATGGAAAGTTTTCTATTACGGTTTCTGAGAAGAAAAAGGTACTTGTTATTACCTATATTGGAATGAAACCTCAAGAAGTTGTATCTCAGCCTGGTAAACTTTTGAAGGTTAAGATGGAGGATGAATCTCAGTTGCTTGATGAGGTAGTGGTTGTTTCCGTTGGTTATGGTAATGCTCGTAAACGTGATTTGACGGGAGCTATATCTTCTGTAGGTGAAAATACATTGAAGAATATTCCTGTGACTTCTGCTTCAAGTGCACTTACAGGTCGTTTGGCTGGTGTTAGCGTAATTACCTCCGAAGGTTCTCCTGATGCTTCTGTCAGTATTCGTGTACGTGGTGGTGGTTCTATTACTCAAAGTAATGAGCCGCTCTTTATAGTAGATGGATTTGAAGTTAGTGGTATTGATGATATACCACCTACAGATATTGAAAGTATTGATGTATTAAAGGATGCTTCCTCTACGGCAATTTATGGTGCGAAAGGTGCTAATGGAGTTATTTTGGTAACAACTAAGAGTGGACGTACTGGACGTACAGAAGTTTCGTTTAACGCTTCGGTTGGCTTTAGCCGGATGTATAATCAGACGGAAGTGCTTTCTCCTTATGAATATGTGTATTTACAGCGTGAATTGGATTCTTCTGATAATGCAGGTTTCTTTGACAAATTTGGTCGTTGGGAGGATATTAATAATTATAAGGCTCGTGTTGGAACGAATTGGCAGGATATGTTATTCGGAAATACAGGTATTAAGCAGAATTACAATTTGAATATCAGTGGAGGTAGTAAAGATTTGATCTATAGTCTAAGCTATACGCATGATGATGAAAGCTATATAATGTCTGTTTCTAATTTTAAACGTGATAATTTGAATTTAAAGTTGACTAAAAAGTTTGGAGATAAATTACGCTTAGACTTTAATGCAAAAATGACCAATAGAGTGGTTGATGGCCCAAGTGTATCTAGCGGCTCAAAACTTCGTGATGCGATTAAATATCCTAATATCGGAACATTGACAGACCTCTCGGATGAGGATTTGGCTGGTGATGATGAAATACTGATAGAAAATATTAGTAACTTGAATGATCCGATGTTTAATATTACAAATGAGTATAAAAAACAGACTAAGTTTAACAATAACTATAATGTAGCTTTAATTTGGAATATTATTAAAGGTTTGGAGTGGCGTGCAGAAGGTACATATGGTTATTCTTATGATCGTACGGATAATATTTGGTTAGCAAATACAGGTGAAGCTAATAGTAAGGCAGGACAGCCTGTTGCTCGACGTCAGTATTGGAATGGAAATAACTGGACATTACGTACTGTATTGAATTATAAATTTGATATTCAGAAGAAACATAGATTTGATATTATGGCAGGTTGGGAAGCTAAACATTCTCAACGTGATGAAATGGAAATAAATGCAGATTATTATCCTGCAGATTATACAGTAGATAATATTCTAGCAATGTGGAATAACGGTACTTCTGAACCGACTTATACTACTATTGAGGAACCTAGTCGTAGCATGTCTTATTTTGGACGTTTAAATTACATTTTTAATGACCGCTATTATTTGACTTTTACATTACGTTCGGATGGTACAAATGTTTTTGCTCCAGGTAATAAATGGGGAATTTTTCCTGCTGGTTCGTTAGCATGGCGAATCAGTGACGAGAAGTTTATGGATTCTGTTCGGAACTGGTTTAATAACTTAAAATTGCGTGCTAGTTATGGTAAGTCTGGTAATGCTCGTGTAGGATCTTATTGGCGTCAGACTTATAGCCCTGTAACTAATACAAAGAATCTTTATTATCAGAATGAAATAGGACAAAGCAGCTTGCAGCCATCAACTCGTTTGCGTAACGAAAATTTAACCTGGGAGTCAAAGTATTCTACCAATCTTGGATTGGATATGACTTTTTGGAATAGATTAAATGTTACTTTCGATTTTTATAATGATGTAACAAAGGATTTGATCATGGAGATACAGCTGCCTTCTGTTTCTGGTTATCGAACTCAATATCAGAATTTAGGACAGACTACAAACCGTGGTGTCGAACTTTCATTGAATGCCAATTTAATAAATAAGAAAGATTTCTTTTTAGATTTTAATTTTAATATAGCTTTCAATAAAAATAGAGTAGATGCGCTTTATGGCTCAGAGGATACTGAAATGATTATTAATGGTGATAAAGTAGAAGTTGGTAGTGATAATTATCGTGTATTTGTTGGGCAGGAAGTTGGTTTGATGTATGGCTATGTTTGTGACGGTATGTATACTTTTGATGATTTTAATTTTGACGAAACAACTCAGCGTTGGGTTTTAAAAGAAGGAGTGCCCGATGTGACAGAAGAGCTGTTAACTAATAGTGGTCAGTATTTTGGTCCAGGTCATTTGAAATTAAAAGACTTAAATGGAGATGGACATCTTGATGCAGATAACGATCGTCAGGTAATAGGTCATGCATTACCTAAACATACTGGAGGTTTTGGTATTTCAGCAGGATGGAAAGGATTTGACCTCACTGCTTTATTTAACTGGTCTTATGGAAATGATGTGTTCAATGCTAATAAAATAGATTACACCTCGTTTGTTGGTTCAAAGCGTTATCAAAATATGAGTTCGGAAATGAGTCTGGCAAATCGTTTTACTACAATTGATCCGGAAACTGGATATAATATCTATTATGGTGCACATGCAGATCCTGTTCGTTTACAAGAACTTAATGCAAATGCTACAATCTGGCATCCTTTGATGAATAATTCTGTTATGACAGATTGGGCAATAGAAGATGGTTCTTTCTTACGTCTAGGAACATTAACACTTGGTTATACGCTTCCTCAAAATTTAACTCGAAAGTTTGGAGTACGTAATTTACGATTGTATGCTACAGGTAGTAATTTGTTGTGTATTACAGGATATAGTGGACAAGATCCGGAAGTGAATACAAGTTCTAATAAGATGGTTATGGGATTTGATTATTCAGCTTATCCCAAATCACGTTCTTATATAGTAGGAGTAAATGTAACATTTTAAATAAAATAGAATAATGAAAAAATATAAATCAATAATATTACTATTTGGATGCTTGTGTATGGCTTCATGTAGTGATTTCCTAGATACAGAATCTTTGTCGGAACAGACAGGAGAGGTTATTTATGAGAATGAGGGTATGACACGGTCAGCTATAATGGGTATTTATTCTCAACTGTGTGATACTTATGTGTACGGACAAAAAATGTCTGTCAATTGGCAAGGTGTCTCTGATATAGAATTGGCTAGTGGCTATCAAAATGATCCTTCTACTGCAGGGGCAGATAATGGTATTGCTAATTATTGGTGTAATTGGTATTTGGAAAATACAAAATGGGAAGGTATTTTTAAAATGGCAGAATTAGCAAGTACTACAGTTGATGGTTTACGTAAATCTACTAAGTTATCTGAATCTAAGACTTTACAGGGATATTTAGGTGAGGCCTTGGTGCTGCGTTCATTAGCTTATTTTGAATTGGTACGTCGCTATGGAGATGTTCCTTATAAAGAAGGTATGTCTAATTCTGATCTTTCGAATGTGTATATGGGAAAGACTGATCGTGACAGTATCTATTCTTGTATAATAAAAGATATGAAAGAAGCGATAAATTATTTGCCTTGGATGGGAACTTCAGATTATAATAGTGAACGTGTAACTAAAGGTTTTGCAAAAGGTTTATTGGCACGTATTGCTTTGTTTGCAGGTGGTTGGTCTGTACGTGATGGAAATGCTTTTGATGATACGAATGTAGAACATTATCCTAACATTGAAGGTAATCCTGGGATGGAAGAAACAAACGGTTTTTATGTAGGACGTCCTAAAAACTGGCGTGATTATTATGAAATTGCTGAGCAGCAGTGTGCAGAGCTGATTGCAGATCCAGAGAATCCTCATGCATTGGACCCCGATTATGGAGATATATGGAAAACAGTTTGTGGGTTAGGTTATAATGCATATAACGAGAACTTATTTGAAGTTGCTAATGGTGTTGGATATAGTGGGGATATAGGAACATTGATGGGACGTGCCATGGATGGAAATATAGGTTATGGACAACGTGGATTCGGTGGTACTTATGTAAGTACGAATGCTTATTATTTCTATTCATTCGATAGAGCTGATAAGCGTCGTGACTATGCATGTTATTGGCCTACTTATAAAAAAGATTCGGATGTGGATGGTGGCAACCGTGAAATAATGAATAATGATATAATGAATGTGCGTTTAGGTAAATGGAGTTTTTGGTGGACTTCTGACACTTACCGCAGTATTGCAGCTACTGCAACTAGTCGAACTCCGACCGGTATAAATTGGATTATTATGCGCTATTCTGATGTGCTGTTAATGTTTGCGGAAGCTGGTTATGCATTGAATGGTAGTGCCGATATGATAAATTCAGTAGCCGGAATCAGTCCTCGTCAGGCTTTGGAAGCTGTACGTCAACGTGCATTTGGAGCTGATTCTCCACAAGTTTCATCATATGATTCAGATTTCTTTGAAGCCATAGTTAATGAACGTGCTTGGGAATTTGGAGGTGAAGGTATCCGTAAATTAGATTTAGTACGTTGGGGATTATTGGATAGTAAAATCGAAGATATGAAGAAGGCTATGCTATATATGATGGATGGTACAAAGACCGTGCAGATTTTTGATAAAACTTATAACCCAAGTGATTTTCCGCAAGTATTATATTATACTTATGAAGGAAGCAATTTAAATGGTGAGTTTATTGACTGGTCTTCTGTTAATTTCTATATGAATCGAAATGCCAATCCGAATCCTAAGATTTATCGAGAAATACGCTGGTTCCCCGGAAACTATTGGGAACGCAAAGATGAGAGTGCAGCAAAAACTTTAATTCAGAACTCAGCTAAAGTGTGTGCTTGTGCATCTGGATTACGTGCATCCTATGATTATACTGGATTGTTACAAGAACTACAATGGGGAGCACAGATTCAAGATTATATTTTAAAGAATATAAGCCAGATGGGAAATGGCAAATGTAATTATCGCCATCTTTATCCTATTTATTATGAAGATGTTTATAAATCGAATGGATATTTGTCCAATTCGTATGGATATTGATACTTGTTTTATTAAAATTGAGAATTATGAAACTAAATAGGTTATTAATTTTATTGGGCCTGCTCAATCTTTTGATTGTTTCTTGTGAAGACCCTAATAACTGGGGATATGACCCGAATTATGATAATATGTATCGTCCTATTCATTTTGATATAGTGGAGGAAAGGCCTACATCTGTAATTGTTAGTTTTACAGGGGTTATAGATGCTACCAAATATGTATTTGAATTTAGTGAGGGAGACAGCCTTCTTTTTAATAATATTGTACGTACTGAAACGGCATTAGTTGATACACTGACCGCTTATAAAGAGGAAAGTACAGTAACAGCTACCGAATATCGTTTATTATTTGAAGATCTTCATGGCACTAGCCGTTATTCAATTAGAGTGAAAGGTGTGGATGATCTTACCGGTAAAGAGTCTGGATGGACAGCTCTTTGCTTTGATACACCTGCTGAGCAAATCTTTACTAAGGTTGTTCCAGGAATTACTAGTGCTACATTGCAATGGGATATTGAAAAGGAAGCAACAAATATTAAGTATGGCCAATTAATACAAAATGATGAACCTGAGCTTGATACGGATACTCTTTGGATTGAAGATCATCAATTGACAGATACCGAATTACAGAATGGGCAATTAGTTATCTCTGATTTGCAAATTGGAACTAATTATATTGCTCAAATATTAAATGATGGAATCTTACGAGGCACGTATACTTTCCGAACTTTAGGCTCATCTACTTCAACCTTGATTAATGTCACTCCTCAAGATGATATTAATATAGTTTTAGCTAACGTTGCTGGTACAGTTGAAGCACCTGTAGATGTGACTCTTGCTTTTGAGGGAGGGTTGGTTTACAAGGCTGATGAAATAATTATTCCTGAAGGAATCAAGAATATTTATTTATCAGGTAATATTGTGAATGGAATAAATCCTGTTTTGGAAATGAGTAAGTTTACTTTCTCTGCTCCAATGGGTAACTTCTATGTTCAGTATATGGATGTATTAAGTAATGGAGGATCACAATTCCTTATCGAAATAGGTAATGGTAATTGCTTTACGAATATCAGTTTTACTGGATGTACAGTTCGTGAAGTTCCTCGTAGCATTATTCGAATGAATTCTAATGACGCAATGGCTGAAAGTATAAATATTGATAATTGTATATTAAAGAATATTGGCTTAAGTGGATATGGTTTATTGAATATAGGGAAAGCTGGAACGTTAAATTCCATTTCTATAACAGACTGTACATTATGGGAAATCGGCGATCAGATTATTGACCTGCGTGTAGCTTTATCTGAATTTGAGTTCTCTAACTGTACCTTCTATAATAATGAAACAGGTATTCCTAAGATGTTCCGTTTAGATAAGCAACCTAAGATGATTACTATCACTAATTGTATTTTCTCTGGTCCTAATGGAGGAAGTAAAGTTAATTCAGGTAATAGTGATTATTCCGGTTGGCTAAGTTATGCTGGTTGTTATGTGACATCTGATATGGTAATTGATAGTAGAGAATTTAATGATGCCATTAGTTTGGAATACACAAGCGATGATCTGTTTATCGATCCTACTAATGGTGATTTCCGTTTTAAACCAGAACTGAAATTTGACGGTGAAGGTGTTGCTGGAGATCCGCGCTGGTGGGCTAATTAAACCTTCTAGTTACCTAATTTGAGTTTCTTCTTAAATTAGGTAACTAAAAACTCCCTTATATTTGATTATTAATGATAATATACAATCAAATATAAGGGAGTTTCTTTTTTTATTATCTATTTTATTCCGGATACTGAAGTTGTGCTTCGGTAATATTCTCTAATACTTCGTGAAGATATTTTGCAGCTTCCCAGCGGGCCATCGGAAGATTCATCATCAGATAGTTGCCACAATCTTTAGCACTGGCGCCGGGTACATCACCTTCATAACCGGCAATGAAGCGGAAGGTTTCCTGCATCAATGGAAGGATGTCTTTCGATTCAAGATCACCTTTTACAACCAGATAGTTGCCGGTAAGACAACCCATCGGACCCCAGTAGATAATTTTGTCGGCCCATACAGGATGATTGCGCAGGAAAGTTGCAGCCAGATGTTCCATGGTATGGATGGCCGATGGACTGAGGCAAGGCTCACGGTTCGGCTCCTTCATACGGATATCGAATGTTGTTACGATTTCGTTTCCTACCGTATCTTTGCGTGATACATAAATACCGCGTAACAGACGGATATGATCGACAGTAAAACTTGGGATTTTCTTCATAATCTTCTTGTCTTTTATTATAATTTGTTTGGCAAAGCCTTTAAGAATGTTTCAGTAACATGGAATGAACGGTCGGCCATTTCGCCCCAGAAATTCTGGTACTGTTCGAAATGTTTGTCTGCTCCCGGAGTGTCACTGATAATGCGGAAGCTGATGAAAGGTACTTTGTACAGGTAGCAAACTTGGGCAATCGCAGCGGATTCCATGTCTACTGCAAGACCTTCGGGGAAGTTTCCCTTGATTGTTTCCAGTTCACTGCGGTCTGTAATGAACTTATCACCGCTACAGATTAGTCCACCGTGGATGGCTGTTTCTGTATCGAGCGACAGAGCACAGTTGTAAAGTGTTTCATTACCGTCGAAAAAAGTCGGAAGTCCTTGAATTTGTCCGTAAGCATTTCCTTCGCCACACCATACATCGTGATACACAATCTGTCGGCTTGCTACTACATCCATGACTTTAAGGCAAGAATCAATGCCTCCGGCTACTCCTGTACTGATAATGCAGTCGGGTTCAAAATTACGGATAAGCTCTACAGCTCCGGCGGCAGCATTTACTTTACCGATACCGCATTGCATCAGTATGATTGTATTGTTCTTGATTGTTCCTTCAATGTAGTTAAAGGGACCTTTGGTACATTCTGTCTTGTCTCTCAGTTGGTTTGCCAGTTGCTTCTGCTCTGAAGACATGGCGGTTATGATTCCTATTTTCATATTATTTTTATGATTTTCGATGGCAAAGTTACTATTTTTCATGGACTATTGTGTTATCTTTGCTGCCTGAAAACATTAATTAATAAACTATTTCTGTATGAATCAATTAAAGAAACTTGTCCCTGATATTGTGGCGATTGTACTCTTTGCAATTATATCAGTCGCCTATTTCTTTCCGGCTATTACCGAGGGACGTATCCTGGCACAACATGATGCTGTAGCAGGTATCGGAGCGGGAAGAGAACATCAGGAATACTATGAAAAGCATGGTAAGGCTACCCGATGGACAAACTCATTGTTTAGCGGTATGCCGACTTATCAGCTGGCTCCGGGATATGAGTCGAGTCGTACATTGAACTTTGTTCAGGAAATCTACCGGCTGTTTCTTCCTACCTATGCCGGATATATTTTTATCATGCTGCTGGGTTTTTACATCCTGCTTCGTGCATTCAATTTTAAAGTCTGGCTATCTGCTCTGGGAGCTATTATCTGGGCTTTTTCTTCTTATTTCTTTATTATTATTGCTGCCGGACATATCTGGAAGTTTGTAACGCTTGCTTATATACCGCCTACTATCGCAGGTATGGTTTTGATATATAGAGGAAAATATTTGTGGGGCGGTTTGCTGACTGCATTGTTTGTTGCTTTACAAATCGTGTCAAACCATGTGCAGATGACTTACTATTTCCTTTTTGTCATGCTGTTCATTGCAATAGCCTATGGTGTTTCGGCATGGAAGGAGAAACGTTTTCCGCAATTCTTGAAATCGACTGGAGTATTGGTTGTTGCCGGAATATTGGGAATATGTGTGAATCTGTCGAATATATATCATACATATCAGTATAGTAAGGAAAGTATGCGCGGAAAGAGTGAGCTGGTAAAAGAACACTCTGCCAATCAGACCGGAAGTGGACTGGAGCGTGATTATATTACTCAGTGGAGCTATGGTATAGGAGAAACTTTTTCATTGCTTGTTCCTAATGTAAAGGGTGGGGCATCTGTTCCTCTTTCACAGAATGAAACGGCTATGAAGAAAGCAGATCCGACATACATGGGACTGTATAGTCAGATAGGGCAGTACTGGGGTGAACAGCCTGGAACTTCGGGACCGGTATATGTGGGAGCTTTCGTAATGTTCCTGTTTATTTTGGGCTGCTTTATAGTAAAAGGTCCGATGAAATGGGCTTTGCTGGGCGGTACACTGTTCTCTATTTTACTGTCGTGGGGAAAGAATTTCATGGGACTGACCGATTTCTTTATCGATTATATCCCGATGTACAATAAGTTCCGTGCTGTATCATCTATTCTTGTAATAGCAGAATTTACCATTCCGTTGTTGGCTGTCATGGCATTGAAGGAAGTGATTGAACATCCTTCTGTATTAAAAGAAAAAGCAAAAGCTTTTTATATCAGTCTGGGATTGACAGGCGGACTGGCCTTGTTATTTGCTGTTGCTCCGCGTGTATTCTTCCCGTCGTATGTTTCGAGCATGGAAATGAGCGCTTTGCAAAACGCTATTCCGGCAGAACAGCTTGCTCCGATTCTGATGAACCTGGAAGATATGCGTGTGGCTATCTTTACGTCGGATGCTTGGAGGAGTTTTGTTATCATATTGATTGGTGTGGCATTACTTTGGGCTTATTGTGCCGGAAAACTGAAAGCCGGGTTGCTTGTCGCTACGCTGACTATATTGTGTCTGGTAGATATGTGGAGCGTGAATAAACGTTATTTGTACGACGAACAGTTTGTGGCTAAAGGAACAGAGATGCAGCCTTTCCTGCAACCTTCGGAAACGGATAAGAAGATTCTGGAAGACAAGACACTCGATTATCGTGTGCTGAATCTGGCTAGCAATACATTTAATGAAAACCAGACTTCGTACTGGCATAAGAGTATCGGAGGTTATCACGCAGCCAAGTTGCGCCGTTATCAGGAAATGATAGAAGAGCATATCCAGGGTGAAATGACTGCCTTGTTTAAAGAACTTCCGGCAGCAGGTGGAGATATGACAAAGGTAGATCCCGTTCATTTCCCTGTGTTGAACATGCTGAATACCCGTTACTTTATTTTCCCGCTTCAGGGTGGTTCTACAGCTCCTATATTCAATCCGTATGCCTTGGGTAACGCTTGGTTTGTAGATAAGGTTCAGTATGTGAACAATGCCAACGAAGAAATAGAGGCTATTCATCAGGTTGATCCTGCCAAAGTGGCTGTAGTAGACAAGCGTTTTGCCGAAGCTGTAAAAGATTCGGGAGCAGGAAAAGACAGCTTGAGTACAGTTGTTCTGAAAAGTTATGAACCGAATGAACTGGTTTATGAAGTTAACTCTCAGAAGGGTGGAGTAGTAGTATTTTCTGAAATCTATTATCCGGGTTGGGAATCTTACATAGACGATAAGGAAACGGTTCATGGACGTGCCGACTATATTCTTCGTGCAATGAATGTTCCGGCAGGTAAACATACAGTACGTTTTGTTTTCGATCCGAAATCATTGCATGTTACCGAAACTGTTGCGTTTGTTGCTTTGGGAATATTGGCTGTTGTAGCAGTTATTGCTGTCGTCTTGCAGCTTCGTAAACGAAGAAAAGAATAAGTATGACACCGCTTGTCTGATATAAATGTTTGTCAGACTAACATAAGATATGTCCTTTACTTTTTATACTATTGAGTTTGTATAAAGAAGTAAAGGGCATATTATTTTCTCTCGAAGAGCTCTCTGAAAACTCTTCCTTTTCTTCTGAAAAATATTTGTACGAAAAATAAAAAAATATCAGCATGTTTTCCTCCAAACATGCTGATATTTTCTTGTTATTATGCTGATGAATTTTCTCGTGTAGTAATTCTTTTATTTTGAGAGAATTATAGAATATATAACTGTTTCATCAACGTGGTAGCCCAATGGTATTCTTTTGCCAGCCATAGTTCATCGGTTTCGCTATGAGGAGTCTGTTTGATATCATTCAACATTTGGATGTATTGATTGACTTCGGCAACGGCATCTTTCTGTTTATTGTCGCGCAACAATAAGAGAATCTTCTGTTTTGAGATATTCACATTAGAAAACTCACTCAGTGATTCGGCTTTCTTCAGCATTTCCCAACTTTTCAGGTTGCTTTCTGCACTGTTATCTTGTTTCATGATACACTTTGCCATGACTACATAGTCATCGGATGAAGCCATCTTGTTATTTATATTTTTCTGGGCTAACTTCATGGCCTGTATATAATCCCGATTGTATTCCATCATGGCTGCAGAGAAGCTGATCAATCCGCTTGTACGTTTCAGGTAGATAGGATCTTTCCCCGTTTCCTTTAGTGGGTATTTTTTCTGCAATCTGGTAAGTCTTTCTTCCAGACTGCTATATATACCGTATTTTTCCAATACGCTTTTATCCTTTATTTCCAGATAATATTGCAGAATTTTGTTCTGTGCTGAAATCAGTGCGGAAGGATCTTTTTTCATGAATTGCATAAACTGGACAGCAACGTCATCGGCCTCCTTTTCCTGTTGTTTGGAATAATCCAGTCCCATGCGGTTGTATATATCATAATTGACCAGTGTCTGTACAATGGCATTGGTTGTAAAGATAGCTCCTGGTACATAGTTTTCATATTTGTTGTAAAGTGCAGCTTCGATGGCCAGGCCTGCAACATCGGCTACACCACCCCAGAAGGCAGCCCGATTGGCGCGGTTGATATTTTTGTTGACGGTTATTACAGCATGGTCGAGAACATAATGTGCTGTTTCTCTGGCAAGCATGCCAAATAATTCATCTTCCGTATCGAGCAGTGTAAGCAATCCGCTTGAAACCAGCATACAATTATTGCTTAGCATCAAGATATCTGGATTGGGAGATTTCAGTATACGTATATAAGGCATTCCATATCGTTCGGCTATGAATTCTTTGGGAATCATACTCAACATGATGCAGTGTACGTAGTCTTCCATGGCAGCGTCCTCATAAATCATTCCTGCTTTTTCCAACTCGTCGAGATAGGTGTTGGCTTCATTTTCCATTTCTTTTCTCATGGTTTCCTGAAGTCCTTTGGTTTCGTAATACTGTACCAGTCTGGAGTTGATCTGTGCGGCCAGCCAGAACGTGTTCGGATCGGTAGGAGTAAATTCCAGCTTATACATATCGTTGAGGCCGACACCTTGTTGTTGTCCGTTGACAATCAATACTGCTTGCCGGTAATTGGGGTCGCTTGGTTGGTATTGTGTCAGTTTTACAAAGCGCTGGAGAGTAAAAGGAGTGCCGGCTTTTATCTCTCTGATATCTTCTTTCACTACTCCTTTGATGTTGATAGTCGGACTAAGGCTAGTGATATTTTTCTGCGCGGATAGTTCTGTACATATAGTACATAAAAAGAACAAAATTAGGATAAGCTGTTTCATTATTGCGATAAGTTTATAGTTTCTGTATCGCAATGTAGTGTTTTTTACTGGACCATCAAAAGAAACATCGTTATTATTTGTGAAGTATCAGTCGCAATGCAAACCATAGATGTTTCATGACAGTTGATACATATCCGTAGTGTTTGCACATAATGCGAAAGCGTTCTTTCAGCGATGCCTTGTGGTTGCGTGTGGTCATCCCTTCGTTCAGGTAGTCTATTAAAGTAAGGTGAGTATTATGAAGTATCTTACTTTGTTTCATGATACGGATGCACCAGTCGAAGTCGGCAGAGAAACGATAGTGCAAATCGTATTTGACTGCGCGGTCACGACGGGCAAAGAAAGCTTGATGACAGACCAGCATACCTTCACGGAAACTTTTCCATGTAAGTTGTTCAGGAGCAGAAAGTCTCCGCATCCGTAAGAAATGTCCTTCTTCATCCACGATGGCTGTTTCTCCGTATATTACGTCCGGCAGTTCGTTAAGTCCTGCCAGTGAATGCACTATCAACTGTAAGGTATCATCTTCATGCAGTTCGTCGCCGGCATTCAGAAAACATACATAATCTCCCGTGGCTAAGGCTATGCCTTTGTTCATGGCATCATATAATCCTTTATCGCGTTCGCTTACAACTGTATGGATATGCTCCTTGTATCGGCCGACTATTTCCATTGTCTTGTCGGTCGATTTGCCGTCTACGATGATATATTCTACATTTTTATAAGTCTGGGTTATGACACTTTGAATAGTATCCTCCAGAACGTTTTCGGCATTATAGGTTACAGTAATAATGGAAAACTTCGGATGCAGATGTGTGATATTATGCATTTTCCCCTGTAATATGGTTGTAAATCTTGATATATTTCATGGCGACAATCTGTTCTGAATATGTATCTACAGCCTTTCGCCGTGCCTCTTCGCTGAGGCTTGCATAATCTCCTTCATTCAGCGACCAGCATATACCATTGGCGAGGTCTTCTGATGATTTGTATTGGGCTACATAGCCGTTGTGCAGGTGGTCAATCATTTGCGGAATGCCGCCAATGTTAAATCCTACACATGGAATGCCGCACGACATTGCTTCTACAATCGTGTTAGGCAGATTTTCCTGTAGCGAAGGTGTTACGAACAAATCGACAGCATTGTAAATGTTTACCAGTTCTTTTTCGTTTCCTACATAACTCAGGCAATAGATGGGGAAGGGAAAAAGATCGGCATATTGTTGTGACTCTTTTCCGACGACTACCACTCCCAGTGAACTGCAGAAATCAGGATGCTGTTGCTGGATCAGCTTGCATGCTTCTACCAGATAATCTATACCTTTCTTCGGGTCGGTTATTTTCATCGAGCTGAACAAAAGCAGTTTCTTGTCAGTCGGTAAATTCAGGTTCTTACGTACCTGTGTTTTGTTTAACGGACGGAAAAGGTTGGTATTAATGGGGTTAGGTATATTGGTAACCGAATGTCCCAAAGCCAGTACACTATGTCTGGCAAGTCCTTCGAGCCATTGGCTGCAAGCAACGAACGTTATATTGGCTTTTTTGTATAGTTTCTGTTTTTTCAGGAAAACCTGATATGAGAGGTCGTGCTTGGAGCCTTTATAGAGCAACGGACAAGTATGACACTGAGTCTGATACTTTGTACAGTCTTGTGCGTGGTGACAGATGCCCGTGATAGGCCACATATCGTGCATGGTCCATACGACCGGTTTTCCGGAATCAATGATTTTCTGTATATCTTTCAGCGAAAGCATTCCTTGATTGATCCAATGTAAATGTATGACATCGGCTTGCTGAAATTCCGGCAATGAAGTAATATCCGTTCCCATGTTCGCAATATCAACAGCAAAAAGGTTGTGCTTTTTGAAATGGTTTGCTTTCCAGATAATTACACGTTCCCAAACAAACTGCCAGATATGTCTCCATGATTTTTTCAGTGGTACGACTGTAACCTGATCTGTCTGTTTGTCGCGCACCAGCATTTTGGCTTTTATACCTTTGCCTTTGAGTGCCTCCATTAAACGATTTGCCGCTATCGCTGCCCCTCCGATTCGCTCGGAAGTATTGATGATTAATACTCTCATTGCTTCCTGAATTTTGTGCAAAGGTAATTCATTTTATTTTTTTTCTTCCGAATCAGGCGCCAAAATCTCCCTTTAACGTGCGTTTGATACGTCGAATTGCTTTTGCCCAGAAACAATTTGTCCGGTGATAGTATCTTTCGAATACCTTTCGTGCTGTCTGGTTTTCTTCTGTCGGGGAAATAAGTGTTACAGGAAGAGGTTGTTGCCATAGAGTAGAGTCGTACAGACCACCTCCACCACAGTTTGTTCCACTTCCGTCGAATCCGGTATTTTGTATCAGTGATTTCCCTACATTCAACGATAAGATATCAGCAAGAAAAAGGCTGGCGTTCCAGCGGATAGCCCATGAGTTATTTTTCCCTTCTATTTGCCGGCGTAGCATTCGAGTGAAAGGGTAACTGCCGTTAAAGTCGAAGTATCGTGTCAGGTTACGTGCTTCCAGTTGTGCAAGCAGTTCTTTGCCGTCAGGGTTGAAATACTTCCATGCCCGGCTCCATGTTGCCCATCCCCAGCTGCCTGTCCACTTGATAAGGAAAGTATCGGGCAGTGATGTATCTTTTGTAAAGTCACATGCCTGAATATGTCCCACCCGCTGTTCGTCCTTATAAACCTCCAGTGCATCATTCATAAATTTCAGAAAATAGGGAGCTACTATCAAGTCATCTTCCAGTACAATAACCCTTCCGAAGTGATTGACTTGTGTTGTTACCCCATCGATGATGTTGCGTGCAAGTCCCCAGTTCGTTTCACGTTCGATAATGGTTATTGTTTTAAATCCGCTGATACTATGAATATATCGGCGTACCTCTTGTACAGTGGCATCACTTTCAGGGTTTTTGCTTTGGTCGGCATAGATAAATAAAGGGCTGTCTGCTGCTTCTTTGTTGCGTAGCAGAGAAGAAACAACCTGTCGGGTATGTTCCGGACGGTTGTAGACGAATAACAGAATAGGTGCGTATGTCATGGTTTAAAGATAACTGGCGTGAATTTGTTTGGTTTGCTTACGAACTTGAATTACAGCTTTACTCTGTTTGAGTAGACTGAAAACGGTAGAAGTATATCCTTTGGCATATTTGATATTTCCTTTTAAAAAGGCTATTGTAAGCTTCTTGATTCCTGCCAAAATACCGTAAGCAAATGCTTGTGTGAAGCGATAATTGATATTGGCATATTCTGAAAGCAGATAGACACGTTCCGCACGCAAGAAGCCTTCGAAAGAAACTTTGCGGAATTCTCTGTCGTGACAACCATATACGGTCGGAATATAGCCTATCTTATATTGATGGAAGTGCAGGCGGTTTACATAATCTTTATCTTCTCCGTAGTGGTAGAAGAGAGGAGAAAATCCTCCAGTCCGCTGTAAAGTGCTGACTGGAATAAACCAAAAAGCAGCATTGATGAACGGGCATGATATGGGCTCATGTCTGTGGGGAAGGTTATTGATGCTTGCGAGCTGAGCGTATGAAGCAAATCCTTTGTCGAGTTCTTCTCCGCTTCCGTTTAAATGTACGGGAGAAAGAATGCCAAACTCAGGATGCTTTACAGACTGTTCTGCCAGTGTCGCAAGCGTATCACTTCCTATCCATGCGTCTTGGTTCAGCAGAAAAACTGCATCATATCCTTCCTTTAATGCAAGTTGCATACCGATATTATTAGCCTTGCCGAATCCTAAATTGGCATGGTTTTCTATCAGTCTTACATAAGTATATTGGGTTTTAATAATTTCTACCGTCCGGTCATTCGAACAGTTGTCTATCACGATAATATCGGTAGGATGTGATGATGCTTTCAAGCTGCCTAAGCATCGCTCTATCCATTTTTCGAAATTATATGAAACAATGATTGTCAGGATTTTCATCATGCTGGTCGTTTATCGTGATAAATTATTTGAATTTCATCCATAATGTGGTAAGACGGTCTTTTACTTTTTTCTTCAGACTGATATGAGGAATGCCCGTATATTTTCCTGCTTTTTCCCAGAAATCGGCTTCATCTGTAATTTCACTCTTTTCTCCTATCAATCTGTACAGGTAGTATAATCCCCGCTTTTTCTCATATGGCAAATGCCATACCGGATAGTTTTCATCACCGGGTTGCACGTTGTTGAAATGAGGAGTAGTCCACATACGTTTCACATATCGGTTTGCCGTTTTGTTCCGTATGTTCAAATGTTCGGCAAGTAAACTCAATATATGGGCTTCTTCATTCAGCTTGAACGGATGTTGTTTTCCGTATTCCAGATTGAATGCCCACAGTTGAGGATAAGCGATATTTATTTTGCTGATTATATCTTTGCGTAAGGCAACGAACTCCCCTCCATAATACGTGATAGAGCTTGTTGCCTCCTTGCCGTAGCACGACTGGTATACCTCTTCCATCTGGGGAAGTGTAATACCGTTGATGGAGTATGCTCTGTCGGTAATGAACTCATAAAGTGCACTTCCATCTTTACGGACAGCGTCGAAGAGCGTATTCAAAGGTGTACGGCACAAGCAATCAGCATCACTGATGAGTAAAGTATCATTTTCTTGCATCCGACCATCCATGTACTTTAGAATATCGTACAAGTAAAACTGGTTCTGCCATGCCGGATACCAGTCTTTAGGTGGTTTGCATGTATAGGGTAATGTTACGACCTCTACATTCAGTTTATGGAAAAGCCGGATGAGATAGTCGGGCAACTCTTTCTGATTTAAATTGGTGAAGAAGATAAATTGGGCATCTGGATTATAATGCTTGAACGTTACGAAGAAAGGTACTTGTATCTGCATGTAAATGGAGTGTACAAGTGAGGAACTTCCTTTCTGTCCCAGTTGGGGGTAGAAACTGGCTTCTTCTTTCGATTCTTTGTAGAACCAGGTTGTTATATAGTTAACTGGTGTATGCATGGCTTTCAAGGTAAATATTGGTCAATCCATGTATTAATATCGTATTGCTGTCGTATCTGTTCGGGTATTTTGTCAACAGGACTTTTTACGAACTCTTTGAGAGATTCGGTTGAGTCTATCCCAAAAATAAATATATTTTTTGGATTATAGAAGTTGTATCGTCGGATATCTGCATTGTTTGTTATCAGCTTCTTATTATAAAACAAAGCTTCTAGCGGACGTCGGGTCAGACCAGTTTGATTGGATTGGTTAATATCTATCACGCAGCGTGACAGCGACAGTTGTTTCAGATATTCTGCATATGAAATTCCTTCTTTAGCTGTTTCGGGTATAATAAAGTTGCATGTTAATGCGTTTGTTTCCAGTAGTTCTTTTAATGCCTGTAATTCATGGATGCGGTTTTTAGCTAAGCCACAGAAAAAGCAGTCGGAAGTTGGTTCTTCTGGTATATCTTCTGCCGGATATCTGAAATACTGGTTAGCGAATTTTATATTGTACCGTTCTGCATCTTTCGGATCGAATGTACTGAGTTCATATCCCAGCCGTTGTATTTTCTTTAAATCTTCTGATGGATTTTTGAACGTAGTATGAATCGGATTGCAATAATAAATATGGCATGTTACTCCGGATGGTATTAAAGAACGGATTGCCTTCAATACATTTACATTACATCCCTCATATATCAGAATGGCATCACCTGCTTTGGCCTGAAGCATCTGGTCCAGATATTCTTTCTGAAACCAGGTATATAGTATTTTCTTAGGCAAGTGTATACGTCCGACAAGTAATGCTCTTGTCAGTTGCTTGAAGCGAGTTTTCGGGAAACTTAAAAAGTCGGGAAGATATACGATTCTCTCTTGCCTGTCGGGAGTGAGTCCGTCGAAGATAAATCGCGGAGCACTGACGATATACAGTTTACCTTTCATGATACTTTTTTCTTTAGCAAGTAATTGATACATTCATGCATGATTTCTGCATTGCTTAGTTTCATAATTCCCATGTAACAGATTGCAGCTACTAATATCTTAATGATAAAAGTCACAATGATATGTCCTCCAATCAATGAAGCTGCTATTCCTCCAATACAGCAGGCAATAATAGCTGGTAACATGAAAGGAAGCAAGTCGGACATGAGCATACGAAACTTAAGACCGATGAATCGATGGGCATAGGTGCGCCAGACAAACAGCCATATGATATTGATACATACATAAACTATCACCATTGTTTGTATACTGCCTTTCATCATGATGATGCAGAGTACTGTTATCAACTGTAGAACTACTTGTGATATGATGTTCCACATATAGATGTTTGATTTCCCTTGACTGATAATAAGATTTGAAAACAGTGTGCTGATAGGGATGAAAGCTCCTCCTATGCATAATAGTTGCATCAGAGAAATACTGCCTGTCCATTTTTCTCCTACCGTGATAAGAATAAGTTCACGTGTAACCGTTGATAAGCCAAACATGGCAGGGAAAGCTATGAAAGCTACGAACCGGAGTATTTTCCGGAAAACCCGTAATTCTCGTTCCTGGTCGTCGCGCACCTTTACTAATATAGGTTGTGCCACACTGTTTAGCATGCCTGTGATAAACTGATGCCCTGTTGCATTCCATTTATTGGCCTGATTATAGTTTCCGACTGATTGCGAAGTAAAGAATTTACCTAGTACAACCGATAGGATGTTGTTGTTTATCTGATTGGCAATGTTAGTTATCAAAATTTTGCTGCTGAATGAAAAAAGAGGTTTCAGCGGACTGAAATCGATATGCAATGTTGGACGCCATGATGAAAAATGCCAGGAGCAGAGAGTTACAACTATCAGGTAAGTAAGGCTTTGAGTGGCGATACCCCAATAAGAAAACCCATAAAAGGCTAATGTGACTCCCAGACATCCTGATATGATGTGTGCGAGTATTCCTGATATGGCTTGCTGTCGTACTTTCAGATTGCGGAAGAGATATGCTCCTTGTACGGTTCCTAAGCTGGCTATCGGTATGGCGAGAAAGCAATAACGGGATAATGGCAATAATTCCGGCTCTCCGTAAAAACGAGCTATTAACGGGGCACAGAAGAATAAAATCAGGTATGCTGCTATTCCGATAAACGTGCTGCACCAGAATACAGCGTTATAGTCCTCATGCCTGATTTCCTTCAGATTAACCAATGCGGCACGAAATCCGCTTTCTTGTAGCGAGTTACCAATCAGGGTAAATATTGTAAGCATACCTACCATACCGTATTCGGATGGAGAAAGCAATCGCCCTAAAATAATGCCAAAAGCAAGAACAAGAATTTGCTGAACTCCGTTGTTGATCGCACCCCACAGAAGTCCTTTGGCGGTTTTTTCTTTAAGTGATTGTTCGGGCATGTGTTACAAGCGTTTTAGTGTGGATAGGTGTAGTGGTAATGAAAGCGAAGAATCTCAAGTTTTGAGGATTTGAGATTCTCCGCTTACTAATATTGCAGAAGGAAGAATTATTTCACTTCACTTCCTGGTTTTACTTCTTTCAATACTGAAGTTACGGCAAGCGAGCCATCGAAGTTTTCGGCAGAAAGAATCATACCTTCACTGACCAGTCCGTTCTTAAACTGACGTGGAGCAAGGTTGGCAATAAATAAGACTTGCTTACCTACCAGTTCTTCCGGTTTGTAGTGCTGGGCAATGCCGCTCACGATTGTACGGTTCTCCAGACCGTCGGCAATCTTGAACTTCAGCAGTTTCTTCATTTTAGGAACTACTTCACATTCCAATACAGTTCCTACTCGGATATCAAGTTTTTCAAATTCTTCGAATGCAATGGTTGGCTTGATTGGATTAGCTTTATAATTAGCTTCTTCGTTTGCCTTTTTAGTTGCAAGCAATTTGTCTACTTGTGCTTGAATTGTTTCGTCTTCTATTTTTTCGAACAACAATTCAGGCTTGTTGAGCTGATGACCTTCTGATAACAAGTCGGTACGTCCCAGTTGTTCCCATTCGAAACTTTCCATATTCAGCATATGACGTAACTTTTCACTGCTGAAAGGCAGGAACGGTTCGAAAGCAATTGCCAGGTTAGCAACCAACTGCAATGAAATGTTCAAAATAGTAGCAACACGGTTCATATCTGTCTTGGCAAGCTTCCAAGGTTCTGTATCGGCAAGATATTTGTTTCCGATACGTGCCAGATTCATTGCTTCTTTCTGTGCATCACGGAACTTAAAGACATTCAGCAGTTTTTCTACTTCTGCTTTTACGTCAGCAAATTCTTTCAGTGTATCACGGTCGTAATCATTCAATTCACCACAAGCAGGAACTTTACCATCGAAATACTTGTTAGTAAGTACCATCGCACGGTTTACGAAGTTTCCGTATACAGCTACTAGTTCATTATTGTTGCGAGCCTGGAAATCTTTCCATGTAAAGTCGTTGTCTTTTGTTTCTGGAGCATTGGCTGTCAGAACATAACGCAATACATCCTGCTTTCCTGGGAAATCTTGCAGATATTCGTGCAACCATACTGCCCAGTTGCGTGATGTTGAAATCTTGTCACCTTCCAGATTCAGGAATTCATTGGCTGGAACGTTGTCAGGCAAGATATAGCTACCCTCTGCCTTCAGCATAGCCGGGAATACGATGCAGTGGAATACGATATTATCTTTTCCGATGAAGTGGATAAGACGTGTTTCCGGATCCTTCCACCATTTTTCCCATGAGTCAGGCAATAATTCTTTGGTATTTGAAATATATCCGATGGGAGCATCGAACCATACATAAAGCACTTTACCGTCGGCTCCTTCTACCGGTACAGGAATACCCCAGTCCAAGTCACGGCTTACGGCACGTGGTTGAAGGCCCATATCCAGCCAGCTCTTACATTGTCCATATACATTCGGACGCCATTCTTTGTGATCTTCCAGGATCCACTGGCGCAACCAACTTTCGTGTTTGTCGAGTGGCAGATACCAGTGTTTAGTTTCTTTCATTACAGGCTGACTTCCGCTGATTGCACTTTTCGGGTTAATCAGTTCAGTAGGAGAGAGTGTACTTCCACATTTTTCACATTGGTCGCCATAAGCTCCTTCTGCGTGACAGCGTGGGCATTCTCCAGTGATATAACGGTCTGCAAGGAATGTATGAGCTTCTTCGTCGTAATACTGCATGGAAGTCTTTTCGATAAATTCATTTTTATCGTACAGCTTACGGAAGAAGTCAGATGCGGTATCATGATGAATTTTAGAAGAGGTACGTCCATACACGTCAAACGAAATTCCGAACTCTTTGAATGAGTCGCGAATCAGTGTGTGGTAGCGGTCTACGATATCTTGCGGAGTGACTCCTTCTTTTTTTGCACGGATAGTGATAGGTACTCCGTGTTCATCCGATCCTCCGATAAATAAAACATCTTCTTTTTTCAGGCGCAGGTAGCGCACATAGATGTCCGCTGGTACATAAACTCCAGCCAGATGTCCGATATGAACCGGACCGTTAGCATATGGTAGAGCTGATGTAACGGTTGTTCGTTTGAATTTTTTTTCCATATACGTATATAGTTTATTTTAAGTTGCAAACTTATGATGCGCAAAGATAAGGATTATTTGGGAATTATCATTGATGGAAAATGGCTAAGAGAATTTTCTCTTTTCTTTTTATCTGGGTTATCGTATTTATCGTTATAAGAAAGATCGAAATTTCTTTAAAAAGGTTTGGAATGTCTTGGAACATACGGCGTTGATTGTTGTTTGACTTTTCTAGAAATCTGTATCCGACTGCTAAAGTTATTGCAATGCTTTTTATGCATTTCTACAAATTCTGTCTAATAATCACTTGCCATACAATAAATCTATGTAATTTTAACTGCTGAAACGACAGTGAAAATCTTTTATTATTAGTAATACTTTAAGCTTTATATTCTGATTTTCAATGATATCTTATTTCAAAACCTTAAATTTAAAATCTAATAAAATGAAACATCTAGTCTTATTGGGTATAATGTGGTTATGCGGGTTGATGACAGTTGTAGCTCAAAACGTTCCACAAGTAATTCCTGCATTGCAGCAGTGGAAACCGGCCAAAGGCAAAATGGTATTGCCAGAATCGGGCAAAGTGATTATTTCTTCAGATGAGGAAGGGGCATTAAAGCAAAGTGCTGAGATTCTGGTGCAAGATCTGAAAGAGATGTTTGGCTGGAATTATCGTGTGGTAATTGGTAAACAAGAAAAAGGGGCTGTGTTTTTGACTTTAAGTAAACCAGATAAGACATTAGGTGATGAAGGATATCGGATGGATGTACGTAATGGAGTAACTATTGAAGCTCCTACTGCTAAAGGTGTATTTTGGGGGACGAGAACCTTGTTGCAGATGATCCATAATCAGCCGGAGGGGCTGATGAGAGGGCAGGCTATAGATTTTCCATTGTATCCGAACCGAGGATTCATGATTGATGTGGCACGTAAGTTCTTTACAATGGATTACCTGCGTGATTATGTAAAAATCCTTTCATTCTATAAACTGAATGAGTTACAAGTTCATTTGAATGACAATGGCTTTGTTGAGTTTTTCGGAAATGACTGGGACAAGACGTATGCAGCCTTCCGGTTAGAAAGTGAGCGTTATCCCGGTCTGACTGCAAAGGATGGATCTTATACAAAGGCTGAGTTTCGGGATTTTCAGAAAATGGCCGCTACCTATGGAGTGAATGTGATTCCGGAAATAGACGTACCAGCTCATTCCTTAGCTTTTACCCATTATAATCCTCGATTAGCAGCTGACAACAAAGAGTATGGTATGGATCATCTGGATTTGTATAAACAGGAAGTATACGATTTTGTGGATTCTCTCTTCGATGAATATTTGTCGGGCGAAGATCCCGTGTTTGTTGGCCCGGAAGTACATATTGGAACCGATGAATATAATAAGAAGGAATCCGAACAGTTCCGTCATTTTACAAATCATTATCTGAATTTTGTATCCAAGTATGGCAAGACTCCACGTTTATGGGGAAGTTTGAAAGTGATGACAGGAGAAACTCCCGTTGATTTGACTGGAAAAGTGGTGAGTGCCTGGAATTATAATTGGATGGACGTGAATACATGCCTGAAAGCAGGAGCAAAGGTCGTGAATCTTTGTGACTGGCTTCTGTATTTGGTTCCTAGTGTAAATTATTATCATGATTTTCTGGATTATCAGTGGCTGTATGAATCTTGGATGCCCGAAATGATGAAAAAGGATGATCCGAAAGTGGAAAAACGCCATCCTAATTTCTTGGGAGCCATGTTGGCAGTATGGAATGATCGTGTAGGAAATGGTATCAGTCAGCAGGATGTACATGTGCGTACTTTCCCGGCATTACAAGTTGTATGCGAAAAAATGTGGAAAGGAGAAAATGCGGAGCATGTATCGTATGCACAGTTTAAGGCTCTTTGTCAATCCACTCCCGAAGCTCCAGGAGTGAATCTGCTTGCGAAAGTGCCACAACGCACAATTTTAACGGATATAGGTAAAGAGGTTACACTTTCAGGTACAGATGTGGTGACTACTTCTGTTGACGAAATAGGTTATCCCTATGCTGTGGAGTTTGAAATTTGTCCGGATTCTATTCCAAACATTGATGCTATATTGTTCAAGGGGCCTCATTCGGAATTTATAACGAACTGGCAAAATACAGGCAAGTTTGCTTTCCGTCGTGATGGCTATGAATTTGTATTTCATGCTTATCGTTTGCCAGTAGAAAAGTGGACTAAGATACGGATAGAAGGAGATATAAAAGGCACTTCTTTGTTTGTAGACGGGCAACTTCTGGAAAGACTGGAAGGACGCATAGGTGAAGTATTCAATGTTAAGCATCAGAGAAAAGACCGTATATGGTATCAGGAAACGTTGATATTCCCATTGAAGCAATTAGGAGATACTCAAATGGGATTCAATGGGAAAGTGAAAAATTTAATATGTACTCCACGTTGATACAATATAATTTTATGATAAGAGTTTGATCTTGTTTCGTATAGTATCCTGAAAGTTAATGGGATATATCGGGCTTTTCTAAAAGTAAACCGAAAGTAGATTGGCCAAACTATACAATAAGTTAAAAACGGCTACCTGAAGTCTTCACAGATTTGGGTAGCCGTTGTTTTTGTCAGTGGGTATAATAAGGTTTTGTTACCACACTGAATCTTAAATTTACCTTTTCCAACATCCGATTTTCATTATTAAAGGTTAGTCATCATATTACTTTGTTGATATGTAAGCGGCGTAGATCAGGTGTGAGAGAAGTAATCTAATCACAGCTGAAAACGATATGCTTTTTATCTGGTGTGGTTGTCAGCTTTTATTTTATTACCAGAGGCAGTATATCGTTCAGCTGTGAATTTATTGTTATCAATCTTTAAGTTGCTGTACTCAAAGATGATATGGCTCATGCTATATCCACATTCTTATTTGTAGAAAAGCATGTGTTCATCAGAATGGATTATTTTTTCAGTATATTGATAGGACTTTGCAGATGCAATATATTATTAGTCTTTTCAACTCCACCAGTAACTGCTACATCTAATGTAGCTTTGATATCACGTGAAGAAGCTCCTATCAAGAATTGATAATTACCACCGTCTATTACCCATGCAGAAGAATTCTCGTTGTAAGAAGCCAGATCGAATGCTTTTACTTCCATTGTAACGGATGTTGTTTCGCCAGGATTTAATTCTTTAGTCTTGGCAAATGCTTTTAATTCTTTTTCTGGTTTATTCAATTCTCCTCCTTTAGGTGCAGAAATATAAAGTTCTACGATTTCCTTTCCTGGCTGTGTGCCTGTATTTTTAACATCTACGGTTACGGTATAGATTCCATTTTCAGTTTTCACTTTTGGATTTCCGTATTCAAATGTTGTGTATGACAAACCATATCCGAATGGATAAGAAACCTGTTTTTCAAAACTGTCAAAATAACGGTAGCCTACGTAGATATCTTCTTCATAATCTGTATAGTCCCACAGTTTTACATCAGACTTCTTTTCTTTAGGATCGGCCATGTTACTCAGGTTGCCCATAGCACCTTCTGTTGGGAAGTTGGCAGATGAAGCTGCATCTTCAAATTTAACAGGGAAAGTCATTGTCAGTTTTCCTGATGGATAAGCCTTTCCACTCAAGATGTCTGCTACACTATTACCACCTTCTTGTCCTGCCTGCCAAGCACAGAGGATAGCATCCGGCAGATTTTTCCATGAATCGGTTTCAATCACTCCACCGATATTCAAGATAACTACAACTTTTTTACCTGCGGCATGGAAGGTTCTGCATACATCGTTGATCAATTTAGATTCTTCTTTTGATAGATTGAAATCAGAAACCTTTCTGTCAACAAATTCTCCCGACATACGTCCTAAAGTGATTAATGCAATATCTGTCTGAGTAGCCCAGTTACTTAATTGATCTGCTGACAGAGCCATTTCAGTAGGTAATGGAGTAGGTAAGAATTTTACTAATGGGTTATCTCCTTTAGGTTTATTGCGCTCATTTTCTTCTGCAATATACTTCAGGTAGATGTTTTTCAACTCATCGTTTACCTGGAAATTAGCATTCTTCAATCCATCGAGCAAAGAAACTGTATAGGCACGGTTGACATTTCCAGAACCAGTTCCTCCTGCAATGAAATTATACGAAGTACATCCAAACAATGCAACTTTCTGAATGTTGGAATTCAATGGTAAAGTCTGATTGTCGTTTTTCAGTAAAACCATACCTTCGGTAGCCGATTGGCGGGTAACGTTGGCATGAGCCTGCAAATCGGGTTTGTTGGAATAGTTGTATTTTTTGAAATGAGGAGTTTGCAGAATCATGTTAAGAATACGTTCTACATTGCGGTTTAAGATTGCTTCATCCAATTTACCTTCTTTTACTGCGTTGACTATTGCTTCATACTGTCTGTCGAGTCCTGGTTGCAGCATGTCATTTCCAGCTTCCATTTGTGCTACTGCATCCTTACCTCCAAACCAGTCTGTCATAACCATACCTTTAAATCCCCATTCATCACGCAAAAGAGTAGTAAGCAGTTCTGGGTTTTCTGAAGTATAGACCCCGTTCAGATAGTTGTAAGAAGACATTACGGTCCATGGATTCGATTCTTTTACTGCAATTTCGAATCCTTTCAGGTAGATTTCGCGTAAGGCTCTTGGCGATACATGCGCATCTACAGCCATACGATTACTTTCCTGATTGTTTACAGCAAAGTGTTTGATGGATGTTCCCACTCCGTTGCTCTGTACACCTCTTACATAAGCAGCAGCAATTTTTCCAGATACCAGCGGATCTTCTGAGTAATATTCAAAGTTACGTCCGCAAAGAGGATTACGATGAATATTCAGTGCTGGTGCCAGCAAAACGTCGGCTCCATATTCCAAAACCTCATTACCGATGGCTTTACCAACGTTTTCTACCAGTTCCTGATTCCAGGTAGAAGCCAATAATGTTCCGATAGGGAAGTGTGTACAATAGTAAGTTGCTGAATCTCCTTCACGAGTGGGGTCAATGCGCAATCCGGCAGGACCGTCAGCTAGTACGACAGCCGGAATACCCAATCGTTCGATTGGGTAAGTTGTTCCAGCTGCACCAGGTACTAACTTTTTAGTTTTTCCGATAACAGCACTGTCACCGGAAAATCCTGCCATACCTGTACCGATTACCAGATGTGCTTTTTCTTCCAGAGTCATTGCATTGATGACTTCACTGATGGGAGATTTTCCTAATTGGGGAGTTGTAGGACCGCATGAACTCAGTATTGCTGCCGAAAAGGCCATTCCTATAATTAATTCTTTTTTCATGTCTATATTAATTATTTAAATAACAAAGGAGCAAATTCTGTCAGGTATACACGCCAGTTTCTCCAGATATGTCCTCCATCTGTTTCTACGTAAGTATATTTATATCCTTTTTCGTCAAGTTGTTTACGGAAGTCAATGTTATCCTTGTATAGAAAATCTGTTTTACCGATTCCTATCCAATACAAGCGAGGTGGATTACTGAACTGGGTAGCAAGTTTCTGATCTAAGTTCTCGTATACATCGGATGTATTTTTGTTGTTGATTTGCTTGCTGGTAGCAGCGGAGAACAGACCTACATAACCAAACTTGTTTGGATAATATGCTGATATATACAGAGAATGGAATCCTCCCATAGACAATCCGCAGATAGCACGGTTGTTCTTATCTTTTTTTACCCGATATGTTTTTTCGACAAACTTTATAATATCAGGAAAAGCTTTCTCTATTTCTCCGTCCATTGTTTTAGGATTCATGAACTGAGGTTTAACCATGCTGTTGGGAGCTTCACCCGGAGCTGCTTGTTGTGCACCGTTTCCGTTAGGCATAACTACAATCATTGGTTCGGCTTTACCTTGAGCAATCAGATTATCCATGATTTGTGCTGCACGTCCTTGTTCTACCCAGGCATTTTCATCTCCTCCGGCTCCATGCAACAAGTATAAGACTGGATATTTCTTGTTGCTGCTTTCATAACCGGCAGGAGTATAGACTGTCAGACGACGCTCCATACCCAGTGTAGGGCAGTTATACCATACTTTCGATACAGTTCCATGAGGTACATCCTGTACCATGTATAAATCAGCTTGTCCGTTTCCTATCAGGAAGTAATTGGTAATGGTAGCAATATCGCGATTCTGGTATACGTTGCTCGGATCGGTTGTTTTAAAATCGTTGACATATACCGAATAGTTATACATTTCGCTTGGAAGAATAGACGATGTATATTCCCAAACCCCATTCTTACCTTCTTTCAGCTGAACTCTTCCCGGAGCTTCTACTTCTCCAAAAGGAGTCTTGATTTTTTGTGCAGGTAGAAAGTCCCCTTCAATCTCTACTTTAGATGCTTTAGGAGCAAGAATGCGGAATGTTACTGAATTATCTTTGTTTATCTGGGGGGAAACGATATCGCCCCCACCCCATAAAGCTTGTTGTGCATATCCAGCGATACTGAATAAAAATGCACCTACATATAATACTATTTTTTTCATAACTATAATATTTTTAATTGATTATATTCTTTTTTACCAGCCTGGGTTTTGTGTCATGTTAGGATTTAATGACATTTCTTTTTCAGGAATAGGTAATAATTCACTCTTGTTTTTCTTAAATCCATAGCCTTGCTGATTGACAAAGCCTTCTTTCTTTACAGTCGGTTCTTCGGATACTTTTTTGTCCATAACCAGTGAAGGAACATAGTGTCCTTGCTCTTTCAATACTTCTTCGGCATCTCCCCAGCGTATAAGGTCTTGGTAACGGACACCTTCCATACATAATTCCAGACGTTTTTCTGTCTTGATGTCATCTAAAGTGACTGTCGACAAAGGAGCCAGCTGTGCACGTTGTCTGATTTCATTGATATAGTTCAGAGCCTTGTCCTGTCCGCTTCCTGCCTGTACATGAGCTTCGGCTGCCATCAGTAAGACTTCTGCATAGCGCATGAAGCGCAAATTGATGTATTGATAGAACTGAAGTCCCGGATTATCGTACATGCAATCTTCTTTCAGAGCGCGGTATTTCCATGAAAAATAGCCTTCGTTACCTACCATGATGTTACCGTCTCTTAATGAGATTCCTAAACTTTCCAATTGTTTATAGGTAATGATAGTCTGGTTCAAGCGGTAACCATCGGCAGTTTCTTCAGCTACAAATGCATCATACAGTGATTTTGTAGGGTTACCGAAACCGTAGCAGCCTTGTGAAAAGGCTGAGGCCGACTGGTCAAAATTGAGCATTGAGGAACGCCATCCCAACATACAGTATAGCTGAGTAAACTGGTTCCACATCTGTTCCGGGTCGTTACGCATTTGTGCTTCCAGAATAGATTCTCTGCAATTATTTGCTTTTACGTGTGCCAGATCGCCATATTCTCCTTGATACAGTCCATATTTGTTTGAACTGATAACTTTGTCCAATATGCTGGCAGCTTCATTATATTTTCCCTGGAACAGATAAGCTTTACCCAGATAAGCCATGGCAGCTTCCTTTGTCACTCTGATATTGGTTACATCATCGTCTATGTTTTCTTTAGAAGGCAGGTCGCTTGCTCCGTCAGGATCTCCCACTGCTGCATTCAAGTCTGATTCGATGAAAGCCCACAATTCTTCTGCGGGTGTATTCCCTTTTCTATATTCATCTGGAGTAAGCAGATGGTCTACTTTAGGTACATTTCCCCAAAGAGTAACCAGTTCGAAGTATGAAAAAGCACGGAAGAATTTTGCTTCGGCAATGGCTCTGCGTTTTACTTCACTATCGGGTGCTACTTTTTCTATTATCAGGTTGGCATTATATACGATATTGTATAGTCCGGAATACAGACTGGTAATCATGCCATGATCTGAACCAAATGTCATTTCGTTCAGACGTTCCATTTCTCCATTGTCACCTCGTGCACCTCCGCCAGTATACATATCATCTGATAACAGATTCTTGACAAAGAACCAGTTGTAATGTTGTGATCTGACAGATAAGTATAAGGCAGCTGCGGCAGCTTCGGCTTCATCGTCTGTCTGGTAATATGTTTCCTGGCTTCCTACATCTCCATGTTTTGCAATATTGAGTCTGTCTTCGCATCCGGTTGCCAATGTCATGCAAAACATTCCTGCAGCAAGTGCTATATATAGTTTCTTTTTCATAATATTATTCGATTAAAATTCAACATTAAAGCCTAACATAACTTTCTTTGCGCTTGGATATGTACCCATATCAATACCCATACCGCTTGTAGCGTTTGCTGATGCTTCAGGATCGAAGCCTGGATAACTGGTGAAAGTAAAGAAATCTTCCAGTGATACATACAGACGCAGGTTATTGATGAATACCTTATTTATCCATTGTTTCGGTAATGAATATCCCAGCTGAATCTGTTTGATTTTGAAATATGAACCGTCGAATACCATGGCATCAGATACGGTATATTTGTCCAAGCTCAAAGCGTTAGCTCTTGGAGCAGTAGCATTGGTATGTTCAGGAGTCCAACGGTCTTTATAGAATACTTCACTCAGTTTGTTGGCAGAAGCATGGTCTGGACGGTTGATACAGCTGAATACGTCATTTCCGTAACTTCCTGAACCAAAGATTGTCAGGTCAAGTCCTTTCCATGCTGCTGTCAGTGTCAAGCCATATGTGAAATCAGGAATAGCATCGCCGATGTAAGTCTTGTCATCTTCGTTTATGATGCCATTGTTATCCAAATCAGCGAAAATCGGTTCTCCATCTTCTGGGTTGATACCTTCGCAGCGATAACCGCGGAAGTAGTAAACCGGATATCCTTCTTCGAAATAGGTAATTGTATTTGTATGGAATGTTGTTCCGTTAGCTCTGGTGAGTGACGGATCCAGATAAGTAACTTTGTTCTTCAAGGTTGCCAGATTTCCTTTGATGCTATAATTGAAATCACCGATGTTATCTCTCCATCCTATTTCAAATTCAAAACCTTTGTTGCTTACATTACCGGCATTGATCGGTGAAGTTGTTCCGCCAATAATGAGTGAAGGAGTTGTACCAGTGATAAGCAAATCTTTAGTCTTCTTGTTAAACCAGTCCATAGAAAGAGTCAGGCGGTCGTTGAATAAACGAGCATCCAGACCGACGTTGATTTGTTCAGAAGTTTCCCATTTCAATTCATCATTACCCAAACTGTTCGGACGAATACCTGTTGTATAGTTATTACCTGGAACGAACGGATAATATCCGGCTGTTACCATGGTAGTTCCGTAACCGTAAAGGTTGCTTGCTAATGCAGCAAGGCTACCATTCTGTCCCCAGCTGGCACGTAGTTTCAGGCTTGATACTACATCTCTCAACGGAGTGAAGAAGTTTTCTTCAGAGATAGTCCATCCGGCAGATACGGCAGGGAAGTATCCCCAGCGTTTTTCCAAAGGAAGGTAAGACAAATCGGCTGCATCGGCACGAAGTGAAGCTTGCAACATATATTTTCCGGCAAAGTCATATCCTACACGTCCGAAATATGAATATTTGGCTGTACGGGTCTTTTCACCTTGTATTGATTTACTTGCTGAAGGGTCTCCATAATTCAGATACCAGAATGACGGATCTCTGTTGGTGATGGCATCTGCTCCGTTTGCGCTGAATCCACTGGTAATGTAGTCGTATGTAGATTCCTGGTAAGACATACCCAACATGGCGTTGATGGTATGTTTATCGAAAGTCTTGATGTAGTTGGCGAAGTTTTCCCACTGCCAATAGATAGAAGTGCTTGATGTACCGCTGATAGACATATAATCATTGTTCTGAACAGAGTTGCCGTAAAATGGCAGGTTGACTGTTGAAGAGCGAGTACCAGACAAGCGGTAGCCGAAACGTGAGGTAAATACGAATCCGTCGAATGGTTTCAGTTCTCCGTATACAGAACCGTTTACATTGAATCCACTGTTTTTAGGTACAGTATTGTCGCGCATAATCATCGGATGATAGTTCTCCGATTCTACAAAGTTGGAAACTGCATAGTAATTTCCATTTTCGTCAGTCAGCAGAGTTTTGCCATTATCGAGTGCTGCCTGCATATTAGCTGGTAAATTATCCGGACTATATGTACTTGGAGTGAGCGGATCAAGTTCCATAACGGCCTGGAAGAAACTACCGTAAGCGTTGTTTCCTGACAGTTTGCGGTAATTGTATTTTTCAATCTGGTTGGTTGTTCCTACTTTTAACCAGTCTTTAATCTGATAATCTGCGTTGACAGAACCTGTCAGACGTTTGTAGAAGTCTGCATCTCCTCTGACAATACCATTGTTGTCCAGATATGATAAAGAAAGATAATAGTTCCCTTTTTCATTTCCATTAGAGAATGACACGTTATGTTTCTGCATCTGTCCGTTTCCAAAGACTACGTCAGCCCAGTTTGTATCTGTAACACCATCCCAGTCGTTGTTAATCTTTGACTGTTCGAATACGCCACCTTCTACCATGTATGTAGCATATTCCTCTGCATTCATCAGCTTCGGCATTTTGCCAAGTGACTGAATGGAGTACTGGAAGTCGTAAACGACTTTTCCTTGTCCGGTTTTGCCCTTTTTGGTACTGATCAAAATAACACCGTTACCAGCTTCTGCACCATAGATAGCAGCTGAAGCTGCGTCCTTCAATACTTCTATAGAAGCGATATCGTTAGGATCGATACCTGAAATATCAGAAAGGCGTACACCATCTACTACATAAAGAGGGTCTGAAGCTACGTTAGAAGAAAAACCACGTACACGGATAGTAGGAGCTTCTCCCGGAGCTGCAGATGAAGAAATGACCTGTACACCCGAAGTCTTACCTTGTAAAGCGGACTGTACGGTAGTAACCGAACGGTTTTCCATATCTTCAGCTTTTACCTGTGAGATAGAACCAGTAACAGAACTCTTTTTCTGAACACCATATCCTACAACTACAACCTCGTTCAGGGTTTGCGTATCTTCTTTCAGCGAAACGGTTAAAGAAGGTTGGTTGACTGCGATTTCCTGAGTGGTATAACCTACATAAGAGAATACAAGGATACGTCCTTTTGCAACGTTCAATACATAATTTCCGTCGAAGTCAGTAATTGTACCGTTGGTCGTACCTTTTTCAAGCACACTTACACCGATTAAAGGTTCTTTGCTCTTTGCATCCAGAACCTGACCTTTTACGGTAATACTTTGCGCCAATGCAGATGATAGTCCCATCCACATAACCAGAACAATAAAGGCAATCGCTCTGGTCCATTGTTTGTCATTTGTCTTTTCCATATAGTTAAGAATTAGGGTTAGTAATTAGAATCCTCTCATTGGAAATTTTGAAATGAACTGCATCAGTTCTTTGTCTTGATTGTATTTGATCTCGCTTTGGTTGTTGAAAATCATTGTTGCACCTTTCTCTACTGTATACGGTTCCCATGTTGGAAGACCTTCTACATTAGGATTTCCTGTACGTGCAAACTGTATCCATGCACTGCTCATTTTGTCTGCCAGTGCTTGTGCATCTTTACCTCCACCTGTCATTGAGGCGCATCGAGCGATGTTGTCGAAAACAAAAGCTATTTCCATGCAATGAGTAGAACGGAGAATTCCATCCATTACGGGTGATTCCCATGCAAACTGATACATGTAAACAGGGGCGGCGTGCTGAGCAGCTTTCCAGTTTCCTTGTTCGATTGCTGCTGGACGGAATGTTACGTCAAAATCGATCATGTCTTGAGGAGTTGCAGCCGGATATACTTTTTTGAATATTTCGATATAGTTATCGGTCTTCTCTCCATATTTAGCTTTCAGCATTTCTTTTGCCTGATCGAGAGTTGCATTTCTCAGTTCGGGAACATATGTACTGATACAGAACTCATGTAAGGTTGTACCGATCATCATTGGAATATCTTTTGATAATTCGGCTTGCTTTTCGGGCTGTTGGGGGAGGATATTTCCGTCAACGGTAGGTCCCCATCCGAATATAAAAGAATGGATGCCTTCTTTTTCGGCTTCTTTGCGGACATTGGCTATTGCTTTTTCGCCTGCAGCCAGTAATGTTTTATAAGGTATGGTCTGAAGTTTATCAATCTCTTCAGCTTTGATACCCAGTTCTTCTAATGTAGCCGCAGCTATCCTTTGGGAGTATTTGCTTTCCATTGTCCGCTGCATGGAGCCACTTTGTACGATGGCTTTTTGGAAAAGACCTTTTGCAGAGGGAGTAGCGAGTAGTGTAGATACTTTTCCTCCGCCACCTGACTGTCCGAATATGGTGACATTTGATGGGTCACCTCCAAAGTTTTCAATATTTTCGTTTACCCAGCGAAGTGCAGCTACCAGATCCAGCAAACCTACGTTTACACTTTGGGCATACTTACCTCCGTAAGCTGATAAATCGAGAAAACCAAGTACGTTTAATCTGTGGTTTAAGGTTACTACTACCACATCTCCTTTTCTTGACAGAGCAGCACCGTCATATGAAGGTAGTTCCTGACCTGAACCGGCAGCGTAGCCTCCGCCGTGCAGCCATACCATTACAGGGCGCTTTTTCCCGTCTTTTAATCCTTGAGTCCAAATGTTTACACGCAGACAATCTTCACCTGGAAAACCGTCATCCCAGTTGAATGCGAAAGCTTGTTCGTCTGATTGCCATCCCATACGTTCTGCTTGTGGACAAGTAGGTCCGTATGCCCGTGAACTACGGATGCCTTTCCATTGGTCTGGTGCTGTAGGAGGCATAAATCTTTCAGCTTTGGCGTAAGGAATACCTTTAAAGGTAAATACATTATTTTCAAGATAACCACCCACTTTACCATATTGGGTTTGTGTGACGGCAATATTCGATGATGCGGAAATTTCATCGCATGGCTCATTGTACTTGCCGGCAGCACTTGCATTTCCTGTATATAATGCAAGCAGTGAAATGAAGATTAAGGTAGAGAATTTGTGTTTTATCATAAATTTATTGTTTTAGGTTTTCCGATTGCAATATTACGATGTTCCTTTCTCTACAGTTATTTTATTTATTTTTAATGTTTGTTGCAGCGTTCAATCCTCCTGTCTTATTTGTTTAAATGTTTGTTCATTTGTTCAAAATGTGCTTTTGGGGTACTTTATGCCTTGTTTTTTGCTTATATTTGTGTCTGTAATTTTGTTAACTAGCGATACTTAAAATGAAAACATTAAGTCTTTTGTTCTTTATTTTTTTATTGTTCTCATGCACTCGCAGTGGGAAAGATTTGGTTTCAGAAGTAGAAAGACAAAGTCCTCTTGTCACCAATGATATATCCAATCAACAGATTACGGCATTCGGTGAAGACGGGAAGGGACATATATGGATAGGTACTTTCCGTGGGTTGAATAAATTCAGCGTAAATGAATATCATCAGTATTTTTGTACGGATGACTCTCTTGATATTCCCGACAATCATATTCAGGATATTTTTCTTGATTCAAAAAAGCGCTTGTGGATATCGACGGTAAACGGTGTGTGCCAGTATACCGATAAGGATAATTTTAAGAATATCCGCTTGAGTGGAAATAACAGAAACGGATTGCGTTTGTCTGAATCTTCCAAAGGTGATATTTTGCTTACTACACTGACAGATATTTGTCTGTATAATTCATCGGAAGAGTGTTTTGAACCGGCTATTTATGATTTTGATACATCATCTATGTTTATTATCAACAGCTTTGTCGATGCACAAGATAATTGCTGGGTAATAACTTCCAATGATATGCGGTGCTATTCTTTGTCTGATTGTAAAAGAATATTCTCGATGAAACGAGAAGAGTATTGTCGTGCTTCTTATTTGCTGAAAAATGGAGAACTCTGGATAGCAGGCAATCAGTCGGTATCTATATTCGATGTAAGGCAGCGCAAGTATTTGTCATTGCCCGAGGCGATAGCTTCTCATCCGGTCTTGTCACATGTTCCTGTTGAGTATATTTATCCTTATGAAAACGGTGTCTTGCTGTGTACGCAGGGAAGGGGAGTGTTTTATTACGACAAAACATCGAAGACAGTCATTCATCAAGGTGAGAATGGTTTCCCTTTTGAAGTCCCGAATTTTAAGATTAGCCGTATGTTTAATGATTCACAAGGCAATTTATGGATTGGTTCGGTAGATCAGGGATATGCAGTACATTATCGTTATAAGAAACTGTTTAACAATAATAACTACTTGAGTTCTTATTTTAAGGATAAGTCTGTTATTTCTTTGTCGGCAGATAAACATCAGAACTTATGGATTGCAACACTGATGGATGGGGTATTTGTCTATCGGTTTGGCAATCAGCAGTTGGAAAAGATAGGCCGTAATGAGCTCTTTGGCAGAGGTGAAGGGAATACTGCTTATGTCAATCAGTTGTATGTCAGCGATATAGATGGAACTGTCTGGATGACAGCTACATCCAATGAAGTATTGAAATGTAAGTATGAAGAAGGACGTTTTCGGGTAGAGCAGCGATATATGGTGAATGTTCCCATGTCTATAGTGGAAGATGATAAACAGAATCTGTGGATTGGCACAGCGAGTAGTTTCCTATATGTATTGCGTAAAGGAGATAAAGCGTTTTCTCGTTTCCCGGTTTTCAGCGGCTATACATTTATTCCAGGGCTTTTACCTATAGGTAATGGAACTATTCTTGCTTCAGCATTTTACCAGCCTTTAAAACTGGTATCTGCAGATGGAACAATATCTGAGCCTAAAGTAAATATACAAGACTTTGAACGTTGTATCCAGCGTTCTGTTTTTATTCCGACCGATTTGTATAAAGACAGTTCTGGTAATATATGGATAGGAACCGTAAGTAACGGACTGATGTGTTATTCGCCTGAATCAGGAAAAGTTACTCCGTTCCCGGGGACAACTTGTACAGATATATCCAGTATCGAGGAAGATAGACAAGGAAATTTATGGATAAGTACATTGTACGGCTTAAGCAAATATATTCCTCAAACTGATAAATGGATAAATTATTATGAAGCCGACGGGTTAGGTGGCAATCAGTTTTATGACAGAGCTTCATGCTGTCTGGATGATGGTACACTTGTTTTTGGCGGTACACATGGGGTGACAATATTCCAGCCAACTAATATGCAGGTCAGACATGATATACCTCTGCTGTTTGAAGATATTAAAATACATAATACGTTGGTCCGTCCGGGAAAAGGAGCCTGTATAGATCGTCATTTATCTTATAATCCGGATATTAATCTGAAGTACGATCAAAATGGTTTCAGTATCTCTTTTGCCGCACTCGACTATAGTGAAAGTGAACGTCTGCACCATTATTATAAATTGGATGGATTCGACCAATATTGGATTAACGCTCATAACAATAAAGAAGCCTATTATGCAAATCTTCCTGCTGGAACTTATACTTTTAGGGTTCGGATTACTCAAAATGATCAGAGTACTATCGTAGGAGAAAATGCTATTCGGGTTATTGTACATCCTGCTCCGTGGGCTGCATGGTGGGCATATACTTTTTATCTGATAGCGGGGATTACTATCTTGGCCTTCTTTATAAGAGCCATGTGGCGTATACGTGAGGAGAAGCAGGCTGTGCTTCGTGCAGAACAGGCAAAGGCGCAAGAGCAGTTTGTCAATAAGATGAATATGAGTTTCTTTGCCAATATTTCTCATGAATTCCGTACGCCTCTGACAATGATCTCCGGTCCGGTTTCTCTATTGTATAGCAGTCCGGATATAACCGGTGAGAATAAAAATCTGCTTCGTATCGTACAGCGTAGTGTAAACCGTATGCTGAGGCTGGTAAACCAAATGCTTGATTTTAATAAACTGGAAAATGATACGTTGAAACTCAAGGTACGTCCTACTGAGATTGTTGTGCTTCTGAAAGAGTTGACAGATATATTCCGTGTTAATGCTGAAAGTAAGTCGATTACAATGATAACCAACGGCTTGGAAGGAAGTTTCATTGCCTGGATAGATGAAGATAAAATAGATAAGATATTTACTAACCTGATGTCGAATGCCTTGAAATATACTCCCGCTGGTGGACGTATCAATGTGAATTTTGATATTGTATCGGGGGAGGATGCTGTACAAGCTGTAAAGATAGAAGTTATTAATACCGGACAGATACCGGATGATAAACTGGAAAAGATATTTGAACGTTATTATCAGATTTCGGATGAGCATGGAGGAATATATAACTGGGGAACGGGTATTGGACTTTATTATGCCCGCAGTCTTGCCCGACTTCATCATGGGAGCTTGACTGCCTCTAATCTGAAAGACGACAATAAAGTAATGTTTACACTTATTGTACCTGTTGGTCAGTCGGCTTATTCGGAAGCAGAGCGGTCGCATGAACAAGTCAATCAGCTGGAAGCTTTCCCGCTTGAGGAAAATCCACTTCCTGTAAAACCTGATCCAGATCTTGACAAGGAGAAAAAAACAATCATGGTTGTTGATGATGATTCTGAAGTTGCTTATTATCTGGAGATGCTGCTTGGCTCCGATTATCAGGTCGTTTGCCGTTTTAATGCAGAGAGTGCACTCGAAGCTATTACAGAGAATGCTCCCGATCTGATCCTGAGTGATGTGGTCATGCCGGGAAAGGATGGTTATTGGCTTTGCCGCGAGATAAAGGAGAGTTTACAGCTTTGTCATATTCCGGTCATTCTGGTTACGGCAAAGACAACCATAGAAAATCAGGTGGAAGGACTGAATGTAGGAGCTGATGCTTATGTGACAAAACCTTTTGAGCCGCATTATCTGATGGCTCTTATCAAGTCATTGCTCAATAACCGGGAAAAGACACGTAGTTTGCTTAGCCGTTCTACTCAGACAGACAAGATGGACGAGAATGTGCTTTCACCGCAGGATAATATGTTTATGACAGAATTATATCATCTGATGGAGAGTGAGCTTTCTAATCCTGAGCTGGATGTAACAAGAATGACTCAGCTTCTGAAAATATCACGAACTAAATTTTATTATAAGGTAAAAGGACTGACAGGAGAAAATCCGAGTGTCTTTTTCAAAACGTATAAATTAAATCGTGCGGCAGAACTTTTGAAGGAGGGTAAATATACAATCTCTGAAATAGCTGATATGACAGGTTTCAATACATTGTCTCATTTCTCGAAGAGCTTTAAACAGCAGTTCGGAATACCTCCTAGTGAGTATCTTAAATAGTTGGTTAATAGGAGTTTAAAAACATCAGCATGTTTCCTGTATTTTTTGTACGAATTTTAAAAAAATATCTCGATGAATTTGTGAAAAGATGCTGATATTTTTGGAAAAGGAATGTGTTGTTTTTTGCCTTTCACGGCTTTCACCGGTTCTTGATGCCAGTAATCCGGTGGAAGCCGTGAAGGGTAAAAAGAAACTTTTATTGATAAATACAATATTTTCAGGCTGTTAAAGGGCGGATCCTATCTTTTTGTTTTGGCAATCATAAAGGTTATGGCTGCTATGGAAAGTAAAATTCCGACAATGATATTGGTTGTGAGAGCTTCTCCAAAGACAACGGTTCCAATGAGAATAGCTGTAACGGGTTCGAATACTCCAAGGACGGATGCTTTGGTGGCTCCGATGTTTCGTGTCGCAATAGCCAATGTAGCGGTTGATACGACAGTCGGAAGAATCGCAAGACCGACAAGGTTCAACCAGGCCATGTTTCCTGTAAGTCCGGTTGTTATATGAATGTCGGATAATGTAATTTTCCCTAAGAAGATAATTGCACCTACTGTCAGTGCATAGAATGTAAGCAGGCTGTTTGATATATTGCTGATAATTTTGCTTCGGTTGATGATGACTATAAATAGTGCATAGACTAAAGCAGAACCTAACGAAAGGATGACTCCTATCGGATTGATGGTCTGTGTAGAATCGCTCTGTGTCATGATCACTACCCCTACAAAGGTGAGAATGATGGAAAGCCAGACCGGCCAGGAGGGAACAACCCGCAAAAAGACCATGATGATAGCTACAAGAACCGGATAGAGAAATATAATAGTTGTTGCAAGTCCTGAGGCTATATAGCTGTATGCCTCGAACAAGAATACACTACTTGATGTGTAAAGTAGTCCGAGTATAAGCAACACGCCGGCTTGTTTCCATGAAATCTTGAAACTTTGTCTGCTCAATAAGAGAAATCCACCTAAGAATAATACGGCAATGGCATAACGGAAGAAAAGAATAGATTCGATGGCTGCACCTTCTTTCATTAAAGGAACTCCGAACAACGGATTTAATCCATAGGTTATACCGGTGATAATTCCGGCGGGATACCCGATAATTGCATTTTTACTGATATTTTTCATATTGGCTGAATAGATACGTAAAATTTTATATATGTTTTTTGATTGTTGATGACTGAATAAAATTCTTGTTCCTGAACTGTCGTGCCTCAGAACCTTTAGCCGTTTTTGCATCCTGATAGGGGGCTTTCTATTCATGAAGATACTTATGTATCAGGAGAAGGCCGGTTATAACTGTGAAACTATCCTGCCCAATTCTCGCGGTCAAGGTTACGGTAACTGATGGCTTCTGCCAAATGATGAGGTTGTATGTGTTCGGCATTTTCCAGGTCAGCGATAGTTCTCGAGACTTTCAGAATACGGTCGTAGGCACGTGCTGAAAGATGGAAACGCTCCATGGCATTGCGAAGTAATGAGAGCCCCTTTTCGTCTGGAAGTGCATATTGGTGTAACAGACGTGATGACATTTGTGCGTTGCAGTGGACTCCTGCGTCATGAGCAAATCGGCTGGCTTGTATCTGTCTTGCCCGGATAACTCGTTCGCGTATAGCTGCACTCGACTCACCTTTAGTCTGTTCAGACAGTTTTTCGAAAGGGACAGGGACTATTTCTATTTGTATGTCGATACGGTCGAGTAGCGGACCGGATATTTTGTTCAGATAACGTTGAACTTGTCCGGGGCTGCATACGCAGTGACGCGTTGGGTGATTATAATAGCCGCATGGACACGGGTTCATGGAGGCTATGAGCGTAAAGCTGGCAGGATATTCTAATGTATATTTAGAACGTGAAATAGTTATCCGACGGTCTTCAAGTGGCTGACGAAGGACTTCGAGTACGCTCCGGTTGAATTCAGGCAGCTCGTCAAGAAAGAGTACACCGTTGTGGGCAAGGCTGATTTCTCCAGGCTGGGGACTGCTCCCGCCACCTACCATGGCAACTTGTGAGATTGTGTGATGAGGGCTGCGGAAAGGGCGTACAGCTATCAATGAAGAATCTTTACCAAGCTTTCCGGCAACTGAGTGTATCTTAGTTGTTTCCAGGCTTTCTGCCAGTGTCAGAGGAGGGAGAATACTTGGAAGACATTTCGCCATCATTGATTTTCCACTACCCGGTGCGCCTATCATAATGAGATTGTGTCCGCCTGCTGCTGCAACTTCAAGTGCGCGCTTTACATTTTCTTGTCCTTTTACGTCGGCAAAATCGAAAGGAAAGTTATCCTGGCTTCGATAGAACTCTTCCCGGGTATTGACTATCGTTGGTTCTAAGGTACGAATCCCGTTGAAGAATTCAATTACCTCAGTAATATTTTCTACTCCATATACTTTCAGGTTGTTGACAACAGCAGCTTCTCGGGCATTCTGCTTGGGGAGAATTAATCCTTCCAGTCCTTGTTCACGGGCGCATATAGCAATAGGAAGCGCTCCTTTGATAGGTTGCAAATTACCGTCTAATCCTAGCTCTCCGATGATTAGGTAACGGTTCAGTTTGTCGGATGACACAGTTCCTGTAGCAGCAAGTATACCGATAGCCAGGGGAAGATCGTATGATGATCCTTCTTTTCGGATATCAGCAGGTGCCATGTTTACAACAATCTGGCAGGTGGGAAATTTATAACCGTTGACTTGCAGTGCAGACATGATGCGTTCATGACTCTCTTTTACGGCAGAATCGGGTAAACCGACTAGAAAAAATTTAATACCGCGTGAACTGTTGACTTCAATGGTCACAATTGTTGCGTCGATACCTTGTACCGCTGCTCCGAATAATTTGGTTAACATGAAGAGATTATTTTATTTCTTTTCCTCTTTTTTGATAAGTTGCTCTACTGTCGTATACAGATCTTTTTCCGTTAAGTCTTTACCAAGGACTTTTCGGTTGCGGTCTATTAAAATATTTGCAGGCAGTTTATGTATGTTATTCTGTTTGACAACCTGATTGCTCCAGCCTTTGTAGTCGCAGACTTCAATCCATTGTTTGCTGTCTTCTTTACAAGCTTCAAGCCATTTCTTTTTTTCGTAGTCGAGTGAGATGTTGAGCACTCTGAATTTCTTTTCCGGAAATTCCTTTACCATTTTGGCTAGTGAATCACGTACGGATACACTTGCTTTATCCCAACTGGCCCAGAAGTTCAAAAGTGTGTAATTATTCTCTGAACTACTCCATGTCACATATTTGCCACTACGGTTTTTGCATGAAAAATATGTGAGGTATTTTTCATTTCTTTCTGTTTTGTCTTTAGGAGGTATTGACTTTAAAGCCATACTTAATATGCGGCTGTCTTTTATGTTTCCTCCAAGTGGCTCTATCAGACTTCTGGTTTTTTCAATGTCAGGCTGAGGTACTTGTACGAAATAATCGTTGATGAGATAGGCTGATACAAATGAGTGCGGATGTTGTACAATAAACTCTTCTGCTTTTTGAGTGATAGCCGTACTGTCTTTTAGGTTTTGCAAACTTTCCAGAAATTTTCCATATACACCATTCTCTCCGTCACCGCTGATAACCGGATTTTCAAAACTTCCCTTAAGAGTCATATGCAGTGTCTTATCTGCAAATACAGGTATCGTTTTTAACATATCGGGCGAAACTAGCCGGAATAATGTTAATGTATCGGGTGAAAAAGTATATGTAAACTTTCCGTCCTTGAGAATAATAGTATCAAGCTTGGAAACAGGATCGTCATAAACAACCAGAATTTCGTCGGAACTACAATTTTGCAGTTCGCCTTGTAAAACAAACTCTGGTTTCTTTTTACATGAAGCCAAGCAGATTGCAATCGTCAGGAAGAATACTATTTTTCTCATGTTTCCATTTTTATTTTCTGCGAAAGTACTAAATTATTTGTAATAAAAAAACCGGAATACAAGGGAATGTATTCCGGTTTTCCAAAAGATATGATAAAATCAATTACTTGATTTCGTTAGCATATTTAGCAAATTCGCGGTCGATCTGAGCTTTTGCAGCCAGAGTTGCATCTTTCTGAGCAACCTTAGCCATGCTAGTCTTAACCAAATCAGCGTTGTTTGTTCTTGCACCTACGATAGCCATCAAGTAGTCAGTGTAAGCATCAGGATTCTTAACTGCATTCAAAGTATTTTTAGCTTTGTTGTAGTCTTTAGCCAGAATCTGAGCCAAAGCAGCTGAGTTAGTCTTAGTATCACCGAATGCCTGTACAGCGCGATCGTACTGACCTTGTTTGATATACAAGTTACCCAGAGCTTCATTAGCTGTGTTAGCACCAGTTGATTTGCTTAAGTAAGTTTCAGCGTTAGCTACATTACCCTTAACTAATTCGATGTAACCAAGGTTAGTGTTAACTTCAGGAGCGTTAGCGTCTTTGCTAGCAGCTTGTTTGAAGTAGTTTTCAGCTGTAGTGAAGTCACCGTTAGCATAAGCCATCATACCCAAGTTGTTGTATGCACGGAAATCGTTAGGATACAATTCTGTAGTTTTCTTGTAGATAGCTTCCTGACGAGCTTTGTCGTTTGTCAGAGTAGCAGCGTACAGCAATTCGTTTGCGCTTAATACCTTAGCATCAGTATCGAATGCTTCGTTGATTTCTTCATCGCTACGACCGATAACGTCATAGTTTGCAGTCAAGCGAGCACGACGCAACTGAGGAAGGATTTCGTCAGCCAAAGTCTTGTAAACTGAAGAAATGTTCTTGATTTCAGTTTCACGCTGTTCTGGATCGTTATACATAGAAAGAACACGCAAGATCAGGTCTTTATCCTGGATGTTTGATTTAGAAACCAATTCCTGGAAACCATCCCAGTCCTGAGCAGTATACTTAGTGTCTACTGTAGTTTCGATCTTACCTTTCTTCAATTCTTTGTTCAAATACTTTTCAGTGTTGTTCTGACGATTTTCAGCCAAAGTAGTATTCAATTTAACACCACCATCAGGAGAAGCATAAGCAGAAACTTCGATGTTGTTCAACTTATAGTTCTTAGTATCGCCTGCAACTGTTACAACCTGCTTGTTGAAGTCTTTCAAACCTTCAGACTTCAATTCGCTTGCGCGAAGGTTAGCCTGCTGGATCAAGAACATGATCTGTGCTTCTTTAGCTTGTTTGATGATACGCTGGAATGCGTCTGGAGCCAAAGCTGCGTTAGCAGAGTTTACAGTAGGAAGTTCTGAAGTAGCGATAACACCATCAGCAATCTTTACAGAAGGAATAGTGTATTCTTTTTTACCTTTTTTGATCTTGAAATCAAGATACAATTCAGATTTAGCCATTTCAGGAACATAGTCGAAAGAGGCTTTCATTGTATAAGTACCACCAGTCTTGTAAGAGATTGTCTGGTCGTTACCTTGTACTTTTTCACCCTGGAATGTAGCTGGCTGGCCTTTAGCTTCACCGCCATCCCATCTCAATACTGGAGTTACTTCAACGATAGCGTTCTTTTTGAAGTACTTTTCGGGGAACTTACCTGTGATAGTAACAGGAACTTTACCTCCGACAGCTTCTAACACTTCTGGATTTGTTGTGAAGTAGTCAGCGGATAATTCGCCCATCTTGCTACATGAAGAGAAAGCAAGGACTAACAATGCCACTAAAGGCAAATACAACTTCTTAATCATGATTTTTTAAATATTAGGTTTGTTATAAAAATATAATCTAGCTGTTTTTTTATTCTTTTGGGGGCAAAGATAAGAAAAACTCTATTAGGTGTGGATGTTTTAACCTCCTTTTTTTTAAGAGATATTAAAAAAAAGATTAAATTAAGTCATTTTCTCTTTCTCTGCACCTTGATACTTAATGTTTCTAGGATGATGCCCGATGATTTCTTGTCGTAATCTGTTCTTGTCTATGTGTGTATAAATTTCAGTTGTTCCGATGCTCTCATGTCCTAACATGCATTGTATTGCACGTAAGTTCGCTCCACCTTCTAATAAATGAGTAGCAAAGGAATGCCGGAATGTATGTGGACTTATTTTCTTTTTTAATCCGATCAGGCTGGCTAATTCCTTTATAATATGGAATACCATAATACGGGAAATGTTTTTTCCGAAACGGCTGATAAATACAAAATCTTCATATTCCGGTTTGATGAGTCCCTGGTTCCGTTCGATAAAGTAGTTCCGGATTTCATTGATGGCACGAGGAGATATAGGTACAAGGCGTTGTTTGCTCCCTTTCCCTTCGACTTTTATAAAGCCTTCATCGAAATACAGATCGGATATTTTCAGGTTGCATAACTCAGAAACTCGGAGCCCGCAGCTGTATAAGGTTTCTAGAATCGCACAATTTCGCTGTCCTTCACGGGTGCTTCGGTCTATACATCCGATGAGGGCATCGATCTCTTCTACGCTTAGGACATCGGGAAGATGTTTCCCGATTTGAGGAGATTCCAGTAGTTCGGTAGGATCTTGCTGGATATAGTCATCCAGTACCAGAAAATGGTAAAAAGAACGTATGCCGGAAAGTATGCGCGCCTGTGACCGAGGATGGATTCCGATATCATGAAGTCCGGCGGAAAATGCTTCCAGGTCTTGTAGGGTAACTTGGGTATAATCGATATTCTCTAATGTCAGGTATGCGAATAATTTATCCAAATCTGTGAGGTAAGCCTGTACTGTATTTTCAGAGAGAGATTTTTCTAATTTCAGATATTGCTTATACTTTATTATTATCTTCTCTCTTTTCACATAAGTTTTCATTTCTTTTTCGTATCTTTGTGCCAAATTTCTCAACAAAGGTATTAAAAAGTTTTAGTTTGAATAGGTATGAGAATACAAATAATCAATGGTCCCAATATCAATTTATTGGGGAAACGAGAACCTTCAATTTACGGTGCTGTTTCTTTTGAAGATTATTTGGTGACGCTGAAAGCACAGTATCCCGATGTACAGATAGAATACTATCAGTCGAATATAGAGGGGGAATTGATTAATAAAATCCATGAAATAGGGTTTTCTTATGATGGAATTGTGCTGAATGCAGGAGCTTATACGCACACTTCCATAGCTTTGCAAGATGCTATCCGTGCTGTAACGACTCCTGTCATTGAAGTACATATCTCGAATGTGCATACCCGGGAAGAGTTCCGGCATAAATCTATGATCTCTTGTGCTTGTAAAGGAGTGATATGTGGCTTCGGACTTGATTCGTACAGACTTGCTTTGGAAGCACTTTTATATACAAAGAAATAATACATTTAGAATAAGAACAAAATATGATGCTCAAACAAACAAAAATCGTTGCGTCCATTTCGGACTTACGTTGTGAAGTAGATTTTATCAGAGACCTTTTTAATGCCGGTATGAATGTCGTTCGTATGAATACAGCTCATGCCAGTCGTGAAGGATTCGAAAAATTAATCAGTAACGTGCGTGCGGTATCAAACCGTATCGCTATCCTGATGGATACAAAAGGTCCGGAAGTACGTACTACTGCAAGCGCAGAAGGTCCTATTGATTTTAAAACAGGAGATAAAGTACGTATTGTTGGCAATCCTGCACAGGAAACTACTCGTGAATGCATTGCTGTGACCTATCCGGGCTTTGTACACGATTTGTCGGTTGGTGCCGATGTATTGATTGATGACGGTGAACTGGAACTGAAGGTTGTAGAAAAGAGTGAAGATACTTTGTTTTGCGAGGTTTGTAACGACGCTACACTGGGAAGCCGTAAGAGCGTGAATGTTCCGGGTGTACGTATAAACCTTCCTTCACTGACTGAAAAAGACAGAAACAATATTCTTTATGCAATCGAAAAGGATATTGATTTCATCGCACATTCATTTGTACGCAATAAGCAAGATGTACTTGACATTCGTGAAATATTGGATGCACACAAGAGCGACATTAAGATTATTGCAAAGATTGAAAATCAGGAAGGTGTAGATAATATTGATGAAATACTTGAGGTAGCTGACGGAGTTATGGTTGCTCGTGGTGACTTAGGTATTGAAGTTCCTCAGGAACGTATTCCGGGTATTCAGCGTCAGCTTATCAAGAAATGTATTCTGGCAAAGAAACCGGTTATCGTAGCAACTCAGATGCTGCACACCATGATTAACAACCCACGTCCTACTCGTGCAGAGGTTACAGATATTGCAAATGCAATCTATTATCGTACAGACGCGCTGATGTTGAGTGGTGAAACTGCATATGGAAAATATCCGGTAGAAGCTGTTAAGACAATGGCTAAGATTGCTGCACAGGCTGAAAAGGATAAAATGGAAGAAAATGATATTCAGATTCCTTTGACTCCAGAAAACACAGATGTTACTGCATTCCTTGCTAAACAAGCTGTACGTTCTACTACATTGATGCCGATTCGTGCTATCATTACTGACTGTTTCAGTGGTTTGACTGCTCGTAATCTGGCAGCTTTCCGTGGAAAATATCCAGTGTTGGCTGTATGTTATAAGGAAAAGACTATGCGTCATCTGGCATTATCTTATGGAGTGGAAGCTATCTATATGCCAGAAAAAGCCAGTGGTCAGGAATATTATTTCACAGCATTGCGTAAATTGATTGCTGATGGAGTTCTTTCAGATAAAGACATGGTGGCTTATTTGAGCGGAGGAAAGAAAGGTACTCATACTTCATTCCTTGAAATCAATCAGGTAGGCGATGTGTTGGACAGTGAAGATGAATATGTTTTACCCAACCGTAACCGTTACTTATAATATATATGAAAGAAACGGACGCTCTGGACGATTATATACTTCAGCATATAGATGAAGAAGGAGAATACTTGAAGGCTTTATACCGGGCGACGCATGTTAAACTTTTGCGTCCCCGTATGGCTTCAGGGCATCTGCAAGGACGTATGCTGAAAATGTTTGTACAGATGATACGTCCGAAACAAGTGCTTGAGATAGGTACTTACAGCGGATATTCCGCTCTCTGTCTGGCAGAAGGACTGGAAGAAGGGGCTATGCTCCATACTTTCGAGATAAATGATGAGCAAGAGGATTTTACACGTCCGTGGCTGGAAAATTCATTGTATGCCGATAAAATAAAGTTCTATATAGGTGATGCCTTGAAGATTGTGCCTGATATGGACGTAACATTTGATCTTGCTTTTGTTGACGGTAATAAGCGTTTTTATGTAGAGTATTATGAGATGATCCTGAAAAAGATGAACTCAGGAGGCTATATTATAGCCGATAATACTTTGTGGGACGGACATGTACTTGAACCCGAACCTCATCATACAGATACGCAAACTATCGGTATTAAGAAGTTTAATGATTTGGTGGCGGCCGATACACGTGTAGAAAAAGTTATATTGCCTTTGCGTGACGGATTAACCATCATACGTAAAAAGTAATTATTTATATGGAAACAACCAGACAAAATAAAATCGCTCGGCTCATTCAGAAAGAGCTGAGTGATATTTTCTTGCTGCAAACAAAGGCGATGCACGGTGTATTGGTTTCAGTCAGTGTTGTGCGTATTAGCCCGGATATGAGTTACGCTCGTGTATATCTTAGCGTGTTCCCGTCGGAACGTAGTGAGGAAATCGTAAAAAATATCAATGACAATATGAAGTCGATTCGTTTTGAGTTGGGAAATCGGGTACGTCATCAGTTGCGTATTATTCCGGAACTTAAATTCTTTGTCGACGATTCGCTGGATTATGCTGCTCATATCGATGAGCTGCTTAAGAAATAAACTCTCTTGTTCACCACAGGCTGCATCATTCTATTTCTTTTTGTTATAGAAGTGCGGTCTGTGGTGAAAAATTAATACACCATGAATTTCCCCTTTTACATAGCTCGAAGATATTTGTTTTCCAAGAAATCGCACAATGCTATCAATGTGATTTCGGCTATTTCCGTATGTGGAGTGGCACTTGCTACGCTGGCACTGGTATGTACGTTGTCTGTATTCAATGGGTTTCAAGATTTGGTAACTACATTTTTTACAGCCTTCGATCCTCAATTGAAGATTACTGCTGTTCGTGGAAAGGTATTTGACGGGCAAGATAAGCGAGTGCTTCAGCTCAAAAAAATGCCAGACGTAGAAGTTTATTCCGAGTCTTTGGAAGACAATGTAATGGTGCAATATCAAGGCAGACAGGCTATGGCAGTGGTGAAAGGAGTTGAAGATAACTTTGATCAGCTGACTCCCATAGACAGTATTCTTTTTGGAAGAGGTGATTTACTGCTTCATGATGAGGTTGTTGATTATGCTATTCCCGGTATTCAATTGCTTTCTACATTAGGCTCAGGTATCCGTTTTCTGGATCCGTTGGAAATATACGCTCCCCGTCGTGGTGCAAAGGTGAATATGGCAAATCCTTCTACAGCTTTTGTTACCGGTAATTTATTTTCATCGGGACTGGTTTTTGCTGTAAACCAGGAAAAATATGATGCTTCTTACATACTGACATCAATAGATTTTGCCCGACGTTTATTTCAATATACTACAGAGGTCAGTGCAATAAATCTGAAACTGAAAGCTGGAGCAGATACGGATGCAGTAAAAAAACATATACAAGATTTGTTAGGTGATGATTTCCTGGTACAAGACCGTTACGAGCAGCAGGCAGATACCTATCGTATAATGGAGATAGAAAAGCTTATTTCTTACCTGTTTCTTACCTTCATCCTGATGATTGCATGTTTCAATGTGATAGGCTCTCTCTCGATGCTCATTATTGATAAGCGCGATGATGTTGTGACCTTGCGCAATTTGGGTGCGAGCGATCGGCAGATAGTGCGTATCTTTTTGTTCGAAGGACGTATGATATCGTTTTTCGGAGCGTTTGCAGGAGTTGTGTTAGGTTTGCTGCTTTGTTGGTTGCAGCAAGAATATGGCCTGATAGCTTTGGGAAGCTCTGGAAGCTTTGTAGTTGATGCTTATCCGGTAAGTGTACATGCATCAGATGTACTTCTTATTTTTATTACCGTATTATTGATTGGTTTTCTGTCGGTATGGTATCCTGTACGTTTTCTTAGTAAACGGTTGCTGAATAAGTAGGAATTGATTTATATCTTCGATAGAAAGTCAATAAAGACATTATAAAAAAACGGACCTGTAGAGCTTTCTGCACAGGTCCGTTTTTGTGTATTACACTGTTTCTTTATTCGTCAGCAAGGATGAAATCAAGCTGCTTCTTTTCCAGGTTAGCACGGGCTACCTTAATTTTTACCGGATCGCCAAGACTGAATTTGCGATGATGACGCCGTCCGATAAGACAGTAGTTCTTCTCGTCGAACTCATAGTAGTCGTTACCCAGATCACGCATAGAAACCATACCTTCACATTTGTTCTCGTTGACTTCTACATAAAGTCCCCATTCAGTGACCCCTGATATAACTCCATCATAAACGTTTCCGATACGCTCACTCATAAATTCTACTTGTTTGTATTTGATGGATGCACGTTCGGCACTGGCAGCAGTCTGCTCCATAGCAGAGCTATGTTCGCATAATTCTTCATACTTATCAGCTTGTGCAGTTCTTCCTCCTGCAAGGTAGCGGGTAAGTAACCGGTGAACCATCAAGTCCGGATAACGGCGAATTGGAGAAGTGAAATGTGTATAGAAATCGAATGCCAGTCCATAGTGCCCGATATTATAAATAGAATATCTTGCTTTCTGCATGGCACGTAATGAAACGGTTTCTATCAGATTTTGTTCTTTTTTACCTTCAATGTCGCTCAGCAGTCGGTTGATTGACTTAGATACATCTGTTTTACTTCCTCCTGTACGTATCTTGTAGCCAAAACGTGCTATAAACTGACTCAGGTTATCCAGTTTGTCCGGATCAGGTAAGTCGTGGATACGGTAAGGAAATACCTTCGGCTTTTTATTCTTAGGAACTTTTCCGATATGTTCGGCTACCGTACGATTTGCCAGCAACATGAATTCCTCTATCAGCTTGTTTGCCTCTTTGGAAACCTTGAAGTATACACTCAAAGGCTTTCCTTTTTCATCTATTTCAAATTTTACTTCACAACGGTCGAAGTTAATGGCACCGGCAGCCATTCGCTTTTCACGGAGAATTTGTGCAAGCTTATTCAGTTGAAGTATTTCTTCCTTATAATCTCCTTCTCCTGTCTCGATGATGTTTTGTGCTTCTTCATAAGTGAAACGGCGATTCGATTTGATGACTGTATGACGAATACGGTAATCTTTTATTTCTGCCTTTTCGTTCATATTGAAAATAACAGAATAAGCCAGCTTCTCTTCGTCTGGACGCAGTGAACAGATAAAATTGCAAAGACGTTCGGGTAGCATCGGAATAGTACGGTCTACCAGATACACGGAAGTAGCTCGTTTTACAGCTTCTTTATCGATGATACTACCTTCTTTTACATAATGTGAAACATCAGCAATGTGTACACCTACTTCCCATAATCCAGGTTTCAACTGACGGATAGACAGTGCGTCGTCGAAGTCTTTGGCATCTTTGGGGTCGATGGTAAAAGTTACGATATCGCGGAAGTCTTCACGTTCTGCATAGTCTTCAGGAGTTATTTCTGCCGATATCTTTTCGGCTGCAGCCTCTACAGCTTGCGGATAGACATAAGGCAATCCGTATTCAGCAAGAATGGCATGCATTTCTGTTGTGTTCTCACCTGCTTTCCCTAAAATATCTATAACTTCTCCAAACGGATTTTTTGCTTCTTCGGGCCATTCGGTTATCTTGACCACAGCTTTATCTCCGTTTTTCCCTCCCTTCAACTTTTCTTTAGGAATGAAGATGTCATTGGCAAGTGTATTGCTTTCTGTAAGAAGGAATGCATAGTTTTTGCTGACTTTCAGAGTTCCTACGAAATTGGTATTGGCATGCTCGAGAATTTCAATAACTTGTCCTTCTATTTCATGACGACGGCGTTTGGCACAAAGGATAATCTTAACTTTGTCATTATTCATGGCATGAGCAGAATTGCGTTCTGCTACAAAGACAGGCTCTCCACCATCTTCCGGAATAAAAAGATTTTTTCCGTTGCTTTTACGCTGGAATGTTCCGGTCATAATCTGACCTTTATCATTCAGCTTATAATGTCCTTTTTCTGTTTCTATCAGAAAATTATCTTCTGCCATTTCCTGAACGATATCGGCACAAAGCATTTTCAATGGATGAGTAGTTAGTTTCAGTCCTGTGAACAACTGTTTCATACCGAAACTTTCCATTGGCTTCATACGGAAATAATTGACCAGCATCTCTGCCAATTCTTTTTTCTTCATATATTTTCCGCCTTTTTTTTCTTTCTTTTTCTTTGCCATAATCGTAATGTTTTAATTTGCTGCTGTAACCTTTGGAATAATCAGCCTGATACAACAACTGTTTCTTTCACAAAGTAAACAAAATAAATGGAATAAAGGAGCAATAACTCGCTATATTTTAAGGTAGAAAGGTGAGAAACTATTATCTTTGCCGCATGGAGAAAAAAGTATTGGTAACCGGAGCAAGCGGCTTTATCGGAAGCTTTTTGGTAGAAGGAGGGCTGGAGCGCGGTATGCAGGTATGGGCTGGTGTACGTAAGAGCAGTAGCAGGAAATATTTGCAAGATAGCCGTATCAGTTTTGCTGAGCTTGATTTTACTGATTCCGACCGTTTGGAAGAACAATTGAAGCAACATAAACTGGAGCATGGTGGATGGGATTACATCATTCATTGTGCAGGGGTGACGAAGTGCCGTGACAAAGCAGATTTTGAAATAGGTAATTATTGGGCCACTCGTCATTTTATTGAAACATTGATGCGTTTGGAGATGCTTCCCGAACAATTCATTTATATCAGTTCGTTGAGTATCTTCGGACCGATAAGGGAAAAAGACTATTCTCCCATTTGTGAACAAGATATGCCTCGCCCTAATACAGCTTATGGGGTAAGTAAGCTGCATTCGGAAGAATACTTGCAGAAGCTGAAGGATTTTCCGTATGTCATATTCCGTCCGACAGGAGTTTATGGGCCTCGGGAGAAAGACTATTTCCTGATGGTCGAATCGATTTCCCGTCATGTTGATTTTGCTGCCGGATTTCGTCGGCAGGATATAACATTTGTGTATGTCAAGGACCTGGTTCAAGCTGTATATCGCGCTATTGATAAGAAAGTAGTGCGCAGAGTTTATTTTGTAAGTGACGGATATGTATATAATAGCCGGACATTTTCTGATTTAATCCAAAAAGAGTTAGGCAATCCGTGGTTGATACGTTTTACATGTCCGTTGGCTTTGCTTAAAGTAATATCTTTCTTTGCTGAAAACATAGCCCGACTGTTTCATAAATCGAGCACATTGAATTTGGATAAGTATAAAATAATGAAGCAGCGTAACTGGCAATGTGATATTACTCCATTGGAAAAAGAATTAGGCTATCGGGCAGAATACCCGTTAGAGAGAGGTGTAAAAGAGATTATTGCATGGTATAAAAAGGAGAAATGGCTATAAAATTGTTTGAACGTGTAGATAGTGGAAGGGGATTGTTTGCAGTAGAAACAATTAGCTTGATATACAATGCTTTAACATCTTTGCTGATTTTATTGCTTTTTCCTCGTATGGATCATCCGGGCATGATGCTGCTGGAGCGTCTGGGTATTGTTATTCTGACGTTTGTCCTGATATTTCTGTATCAGGCTTTTCCCTGTCGTCTGACGGCTTTTGTCCGTATGGCTGTACAGATGAGTCTGCTCGCTTACTGGTATCCGGATACATTTGAGTTTAACCGTCTGTTCCCTAACCTGGATTATTTATTTGCTCATGCTGAGCAGATATTGTTTGGCTGTCAGCCTGCTGTTGAATTCAGCAAGCTCTGTCCTTCCATATGGTTCAGTGAACCTTTCAATATGGGCTACTTCTTTTATTATCCGATGATACTGGTGGTAGTGGTATATTATTTTCTGAACCGGTTTGAATGGTTCGAAAAGATTTGTTTCGTACTGGTTACCTCATTTTTCATTTATTATTTTGTCTATATAATGTTACCCGTAGCAGGACCTCAGTTCTATTTTCCGGCTATCGGGATGGATAAGGTAAACGCCTGCATTTTCCCTGCTATTGGGGACTACTTTAATACCAATGATTATCTGATACCTGGTCCGGGCTTTGAGCACGGTTTGTTCTATCAGCTTGTCGAGGCTTCACAGGAAGTTGGAGAACGTCCTACCGCAGCTTTTCCCAGTTCACATGTAGGAATATCTACTATTGTAATGATAATGGCATGGCGTGTAAACAAGAAACTGGCTTATGTGCTGGCACCTTTCTATATTCTTCTTTGCTGCGCTACTGTATATATTCAGGCGCATTATCTGATAGATGCCATCGTAGGTTTTGTATCGGCATTCTTTGTTTACCAGCTTGCTACATTGATGTATAAAAGATGGTTTATCTCACCAGTTTTTAAGCTGATGGGATAAACTGTTCTATTATTCTCCTCCGAAAGTGCTTTCTATATGATCGAGTATTCCGTTCAGCTCCGGCAATGTTTCTGCGCGAAGCATGGCTATACGTGTATCCTTAAAATTAGGAATGCCTTTAAACAATGGAGATGCAGCCAGATGACGGCGGACATGAAGAATACCCCGGCGTTCGTCGAGCAGATTGACACTATCTTGTACTTCACGGCGTAAGACGTCCATTTTCCATTTGAATGACAAAGGAGGAAGTTCTTCTCCAGTTTTCAGGTAATGTTTTACTTCTTTGAATATCCATGGGCGTCCGAAGCTGGCACGGCCTATCATAATGGCATCCACTCCGTAACGGTCGAAGCATTCTTGTGCACGCTGTGGAGTTGTAACATCGCCATTACCGATAATAGGAATATGCATACGTGGATTATTCTTGACCTCACCGATCAGTGTCCAGTCGGCTTCACCTGTATACATTTGTGCTCGTGTACGTCCGTGTATGGTTAAAGCTTCGATACCACAGTCTTGCAGCTGTTCTGCCAGTTCGACGATGATTTTGTGTTCCGCATCCCATCCCAGACGGGTCTTTACCGTTACCGGAATTTTTACGGCATCAACAACAGCCTTGGTTATCTCCAGCATTTTCGGAACATTCTGCAACATTCCGGAACCAGCTCCTTTACCTGCTACACGTTTTACCGGGCAACCGAAATTCAAGTCCAAAATATCTGGATTGGCTTGTTCCACAATACGGGCAGCTTCTACCATGGTATCAGTATCTTTCCCATATATTTGAATGGTAACAGGACGTTCTGCATCACTGATGTTCAGTTTTAACATGGTTTTTCCAACTGAGCGAATCAAGGCATCGCTCGATACAAATTCGGTATATACCATGTCTGCTCCAAATTCTTTGCACAGCAAGCGGAATGCAGGGTCTGTCACGTCCTCCATAGGAGCAAGCAGTACAGGCTTGTCGCCCAGATCAATATTTCTTATTTTCATCGTAATGTTTTATAGGGTTTCACTGCAAGCAGTGCAGGTAAAAATTTGAGTACAATTATAAACAGATTGTTGAATATCGCTGCAAAATTAATAAATAAAAGAAATCCTCCCAAACCGGAAGGATTACCTTTCGTCTGGGAGGATTAAGTATTGTTTGAACTACCACTTATCGGTAGATGCTCAATTTAGGATGATCATTGTATAAGTTCTTGTTCTGAAGCTCTTCTTTTTCTGTGATACGGAACAGGTAATATTTGCTGTTCACTTCGAAATCAGAACCGTCAGGGAACTTCAATGTAGAATGTCCGCGGATAAGCATACAGTTTTGTGCTTTGTATTCATCTGTCGCATCTGCTGGAGCCAGGATTGCATCGCCGTTTTCATCTAGCTTAGGAGTTCTGATTTCTTTTCCTTTGCTGTCGTATGTGATGTCGGCCATCGCATATTCTTCAAATTTCTTACGGTCTACCGATTGCTGGTTACGGATGATATCGGTCAGCGAAAAACCTTCTCCCCACAATTCTTTACGGCGTTCCAGCCAGATTTCCTTCAACAGTTCGTCGCCTGTGGCTGTAACGACAGGCGATTCGACTCCGTTTTTCATACGGGCATCACGCAATTCCTTCAGTAAAGCTTGAGCTTCGCTTGTCTTGCCTGCAAGATGTGCAGCTGCCTCTGCCTTTATCAGAAACATTTCTGCCACACGCATCATGATGACATCTCCCATCATATTGTTGATATCGGCAAACTTGAACTTATAATTTAGCATGGCACATTCGCCACGTGTATTCAATCCCCATTTAAACAGATCCCTGCGTAAATCGTTTATATCGAAAAGTTCTTTAAAATGAGGGTCTGTATTAAAGCAAGAATAATAACTTCCAGGAGTTGTTGTGTCTTTAAAATGGAAATTGTAAGCAGGAAGGTTATCATCCAACGTACAAGAGTAACCCCACATCCATTCTTTGTTCAGTGCGTTGTTGAAACCAGACTTATATTCCGCTTCGTTCATCAGGTAGTTATTTTTCAGCTTCATAGCTTCATCTGCATATTTGTATGCATCTTCCCACTTACGTGCATATAAGCTTGCACGTGCTCTCAGACCGGTTACAACAGTATGGTCGATTTTGTACTGATCTGTTGCATTCGAACCGCGATTGTAGTCTTCCGGAATCAGGTCGTAACCCCATTTCAAATCGTTTAATGCCTGTTCGTATACTTCCGATACACTTGCAGCCGGCTTTCCGGTTGTCGCCATATCGTAGTTGGTTGGTTCTGTATAGATAGGTACACAAACAGCGTTCGGATCTTTATCGATAGCGAAAGAATAATGGCTTGCCAGTAACATGTACAAGAAACCACGGGTAGCATAAGCTTGTCCCTTGATACGGTTCTTTTCTTCCTGATTTCCTGAGATACCATCGATATTTTTGATAATGGCATTACAGTTGTTAATTGGATCGTATACCAGATCCCACATTACATCGTTTATTTCTCCACGGCCGTATCCATTAACTAGATTATAGCTGGAGGAATAACCGTAGCTAGTAGTTCTTATCACATCTGAACCTGCAAAGTCATCGTTCATCATAATAGCTCCGTATCCGACAGATGCATAAGTAGAGCCTGAATTGAAAAGATAGTTCCATGTACCTCTGACTATACGGTCTGCATTTTCCAAATTTTTGAATACGGCATCTGCTTCAAGTGAAGTTGTAGGAGCTGTATCTAGGTCACAGGCTGTTACAGAGCAAGCAGCTAGTGCGGCAAGGCATATATTTTTATAATTGAATTTCATATCTAGTCTATTTATTAAAGGGTTACATTAATACCAAATGAGAATGTTTTCATTGCCGGATAGCGGTATGATACGACACCGCTGATAGGCTGTTCAGGGTCAAGACCTTGCTGGTGACTGAATGTCAATAGGTTTTCACCTTGAATAAAGATGCTGGCATCTTTCAGTGTGGCAAAGTGTATCCATCTCTGAGGCAAGGTATAGCTTAATGTAACTGTTTTCAAACGCAGGAACGAACGGTTTACCAGCCAGCGGCTTGAACTGCTGGTGAAGTAACTGGTCTGGTCGTATGACAAACGTGGAATGTCTGTATATCGGTTTTCCGGTGTCCAACGGTTCAGCATGTCTTCACTCATAGAGCTACCGTTTCCACCTTTTACACTCATCATGCCAATTTTGTCGTTGTTATACAGTTTACCTCCGATTGCATAAGAGAACAGCATAGACAATGACAGGTTTTTCCAGCTAAGGTCTGACTGGAAACCACCACTCAACTTAGGCAGTGAGCTGCCTACCTTCACCTTGTCGTCTGGTGTCAGGCTAGAGTAGTTTTCGGTTACCTGACGGCTGCCATCTTCTGCGGTGTAATACCACTGTGGCTTACCGTTTTCCGGATTTACACCAGCCCATTCATACAACCAGAAATCATATAATGAGCCACCTTTTACCCATTTCTTGGAACTCTGCCACATAACTTCAGTCGGCAGTTCAACAATTTTGTTTTTATACGTAGTGGCATTTACACTCAGTTTCCAAGTCCAGTCTTTTGTCATAACTGGAGTACCACTGATTGTAAATTCCCAACCGTAGTTTTTCAGTTTACCGATGTTGGCATCGATACTTGAGAATCCGCTTGAAGGAACCAGGTCGCGGGCAAACAACAAATCTTTAGAAGAGCGTTGGAAGAATTCGATAGTACCGTTCAAACGGTTGCTCCAGAATCCAAAGTCCAGACCTACGTTCAAGTTCAAGTTTGTTTCCCAGCTCAATTCCGGAGTTTCCAAACGTGATGCGTGCAGAGTAGACTCACCCAGTGAGCTGCCGATTGAATAGAGAGCCTTATATGCATAGTAACCTACATTGTCATTACCTTGTGCACCGTAACTTGCACGAAGGGTCAGGTTGCTCAGCCAGTTATTGCTTGCTTCTTCCAGGAATTTCTCACGTGAGATTTTCCATGAACCTCCGAATGACCAGAAAGTACCCCAGCGATGATCCGGATGGAAACGTGAAGAGCCGTCGGTACGAACTGAAGCTGATACAAAATATTTGCTCTTATAAGAATATTCGGCACTTCCGAAGAAACTCAGCAATTTGTACTGGTCGCTGTTTCCACCGAAGCTGCTCAATGTAGAAGCGACATCTGGTTCAAAATAACCGTCAGTAATGACACCCGTTCTTGACCCGCTGAAATTTGATGTGTTAAATTCGTAATATTCCTGACCTGCCATCAGACGAACGTCATGGTCTTCTTTGAAAGTATGGTTCCAGTTGATAACGTTGTTGTATGTCATACCGGTAGTACGGTCGTTGCCTTTTTCTACACTACCTGTCAACGGTTGTTTACCGTAGGTTGGATTGTTATAGTTGTGAGTAAACTTGCTGTCATAGTCAATGTTCAAAGACATTTTGTAGCTTAAACCTTCGATCGGAGTAATTTGCACGTAACCACGTATAGATGCTGCATCACGTTTGTACTCTTTCTTGTCGTACAGCATAGACTGTGCGAAGTTATAACCGTTGTATGAACTTTTACGGTAAGTACCATAATCGTAAACACGGTTTCCATTTTCATCCAGGATATATTCTCCTGTTGTTAGGTCACGTTCATAAACAGGATAGAAAGAAGGAATGTCGCGTGCCGCCAATACAATATTGCCGATAGCTGTATCATTCTGCTTCGGGTAATTTTGTATAGAATGGCTGGCTGCTACATTCAGTCCGACCTGTAACCATTTACGTAAGTCGGTAGTAATGTTCGAACGCAGGTTGTAACGTTTGAATCCTGAACAGATGTAAGCACCCTGATCGTCCAGATAACCTAATGAGAAATAGTATTTTGTTTTCTCGCTACCACCAGAAACACTTGCATTCAAGTCTGTATAGTGAGCGTCTTGTGTCAGGGCATCTTCCCAACTGTCATCCCACAGAGGAGTTGCGCCGGCTACAATTTTTCCATCCGTTCCTACAGGTTGTGGATAACTTGTACCATAAGGATTGATACCCAGACCGCCTGTTTGGGTGGTAGCTACGATAGCTGAGGCGTTCTGAGCAGCAGTAACAGGGTCGGAACCGTTGTCGATGTAACTGTTGCGCAAAGCTTCCCATTGCAGCATAAAATAATCGTTTGTACTCAACTGGTCGTAATCGCGTACGGCACGGCTTGAGAAACCATATTTTGCTGATAATTGAATTGTCGGAGCAGAACCGTTCTGTCCTTGCTTCGTTGTAATCATGATAACACCGTTTGCTGCACGAGAACCGTAAAGAGAGGCAGCAGCGGCATCCTTCAGAACTGTAACTGAAGCGATATCCTGTGAAGAAATAGAAGATAATTTACCATCATACGGAACACCATCGACTACATATAACGGTGTCTGAGACGCATTGGCAGAACCTACACCACGAATGTAAATGTCGGCATCTTCTCCGGGCTGTCCGCTTGTAGAGAATGACTGCAAACCTGCTACTGTTCCTTGTAATGCTTTTGATACACTTGAAACCTGTGAAGCTGCTACAATTTTCTTGTCGATAACGCTGGCAGAACCTGTAAAAGTAGATTTTTTGGCAGTACCATATGGCACGGCAATAACTACTTCTTCGATGGCTACAGAAGATTCCTTCAAATCAACGTTGATGACTTTTTGTCCTTTTACCGGCATTTCTACGGTTTCATATCCGATGAATGAGAACACCAGTGTGCTTTTTGCCTCAACTTGTAGTGAATAACTACCGTCTATGGAGGTAATTGTACCATGTGTTCCTCCTTTGACTGCCACTGTTACTCCCGGCATCTCTTCGCCGTTGGCCGTAACTTTTCCGTTCACAGTAATTTCCTGTGCGTAAGTCGCTACACAGATTAGCAAGCTGCATAGCAGTGATAAGAATTTACTCATAAATCTCTCTCTTAATGATTTTGGGTTAATATAATTTTTCGGTTCTTTCTTAGCTTATGCCTTATGTTTTCTTGTTTTCATCTCAATGAAAGCATTGATACTTTTTTATAGTTTTTGTGTCTTTTTGCCTTATGTTTTGTGTCGGGCGACAAAAATATAAAATAATTCATATAATATGTAATAAAAAGTAATATTTCTTGTATGTTTATCTACTTTCTGCATGCTGGCACTATATGTATGCTTTATTTGTGTACTGTTTTAGAAAGATCGTTCAGGGGTTTCTGTCTGCTTGTTCGTGTGTTTGCCGGAAATTCGTTACCTTTGCATCCGAAACCAATAAGAAAAGATGAATTACTCAATAAAGGACTTCGAAATTATGGCACCGGTCGGCTCTCGAGAGTCGCTGGCTGCGGCTATTCATGCAGGAGCAGATTCTATCTATTTCGGCATTGAAAGCCTGAATATGCGTGCCCGTTCTGCAAATACGTTTACTGTTGACGACTTGCGTGAGATTGCGAAAGTATGTGACGAGAATGGGGTGAAAAGCTACCTTACGGTAAATACTATTATTTATGATGAGGATCTGGCTCTGATGCGGAAAATTGTAGATGCTGCAAAGGAAGCCGGTATCAGCGCTGTGATTGCTGCCGACGTAGCTGTCATGGCATACTGTAATCAGATAGGACAGGAGGTACATTTGTCTACTCAGCTGAATATCAGTAATGCGGAAGCTTTGAAATTTTATTCGCAGTTTGCCGATGTAGTAGTCTTGGCCCGTGAATTGAATCTGAAGCAAGTACGTAAAATTTATGATGCTATTCAGGAACAGCATATTACGGGACCTATGGGGCAGCCTGTACGTATCGAAATGTTCTGTCACGGAGCTTTGTGTATGGCCGTATCGGGTAAATGTTATCTGAGCTTGAATGAATTGAATGCTTCGGCAAACCGTGGAGCTTGTATGCAGGTATGCCGTCGTTCGTATATTGTGAAGGATAAGGAAAGCGATATCGAACTGGAAATAGATAACCAGTATATCATGTCGCCCAAGGACTTGAAGACTATTCATTTCATGGACGAGATGATAGAGGCTGGAGTGCGGGTGTTCAAAATCGAAGGTCGTGCACGTGGACCTGAGTATGTGCGAACTGTAGTGGAATGTTATAAGGAGGCTATACGCTCGTATCTGGAAGGTACTTTTACAGAAGAGAAGAAAGCTGACTGGGATACACGTCTCAAGACTGTATTCAACCGTGGATTCTGGAACGGTTATTATCTGGGACAACGTCTGGGTGAATGGAGCAAGAACTATGGTTCGGAGGCTACCGAACGTAAGGTATATGCCGGACGTGGTATCAAATATTTCTCGAATATCGGGGTAGCTGAATTCCTGATCGAAGCTTCCGAAATAAAAGTTGGAGATAAACTTCTGATTACAGGTCCTACTACGGGAGCCATGTATGTTACTTTGGAAGAAGCACGTGTTGACCTGAAACCGGTAGATGTGGTAAAGAAGGGGGTACATGTTTCGTTTAAGGTACCCGACCGTATTCGTCCTAGCGACAAGCTTTATCGTATAGTTCCTGCCGATGAGTTGAAAAAGAAATAATTTCTATTATTATCACATTGCAATATCCTCTTTATACATTATTCTCCAATGAAAAAAGTATAAAGAGGATATTTTATTTTTTCTGTGCATACTTTGCAAAAAACAACAGCATCTTTTACTGAAAACATCGAGAATTTTTAATTTTTTTTGTACGAAGGTTCGTCGAGTTTGTACAAAAAAAACAGGGCTCATGCCGACATTGTGAAAGGAACTTTGTCATCTAAGTAGCATGAGCCCGTTATATCTTTATTAGTGAATGATAAGTCTTTCGGCTTTGGTTACAATGTGCCTTTTCTGATAGCTTCCATGATATTGGCAGGTGGACGCTGAGCCAGTAATTCTTTTTTCATAAAATCCATGTAAGGAGCTACATGATCGAAATACTGATAGTAACCTTTGCATAAGTAATTTAGTCCGGTTTCTCCGGAAGCTGTTTTGCAAAAACGGTTTTTGGGACATTCTCCGTTACATGCAAAGAGATACTGACATTCCTTGCATTGTGTCGGCAGTTTCTCAGATTTATCCCGGCCGAACTGTAATTGCTTTTCACTGTACATCATTTCTACCAGCGATTTTGAATAAATGTTTCCTAATTTGTACTGTGGAAATACGAAGTGGTCGCAAGCATATACATCGCCGTTGAATTCGATTACTCCGGCATGGCCACAATTTTTTGCCAAAGAGCAAACTCCAGGTTGCTCACCTACCCAGTTGGCAAGTGTAGCATCGAATAATTGTATAAAATATTCGCCGACATCATTTCGTACCCATTCATCGAAAATGGTACAGAGAAAGTTTCCCCATTGTTCGGGAGTAACGGAAAAATCGGTTACGGTTTCTGTTGCTCCTTCCTCTACCGAGGCCAGATAACGCCCGTCGGAATGTTGGAATATACGCTCTACGATGGGAGTAAACTGTATGTATCGGCACCCTATTTCCTTAAAGAAGTGATAGAAATCGAGCGGATAGTCGGCATTGAAATCATTTACTACTGCAAGTGCATTCCATTCTACCTGATGTTTGTTTAACAGGTTGATACCTTGCATTACTTTTACAAATGAAGGTTTTCCCTGCTTGTTCTTCCGGTATTCGTCGTGAAACTCCTGCGGCCCGTCAATAGAAACACCTACCAGCCAGTGATTGTCGTGAAAAAAACGGCACCAGTCATCGGTCAGGAGAGTTCCGTTGGTCTGAATACAGTTGTCGATTGTTCTGCCTCCTGCATATTTTCTTTGTAAGGCAACTACCTTCTTATAGAAGTCGAGTGGGCGCATCAGTGTTTCTCCACCATGCCAGGTGAAGAGGACTTGTGGCATAGTCTGACTTTCGATATATTCTTTGATAAACTTTTCCAATAGTTCATCTGTCATTATCTGCCTGGGGTTGTCCTGGTAAAGTTTAGCCTTTTCCAGGTAGTAGCAGTAATGGCATGCCAGGTTGCAAAGAGAACCCACTGGTTTTGCCATGATATACATCGGGCGTGCAAACGGGGCGAATGTGTTCATTATTGTATGATATTAGGTTAGGAATGATTCTATTTATCAGGTATTATTCTAGTGTAATACTTTTTACATGTACTTTCTGATGCAGGAAGATGGATGCTGCTTCCTGAAACTTTTCAACAGATTCGGTTGTGAGAAACTCACAGGTTCCGCCTGCTGTGCAACGTGTTCTTATCTCCGAGTGACGGCGGAGGTAATCTTTTAAACTGGCTGCTACGTATTCTCCTTGAGCTACCAGACGGATATGTGGGGGGGTGAACTGACGTATTTTCTCTATCAGCAAGGGATAATGTGTACAGCCTAAGATGATGGTATCTATTTTCGGATCTTGTTCCAAAAGTTGATTAATATATTCCTGTACAAAATAATCTGCTCCCGGAGAGTTGAATTCGTTGTTTTCCACTAGCGGAACCCAAAGCGGACAGGCTACACCAGTGAGTTGTATATCCGGAAAGAGCTTATGCAGTTCTATCGGGTATGACTGGGATTTTACTGTTCCGGCTGTGGCAAGCAAGCCAACATGGCGCGAAACTGTGATGTCACCGATACATTCTGCTGTAGGACGGATTACTCCCAAAACTCTACGGGTTGCATCTATATGTGGAAGATCGTTTTCCTGAATACTTCTCAGGGCCTTTGCCGAAGCTGTATTGCAGGCCAGAATGACTAATGGACAGCCTAAATCGAACAGCTTGCGTACAGCTTGCAGTGTAAATTCATAAACAACTTCGAATGATCTTGTTCCGTATGGGGTGCGGGCATTGTCCCCCAGATAGATATAATCGTACTGAGGCAGTAATTCACGGATTTTATCAAGGATTGTCAGCCCTCCATATCCGGAATCAAATACTCCGATTGGTCCTGTGGCAGAAAGCATGGATATGACTTGATTAAGTGTGAAAAAATAATTGTCATTGACCTCACCCTTTTGGCTGGAGGTGAGAGCCAATGACAACTTTATTTTGTTACGTTGAAAACGTATTTCTTATTGAGCAGGAGCTGCTGCTGGTGCTGCTGCAGGAACAGCTGTCAGGCTGATACCTAATTTTGTTTTGATATCATTTGTAACATCCTTAGACATAGTGTCGTTGATGTAAGGAATATCTGTACGGTTCAGGTCGAACACATAAGTATAACCACCTGCTGCACCGATTGCTTTTACTGCATCTTCCAGTTTCTTATAGATAGGTTCCATCATATCTGCATAAGCTTTTTGCAACTGCTGCTGTGCATCTTGCTGGAACTGCATTCCTTTGTCAGACAGCTCTTGTAATTCTTTCTGACGACGTTCCTGGATATTTTGTGGAAGAGTTTTCTGTTCTTGTTGATATTCAGCAAACTTTTTGTTGAATTCATCAGAAGCACGTTTGATTTCGTCTTCATACTGTTTCTGCAATGCCTGAATGTCTGTCTGAGCTTTTGTATATTCTGGCATTACAGGGATAATGTCCATAGACTTGAAGTGTGCGAACTTCTGTGCGAATACGCTCATAGGAGCGATAAGTAAAAGTAATAAAGCAATTTTTTTCAACATAATCTTATTATTTCTATTTGTTATTAATTTATTTCCGTTTTTTATTTGCTGTCTTTCTTTGACTTTGCAAAAGTATAAAATTAATTTGAATATCCTAATTTAGCGAGCACTTCGTTGCTGATGTCTATACGTGGAGAAGCAAAAATCATGCTTTGTGCTGATGCTCGGTCGATTACTGCATCATAATTTTTCTGTGTTGCAATATCTTTAATAGCATTGTATATGGCATCCTGAATAGGAGTAATCAGTTCCTGACGTTTTTTCATGCCTTCACCTTCGGGACCAAAATACTTTTTCCGTAAATCTGCTGCTTCTTTTTCTTTGGCGATAATGGCATTTTCTTGTGTGGTTTTTTGAGTAGCTGATAAGTTAGAAGCGTTTTTCTGATACTCATCATACATTGTTTTCGCTTCTTGAGCTTTAGCTTCTACTTCACTTTGCCATTGTTTTGACAGGCTTTCCATTTGCTGGTTCGCTTGTTCATAGGCAGGGATTTGTTTCAGGATATACTCCATATCCACCAAAGCAAATCGCTGAGCTTGTGCTGCTATACTGCACACGAGCAATGCTGCTAGAAAGAAAACTTTTTTCATAAGCAATGTTGTTTTTAAATGTAATGAAGAATGATAAATGAAGAACTGGCTGTTAGCCATAGCTTTGGATTCTTCATTTCTCATTCTTCTATTCTTCATTAAATTGGTTTGTCTGCATTAGAACTCTTGTCCGATGATGAAGTGGAACTGGCTTCCGCTATATTGAGTAGAACCGTTGATCTTATCGAAACCATAAGCCCAGTCAATACCCATCATACCAATCATCGGCAGGAAGATACGTACACCTACTCCGGCAGAACGTTTCAACTGGAACGGGTTGAAGTTACTTACATCATTCCAAGCGTTACCTGCTTCTACAAATCCCAAAGCATAGATACTTGTTGAATTTTCCAACATCAACGGATAACGTAATTCAGCTCCCAGGCGGATGTAAGCATAACCTTCACTACCGTACGGAGTTAAAGATCCGTTTTCGTAACCACGCAATGCAATTGTTTCTGAAGCGTAGTTGTAACTATATCCTGTCATACCGTCACCACCTACATAGAATGTTTCAAACGGTGAGCGTTTGTATTTGTTGAAGTGTCCCAGAATACCAAACTCTGTACGTGTCATGATAACCGGACATTTCTGGATATCCATCAGGGCTGTATAAGTTTTTGCTTTGAATTTCCATTTGTGGTATTCAATCCACTTATACATGCTGGCTGCTTCATCATAATTATTCTTTCCATAAGTAGAATAATCTTTCTTACTGAACAGTGAGTAAGGCGGAGTAATCTGCAAAGAAGCGCTGAATTCAGAACCGTAACGCGGGAATATCGGGTTATCGGTTGAGTTACGTGATAATGTCAGGTTCAGGCTTAAGCTGTTACAGTTACCGGTATTCATGTACTGTCCGTTGTTCAGCATGATATACAGATAGCTCCAGTCTTTCAACATGAATCGCTGGTAAGATAATTCTGCCATTAATGTAAAGTAGTCGTCCGGCCAGCGTAGACGTTTACCCCAACCTAATGACAATCCGAACATCTTGATAGACTTGTCAGGGTCGTAATATGATTCGTAATTGTCATAATAACCACCATAGTAGTTTCCATATCCACTTAAGTAGTTATAGTAGTTGTTCATATATGCAGAGTTGTAATACTGACTGCTGACGTCTGTCTGTACAGAGTAGAATGCTGATACAGACAATGAATTAGGACGTTTTCCACCAAACCAGGGATCAAGGAATGATATACTGTATGACTGGTAGTACTGTCCGTTGGTTTGTCCACTGATGGTCAATGTCTGACCGTCACCTTGTGGAAGGAATCCACGGAAGTTATCATTCTTGCGGAACAAGTTTGCAAATGAGAAGTTTGTAAACTTCAAACTCAATTTACCAATAATACCTGTTTGTCCCCAACCTGCTGAGAATTCTACCTGGTCGTTTGCTTTTGATTCAAGTCCCCAGTTAATATCAACCGTTCCATTTTCGTAATTTGGCTGAACATCTGGTTTGATATTTTCCGGATTGAAGTGTCCCATCTGTGCAATTTCACGGTAAGAACGTTCAAGAGCTTCTTTACTGAACAAGTCTCCCGGACGGGTACGAAGTTCACGGCGGACTACATTTTCATACAATCGGTCGTTACCGTTGATACGTACATGACTGATACTTGCCTGTGGACCTTCTACGATACGCATTTCCAAGTCGATAGAGTCACCGTCGATATTTACTTCTACCGGATCAAGGTGATAGAATACGTAACCACGGTTGTAATAATTGTTACCGATAGCATCTTCATCGTTACTGATACGGTCGTTCAACAGTTTCTGGTTGTATACATCTCCTCGCTTCATTCGAAGTTGTTCATTCAGGAGGTCTGAAGGATAAACTGTATTACCTACCCATGTAATATCTCGCAGATAATATTTGTTACCTTCATAAATCTTCATGTAGACATCTACTGTCTTTTCATCATAGGGAGTAACGCTGTCTATCTCGATGATTGCATCACGATATCCCAGCTCATTATATTTGTCTATGATCTTCTGCTTGTCTTCTTGGTATCTTTCATCGATGAACTTCTTGGCACGGAATAAGTTGACCAGTTTTCCTTTTTCATTGGTCTTTTTCATAACGCGCTTCAATTTCTTGTCTGTCAGTACACTGTTGCCATCGATTGTAATCTTGTGGACTTTTACTTTATCTTTCTTATCGATGTTTACATCAACATATACCTGTTCCTTGTTTGCAGGATCTTCGCTTTCTACAATATTGATTTCTGCGTTTTTGAAACCTTTATCATCGAAATGTCTTTTGATAATGATCTTTGCACGGTCTATCAGGTTAGGAGTAACCTGGCTTCCTTTTGCCATACCCAATTTTGCCTGCAAGTCTTCACGTTCGCTTTTCTTTACTCCGTGGAATCGGATATCAGTAATACGTGGGCGTAAAGACAGATGGATATACAGATAGATTTTATTGTCTTCTATTTTTTCTGCTGTGATTTTAACATCAGAGAATAACCCGTGACGCCAGTAGCGTTTGATAGCACTGGTAATGTCATCACCCGGTACAGTGATTGTCTGTCCTACGGCAAGTCCTGAGATTCCAATCAAGACATAGTCTTCGTAGTTCTCAATATCTGTAACTTTTATGTCGGCAATTTCATACTTTTTGGGTGTTCCATTATACAAAATTACCGGCTGGTCGTTTTCTGTTTTGTTATTTTCTTGTGCATTAACAGTTGAATAGCTGAAAATGCAAGCCAAAGCCAATAGAATGATAGAAAGACAGTATCGCATTTTTTACTTCAATATTTGTTCACTTGTTTTGCCAAATCGGCGTTCTCTTCGTTGATAATCACAGATTGCTTTACATAATTCTTCTTCCTTGAAGTCAGGCCAGAATGTATCGCAAAAATAAAGTTCGGAATAGGCACATTGCCATAGCATATAGTTGCTGAGGCGGATTTCTCCTCCTGTCCGTATCAGCAGGTCGGGATCAGGCATAAAGTTGGTTGCCAGATATTGGCTGACCGTTTGATCGGTTATATCATTTATATTCAGTTCTCCACAAGCCACCTTCTCTGATATTTCTTTGACTGCTTTGGTTATTTCCCATTTTGAAGAATAACTCAATGCCAATACCAGACACATACCGGTGTTTTTTGAAGTTCGTTGTACACATTGATTCAGACGATTCAGTACATCGGCTGGTAATTTTTCAGTTTCTCCAATAATACGGAAACTGATATTGTTTTTCATAAAGGTTTCTTCTTCGATAGAATCTATCAGAAGACTCATTAATGCTGCTACTTCGTCTGCTGGGCGATTCCAGTTCTCGGTAGAAAAAGTATAAAGTGTGAGATATTTTACTCCCAGATTTGATGCTTCTTCTGCAATGACATGAACAGTTTCTGCACCCGCCTGATGTCCGAGCGAACGAACTAGTCCTCGCTGTTTTGCCCATCGCCCGTTTCCATCCATGATGATGGCGATGTGGGCGGGGATTCGTGTCTTATCCACTTGGTCTTTATATAGCATAGCTTTCGGATTATAAATGTATTATTCCCATTTAGGAAGGAATCCAAAATGGTTAATTCGTCCTCTACTCATGTATCCGTTGTTCCAGATTATCCAAATAAAGTTATCTTTGTCAACAACACACGAATAACTTCCTTCACCCTTAACTTTTCCTCTGTTATACAATTCTACGAAAGATGTACCTTCTGTAGCAAATGTCATATCTTCTTTAACGGTTTCCCATGTCAGGCCGTTATCTGTAGAACAGAAGAGTGTACTGAACGGATTCTTATAGTCTGTATAATCTTTACTTGTAATTTCACCGCCGAATACATATAGCTTCTTGTTATAATAAATCAATGAAGGATCAACAATATTCGGGCATCTGAATGTGTCTGCTTCTTCATAATTATAAGTGCTCCATGTATTATCGTTTGTCAGGCGTGTAGAAACGATACCAGAACCATCTGCTTTTTCTGTATTATATCCCATAACGACAGCACGGGTCAGGCTGGTATTGTAAGAAACCGGAATATTTACCGATAATGTTCTTGTACCTTTGCTAGGAAAATCTGTTATATTATAATTTTCTGTTGTTCCACTATTGGCTTGTACATCATATACATACGATTCATCTTTGGCAGTGCGTGCATATAACAGATTGTCTATGCCAGCAAGAAGTTGAGACAAATTAGAAACCGAAGATGCTTCGCAACCATTATCTGTCAGTTTATACAAAACCTGTTCTACGAGGAAGTAAATATTACCTTGGCAAAGTGTTGCAGAGTAAGTATCTGTAGCATCAGGCAAATTAATTGTTGTCCATGATGTTCCAGGCGTTCCGTTTGAAACAGACGTGTATTCAACTACCTGTTTGCCATTCTGTGTAGTTCCGAATACATAAATCTTATCATTGGCATAAACTGCTTTTTGCTTGATTAAAGTGCCGGAAGTGAATCCTGCTCCGATGGGTTCTTTTGTCCATTGTAAAGAGTCAGGTTCCTGATTGTGAACATTGATTTTTACACGATAAGCCTTACCCATTACGCCGCTATAAGCCAAAACTTTGAAAGAAAGTCCTTCTGTTGGAGCAAATGCAAAGTTGATAGAATCGCTTGAAGTCCAGAGAGTATCTTTGGCTTCAGCTCCTTCTGAATCGATTTTACCATACAGAATATAATCAGTGTCAGCTGTGATTTTTGTGAGCACTCTTGAGATATCAGTTCCAACTGGAAGTGAATCTTTATTCTCAATGGTTCTCATAGCCTGATTGATGGTGAAAGGATAATTTGCCATGGAAATGGTATCCGTATATGTAGAATCTTCTCCTTTCGAGTCTTTTCCAACTCTCTTGACATGCAGTGTACCAAGTGAGAATGAAGTAATGCTTGTTTCAGAACTATAAGTAACCTGCTCAATATCATTGTCCAGACATGAAGTCATTGCAGACATCGTGACGAGTAAGCTAACTAGCAGTATGGGTAAAAACTTTATTTTCATTTATAAAATTGTCTTTGATTACAAGTTGCAAAAGTAGAAAGTTTTTTTTCGAATAGGAACTTTTATATCAAGTTTTATATAAAATTATGGATAAGCGTAACTTTTTTATCTGTGAATTGGCATATTTTTGTGCTTATTTTTCATAATGAATGATGGTGTTTTTATCTCTTGACAAAACCTGTTTGCCATATCCTGCAGGAACAACAGGGTGTTTTACTCCTTTATGGAGTAGTGCTTCAGAGTATTCTATATAAATTTCATCCCATATTTCTTCGTCAATAAACGATTGCAAGAGTTGACTGCCTCCTTCTACGAGTAATGACTGAAGTTTGTTTTCGTATAATATTTGTAATATTTGTGGCAGAATATTCTGATTGAAATCCAGTTTGTAGTAAATAATATTTGTCGTCGATTCTTTTTCTAAAGCTGTAAATACCCATGTCGGGGTCTTACCGTCGAATAATTTTAAGTTCAAAGGCAGAGTCAGCTCTTTATCTATAACCAGTCGGATAGGATTTTTACCATACCAGTTGCGTGTTGTGAGTGAAGGGTTATCCAGTAAGGCTGTTTTACGTCCGACCAGGATAGCTTGATGTTCTGCCCGTTGCTTATGTACATACATGGATGTTATTGGAGTAGAAAGTATAACAGGCTGGCCGCTTTCACGATTCACATCAATAAATCCGTCTGCCGATTCTGCCCATTTTAAAGTTATGTATGGGCGTTTCTGGATATTGAAAGTAACGAAACGTTTTATTAATGCCCGACATTCATTCTCCAGAACTCCGACTGTTACCTCGATTCCGGCATCTCTTAATTTCTGTATACCTCTGCCTGAAACAAGTGAAAAAGGATCGACACATCCTACTACTACGCGAGGAATTCCTTTACTTATAATTAAATCGGCACAAGGAGGTGTTTTCCCATAGTGAGAGCATGGTTCCAGACTGACATAAATAGTAGATTTTTTAAGCAAGCTCTCATCTTTTACAGAACGGATTGCGTTGACCTCGGCATGGCCTTCTCCGCAACGTACGTGGTAACCTTCACCGATAATACGATCGTTGCAGACAATTACGGCTCCTACCATTGGATTTGGTGCAGCATTGCACATCCCGTTACGCGCCAGCTGTATGCAGCGGCGGATATATTTTTCATCTTTTGTCATATTCGGTTTGTTTTTTATTCTTACATTTGTACCTATGCATCCTATTTATACTTACATCAGGCAGACGCTTGCAGGAGTTTACCCGGAAGAGGAAACAGCGGCATTAGCAAAGTGGATATTGACAGATGTATTTTGTCTGTCCACCACGGAACTCTATGCGGGCAAAGATATGAATTTTTCTAAGAACGAGTGTGACAGGCTGGAAGATATTCTTTCCCGCCTGAAACGATATGAGCCTTTACAATACATATTGGGTAAGGTCGATTTTTGTGGATTACCTTTTGAAGTGGCACCTGGAGCCTTAATCCCCCGGCCCGAAACTGCTGAACTGATAGACTGGATTATCTCGGATTACACAGATAAAGCCGGAGTACGGATTTTGGATGTAGGAACGGGTAGTGGCTGTATACCTATCGTATTGGGCAAAAAATTAAAACAAAGTAAAATAACTTCATGGGACGTGTCAGAAAAAGCATTGGATATTGCTCGACGGAATAAACTTCTCAACCAGGTTGATATCACTTTGGCTCAAGTCGATATATTCGATACTGCGTTACCGGATATTCATGTCGATGTTCTGGTGAGCAATCCTCCGTATATTACAGAGAAAGAACGTAGCGGGATGGAGCGAAACGTATTGGATTGGGAGCCTGAACTGGCTTTGTTTGTTCCGGATAGTGATCCGCTTTTATTCTACCGACGGATAGCAGAAGTAGGTTGTGACATTTTAGTTTCAGGTGGTACTTTGTATTATGAGATTAATCGGGCATATGGCAAAGAAACAGTGCAGTTGCTTGAAGGAATGGGGTATCAATCTGTAGAATTAAGAAAAGATATGTTTGGCAACGACCGTATGATAAAAGCATTCAGACCATGAAAGAATATACCGAAGATGAATTGAAATATAAAGCCGAAGCGTATTGCTCAACGGCCGAACATTGCCCTTCTGAAGTAATATCTAAGTTGAATCTTTGGGGAGCCGATGATGTAGTGACAGAACATATTCTGGAGCATTTGAAAAAAGAACGTTATCTGGATACTCAGCGCTTTTGTAAGGCTTTTGTTCGTGATAAGTATCGGTTTGCGCGTTGGGGAAGAATGAAAATTACTCAGGCACTTCGTCAGAAGCAACTTTCTTCGGAAGATATTGCTGCGGGTCTGGATGAAATAGACGAAACCGAATACTGTGAGAACTTGAAAGAACTGTTGCGTCAGAAGAGTAAAACTGTTTCGGGGAAAAACGAATACGAACGCAATACAAAACTTATTCGTTTTGCTGTAGGCAGAGGGTTTACAGTAGATGAGGTGTTGCGCTATATTAAACAGAAAGATCCTGATGAATTTATGGACTGACATACGGGATTTCCTTTTTCCTCGCTTATGCCTGTCGTGTGGGAAGAAACTCTTGCAAAGCGAAGACGGACTTTGTATATCCTGTTTTTCGTCATTACCATATACGCATTTAGGTAATACTTCAGGCAATGAAATGGAGAAATGCTTTTGGGGACGTTTCCCGGTTGTTCGTGCTTCTTCACTTTTTTATTATGCAAAAGGAGGAGATGTGGCTCAGATTTTATATGCCATGAAATATCATGCGCGGAAAAAACTTTGTTGCAAGATGGGAGAATATATGGCTGGAGAATTGTGTGATTCCGGCTTTTTTGAAGGAATAGATTATCTGCTTCCGGTTCCTTTGTTCTCTTCCCGATTGCGTCAGCGAGGATATAACCAAAGTGAGCTTCTGGCGCGGGGTATATCACGTGTAACGGGTATCCCTCTCTGTACAGATGCAGTAGTGCGCTCTCGTAATAATGCGACTCAAACCCACAAAAGCGGTTATGCACGTTGGCAAAATGTAGACCGGCTGTTTTTGTCTACACCCCATGCTGCAAACTTGCATGATAAACATATTTTGCTGGTTGATGATGTTCTTACTACAGGAGCTACGCTGGTAGCTTGTGCCGACGCACTGCTTGGAGTGGAAAATATAAAGATTAGTGTGTTGACTTTGGCATGGGCCCGATAAACAAAATGATTTCTTTAACTAAAAAAGATACACATATATTTCCTAATCACGTAGGATTTACATAATTTTGCACCAACGTTTATCAGATATATTAAGGTTATGAAAGCTTTGGAAAGATTATTTGCAGAAAAATTGCTGAAAGTAAAAGCCGTAAAGATTCAGCCGGCTAACCCGTTTACTTGGGCTTCTGGTTGGAAATCGCCTATTTATTGCGACAACCGAAAGACTTTGTCTTATCCAGCATTACGTAATTTCGTGAAGTTGGAGCTTTGCCGCGTTATTCTTGAAAAGTTTGGTGAGGTAGACGCTATTGCCGGCGTAGCAACAGGAGCTATCGCTCAGGGTGCTTTGGTGGCAGAAGAATTGAACCTCCCGTTTGTATATGTACGTTCAAGTCCAAAAGATCATGGACTCGAAAATTTGATTGAAGGTGAACTTCGTCCGGGTATGAAAGTTGTTGTAGTAGAAGATTTGATTTCTACAGGTGGCAGCAGCTTGAAGGCTGTTGATGCTATTCGTCGTAATGGATGCGATGTTATCGGTATGGTAGCTTCGTTCACTTACGGTTTCGATGTATCAGCAGAAGCATTCAAGAATGCAAAAGTAGAGCTGGTAACATTGACCAACTACAATGCAGTGTTGGATGCAGCTTTGAAGACTGATTATATTGACGAACAGGATATACCGGTTCTTCAGGCTTGGAGAGAAGATCCTGCACACTGGACTGGAAAATAATTGAAATTAAATAATTATACTGAGCACGGATTACACGGAGTGCACGGTTTTTGTCAGCAAACCGTGTTTTCTGTGTAATCCGTGCTCTTTTTTTATAAAAGATTATGGTACAATTTGAAAGCACAGTAAAACATATACCTTATAGCCAAGAGCGGGTATATAATAAATTGTCGGATTTAAGCAATCTGGAATCAGTGCGCGACCGTCTGGATATGATGAAAGATAAGTTGGGTGGTAAAATAGAGGACTTGTCTTTCGACCGTGATTCATTAACATTAAAAGTACAAGGTATCAATTTGACATTGCGCATCATCGAACGTGAACCGCTGAAGTGTGTTAAGTTCGAAGGCGACAAAACTCCTGTTCCATTGAATTTATGGATACAAATACTTCCGGTAACAGAAGCAGAGGCTAAAATTAAGGTCACCATTCGTGCCGAAGTGAATATGTTTATGAAAGCTATGATTTCTAAACCGTTGCAGGAAGGAGTAGAAAGACTGGCGGATATGTTAGCTATGATACCTTATTAAAAAATAGAACTATGGCTCAGAAACTTTGGGAAAAAAGCGTTCAGGTAAATGAGGAAATAGACCGTTTTACCGTAGGAAAAGACCGTGAGCTGGACCTTTATCTGGCTAAGCATGATGTTTTAGGTTCGATGGCTCATATTACTATGCTTGAAAGTATTGGTCTGTTGTCGGCAGATGAGTTGCAGGTTTTATTGGCAGAACTGAAGAATATTTACGCTTCTGCCGAACGTGGCGAGTTTGTCATCGAAGACGGAATAGAAGATGTACATTCACAAGTAGAGCTGATGCTGACTCGTAAGTTGGGAGATGTTGGAAAAAAGATACATAGCGGGCGCTCGCGAAATGATCAGGTACTGGTCGATTTGAAACTCTTTACTCGCGAGCAACTTAAGCAGATTGCTGAGGCTGTGGAAGATTTGTTCCATGTATTGATTTCTCAGAGCAATAAATATAAAGATGTATTGATGCCGGGGTATACCCATTTGCAGATAGCTATGCCTTCTTCATTTGGCTTGTGGTTTGGTGCTTATGCCGAGAGCCTGGTTGACGACATGATGTTTTTGCAGGCAGCATATAAAATGTGTAACCGCAATCCTTTAGGTTCAGCAGCCGGTTATGGTTCATCTTTCCCGCTCGATCGCGAAATGACGACCCGCCTTTTGGGATTCGACTCAATGAATTATAATGTGGTTTATGCTCAGATGGGACGTGGAAAGATGGAACGTAATGTGGCATTTGCATTGGCCTCTATCGCCGGAACCATTTCGAAAATGGCTTTCGATGCTTGTATGTTCAGCAGCCAGAACTTTGGCTTTGTGAAGCTCCCCGACGAATGTACCACAGGCTCCAGCATTATGCCCCATAAAAAGAATCCGGATGTATTTGAGTTGACTCGTGCAAAATGTAACAAGTTGCAGTCACTCCCTCAGCAGATTATGATGATAATGAATAATCTTCCTTCCGGATATTTCCGTGATTTGCAAATTATCAAAGAGGTTTTCCTTCCCGCATTCGAAGAATTGAAAGATTGTCTGCGTATGTCTGCTTACATTATGGATAAGATAAAGGTAAATGAGCATATATTGGACGATGATAAATATCTGTATATATTCAGTGTGGAAGAAGTTAACCGTCTGGCAGCAGAAGGTATGCCTTTCCGTGATGCTTATAAGAAGGTAGGATTAGATATTGAAGCTGGCAAATTTACTCATAACAAACAGGTGCATCATACCCATGCTGGAAGTATAGGTAATTTATGCAATGATAAAATAGTCGGTTTAATGGAAGAAATATCGAAAGGGTTTAACTTCTCAGCAGTAGAACAAGCTGAAAAAAGCCTTTTAGGTCGATAAAATATATTTTTTTGTAAAGAAAACGGGAGAAATGTTTGGAGCTTATTATAAAACTCCCTACATTTGCACCCGTAAACGCGGAAATAGCTCAGTTGGTAGAGCATAACCTTGCCAAGGTTAGGGTCGCGAGTTCGAGTCTCGTTTTCCGCTCTTTCTTTGAAAGGATGCTCGAATGGTGGAATCGGTAGACACGAGGGACTTAAAATCCCTTGGCCATTGCGGCTGTGCGGGTTCAAGTCCCGCTTCGAGTACTCTAAGGGATAAATCGTTATTTTGACGGTTTGTCTCTTTTTTTATACCATTGCAAATGGTTGGATATGAATACTTTAACTCAAAGAAAGAATTGATGGATCAACGTAAAAACCTGAGGGATTCTTATATTACGCATAAATTTTAGACAGTCTAAACAGAAAGAAAGCTCTATCCTTCACTCCCCTGAATTGTGAGCGAAAGTTCTTTATTTTGGCATTAAAAGACTCTGATGCAGCGTTTGTAGAACGTCTTTCAAAGTAGTTTATTATTTCAAGATAATGCGTCTGTATTGACCTTGCTACTCTTCCAAAGGCAAGAAAACCTGATTTATCCACCTCGTCATACCATCTGGCAAGCCTTGTCAAGGCTACATCCTTATGTCTGCACTGGTGATAAATCAATCCTAATCTCATGGAAAGATAGTATGCTTTCTCTATATCAGGGTACTCCCTGAACAGGATACCGGCACGGACACGCTGTGATTCGGTCCATAATGATTCTTTCTTATACAGAAGATATATGCTTCTGGCCAATAACTGCTTCCTGGAATCTCCATTTTCAAATACCGGAGCATGATATATCTTTCCACATGCCTTGGCATGTGCTATCTGTATGGACTCTTCATCAAGTGCTTCCCAGCGGGCTTTAACCCTCATGTCCTGAACGGCTTCATAAGCGAGCTTCTGTACATGGAAACGGTCCGTAACACGACGGGCGGCAGGAAAACAGATACGGGCTATTTGCTCCATATTCGGAGCCATATCAAGTGTTATTTTTCTTACCTGAAAGCGCTTGCGTCTGGAAAGCTTCAGAAGGATGGATATAACAGTCTTTACGTCAGTGCCTTTTATGATGGCGATAATACTTCCAGCAGCTCCTCTTTTCTCCTTGTTTATCAATATGGTATATAATTCACCGCGCGAAAGACACACTTCGTCTATACCTACGTATGCTCCGATGTTTTTCTCAAACAGAATCCATTCTTCTGCGTGTGGGAGTTGGGGCCATTTCAAATATCCGCTCAGATGATTGCGATACTGTCTTTCAAAAAGATCACCGTCAATACCGAACAGAGTTCCCAAAAGCTTACAGCTGACAGGAAGCGTATCAATATAACTCTTTTAAAAAAGACGCAAATTCTTGCGTCATGCGGCTGCCTTGGGCAACCAGTTTCCAGTTACGGCTTACATAGCAGGCCTCATCCTTTAAAACCCATCGGCGGCGACGGATGTTTAGATATACCTTCTTTCCGCGGATTGGAAAGTCTTGTACGGTTATCGGATCATAAAAGCCCTTGCTCTCAACTTTGCTCTCAGAGTACTCTTTTGGAACTTCATTCTTCTCTTCAAGATAGATTGTTATTTCAGTACTGCTTTCCTTTACATCTGATATGTTGAAATAATCAAGAGTTCCTTCCGGGAGAAGGAGACGATAACCGTTTGTTTCCATTATATTTTATTTTATTCTTGTAGGCAAAGATAATATTTATTGAATTAACCCCTCAAGTTTTTACGTTGATCC
>ERZ791744.28-NODE-28-length-173724-cov-8.378329_pt1 | contig 173724 bp, 136 predicted proteins | sample MGYA00510039_ERZ791744 | MGnify/ENA primary metagenome ERZ791744 (study PRJEB30046, sample SAMN00791969) | human gut metagenome | study: EMG produced TPA metagenomics assembly of the A metagenome-wide association study of gut microbiota in type 2... | reverse complement strand
CCGGTATGCAGGAAATGCTTTATCCTACCTCTTATATAAAATCCCGTCATCTCGGCAAAGAGTGTGCTTTGATCACTGACGGACGTTTCAGTGGCGGAACTTCCGGATTGAGTATAGGGCATATCTCTCCCGAAGCGGCAGCAGGAGGTAATATCGGAAAAATAGTCGACGGAGATATCATTGAAATCGACATTCCCGCCCGGACGATTAACGTGCGACTGACGGATGAAGAACTGGCTGCCCGTCCGATGACACCTGTCACTCGTGACCGTTATGTGCCGAAGAGCCTGAAAGCGTATGCCAGCATGGTAAGCTCTGCCGATAAAGGAGCAGTAAGATTAATCGATTGACAAATGATGTTTTGACGTTGAGTTCAATCGTAAATTGTAAATCTTAAAATTGCAAATAAATAGATGAGTAAAGACTTAATAACAGGTGCGGAGGCGTTGATGCGCTCATTGGAACATCAGGGAGTAAATACGATTTTCGGTTATCCCGGCGGTTCAATCATGCCGGTATTCGACGCCTTGTACGACCATCGAAATAACTTGAACCACATTTTGGTTCGTCACGAACAGGGAGCTGCCCATGCGGCACAAGGTTATGCCCGTGTGTCGGGTAAAGTCGGTGTTTGCCTGGTGACAAGCGGTCCCGGTGCTACGAACACGATTACCGGTATTGCAGATGCGATGATCGATAGTACTCCTATTGTTGTTATTGCCGGACAGGTAGGAACCGGTTTTCTCGGAACGGATGCATTTCAGGAAGTCGATCTCGTAGGTATCACCCAGCCTATCTCCAAGTGGAGTTATCAGATCCGCCGTGCGGAAGATGTAGCGTGGGCGGTGGCACGTGCATTCTACATTGCCCGTAGTGGTCGTCCCGGCCCGGTTGTGCTGGATTTTGCCAAGAATGCACAGGTAGAGAAGACGAAATATGAGCCGACTAAGGTTGATTTCATCCGCAGCTATGTACCTGTGCCTGATACTGATGAAGACTCCGTAAAGGCTGCCGCCGAACTGATTAATAATGCGGAACGTCCGCTTGTACTGGTAGGGCAAGGCGTTGAGTTAGGGAATGCTCAGAGTGAGTTGCGTGAATTTATTGAAAAGGCGGATATGCCTGCGGGATGTACGCTACTCGGACTTTCGGCTTTACCTACGGAACATCCTTTGAATAAAGGAATGTTGGGAATGCACGGTAATTTGGGGCCGAATATAAATACCAATAAATGTGATGTCCTGATCGCTGTAGGAATGCGCTTCGACGACCGTGTGACCGGTAATCTGGCTACTTATGCCAAACAGGCAAAAGTGATTCACTTTGATATTGATCCGGCGGAGGTGAATAAAAATGTAAAAGTTGACGTTGCAGTTTTGGGAGATTGCAAGGAGACATTGAAGGCTGTTACCCGACTCTTGAAAAAGAATGAACACGCTGAGTGGGTCGACAGTTTCACGGAGTATGAGAAGGTAGAGGAAGAAAAGGTGATTCGTCCCGAGCTTCATCCTGCCACCGACTCGTTGAGCATGGGTGAGGTGGTACGTGCGGTAAGTGACGCTACCCGCCACGAAGCAGTTCTGGTGACAGATGTAGGACAAAATCAAATGATGTCCGCACGTTACTTTAAATATACGAAAGAACGCAGTATCATTACTTCCGGCGGGCTCGGAACAATGGGCTTCGGCCTTCCCGCCGCTATCGGAGCTACTTTCGGAGCACCGGAACGTACCGTATGTGTATTTATGGGAGACGGTGGATTGCAGATGAATCTTCAGGAACTGGGTACGGTTATGGAACAGAAGGCTCCGGTGAAGATTATCTGCCTGAACAATAACTTTTTGGGCAACGTGCGCCAATGGCAGGCTATGTTCTTCAATCGCCGTTATTCATTCACTCCGATGTTGAATCCGGATTACATGAAAATTGCTTCGGCGTACGAGATTCCTTCCAAACGTGTCTTCTCTCGTGAAGAGCTGGCGGACGCTATCCGTGAAATGTTGGCAACAGATGGCCCGTTCCTGCTCGAAGCCTGTGTAGTAGAAGAAGGTAATGTACTACCGATGACTCCTCCGGGAGGCTCTGTCAATCAGATGTTGCTGGAGTGCTAGGAGAAGTTGAGAGTTGAAAGTTAAATTAAGGATTATGAGTGAAAAGACGTTATATACTATCATTGTTCATTCGGAAAATATAGCCGGATTGCTGAATCAGGTTACGGCTGTTTTTACCCGTCGGCAGATAAATATCGAGAGTCTGAATGTATCTGCTTCTTCCATCAAGGGGGTGCATAAGTATACCATTACCGCTTGGACTGATAAAGATACGATTGAAAAAGTGGTGAAGCAAATAGAAAAGAAGATTGATGTAATTCAGGCGCACTACTTTACGGAAGATGAGATCTACTTCCATGAGATTGCTTTATATAAGGTGTCTACCCCCGAATTTCAAGAGACACCGGAGGCCTCTAAGGTGATACGTAAATATAATGCTCGCATAGTGGAAGTAAATCCGGTATTTTCTATTGTCGAGAAGAATGGAATGAGTGAAGAGATTACCTCGCTTTACGGTGAACTGAAGGCCTTGAATTGTGTTTTGCAATTTGTACGTTCGGGGCGGGTAGCGATTACCACCAGTTGTTTTGAACGGGTGAATGAGTTTCTTGACGGACGGGAAGCCCGTTATAACCAAAATAAAAAACAGCAGGAAGAATGAGCGAATCAAATAAAATAGGAACTTATAAGTTTGTTGCAGAACCGTTTCATGTTGATTTCAACGGTCGCCTGACAATGGGGGTACTGGGCAATCATTTGCTGAATTGCGCAGGTTTTCATGCCAGCGATCGTGGCTTTGGCATTGCATCTCTGAATGAGGACAATTATACGTGGGTACTTTCCCGCCTGGCAATCGAATTGGATGAAATGCCTTATCAGTATGAGGACTTTTCGGTTCAGACTTGGGTGGAAAATGTTTATCGCCTGTTCACCGATCGTAATTTTGCCATTATGAATAAAGAAGGCAAGAAAATCGGTTACGCTCGTTCCGTGTGGGCGATGATCAGTTTGAATACTCGTAAACCGGCTGACCTGTTGGCATTGCACGGGGGAAGCATTGTAGACTATGTATGCGATGAGCCTTGTCCGATAGAGAAGCCTTCGCGTATCAAAGTGACTAATACACAACCGTTGGCCACGCTGACTGCGAAATACAGTGATATTGATATTAACGGTCATGTGAATAGTATTCGTTACATCGAGCACATACTCGACTTGTTTCCGATCGATTTGTATAAAACCAAGCGCATTCGTCGTTTTGAGATGGCGTATGTGGCCGAAAGTTATTTTGGAGACGAACTGACTTTCTTCTGCGATGAAGCCAATGAAAATGAGTTTCACGTAGAGGTGAAGAAGAACGGCAGCGAAGTGGTTTGCCGGTCGAAAGTGATATTTGAATAAAATAGAATATAAAATCAATTAATAACGGATGGCGTAAGCCATCAAAACTAAAAACAAAAAGAAAAATGGCACAGTTGAATTTTGGCGGTACTATTGAAAATGTAGTGATCCGTGATGAATTTCCATTGGAGAAAGCTCGTGAAGTATTGAAAAATGAAACAATCGCTGTAATCGGTTACGGCGTTCAGGGTCCCGGACAAGCATTGAATTTGCGTGATAACGGTTTCAACGTGATCGTTGGTCAGCGTCAGGGAAAGACATATGATAAAGCAGTAGCTGACGGATGGGTTCCGGGTGAAACTTTGTTCGGAATCGAAGAAGCTTGCGAAAAAGGTACAATCATCATGTGTCTGTTGTCTGATGCGGCTGTTATGTCTGTATGGCCGACAATGAAACCTTACCTGACTGCCGGAAAGGCTCTTTATTTCTCTCATGGTTTTGCTATCACTTGGCATGATCGTACAGGGGTGGTTCCTCCTGCCGATATTGATGTTATCATGGTTGCTCCTAAAGGTTCGGGTACTTCATTGCGTACCATGTTCCTCGAAGGTCGTGGCTTGAACTCTTCTTATGCTATCTATCAGGACGCTACGGGTAAAGCTTACGATAGAACTATTGCTTTGGGTATCGGTATCGGTTCAGGGTATCTGTTTGAAACAACTTTCCAACGTGAAGCAACTTCCGACCTGACAGGTGAACGCGGTTCGTTGATGGGTGCTATTCAAGGTCTGTTGTTGGCACAGTATGAGGTGTTGCGTGAAAACGGTCATTCACCTTCCGAAGCCTTCAATGAAACAGTAGAGGAACTGACTCAGTCGTTAATGCCGTTGTTTGCAAAGAACGGTATGGACTGGATGTATGCAAACTGTTCTACTACTGCTCAACGCGGTGCTCTTGACTGGATGGGCCCGTTCCACGACGCTATCAAACCGGTAGTTGAAAAACTGTATCACAGTGTGAAGACTGGCAACGAAGCGCAAATTTCTATTGACAGTAACTCACAGCCGGATTATCGTGAGAAACTGAACGAAGAACTCCGCCAGTTGCGTGAAAGCGAAATGTGGCAAACTGCTGTTACTGTACGCAAACTTCGTCCGGAGAACAATTGATTTGATAGGATTATACAAGTTTGATACAAAAGGGGAAAGGTTAACTTTCCCCTTTTATTTTGCTGAAAAGTCTTTCTTAGGTTAGTGTTAAGGGGTACTTTTAATCAGATCTTCTAAAATTTATCAATAGAAAGGATAAAATATACAAGTTTTTGTTTATCTTTGTACCCAGTAAGTTGAAACAAATAATAAAATGAAAGCTATTTTATCTACCTCTAAATTATTTATGGCACTGGGTATCTGTACTCTTAGTGCTTGTGTGATGATTGGTTGTGTTGATAAGGATAAAGATTATTCACAACCAAGTGATGGCTCAAATCTGAATTCTTTTACTTTTAGTACGACCCAAGAAATTCAGTTGGCTGTAAAGTATGCAATTCCCGCTAAGGATTATCAAGTGCTTTTCGAGGTTTATTTTGAAAATCCTTTTGAAAACAAGGATGGACAAATTGTGAAGCGTAGTGATGTTGAACCTAAGGTAATAAGAATGACTGATGGCAACGGTAACTATGCTGGTAAGGAAGTTCTTCCCGGTTATTTATTGAATGAAGGAGAAGAAGTCTATATTTACACTTCATATATCGGAGTGCCTACTTTATATAAGACGACTGTACAAGGAAATATGATCCGGGCTGATATCAATTGGGATACAATGTATGATTTGAATCTTAAATCTCAGACACGTGCAGGAGGTAGCTTTGCAATTCCTGATGGTTTTATGACATTAGGTGAGTGGAATATAAAAGGCCGTCCGAATTATTTAGATGATGGAGGTGCAATGGAATTGTCGGAATCACTATTGAGAACAATTAATAAAGTTATTCCTGAAGGGGGAAGTTGTCCGAGACAATATCGTCAGTCTGTTGATTTTGAGATAAAGGAAAAGGCTAATGTGAGAGTTCGTTTTATTGGTGGAACAAGTTCGGCAGCCAGTACTTTCGGATATTATTGCTATAAAGAAGGAGATTCTTTGGAAAAAATAGAAAAAGCAAAGAAATACATTATATTTCCTAATACAAAAACCGGACAAGGTATAAAAGGCGGTGAGTGTGTACAATTGCATTATATTGATGAAAATGGTGAAGACCAAGGAGTTGATTTTCCTGCTGGAGTAAGAATCGGTTGGTTTATTAGAAATGATGCGTTTAAAAATGGAAATATAGATAAAGGGTATGGAATGTTTTACTCTACCACACATTTGAATAAAGATAGACGCACGCATACTGCTGCTTTTAAGGTGAGTGAATTTATTGTTTTATCTTTTGAAGATTGGACTGAAGACGATGACTATAATGATGTGATGTTCAACGTTTGGTCGAATCCGGTACAGGCTATACCTGATGTTCCGGAAGTTCCGGATAAAGGAGATGATTCTTCTGTCGCTTATAAGATGTCATATAAAGGAATTGTGGCATTTGAAGACAATTGGCCATCTAAAGGAGATTATGACTTGAATGATGCTATAGTGAAATATAAATCTGAATTGAGCTACAATACAAAGAATGAGGTGCTTGCTGCGGAAGATGAGTTTACTGCAGAGTGGGCAGGAGCGGCCTATTTGAATAGTTTTATATATCAGTTGAATACAGGACGTGCCAATGTAGAGTGTACAAAAGATGAGAAACCGTATTCGTTAGACAATGATTTGTCTCTGGCTACTATTACAGTTTTTGATGATATGAAGGAAGCTACAGGAGACAATAGGAAAACTACCACAGTGACGATTTCTAACAAATTTAAAACACCGGTTGATCACGAAGTATTTGGGGTAGCTCCTTATAATCCGTTTATCAGTGTGTTTAAAAAGACAGGTTATAATCGTACAGAAGTACATTTTATTAATTATAAGCCGACAGAAAAGGCTGATAAAGCATTATTCCATACAGAATCCGATTTGTCTGATTTAAGTAAGGGCATTTATTATGTATCGAATTCTAGTTATCCTTTTGCTATCCATTTGGCCGATGCGCAACGTTTCTCAACAACGGAAGGTGAATCTGTAGATAAGACATTCCCTAAATTTGCCTCTTGGGCTGAGTCTAAAGGAACAAAGGATAAAGATTGGTATTTGAAATAGTATAAAAATATTGTTTGTTTTGTTTGTGTTAAAAAAACGGAGTTCGGTTTCGTGAGAAAGGGGACTCCATAAAAGGAGGATTATTTTAATCCTCCTTTTTTATGAATGCCATAAGTCTTTTGTAAAAAGGATGTTTGGTAAGTGTGGCGGCTTCTCCCAGAATCACCAGTTTCATGCGTGCTCGTGTGATCGCTACATTCATTCGTCTTAAATCATTCAGAAATCCGATTTGCCCTTCCTCGTTGGCGCGGACGAGACTGATAAAAACGACATCCCGTTCCTGTCCTTGAAAACCGTCCACTGTATTTACTGTGATGAGGCTTCGGAGAGGGCGCAAGAAACTGCTTCCTTTAATTTTGCTTCTCAAATATTGCACTTGTGCTTTGTAGGGTGAAATCAGTCCGAAATCAATCCTTTCCTCTAAAATTCGTTCCTTTCCGATCCGGTTGATATAGGCTTCCAGCTCCTCCAAGAGCAGATTAGCCTCCTGCTTGTTGATGCGTCCGAAACTTTCGCCTACAAATTCCTCGTGAAATTCCATTTCAGAAGTGTCAATCCAACTCATGGGGCTGTCGAAATCAAGGATTCCCCGATAACGTACCTCCGGAGCAGCCTCCAGTTCTCCCTGATAAAACCAGTCGGAAGGGAACTGCATGATAGCTTCGTTCATTCTATATTGCACTTTCAGTAACGAGACAGAGGACGGTTTTTGCCGAACCACCTTCTCCATTAATGTATATTCCAATCCTCCACGAGCGGCTTCTATACATTTTATGGTAGGCGGAAGCTGGCAATGATCTCCGGCGAGAACCACCCGGTCTGCTTTTCGGATGGCTATCCAGCAGGCAGCTTCGAGTGCTTGCGCAGCTTCGTCGATAAATAAAGTCGGGAAACGGCGGCCATTGAGCAGGCGATGGTTGCTACTGACTAAGGTCGAGGCAATCACGCGGGCACTGTCGAAGAGGTCGGCGTTAATTTGAATCTCAAGTTCGGTAGCACGGTCGCGTAGACGGCTCATACGACTGCGCATCCCTTCCCGTTCCTCATAACTTCCCCGCCGCATTCGTCCTCCCATTTCGCGGATGGACTTGCGGATTCCCCAAAGTTCCGGATACGCCGGATGGCTCTCAAACCGGCGTTCGTAGGTGAAGGATAACATTTTGTCATTTACGCGGGTAGGATTTCCAATGCGGAGCACCGGAACACCCCGATCTGCAAGTTTCTCGCAAATCCAGTCGACGGCAGTATTACTTTGAGCGCACACCATCACTTGTGGTTCGCGGTGCAGTGTCTCATAAATCGCTTCGACAAGTGTTGTTGTCTTTCCCGTTCCCGGAGGACCGTGCACAATAGAGACATCACGTGCGCAAAGCACTTTATTGACAGCCGTCTCCTGCGTACTGTTCAACCAAGGAAAACGTACGGGGTATAATTCGCGAAATCCGGGCTTTAGCGTTCCCAGCAACGTGTCGCGCAGTTCGGCAAGGCGATTGCCTTTGGCACGGATCACGTCCTCCAGTGCTTCAAACATAGCGCGATAGGAAGTCTCATCAAAGTAAAGCTGTACGCCCAGCACACCGTCGGTTTGTAGTTCCATCAATGCCCCTGCTCCGGGGAGCACGACTACCATTCGTTCTTCGTCTGCATAACTGACGGTTGCGGTGAAATTCAGATATTTCACTTTTCCGTCGAATGACTGGTGGAAAAAGGAAACGGGACGGCCGAATTCAAAAGAGTGTTCTATCTCTTTATTTTCGCTTCTTGTAATATCTACAACAAATTGATTTAGAGAATTATAGTAACTTCGGCCGAGAGAGACAGGATACCAGCAAAGACCGCGTTTCACTTTTCGGGCAATACCCATCGTTTCAGTCTGCCGTTTGAATTCCTCTTTCTCATATTCGTACTCCATCCGTAAGAGGAGTTGTTGTTGCTGAAGGTCGGCTATCGGATTTTTCGGATTATTATTCATAATAGGCGCAAAGGTAACAATTCTTCTTCCCGAGACGAAAATTTATTTCATTTTGTTAAACATTACTCGAACGTCATTCGTTATTTTAATAGATAGACTAAAAAAACAAAAAGTGATATGGTATACGATGCAACTATGTTAGAAGCTTTCTACACTGCTTATAAAGGAAAGGTAGAACACGTACGGGCTATATTGAAACGTCCTTTGACGTTGGCCGAAAAAATACTGTATGCCCATTTGTATGATGTGGCTGATGTGAAAGATTACCAGAGAGGGGAAGATTATGTGAATTTTCGTCCCGACCGTGTTGCGATGCAGGATGCGACAGCCCAGATGGCTCTGCTTCAATTTATGAATGCGGGCAAAGATCAAGTTGCTGTGCCTTCTACGGTGCATTGTGACCATTTGATACAAGCGTATAAAGGTGCAAAAGAAGATATTGCCACTGCAAGGCTGACCAATGAAGAAGTGTACGATTTCCTTCGTGACGTATCTTCCCGCTACGGAATCGGTTTCTGGAAACCGGGAGCCGGAATTATCCATCAGGTTGTACTCGAGAACTATGCTTTTCCCGGTGGAATGATGGTAGGGACCGACTCGCACACGCCAAATGCGGGTGGACTGGGCATGGTTGCTATCGGGGTTGGCGGTGCGGATGCGGTGGACGTCATGATCGGTATGGAGTGGGAACTCAAAATGCCGAAAATCATCGGTGTCCGCCTGACCGGAAAACTGAATGGCTGGGCTTCTCCGAAAGATGTGATTTTGAAACTTGCCGGAATTCTTACCGTAAAAGGGGGAACGAACGCCATTATCGAATACTTTGGTCCAGGAACCGAATCGCTCTCGGCTACCGGGAAGGCGACCATTTGTAACATGGGGGCCGAAGTGGGGGCTACCACCTCATTGTTCCCGTTTGACGAGCGTATGGCCACCTATTTGAAAGCTACCGGAAGAGAGCGGGTGGTTGAACTGGCAGAGACCGTTGCCGCCGACCTTCGTGCTGACGATGAAGTGGCTGAGGAACCGACTAAGTATTACGACCGCGTTATTGAAATAGACCTGTCTGAACTCGAGCCTTATATAAACGGTCCTTTCACACCGGACGCTGCCACTCCTATTTCCAAGTTTGCGGAGAAAGTGTTGTTGAACGGTTACCCGCGTAAGATGGAAGTGGGATTGATCGGTTCGTGTACCAATTCGTCCTATCAGGACTTGAGCCGTGCCGCTTCTCTGGCGAAGCAGGTTGCCGAAAAGAACCTGAGTGTAGCCGCTCCGTTGATTGTGAATCCGGGTTCGGAGCAGATTCGTGCCACTGCCGAGAGGGATGGAATGATAGAAGCTTTTGAACAGATAGGAGCTACAATTATGGCAAACGCCTGTGGCCCTTGTATTGGGCAGTGGAAACGTGAGACGGATGATCCGACACGGAAAAATTCAATTGTCACTTCCTTCAACCGTAACTTTGCCAAACGTGCCGACGGCAATCCGAATACATACGCTTTTGTCGCTTCTCCGGAACTGACGATGGCACTGACAATTGCGGGTGACCTCTGTTTCAATCCTTTGAAAGACAGACTGGTGAATCATGACGGCGAGAAGGTGAAGCTGTCCGAACCGGTGGGAGATGAACTTCCTTTGAACGGCTTTGCGCAAGGAAACGAGGGTTACGTTGCTCCTCATGGAGGAGAGACGGAAATCAGGGTGAAGCCGGATTCACAACGCTTGCAACTGTTGGCTCCTTTCCCAGCTTGGGATGGTCAAGATTTATTGAATATGCCTTTATTGATCAAAGCGCAAGGCAAATGTACTACTGATCATATTTCGATGGCAGGTCCGTGGCTCCGTTTCCGGGGACATCTGGAAAATATTTCGGATAACATGTTGATGGGAGCTGTCAATGCCTTCAACGGTGAGACGAACAAGGTTTGGAACCGTTCTACCAACACTTACGGAACTGTTTCCGGTACGGCAAAAATGTATAAGTCCGAAGGAGTGCCGTCTATTGTCGTGGCCGAAGAAAATTACGGTGAAGGCTCTAGTCGTGAGCATGCGGCTATGGAACCGCGTTTTCTGAATGTACGTGTCATTCTCGCCAAGAGTTTTGCCCGTATTCATGAAACGAATCTGAAGAAACAGGGTATGCTTGCCCTCACTTTTGTAGACAAAGCCGATTATGATAAGATTCGTGAACACGACCTTCTGTCCGTGCTTGGTTTGGTGGACTTCGCTCCGGGACGCAATCTGACTGTCGTTCTCCATCACGAAGACGGGACGAAAGAGAGCTTTGAAGTGCAACACACTTATAATGAACAGCAGATAGCTTGGTTCCGTGCCGGTTCTGCCTTGAATGCCAGATAATTTAAAAAAGACAAGAAAAATAAAAATCATGAGCAAAATAATTATGCAAGCAGATGGTACGCTGTCAGTGCCCGATGTGCCTACTGTACCTTATATTACCGGTGATGGAGTGGGAGCGGAAGTTACTCCCTCCATGCAAGCCGTAGTCAATGCAGCTGTTCAGAAAGCGTACGGTGGCAAACGCCGTATCGAGTGGAAAGAAGTGTTGGCGGGAGAACGTGCCTTTAATGCGACAGGTTCTTGGCTACCGGAGGAGACGATGAAGGCATTTCAGGAGTATCTGATTGGTATTAAAGGTCCGTTGACGACGCCTGTCGGAGGCGGTATCCGTTCGTTGAATGTGGCGTTGCGCCAGACGCTTGATTTATACGTCTGTCTTCGTCCCGTCCGTTGGTATCCGGGAGTACAGTCGCCGGTGAAAGCACCCGAAAAAGTAAATATGTGCGTGTTCCGCGAAAATACGGAAGACATTTATGCAGGTATTGAATGGGAAGCAGGCACTCCGGAAGCGGAAAAGTTTTATAAATTCCTGAAAGACGAGATGGGTGTGACAAAGGTACGTTTCCCGGAGAGCTCCTCTTTCGGTGTGAAACCGGTTTCGCGGGAAGGTACGGAACGTCTCGTGCGTGCTGCTTGTCAATACGCGTTAGACCATCATCTGCCCTCCGTCACGTTGGTTCACAAGGGAAATATAATGAAGTTCACCGAAGGCGGTTTCAAGAAATGGGGCTACGAATTGGCGCAGCGTGAATTTGCCGACGCGTTGGCAGACGGACGATTGGTGATTAAGGATTGCATTGCCGACGCTTTCCTGCAAAATACGCTTCTGAGCCCTGAAGATTACTCGGTCATAGCCACTCTGAACCTTAATGGAGACTACGTTTCCGATCAATTGGCGGCAATGGTGGGTGGTATCGGGATTGCTCCCGGAGCCAACATCAATTATAAAACGGGGCATGCCATCTTTGAAGCTACGCATGGAACAGCGCCTACTATTGCGGGCAAGGATGTGGTGAATCCTTGCTCTATCATACTTTCGGCAGTCATGATGCTTGAGTATTTGGGTTGGAAAGAAGCGGCAACTCTTATCGAGAAAGCTTTGGAACAGAGTTTCTTGGATGCGCGTGCCACCCATGACCTTGCCCGTTTCATGCCGAATGGAGTCTCCCTCTCCACTTCCGCTTTCACCCGTGAAATCGTGGAAAGAATAGAAAAATAGAAGTAACGAATAAAGACAAAGAAAATGAAGAAAGAGTACTTGATTTACAAGCTTTCCGAAGAGATGAAGGAAGCTACCCGGATTGACAATGAATTGTTCCCCAAATTTGACGTGAAGCGCGGACTGCGTAACGAAGACGGCACAGGAGTTCTGGTAGGTCTGACTAAAATCGGTAACGTGGTTGGTTACGAACGTGTTCCGGGAGGCGGATTGAAGCCTATACCGGGAAAATTGTTCTATCGCGGTTATGACGTGGAAGATATTTCTCATGCCATTATCAAGGAGAAACGTTTCGGCTTTGAGGAAGTGGCCTACCTGCTGCTTTCGGGACGCTTGCCGGACAAGGAAGAACTGCTTTCTTTCCGTGAACTGATCAACGACAACATGCCGTTGGAGCAGAAGACGAAAATGAATATTATTGAGTTGGAGGGAAGCAATATTATGAATATTTTGTCGCGCAGCGTGCTCGAGATGTACCGTTTTGATGCGAATGCGGACGATACCTCCAGAGACAACCTGATGCGCCAAAGTATTGAGCTGATTTCGAAGTTTCCCACTATCATTGCATACGCTTATAATATGCTTCGTCATGCTACTTTCGGGCGTTCTCTGCATATCCGCCATCCGCAGGAAAAGCTTTCTATTGCCGAAAATTTCTTATATATGCTGAAGAAGGACTATACCGAATTGGATGCTCGCACACTCGACTTGTTATTGATTCTTCAGGCAGAGCACGGTGGAGGTAACAACTCTACCTTTACGGTCCGTGTCACTTCCTCTACCGGAACGGATACCTACTCGGCCATCGCTGCCGGTATCGGTTCGTTGAAAGGTCCGCTTCATGGAGGAGCGAATATCCAAGTGGCGGATATGTTCCACCACTTGAAAGAAAATATCAAAGATTGGACGAATGTGGATGAAATAGATACTTATTTCACTCGTATGTTGAACAAGGAAGTGTACAATAAAACCGGACTTATCTATGGTATCGGTCATGCTGTCTACACCATTTCCGATCCACGTGCACTTCTGCTGAAGGAACTTGCCCGTGACCTTGCCCGTGAGAAGGGCAGAGAGAGTGAGTTTGCTTTCCTCGAACTGCTGGAAGAACGTGCTATCGCTACTTTCGGACGTGTGAAGAACAATGGAAAGACAGTATCCAGCAATATTGATTTCTATTCCGGTTTTGTGTACGAAATGATCGGACTGCCGCAGGAAATTTTCACTCCTTTGTTCGCAATGGCTCGTATTGTCGGCTGGTGTGCACACCGTAATGAGGAACTGACCTTTGACGGAAAACGTATTATTCGTCCTGCTTATAAGAACGTTCTTGAGGAACTGGCCTATGTTCCGATCAAGAAACGCTGATCCGCATCGATCCTTTTTCTATATAATGTAAAATGTTCCCCGAATAGATATTGAGTCTCGATTCTGTTCGGGGAACGGTGTGAATGAAAACAATACTTCCGCTAACGTTTTTTTATTCGGTAGAATAAATTAACTTTGCCAATACATCTATAAAAGTCAGTCGGATTATGAGTCAAGTGAAAAGAATACCTTACGGAATATCGGATTTTAACCAATTGAGAAGTGATAATTGTTATTTGGTAGATAAGACCAGGTATCTGCCGCTGATTGAGCAAATGCCCAATTATTTGTTTCTTATTCGTCCGAGACGATTCGGGAAAAGTCTTTTCTTAAGCATGATGCGTACTTATTACGATATATTGCAGCGGGACAACTTCGACAAGTATTTTGGCGATTTATGGATTGGCACGCATCCCACTGAAGAACGCAATCGTTTTCAGGTTCTTTATTTCGATTTTTCCAAAGCCGGTTGTTCAGGCGTAGGCGACGGGTTGGTGACGAGTTTTAATGAGTATTGCGGTTTGGTCATTGATAAGTTTGCCCAGCAATATGCCTCATTCTACAATGATGATTTTGAATCGAGAGTATTGAGCATTGAGAATCCGAAAGCTAAACTGGCTTATATTGAATTGGAAGCAAAGGAAAAGGGATATCCTTTGTATCTGATAATTGACGAATATGATAACTTCACGAATGTCATATTGAGCGAACACGGTCAGAAAATGTTTCATGGTCTGGCACACGCCAGTGGATTTTATCGGGAATATTTCAAGCAATATAAGGGAATGTTCAACCGCATTTTCCTGATGGGAGTTAGTCCGGTCACACTGGACGATTGGTCTAGTGGATATAATATAGATTGGAATATATCGACTGATGAAACATTTAATGCTATGATGGGGTTCAGTGAAACGGAAGTACGTGAGATGTTTACTTATTATAAATCAAATGGTTTGTTGACCGGTGAGGTGGAAGCGATGATATCGGAGATGAAGCCGTGGTATGATAATTATTGCTTTGCACGGATGAGCTTGAATGATGATAGAGTTTTTAATTGCGACATGACGTTATACTATTTGCGTAGCCAGATTGACTTTCATCGTTCTCCCGAAGACATGGTAGATAAAAATATTCGTACCGATTACAGTAAACTGAAGATGCTTGCCCGTATCGGTCATGACAGTAGCCGTGAAGGAAGTCGTATGAGCACGATTGAGGAGATCGCTGCAAAAGGAGAGATTCTGGTGAACCTTCACACTTCATTTCCGGCGGAGAGGATAGTGGATATTGATAATTTTCGTAGCCTGCTCTATTATTATGGATTGCTTACAATTTGCGGCACACGTGGTGACCGGCTGCGGATGTGCATCCCCAATCATTGTGTACGCGAGCAATATTTCGGTTTCCTGCGTGATTATTATCAACAGATTCATCCGTTAAATCTTTCTCATTTGAAAGACCAGATAGACGATTTGGTTTACGACGGTCATTGGAAACCGTTCTTTGAGTCCATAGCCGGTGCTTATCATGAGAATTCCTCTATACGTGACGGAATGGAAGGGGAAAGAAACCTGCAAGGTTTCCTCAAGGCCTATCTGGCACTCGCTTCCTATTATCTGGTAGAGCCTGAGCTGGAGATGAATTATGGTTACTGTGACTTTTTCCTTCTGCCTGACAAGCAGCGTTATCCAGATATAGAGCACAGCTATATTCTGGAGTTGAAATACGCGGCACGCACTGCTACCGATGCGGAACTTGCGGCACAAGCAGAGGAAGGGCGCAGGCAGTTGCATCAATATAGTGAAGATAAAATAGCTCGCCAATTGGCGAAAGGCACAACTCTTCATCGCTTACTTCTCCAATTCCGGGGATGGGAGATGCTGAGATGCGAGGAAATATAGAATTGGAAATAATAACATAATTAACATTTCGAATAGCTCCCTCGTCTCCTCTTATGGAGAAAAGAGCGTTCTTGGTGTCAAGGAAAGGCGGTTTCTGCCTACCAAGAAAGGCGTTTTAACATCGTGTTAAAACGCCTTTTCTCTATTTGATAACTTGCCCTTTATATGCTGGTGTAAATCAGTGAATTATGTGCAATCGTTGCCCGTGAGTCCTTCGATGGTAAATTCTTGAATCCAAAGTGTAGTTGTTATTTTGGTAAGTTTAATATTTAAAAGACATTTTGTGTGGCTATTATTTTCATTTTTGCTATTTTTGTGCATTACAAAAGAACTTCAATATGAATTTAGCAGCTTTTAATCTGTTTTTGGGTGTAATGAGCTTGATTGCCCTGATTGTTTTTGTCGCTCTCTACTTCGTGAAAGCAGGATACGGAATCTTCCGCACGTCTTCGTGGGGAGCGGCTATTTCAAACAAACTGGCTTGGATACTGATGGAAGCTCCGGTCTTCCTCGTGATGTGCGTGATGTGGATGTATTCGGAACGCCGCTTTGAGCCGGTGATATTGACCTTCTTTTTATTCTTCCAACTGCATTATTTTCAACGGGCTTTCATTTTCCCTTTGTTATTGAAAGGAAAAAGTAAAATGCCGTTGGCCATCATGTCAATGGGAATCCTTTTCAATCTGTTGAATGGATATATGCAAGGAGAATGGATTTTCTACCTTGCCCCCGCAACGATGTACCAGTCCGATTGGTTCACCTCCCCGTACTTTATAATAGGTACTTTGCTGTTTTTCACGGGTATGCTGGTGAACTGGTCGTCCGATTATATCATCCGCCATTTGCGTAAACCGGGAGACACACGGCATTATCTGCCACAGAAAGGCATGTACCGCTATGTGACTTCCGCCAATTATTTCGGTGAAATCGTAGAATGGGCAGGCTGGGCAATTCTTACCTGTTCGCTTTCCGGACTTGTTTTCCTTTGGTGGACGATTGCAAACCTCGTTCCGCGAGCCGACGCCATCTGGAAACGTTATCGCGAGGAATTCGGCGACGCGGTAGGCACACGGAAGCGGGTGTTTCCTTTTCTCTACTAGGAGATTTTTTTATCACGAATTGAATTAAGACTAGAATTAAGACTTGAATAAATATAAACTACTATGGAATCTAAACTTTTCACTCCGGTCACTTTCGGCCCTTTGACGCTGCGGAACAGGACGATACGTTCGGCAGCGTTTGAAAGTATGTGTCCGGGCAATACTCCCTCGCAGATGCTATTGGATTACCACCGCTCGGTTGCTGCGGGAGGAGTGGGGATGACGACCGTAGCTTATGCCGCCGTGACGCAAAGCGGGCTCTCTTTCGATCGTCAGTTATGGATGCGTCCGTCCATAATTTCCCGTTTGAATGAATTGACAAAAGCCGTGCACGACGAGGGTGCTGCGGTAGGTATCCAGATAGGGCATTGCGGAAATATGTCCCACAAAAAGATTTGCGGTGTCACGCCTATATCCGCTTCTTCTGGTTTTAACCTCTATTCGCCTACGTTTGTGCGTGGAATGGAACAGGAAGAACTTCCGGAAATGGCACAGGCTTACGGAAACGCTGTCAACTTGGCACGGGAAGCGGGGTTTGATGCGGTGGAAGTGCATGCCGGACACGGTTATTTAATCAGCCAATTCCTCTCACCTTACACCAACCATCGCAAAGACGAGTTCGGAGGCTCGCTGGAGAACCGGATGCGTTTTATGGATCTGGTGATGGAAGAGGTGATGAAAGCGGCGGGCAATGACATGGCGGTGATTGTCAAAATGAATATGCGCGACGGTTTCAAAGGCGGAATGGAAATAGACGAATCCATTCAGGTGGCGAAGCGGCTTCTGGAGCTGGGTGCTCACGGACTGGTGCTGAGTGGAGGCTTTGTCAGCAAAGCCCCGATGTATGTGATGCGGGGAGCGATGCCGATTCGCTCGATGGCGCACTACATGGACTGTTGGTGGCTGAAATACGGCGTCCGGATGTTCGGAAAATGGATGATTCCGTCCGTACCTTTTGAAGAGGCATATTTCCTGAAAGACGCCTTAAAGTTCCGGGAAGCTCTTCCGGAAGCTCCCTTGATTTATGTTGGCGGACTCGTTGCCCGTCAGAAGATAGATGAAGTGCTCGATGCGGGCTTTGAAGCTGTGCAGATGGGGCGTGCCTTACTCAACGAACCTGGATTTGTGAACCGGATGAAGCAGGAGGAGCAGGCCCGTTGCAGCTGTGGACACAGTAATTACTGCATAGGCCGTATGTATTCGATAGAAATGGCTTGCCATCAACATTTAAAAGAAACGTTACCTCCTTGTCTGCAAAAGGAGATTGAAAAATTGGAAAAGAAATGAATGATATAAAATGGGCTATCATTACCGGTGCGGACGGAGGGATGGGAACGGAAATCACACGTGCCGTTGCCAAAGCCGGTTATCAGGTAATAATGGCTTGTTACAACCCCCAAAAGGCGGAGACTGTCCGCGCTTGTTTGATTGAAGAAACCGGGAACCCGAATCTGGAAGTTATGGCTCTTGATTTGGCTTCCATGCAATCCGTAGCTTCTTTTGCCGACCGGATATTAGAACGTAACCTTCCTGTTTCTCTGCTGATGAATAATGCGGGAACGATGGAAACGGGACTTCATATTACCGTAGATGGGTTTGAGCGAACGGTTAGCGTGAATTATGTAGGACCTTATCTGCTTACCCGGAAACTGATTCCTGCGATGGTGCGCGGTGCGCGAATTGTAAACATGGTGTCTTGCACTTATGCGATCGGGCGTATTGAACTTCCCGATTTCTTTCACAGAGGCAAGGTCGGAGAATTTTGGAGAATTCCCGTTTACAGCAATACGAAACTGGCTTTATTGTTGTTTACCATTGAACTGTCCAAGCTACTCCGTGATAAAGGAATTACCGTCAATGCTGCCGATCCGGGCATTGTCTCTACTAATATTATTACTATGCATAAGTGGTTTGACCCGCTGACGGATATTTTCTTCCGGCCTTTTATTCGCAAGCCCGCACAAGGGGCTTCCACCGCTATCGGTTTGTTGTTGGATGAGAAAGAAGCCGGAGTGACGGGGCAACTGTATGCTAGCAATCGTCGGAAAAAATTATCGGATAAATACGTTCATCACGTGCAGAGGGAGCTACTGTGGGAAGTCACGGAACGTTCGTTGGCACGATGGATTTCTTCCTAAGAGGAAAAAAGGAAACGCGGATTAACGCGGATCTGCACAAAGAAAGATTAAATTCTATTTGCGTTATCCGCGTTAATCCGCGTTTTATTTATTATTCCGAGTCTTAGATAGAAAGCTCTTTCAATACATTCACAAGATCTCTTTTTATCGGCTTGTCATTTTTAATCGCTTTGCTGAACGGTACGTAAACAATTTCGTCATGTTCGATACCGATCATTACGTTACGTTGGTCTTCCATGATAGCGTCGATAGCGGCAGCCCCAAGTCGGCTTGCCAAAATACGGTCGTGAGCAGTCGGGCTACCTCCGCGTTGCAAGTGTCCCAAAATCGTTACACGTACGTCGTATTGCGGGTATTCGTTCTTTACACGTTCGGCATAGTGCATCGCTCCTCCGGTCAGTTCGCTTTCCGCCACTAGTACGATACTACTATTCTTAGATTTGCGGAATCCGTTCTTGATAAACTCTTCCAATTGGTCGACTTCCGTACTGAACTCCGGAATGATGGCGGCTTCGGCTCCCGAAGCGATTGCTCCGTTCAGCGCAAGGAAACCTGCGTCGCGTCCCATTACTTCGACGAAGAACAAACGTTCGTGCGAGGTTGCCGTGTCGCGAATTTTATCCACAGCGTCCAGAATCGTATTCAATGCCGTGTCATATCCGATAGTGGTATCCGTGCCATAAAGGTCGTTGTCGATTGTTCCCGGAAGTCCGATGCAAGGAATATCAAACTCCTGTGCAAAAATGCGTGCCCCCGTCAACGAGCCGTCTCCACCGATGACTACCAAAGCGTCAATACCTTCTTTTTTCATGTTATCGTAGGCTAGTTGACGTCCTTCCGGAGTGGTAAACTCCTTGCAGCGCGCTGTTTTCAGGATAGTACCGCCCAGTTGGATGATATTACTTACGTTCTGACTTTTGAACTCTTTGATTTCGCCTGTCACAAGGCCCTTGTACCCTCTATATATACCTTTAACTTGCAATCCGTTGTAGATGGCCGCACGTGTCACCGCACGTATAGCTGCGTTCATTCCGGGGGCGTCACCTCCGGAAGTCAAGATTCCGATACACTTAACTGTTCCCATAACACAATCTTTTCATTAATTAGTTTGACGTGGCAAATGTACAATAAAAAGTTGAAAGCAATGGTTATGAAGTTTCTTTTCGTATGAAGAAAACATTAAAAATGTTCAAATTGCAGCTATTTGCTTTCTTCTATAAGCGACTGAATGTGGTTATATATTTTTTCCATCAGCCATTTGGGGGTGGAGGTAGCTCCGCAAACACCGATTGACTGTACATTTTGGAGTAGGGAAGGGTCTATTTCCTTTTCATTGTCAATTAAATGTGAATTGGCGTTCACTTTCAGGCACTCTTCAAACAACATCTTTCCGTTTGAACTTTTCTTCCCGCTGACGAAAAATATCAGATCGTGTGTAGCTGCAAACTCCCTTAACTTGGGCATACGGTTTGCCACCTGGCGACAAATCGTATCGTAGTATTCGAATGTCGCTTCCGGTGAAATATTCTGTTTGATATACGCTACAATTTCCTGAAACTCATCCAGCGACTTGGTGGTCTGCGAGAAGAGATGGATACTTCTATTCAAGTCCAGCTTCTTTACTTCCTCTGCCTTCTCGATGACAATCGCTTTCCCGTCGGTCTGTCCCACTAGTCCCAGCACCTCCGCATGACCGTTTTTGCCATAAATCACAATCTGTTTTTCATCGTTGGCGGCGTCTTGCAGAAACTCCTGTTTGATACGTTTTTGCAAGCGTAACACCACCGGGCAAGTCGCGTCGATGATTTCTATATTATTCTCGCGGGCGATCATATAAGTTTCAGGCGGTTCTCCGTGCGCGCGGAGCAGTACTTTTGCATTCCGCAACTGCTTGAATTCCTCCCTGTTGATGGTGATTAATCCCATCGTTTTAAGTCTTTCCACCTCTCGGCTGTTGTGAACGATGTCTCCGAGACAATAAAGTGTTTCTCCTTTTGCCAATTCCTCCTCTGCCTTGTTGATGGCCGTCACCACACCGAAGCAGAAGCCGGAACCTTCGTCAATCTCTACCTTAATCATAATTTGCGGTCGTTATCTGCGGTTATTGAATGCCACTTACTTTGTTGAACTGTTCAAACAGCCATTCTTTCTGCTGCTCGATTGTCAGGTTCGTATTGTCCAGCAGCAGAGCGTCCTCTGCTTTCCGCAATGGGCTGACGTCCCGATGCTGGTCGATATAATCCCGTTGTTTCACGTTCTCCAGAATCTCGTCGAAGCTGGCTTCCTGGCCTTTCGTCTTCAACTCGTCGTAACGGCGTTGGGCACGGATCTCGGGTGTGGCGGTTACGAAAATTTTCAACTCGGCTTCCGGGAAAACGGTCGTTCCGATGTCACGTCCGTCCATCACAATGCCTTTTTCCTTTCCCATTGCCTGTTGCTGCGCTACCATTTCTGTGCGTACGAAATCGAGTGCGCTGATGGGACTGACTTTAGACGACACCTCCATCGTCCGGATTCTGTTCTCCACATTTACACCGTTGAGGTACGTGTCCGGTCGTCCGGTCGCCGGATTCAGGCGGAATGAAATACGGATGTTTCTGATTTCTTTTCTCAGCTTTTCCGTGTCGATGTCGTTCCCGTCGAAAATGCCGTTTTCTATACTATATAAGGTGACCGCGCGATACATAGCTCCGCTGTCAATGTAAATGTATCCTACTTCGCGGGCAAGGTCTTTGGCCATTGTACTTTTTCCGCAAGAAGAGAAACCGTCGATTGCTATTGTTATCTTTTTCATATTCAGTTCTTCTGATTTGTCCGCCAAAGATACATTTATTTTGAAAATCAACCATGCATTTGCCGTTAAAAGGAGCCGGATAAGTCAGAAAGAATTAAAAAAGTTAAAAAGCCGGATAAAAAGACGGGAAGAGGTGGACGGTTATCTGAAAATGTACTATATTTGCCCGGAGACACATAGGAAGACACTTTTTTTATTAATCATTATATTAATTATTTTATGGAAGTTAAAAAATCACCCAAAGCAGACCTGGAAGGCAAGAAGTCTACATGGCTGCTCGTTGGTTACGTGGTAGTGTTGGCTTTCATGTTCGTGGCGTTCGAATGGACTCAGCGTGACGTGAAAATTGATACAAGCCAGGCAGTAGCTGACGTTGTGTTTGAAGAGGAAATCATTCCTATCACCGAGACCCCTGAACAACAAGCTCCACCACCACCCGAAGCTCCGAAGGTGGCTGAATTGCTGGAAATTGTCGACGATAAAGCCGAAATTGATGAAACAACTACCATTATCAACGAAGATAATGTGGCTCCGGTAGAAGTAAAATACGTTCCGGTGCAAGTAGTTGAAGAAGAGCCGGAAGAACAGACTATCTTTGAAGTTGTAGAAAACATGCCGGATTTCCCCGGCGGTCAGGCAGCTTTGATGCAATATCTGGCTAAAAACATCAAATATCCGACTATCGCTCAGGAAAACGGAACTCAAGGACGTGTTATCGTACAGTTCGTTGTCAACAAGGACGGTAGTATTGTAGACGCAAAAGTAGTACGTAGCGTTGACCCGTACTTGGACAAGGAAGCCCTCCGTGTGATTAACACCATGCCGAAGTGGAAACCAGGTATGCAGCGCGGAAAACCGGTACGTGTTAAATTTACAGTTCCTGTAATGTTCAGATTGCAGTAATTTGTAACACAATAATTTGGGAGGCTGCTTTCGGCAGCCTCTTTTCATTCATTAAATATTTTCTCCATCCTCATGTATACAGCTTCTCAACTACTTGATAAAATAAATAAATATATTGCAGATATCCAATTTACCCGGACACCGAAAGGACTTTATGAACCGATCGAATATACTCTTTCTCTGGGTGGGAAGCGGATACGCCCCGTATTAATGTTGATGGCGTACAATTTGTATCGGGAGGATGTTGCTTCTATCTATGAGCCGGCTACTGCTATCGAGGTGTACCACAACCACACGTTGTTGCATGATGATTTGATGGACCGTTCGGATATGCGTAGGGGAAAACCGACCGTGCACAAAGTCTGGAATGATAACACGGCTGTGCTGTCGGGAGACGCTATGCTGATTCTGGCATTCCGCTATATGACGGCTTGCCCGGCGGAACACTTGAAAGAGGTGATGGAGCTGTTCAGCCTGACTATGCTTGAGATTTGCGAGGGACAGCAGCTGGACATGGAATTTGAATCCCGCGGTGATGTGACGGAAGACGAGTATATTGAAATGATCCGCCTGAAAACAGCGGTGCTGCTTGCGGGCAGTCTTAAGATTGGCGCTATCTTGGCGGGGGCGACTGCCGAAGATGCGGAAAATCTATATAAATTCGGAATGCAGATAGGCGTTGCATTCCAGTTGCAAGATGACCTGTTGGACGTTTATGGAGATCCGGAAGTGTTCGGAAAGAAAATAGGCGGAGACATCCTGTGCAACAAAAAAACATATATGCTCATCAAGGCATTGGATCGTGCGGATGCGAAACAGAGGGAGGAACTGAACCGTTGGCTGAATGCGGAAGCTTGTCAGCCGGCCGAGAAAATAAAAGCGGTGACTGAACTGTATAACCAACTGGACATTCGCAGTGTCTGCGAAAACAAAATGCGCGGCTATTACACGCTTGCTATGGAAAGCCTTGCCGCAGTGGGAGTGGCTGAGGAAAGAAAAAAAGAACTGAAGAACCTGGTGAAATTGTTAATGTACCGTGAAATGTAGCTAAGTCCTTGAAGCATGCCTTATAGACGATTACCAAATACAGATCAAGCGAGAGTTCGGGCGCTGAAAGCGGCGGTCGAAAAAGGGGATGTATATAATGTACGCGATTTGGCTATTTCATTAAAGACGCTGTTCGAGGCACGTAACTTCCTGCAGAGGTTCGAGGCTGCGCAAATTTACTATACGCAATGTTACGAGAATCAGTCTCGGGCTAGTCGCAAGCACCAGGCAAATGTGAAAACCGCCCGGTTGTATATTTCTCATTTTATCCAAGTGCTCAATTTGGCTGTGCTTCGTGACGAGATAAAAGCGGTACACAAAAAACTGTACGATCTGCCTGATGCCAATGTCGTGCCCGATCTGTTGAGTGAGGCTTCGTTGGTGGAATGGGGGAAGAAAATCATCGAAGGCGAGCAACGCCGGACAGGGCAGGGCGGTATACCTATTTATAACCCGACCATTGCACGTGTAAAAGTGCATTACGATATTTTTTTAGACAGTTATGAACGGCAAAAGAATTATCAGGCATTGACCAACCGTAGTCTTGATGAGCTGTCCTCTATGCGTGAGCGTGCCGATGAACTGATTCTGGATATCTGGAATCAGGTAGAAGCGAAATATCAAGACGTTACTCCAAACGAGGATCGTTTGGATAAGTGCCGTGATTATGGACTGATATATTATTACCGTTCCAGCGAGAAAGTAAAAGAAGAAAATTAGTTATCATGTTGATAGACACCCATTCACACCTTTTCTTAGAAGAATTTGCCGAAGACTTGCCGCAAGTTATGGAGCGTGCGCGCAATGCCGGTGTCTCGTCTATTTTTATGCCCAATATTGACAGTACGACGATTGACGCTTTATTATCCGTTTGTGCGAAATATCCGGATCTTTGTTATCCGATGATTGGATTGCACCCTACTTCGGTGAATGAGACGTATGAGCAGGAATTGGCAATTGTACGTGAACGTTTGTCGGCTCCCAATCATTTTGTGGCTATCGGTGAGATCGGTCTGGACCTCTATTGGGACCGGACTTTTCTGAAAGAGCAGCTTTTGGTCTTTGAAAGACAGATCGAATGGGCGCTTGAATATGAATTGCCGGTTGTTATTCATACGAGAGAAGCATTTGATTATATATATAAGGTAATGGAACCCTATAAGAAAACCGCATTAAAAGGGATTTTCCATAGCTTTACCGGAACGCCGGAAGAAGCGGCTAGACTGCTGGAGTTCGATGGTTTCATGCTGGGCATTAACGGAGTGGTCACTTTCAAAAAGTCGACGTTGCCGGAAACCCTGTTGACCGTTCCTTTGGAGCGTATTGTGCTCGAAACCGACTCTCCTTATTTGACCCCCGTTCCGAATCGCGGGAAGAGAAATGAAAGCGCCAACGTGAAAGATACCCTTGCCAAAGTAGCGGAAATTTATCAGAAGAGCCTTGAATACGTGGCTCAGGTCACTTCTGAAAATGCGCTAAAAGTGTTCGGATTCCGCAAATAAGGCACGAAAGGTTTTAAATTATATTAATTTGCAGTATTTATTCGAGATAAAAAAGGGATAATGCTTCAAGAAAAGAAAAAAAAGGATACATTTGTAGCTGAAAATACAGAAAACCCATAGGGAGAGGTGCTCGAGTGGTTGAAGAGGCACGCCTGGAAAGCGTGTATACGCCAAAAGTGTATCCGGGGTTCGAATCCCCGTCTCTCCGCAGAAATTGAATGTGAAACGAGAAGTAAAAACAATAATAATAATCAATTAATTAATCTTAAAAATTAGACACACAATGAAAAAGTTATTCGCAATTGTTGCTGTGATTGGGGCCTTAACATTTGGCTCAACTCAACTTGCTCAGGCTCAAGACGCTCCTGCAGCAGAACAAACTGAACAACAAGCTGCTCCTGCTGCTGCTCAAGCTGCTCCGGCCGCTGCTCCTGCTGCAGAAGAAGGTGGTATTCACAAAGAAATCAAAGTTAAATTCATCGAAGGTACTGCATCTTTCATGAGTTTGGTTGCTATTGCTTTGGTTATCGGTTTGGCTTTCTGTATCGAACGTATCATCTATTTGAGCTTGGCTGAAATCAACACAAAAAAATTCATGGCATCTATCGAAGCTGCTTTGGAAAAAGGTGATGTTGAAGCTGCTAAAGACATCGCACGTAACACCAGAGGTCCTGTTGCTTCTATCTACTACCAGGGTTTGATGAGAATCGACCAAGGTATCGATGTAGTTGAGAAGTCAGTAGTATCTTACGGTGGTGTACAGGCTGGTTACCTTGAAAAAGGATGTTCTTGGATCACACTGTTTATCGCAATGGCTCCGTCACTCGGATTCTTGGGTACTGTAATCGGTATGGTGCAGGCATTTGATAAAATCCAGCAGGTAGGTGATATCTCTCCGACAGTTGTTGCAGGTGGTATGAAAGTGGCCTTGATTACAACAATCTTCGGTTTGATCGTAGCATTGATCCTTCAGGTATTCTACAACTACGTACTTTCTAAGATTGAAGCTCTTACAAGTGAAATGGAAGATTCTTCTATCTCTTTGCTTGACATGGTGATCAAATATAACCTGAAATATAAAAAATAATTCGAAATGAGTAAGTTAACATATAGAATATCGTATTACGCATTGTATGCGATGTTTGCTATTATCCTGATCGTGATGGGGCTCTTCTTCTTCGGAGGAGACGCTACTGGAGCGGCAGTGATCCCGGGAGTAGATCCCGAAATGTGGCAACCGGCCCAGACAGATGCCTTACTCTATTTGATGTATGCTTTGTTTGGTATTGCTATTGCCGCTACTTTAGTTGCCGCAGTATTCCAATTTGGTGCAGCTTTGAAAGACAGCCCGGCAGCCGCTATTAAGTCTTTGCTTGGTCTGGTTCTTTTGGTTGTTGTTTTAGTTGTAGCTTGGGCTATGGGTGACGGTACACCTATGCAGATTCCGGGTTATGATGGTACTGACAACGTTCCTTTCTGGTTGAAGCTGACTGATATGTTCCTTTATTCTATTTACATCCTGTTGTTTGTAACAATTGTTGCAATCATTGCAAGTGGTATAAAGAAAAAATTATCATAATCAATTGAGAGTACTCAATTAAAAAGTAATTACAATGGCAAAAGGAAAAAGAAAAGTTCCTGATATTAACTCAAGTTCTACGGCGGATATCGCTTTCTTGTTGCTGATCTTCTTCTTGATTACAACATCAATGGATACGGACCGTGGTTTGGCAAGACTTTTGCCTCCACCTCCCGAAGATGAAAAGAACGAGAATACGGATAAAATCAAAGAACGTAACATCTTGCAGGTGTATCTGAATAAGGATGATGCTTTGATGTGCGGAAATGATTATATCGGTGTTGATCAGTTGAGACAAAAGGCCAAAGAATTTATCGCTAACGTTGCTAATGCAGAAAATATGCCTGAGAAAACACAGAAGAATGTAGAATTCTTCGGCACATGCATGGTTAACGACAAGCACGTAATTTCTTTGCAGAATGACCGTGGATCTTCTTATCAGGCATATATCAGTGTGCAGAATGAATTGGTTGCTGCATACAATGAATTGAGAGATGAGTTGGCTAAAGAAAAATTTGGGGTTACTTATGCGGAACTGAACGATCTACAACAGAAAGCAGTCCGTGAGATTTATCCGCAACGTATTTCTGAGGCAGAACCTAAAAAATACGGAGAAAAAAAGAGGTAAGTAATGGGAAAATTTAATAAGACTGGTAAACGTGAAATGCCGGCATTGAATACTTCTTCGTTGCCTGACCTTATCTTTACTTTGTTGTTCTTCTTTATGATTGTAACAACAATGCGCGAGGTAACATTAAAGGTACAGTTTACACTTCCGGTAGGTACTGAACTCGAAAAACTGGAGAAGAAATCGCTGGTAACATTCATTTATGTGGGTGAACCGACTCAGGAATATCGTGCGAAAATGGGTACTGAAAGTCGTATTCAGCTCAACGACAGCTATGCTGAAGTGGGCGAGGTGCAGGACTTCATTTTCCAGGAACGCGCTAGTATGAGTGAAGGTGACGCCGCTAAGATGACTGTGTCTCTGAAAGTAGACCAAAAGACAAAGATGGGTATCGTTACTGACGTAAAAAATGCCCTCAGAAAATCTTATGCTTTGAAGATTAACTATTCTGCTACTAAACGTGGTGAGAAATAATTAGTTAATTCTATTATATAAAGAAAAGGCTTCCAAATCATTTTGGAAGCCTTTTCTTTGTTCTGTTATTCTTTCTACTTCACTCTTTTACTCCGTAGACGACCATGTGCAGTTTATGCTTTATATCTTCGTAGTCTTTTTCCGGATCAAGGTTGCCGTGTACCATTAGATACATTGGGAGGAAGTGATCACCGGGCTTGTAAGGAGGCTGGTGGTAGTCTTTCTTCCATAAGACAAATCCTTGACGTTGGTAGAAGCCGATACGTCTCTTTGCCATTTCTTCTACCGGACGCTCCACTTCGAGTACAATGGGGAGTTTTAAGTAGTCGCATAGATATTCCAGCGTACGTTTGCCGTACCCTCCGTTGCGCAAAGCAGGATTGGTTGCAAAGTGCTCTACGTAATAGAAGTTACCGAAGTCCCAATAGGTGATGAAGCCTATCGGCAAGTCGTCATCAAAAATAATGTTATTATGGAAATTGCCTGTCCGGTCGGTGAATTCACGTAACTGTTCTAATTGTCGGTACTCTTCCGGTGGAAAAGAATCTACCAGCAGTTCTTCCATAAATTTGTAATGTTGTAGGTCAGATGTACTGATTGGTTGAAGTCTGATCATGAGGTTCGGGTTTTAAAATTAGATAATATTTCTGTTTTACAATTTCATTCTTATCGTTGCATCAAGGAACGTAGAATTCGATTATACGCCGGATGGCACGTTGGCAAACCGGACAAAATTCCTTGTATTCGTTTGTTTTCATGCGGCAATTATGGGCAGGGCGATAAATACCTTTGGCAGAGTAACCTCCACCTTCGTATACCCCGATAGGGAACTTCTCCCATTTGTTGGCAGGAGTAGGTATCGGAGTGCCTGCCGGAAGCAAGTCTTCCCATTTGGAAGAAAAATTCACCCGTGTTGATATATTTTGCTCCCACGGTTCGACATCCAGTGGATAAGTATCCGTCATGGTATCGTTTTCGTAAAAATATTCATCTGCCAACCCGGCAAAACTGTGGCCGAACTCATGGACTACCACCGGTTTAAACATGGGATGATGGGCGGTGGTCAGTGTGTAGGAGTTATAGATTCCTCCTCCGCCGTAGACGTCCGTGTTGGCAAGGATAATAATGTGCTCGTAGGGGATACCCGCCAAAGCGTTATGGATAGACTTTACCCGGCTGGTAGTCAGATAGCGGTCTGAATAGAACGTGTCGAAGTGTGAGTGGACAGCCGTCTGTTTCCATTGATTCTCGCGAGGAACACTAACACCGCTATCAGTGGACGGGCTGGCTACGGCAACAATATTGAATTTATCCTTCATTGAGCGGAACGGCTCATGCGAAAACAGGCTTTCGCAGGCACTTTCGGCATCTTGGTAAAACAGATCCATCTCTTTATCCGTATAGCCTTCAGCAAGTATGGCAACGTCAATGCAGTCTTTCTCGTTTCCGTTCCGGAGCAGATACCGGTGCGGAGTGACGTGGGACACGCCTCGTTGATGAATCAGTATATCATCCGGACGGACAAGGTGTTTGTAGCGTGCCATAACCTCTTTGCGGGGAGAATACAAAGTAATCTCCACTTCAGCAGGCTGTTTGGGAAATGGCAGGAGAAATGTATTTTCGAAGCCCTTAGCAGTCTCTTTTGCTTCGTCTGTGCTCAGCCATTCATGGAACAGTGAAGAGAAAGAAGTCTTATAAATAGTTTGTTGGGTAGCGAGATCCTTAACGATGATTTGTCCGTTGCCCTCCAATGGAAGTTCCGAAAGGTGGTGTTGCCGTCCTGCCCAAGACGGAAGTTGCGATAATTCATCCAGGTAAATATTTTGTCTTTCCGCATTTCCGGTAAAGATATAATCTACTCGTAAAGTTTTGTTCTGAAAGTAATCCGCAAAATTTTGCGCATGGCTTCCTGCAAAAGCGAAGAATAGTAGGATGGTACAGCAAATTTGTTTCATATAAATAGTATATTTATGTTTTTACAAAGGTACAAACTATTGGCGACTTATCCGCCTCCTATAAATAAAAGTAATAGTTTATAGTATTTGTTGCCGAAAAATCGCTAACTTTGCACAAAAGATTCATCGTTTTAAACAATTTGATTTGAAAATGGGACATCATCAAATAGATATTTTGGATGAGCAAATCCTGAAACTGATTGCAGGAAATGCGCGTATTCCTTTTCTTGAAGTAGCAAGAGCGTGTAATGTTTCCGGCGCTGCCATTCATCAACGTATTCAGAAGTTGACAAATCTTGGAATCCTGAAAGGTTCAGAATATATTATTGATCCTGAGAAAGTAGGGTATGAGACTTGCGCCTACATCGGTATATATCTGAAAGATCCCGAATCTTTTGATTCGGTGACGAAGGCTTTGGAAGCTATACCCGAAGTAGTCGAATGCCATTTCACTACCGGAAAATATGATATGTTTATCAAGATTTACGCTAAAAACAATCATCACCTGTTGAGCATTATTCATGATAAATTACAGCCGCTTGGTCTGGCTCGTACTGAAACATTAATATCTTTCCATGAAGCCATCAAGCGACAGATGCCGATAGATATAGACTTTGATGATGAAGATTAGTCAAATCATCTCATCAACCGATAGTGACAGATGAGATGATAAGATTGCGCTAAGCGGAAGTCAGTTATTTCCTTGTGTAATCGACAAAAGCATACGAGCAGAGATGTTTCTCGTCCGCAGGGTGAGTCTCTCTGCTTTTTTCTTGCCACACGGCCGGGGATACCTCCGGAAAGTACACATCCGCTTCGGGAGCCGTACTGTCTATTTCCGTCAGACAAAGTTCGTCGGCGAATGGTAACGCTTGTTGATAGATACTTGCTCCTCCTATGATATATACGTGTTCATCTTCTTTGCAACTCTGCAAAGCGGCGGTGAGCGAAGGAAACACTTCCGCACCGGGACATTGCATTGCCGGATTGGAAGAGATAACTACATTTCTGCGATTCGGTAATGCACCTTTCGGAAGTGACTCAAAAGTTTTCCGTCCCATAACTATGGTATTTCCGGTAGTCAATGCCTTAAAACGTTTCAAGTCGTTGGGCAACCAGAACAAGAGTTTATTTTGGAAACCTATTGCTCTACGGCGGTCTACGGCAGCAATTATTGATATTTTACTCATATTGTCATACAGCTACTGCACCCGCTATGTGAGGGTGCGGGTCATAATTTACTAACTCAAAGTCCTCGAATTTGAAATCGAAAATGCTTTTTACATCCGGATTGATGTTCATTTGCGGTAACGGACGAGGTTCGCGTGTAAGTTGTAGTTTCACTTGTTCCAGATGATTCAGGTATATATGAGCGTCCCCCAAAGTATGGATAAAATCTCCTGCTTTCAGTCCCGTCACTTGCGCCATCATCTGCAATAATAATGCATACGACGCGATATTGAAAGGAACACCTAGAAAAATATCGGCGCTGCGTTGATAAAGTTGCAGGCTCAATCGGCCGTTCGCCACATAAAATTGGAAAAAGGCGTGGCAAGGCGGCAAGTTCATGTTGTCTAAGTCCGCTACATTCCAGGCGCTAACAATGATACGACGTGAGTCCGGATTGTGTTTGATCGTTTCCACCGTTTCACTGATTTGGTCAATAAATCCCCCGTTGTAGTCAGGCCACGAACGCCACTGATACCCATAAATATGCCCTAAATCACCGTTTGCATCCGCCCATTCGTTCCAGATGCGCACTCCATGCTCTTGCAGATACTTCACATTGGTGTCTCCTTGCAAGAACCAGAGTAATTCATATATAATTGATTTTAAATGCAATTTTTTGGTCGTCAGGCAAGGGAAACCGTCCTCAAGGTTAAAACGCATTTGATGACCGAAGACGCTGATGGTTCCGGTTCCGGTACGGTCACTTTTCTCTGTGCCTTCGTTTAATACACGATTTAATAAATCCAAATATTGTTTCATAATGAATAAATTTCAAATACTATACGTACGCTTGCGCAAAATTATATATACGTTCGCTCAAGACTATATACGCTTGTGCAAAATTACAAAAATGGAGTGAATAAATTAGCAAACCATCCTACGAACTTCTTCCAGGGCGAACGCTTTTTCCAGAATTCGGGAGTCAGCTGGGTGCAATCCCGGATGTCTTCGTGAAACATCGTGTTCAGTTCGCCCGTTATCCGTTTGTCAAAAATAAAAGCATTGGTTTCGTAGTCATACCGCAGGCTGCGGCTATTCAGATTGGCAGTCCCCACTGTGCAAAACAGATCATCGACCATCATGATTTTAGAGTGATGGAACCCGCCGTTGTACATATAGACCGTTGCCCCTCTTTTCATCAGTTTGTGAAGTTTGTAGAGTGCAGCGTCTGGGGTAAATGGAATATCGGAAGCGGAAGAAACCATGATTGTCACATCCACCCCCCGATCAATGGTTCGGTAAAGCGCCTTTTTGATTGAAGAGGTCGGCACGAAGTAAGGATTTACGATGTGAACGTTTTTTTGTGCCGAATAAATACTCATCGCATACGCATGGCTCAGCATTCGGCTGTTCTTTTTCGGAGTACGGTCGACGATTGCGACAATGATGTCGGTACTATCCGTCTTGCTCTCGTGGAGTGGAAAGTAGGCAGCTCCTCCTACATTTTGTTTGGTCTCTTTGTTCCAGATTGTCAGGAAGATTTCCTGTAAGTCATTGACCGCGTCTCCCTCTATGCGCATATGCATATCACGCCAGGTCCCTATTTTAGGCAGACCGTTGATATAGTAATCTGCTATATTCATGCCTCCCGTATAAGCTATTTTCCCGTCGATGACAGCTATTTTCCGATGGTCGCGGTGGGCGGCGTGGTTGATATAAGGGAATGTGAACGGATCGAACTTAACAATTTCAATGCCCTGTTCACGTATTTTCTTGAGATGTTTCTTTTTTAGAGGTTTGTTGTTAGACCAGTTGCCAAAAGCATCGAACATAGCACGTACTTCAACTCCCTCTTTCACTTTCTGAGCCAGCAAGTCGAATAGGGCATTGGCGATGGAATCGTTGCGGAAGTTAAAGTATTCCAGATGAATATGATGTTTGGCTTCCCGGATAGCTTCGAATAAATCGATAAACTTTTCCCGTCCGCTTTTCAGTAACTTTACTTTATTGTTGTCGGAAATGGGTATGCCGGACTCTTCCAGAAAACGCAATACAAGTGAGTCACTTGTAAGTCCGATCGAGTCTCTGGGTTGTGTCTTTAGACTGTCTATGATGTCTGCCTGAGCGTGTAATAAAGACAGGAACAGGAATAAAATAAATATACGTAATTTCAAAACTCTTCTCTCTGTTTTAGTTTACAGTCCAACAAAGATACGACATCTATGTTTGGGCTTGCTTGGGAGAAAGGGTATATTTATTATTGTTTAACAGACGAGGTGCTTTTATAACTCTTATGCTGCTGATAACTTTTATGCCTTTAATAATTCTTATGCCATCGATAACTTTTATGCCATCGATGCAACTTTTCGTGTCGCCATAAATACCAGGACGACAGAGGCGATAATAATCGATTTCGGATCTAGCTCCGCAGTGCCTTGATTAATCATGCTTATGAACACTTCTTTGATTGTTCCCCAAGCAGCTTCCAAGCCGCCCATCCAAATGAAAAGCACAGCTCCCGCAACCACCACGGCAGCGTTCCAGATGCGTGCCAACCGATTACTACAATTGGGTAAGCGATGCATGACACGGCGGCTGAAGCCATTATCAGCTATTTCCTGTTTGTTAGCCGTGAAGAAATCCTTCAAAAGCTTCTCGTCATTTTCAATTTTTGTCATAACCGTTTTGTTTTAAATACGTTGCCAACTTTTCTTTTCCACGCGACAGATGACTTTTCACCGTTCCTGTCGGTATTCCTGTAATTCCCGCAATCTTTTCGATACTTAAATCTTCCATATAAAAAAGCGTGATGCAGGTTCTTTCTATTTCTTTAAGCGTCTTAAGCGATCGGTAGATATCCATCTTTTGACCGACGTTTTCCTGTTCGGCACTGTTGACGGCATCTATTTCTCTGGCGTCAAGGTCTGCCGTTTCTTTGCGACTGCGAATATAATCATAAAATATATTGTACGCAATTCGATACAGCCACGTGGAGAAACTGGACAAATTTCTGAAAGAAGCAATATTTGTATACGCTTTGATAAACGTGTCTTGTGCCAGGTCGTCACTCAATTCGCTGTCTCCGCAAGTCAGATTCAGGAAGAACCGCCGGACCGGTGATTGGTACTTCTTCACCAACTGGTCGAAGGCCTTAGTGTTTCTGAACACCACGACCTGCGCGACTAGCGATATATCATTGAGTTGATTCATCTTTGACTGTCATTCTCTTGATTTTCATCTTTCTTTCTACCGATGATCCACTGCCCGATTCCCATGAAAGTGATTAGCAGACCGATAGTGCCGATTGAAAATTCACCGGTAATAGCCCAGAGGAAGATGAAAAGTCCGATTCCCGTAAAGATGTTTTTGATGCCTTGCGTACGCGGATCATTCGGCTTGTCCTCTTTGAGAAAATCTTCCGGAAGCGGCTGTCCGGCAGCAAGAGCCTGTTCGACAAGGCGATAGCGTGCTTTCCGGTTCTTGTAGCGGAAGAAGAAAATGATGAATAGGATAAACACCGGAAAACCGAAGACTGCAATGATTGCGATGATAGGAATCAGAACATCCTCCATCGCATTGGATAGACTGTACAGAACACTATGATTACTTGTGTCCGTAGCAGTAACATTCTCTTTGGCGATAGAGTCGGTTGCGTCTGTGTCAACTACCAGAGTCGGTTCCGTCTGACTGATGGAGTCGTGGGCAACAGGATTCTGATTTTGGGCGACAGCCAGTGTGCAAGTGGTCAATACAACCATCAAAGCAAGTAGAAAATTTTTCATATAGATCGTTTTTTAATTTGTTTCTTTGTTTGTTAGACGTAGTTAATGACTTAGAAAGTTGCAAAGAGACGAAATATTTTTGATATTTGCGGAAATTAATAAATGAAAAATGGAATTACCCGCTTCTTTTGTAGACTATACCCGCTCTTTATTAGGTGAAGAAGAATATGAAAAACTGGCCGTTGCCCTGCAGCAAGAACCACCTGTCAGTATCCGCTTTAACAATGAAAAATGGAAAATGCAGGATGAAGGGTTATCTGCTGTCCATTCTCCCTTCGGCCGAGTTCCTTGGTCGTCCGAAGGGGTTTATCTGGACGAACGCCTGACTTTTACATTCGATCCGTTGTTTCATGCCGGTTGTTTCTATGTTCAGGAGGCCTCCTCGATGTTTGTAGAGCAGGCATTACGCCAATACATCAAAGAACCGGCAATAATGTTGGATCTTTGCGCCGCTCCCGGTGGAAAGTCTACCCATGCCCGTAGCGTGCTGCCCGAAGGAAGCCTGCTGGTGGCTAATGAAGTCATACGAAACCGTTCACAGGTTTTGGCGGAAAATCTTGCGAAGTGGGGACATCCGGATGTGGTGGTTACTAATAATGATCCGGCGGATTTCTCGGCTTTACCGTCTTTTTTTGATGTCATTCTCACCGACGTTCCCTGTTCCGGTGAAGGAATGTTTCGCAAAGACCCTGTGGCAATAGAAGAATGGACTCCGGAGAATGTAGAGATTTGCTGGCAGAGGCAGCGGAGGATTATTGCAGATATTTGGCCTTGTCTGAAGCCCGGAGGCATTCTTATATATAGTACCTGTACATTTAATACAAAAGAAGATGAAGAAAACGTACGCTGGATTCAGCAAGAGTTCGGGGCGGAACTGTTGCCGTTGGAAGTTCGGGAAGAATGGAATATAACAGGAAATCTGTTGAAAGATGAATCGACCGGGACCGTTCATTGGGAGGACATTCCCGTCTATCACTTCTTCCCTCATAAAACGAAAGGAGAGGGATTCTTTCTGGCTGTTCTTCGGAAACCGTGCATAGAAACAGATGAAAACGAAACGAAGAAGGCATGGGAAACCATCAATTCACAGAAGTCTGCAATCTCAAAATCTACGATAGCGCGAGCAGCAAAGAAAAAAGGGAAACACGCTGGGAAAGGAGTCCCGTCTGTCGCTAAAGAGTTGATGGATGTAGCCCGGAGCTGGGTGAGGGACATCGGCAACTATTCTCTTCTGACCGATGCAGAAACCGTTTACGCCTTTCCCAATGCTCGTCTGGAAGAGTTGGAAGCACTTCGACAGAAATTGAAAGTGATCCAGTCCGGTGTGTCGGTGGGTGAAGTGAAGGGGCGAGATTTGGTTCCCGCTCATGCGCTGGCACTGTGCCCTGTGCTGTTGCGTGACGGCGCTTTTGTCGTTGAGGACATTAGCTATGAGCAGGCGATAGCTTATTTGCGTAAAGAAGCTATTGTACTTCCTGCTACGGTGGCTCGCGGGTTCGTGTTGCTTACTTATAGAGGCGTTCCGTTGGGCTTCGTGAAAAATATCGGCAACCGGGCTAACAATCTTTATCCGCAGGAATGGCGCATTCGTAGCGGCTATCTGCCGGAGGAACTTCGGATACTGTAAATTTCTCGGCACAATTAAAGCAAAATATTCGCCTAAGGCAAAATCCCTACCGGCATTTCAATTTCGGAAAATGCAAAGATGACCTTGCTCGTTTCGCTTTCTTCGATGCTGTTGGAAGCGGGAGGAGTGACAGGAGAAGTGCGCGTACTGTTTAGCGGTGGTGTCCCCCAATTCAGTGCCAGATTTTTGTCGAGTCGGTGAAGGCCGTATGCATTGCATCGCAGGGTATATGTATAGCGTTTGGTGTCGGCATTCCCTTCTTTTTCCGGCAGGACAAAAGCGAGTGAAACTTTCTCATCTGCCTCCTGTGCCAGTTCGTAAGTACCTTTAACGAGGAGTTTCAATCCGGAAGAAAAAGCCGTCTGTTCACCCCGTTCAAAGAAGTAAGCTTCACGGCTCGGAGTGTTGATCAGAAAGATAAAATCTACCCCCTGCAACGGTTGGGGCGTTATGATACCTTCCTCGCCTAAATAATCGGCAGGAAGCAACTGCAACGCTTCGTAATTGTCCACCACTTTGATATTGAGCACACAACACTCCGAAGTCGCATAGTCCGTCACCCGCAGGCGAGTTTTCCCGGTGAGGTAGCCGCGCACATATATATTCGTGCCGTTTGGCACTCCGCTCCAACCTTTTTCAATTCCCGCGGCGGCAATTTGTGTGTGCTCCATCTCCAGATTGTAATCACCGTTTCCGCTTTTCGGACCAATATACCGTATACCGCCCATAGGTACTTCGTAGTAACTGTCATAAAATTCGAGTGGCTGGTTGTCCTCGTCTTTACAAGCATTCAATGAGGCTAAAAGACAAAATAATGTAGCTAAGTAGTAGAGTTTTCTTTTCATGGCAATTTAGGTTGTGTATTAGGTGCAAATATAGGGAAATAATTAAAAACAGGATAAGATCAGTTCGATTTTGTTTGTGGGAGATTATAAAGAAGATAAAAACTTAAAAGTGCAAGAATGACAGAGATGCGATAGAATTAAAAGCCCTTCACCCGCAAATGCCGATAAACAGGCTGTTACGCCGAAAAGGTGAAGGGCCTGGAAAAAATAATGGGAAAATGATATCATAGACAATAAATTTCCATTTTTTTAATATTCTTGTTGGCTTTTAAAAAAATATATATACCTTTGTGACATTCTCATGCCGATGGTGCAGATTGCTGTACCGATTCGATGGGTGGGAATATATTCTTATATATTAAGAAAGACGTTTACTTTGCGTCTTGTCTTTGACGATTCGAAACTTCGCAACTTTCAAACTCAGTCGAAAACAAGGCAACGGTAGGTGTCCGTGGAGATATGTAGCAATACGTAATCTTAGTATCGTGTCAGTGAACAATTGGCAGGATTGGGGTTATATACATATCGGCGTGGGCTTCTGCGTTGCTCGTTCTGACTGAGTGGGCAATGCGAAGGCCTCGAATCGTGGGACGAGTAACAGGTACAGACTCCCGCGCTTTTCTTTTTTTATGTTCGAACCTTTTTGCTGATAGAAGGTTGCATTTCATCTAGGGAGTTAAGGATATTTGGAGATGACCAAACAATGAAATGTAAACAAATTAACAATAAGGATGAGAATCATTAAAGTAGGACGTAGTCAAGAAAATGACTATTTAATAAACGAGCCGGAAGTATCTTCTTTTCATGCTGTAATCACAGTATCGGATGATAGAATCATTAGGATCAGGGATTTGAATTCTCTTAATGGAACTTACGTCAATGGTAAACGTATAGTTTCGGATACGGTAATTACCCAACGTGACGAAGTGAAATTAGGAAAAAGAATCCTAGATTTATCTTCTGTTTTATCCAAACCGTCAAAAACAAAAGTGGCGGTGAATATTCCAGCTTCTCAAAATATCCCTAACAACATTGTAGACAAAAGAACTATCGGGCGTGGAGCGAATTGTCAGATTAGAATGAACAATGACGATGTATCTAACAATCATGCTTTGCTGTATAAGCTAAGTACCGGTGAAGTGGCTATTAGCGATATGGGCTCAACTAATGGAACCTATGTGAACGGACAAAGAATCAGTACTTCACAAACCCTTAAAAGCGGAGATGTAGTAACCATTGCAAGACACTATCCTTTGGCATGGGAAACCATTATGCCCAATAAGAAAGAAGAAAAAAATAATAAATGGTGGATGGTAGCGGTAGTACTTGTTTTCATCATTCTTGCGGGAGGTACTATATGGATGTATAATCCGTGGAATAACGGTCGGTTGACGGGGGAAGAGGTATATGAGAGGTATAATTCGGCAGTTTGCCTTGTTTGCATAAGTTATGGGTATGAAGTGAAATTGGAAAGTCAAAGTGAGGGGGAGAATATACATTCGTTACTTGGAATAGAAGAAGACGCCACTGTTATTTGGGATGAGAAAAAAGGACTTTCGATAGGAATGCAACATGCTACCGGAACTGCATTTTTTATAGCTAAAGATGGGCGTATGGCAACGAATCTTCATATTACGCGTCCTTGGCTTTTTAAAAAAGAAAAAGAACAAATAGCGCAAATGGTCCGTCAGTTTTTGAAGCTGAAAGCATTGAAAGAAAATCCGCTTTATGACACTTATATTTCCCAGGTGAAAGTAGTTGGCAAAATTAAAATGGGAGTAGTGCCCAATGGACTTCCTCTGAGCGAGGCGAATTATACCCCTTGTAGGGAATATCGTGGGCATGATGATACAACTAAAGATGTGGCTATTATTCAAACGGAAACTCATAATTTGCCACAGGGAGTTCACGCAATTATAAATATGGACGAGGCTCAGGTGGAGGCGGATGAATATAAAGAGGGGCGGAATGTATACCTTATCGGTTTTCCTTATGGGACTACTTTGGCTGATACGGAGAAAGGATTGCAGAATCAGTTGCAGTCAGGAAGTATAACTCAAAGCCGTGGTGACTATGAGTTTGGGCATAATGCGGCTACTGCGGGTGGAGCAAGCGGTTCTCCTGTTTTGAACGAAAAAGGCAAGTTGATAGGAGTACATCATGCGGGTATGACAGGACTTACGGGTGCTCAGGGTTTCAATTGGGCTATTAAAGCGAAATTTGTGTTGGAACTGGCAAATTAGACAATTACAAACTTTTAAATAATATAATCATGGCAACAAAGAAATGCGCAAACGGGCATCAGTATGATGCGAGTATTTACGGAGACAATTGTCCTTTTTGTCCGTCCGGTTCTACTAAAGTGAATCCTGAGACTGGTGGTACACATACTAGTGTTTGGCCACCAGTCGATGATAATATCACAGGAAAAACAAAACCGATAGGGGATTCCCCCATTGGAGGGGGAGCTACTGTTATTCGACACGCTACCCCTACAGGTGAGACTTCTCTGGGAGGACAGAATCGTAAATTGGTTGGACTGTTGGTTTCGTATGACTCCAATCCTTTAGGCGAAGTGTACAAAATTTATGAGGGACGCAATTTGGCAGGTCGTGCAGTGACATGTGATATTGCTTTGACTATTGATAATAATATATCATCAGCTCATTTGTTGATTCTCTACCGAGAGGCGGAAGGGATATTTTGGGCAGTGGATCAAAATTCATCTAATGGCACATATATTAATGGCAAGTTTATTAGCGATAAAGTACAACTTCAAACAAATGATATCATTGTATTGGGGGCTACCAAACTTATATTTTTAGCCATACCTACATTGTAGGATTAAGTAGAATGTATTATGGATAATAAGAATTTGTATAATTATTGTCATGTGGCGGAACGTACGGATGTGGGTTGCAAACGAAAGGCGAATGAAGATTTCCTTGACCATTTCGTTTGTGAAAATGGGCTAGTCTCTGTTGTTTGTGATGGGATGGGCGGTCACGTAGGAGGTGCGGTTGCTTCACATGTGGCTGTTGAGGCAATACGGAATTTTTTGTGTGGAACATTTATTGATGATCCGAAGGTTGCTATAAGCAAGGCTATTGATGTGGCTAATGAAGCTATTTTGACAAGAGCTATGACACAGCCGGAATTGACGGGCATGGGATCTACCTGTGTTATGCTCATTGTCCGTGATGGAAAAGTTTACATCGGCTCTGTGGGGGATAGTCGTGTCTATTTGGTGAGAGAAAGAAAGATAAGGCAACTGACGAAGGATCAGTCTTATGTCCAAATGTTAGTTGATAGGGGGCAATTGTCTCCTGAAGATGCAGAGAGACATCCACGTAAAAATGAGATCACCAATGCGTTGGGTATTCAAGGTATGAAGCCTGCGACAGTATTGCCGAACGCTATTTTTCCGGAGGCGGGAGATTGTTTTCTACTGTGTTCGGACGGACTGAGTGGAATGGTTACAGACGACGAGATTCAACGTATTGTGAGTAAACAAACAGAGATGGGATCTCAGGAACGAGCTGACACGTTAGTGGAATTAGCTCGACGTAATGGAGGGCTTGATAATATTACAGTGCAACTTGTGGAGTTTGCCGTAACACCACAAGGAAATCGGAAACCATCAGGGAAACGTACTGCTTTGTTGATTAGCCTGGCATTTGTCTTCATTGGCGTCCTCATAGGCACATATTGGTTGTTCAAATATGGTGGGCAGCAGGAAAAACACGAGATAGCAGCACCGCGAGTTGTTGAATTGATTCATTTGGGAGACGTTTCTTTCCAAAAAGATGCTGAAATATTGATAATATCACAAGATATTTCGGAAAAGGAGAAAGCAACCCTTGTTCGGTTAGTAGGTGATGATACCGATAGAAGAGTATCTAAAGTCTTGTCCTTAGATTCGCTTTTTATTTTATCAAAAGATACGATAAAGAAAGAACAAATAGGCAACAATAATAATTGTATTGCTTTGAAATTTTCTCAAACCTATTTAGCGGATAGTCTGGTGTTTGAATTGAAAGATAGTTTGACGGTGTATCGTTTTTCGCTTTGTGTAGTCAGACAATTGGAAGAAAAGAAGAAAGAAGCAGAGAAAATAGTAAAGCATCCTGTGGATACCTCTACTGTAGGCATTTCAGGAATGCTTGCTTCAGCTTTAGGCACCTCAGACTCCAAAAATTCTAAAAGTGAAAAGAGGACACAAGATAGAGCAGTTTCCACTACCAATAAAGGAGAGAATAAAGAAAAACAATATTCTGTGAATGCTGTATATGATAAAAATAAACCATTTCTCATAGTTTATTTGGGTAAGAGTGGACGAAATACCGCGAACAGGATTTATCTTTCCAATGAATCACATTGTGGAGTGTTTCCTGACGAACCAATTCAATTAAATAGTAGTAGTCAGGGGAATAAGGAGCTTGCTTTTAGTTTTTCAAAGAAGCCGACTCAAGAAAACTTGAGTATAAAGATTGCGGTTCAGGAAAAAGATACAGTAACAATAAATGTAAAGGTCAACCCTAAATAATTTTTTTGCTATGAGGTACTCTATTGTAAGAGAAATAGGTAAAGGGGGCATGGGGAGCGTCTATGAAGGACGTGATTTGCAGGGGAATAAAGTGGCGGTGAAGATGATGAGTAAATCTGTGACGTGTTATCCCGAATATCGGCAATTGTTTGATATGGAAGTCAGAACCTTGAAGAAAATGAACAATCCTTCTATTGTGAAGATTTTGGGTGAACCTTTTTCGGATGAAGAAGGAAACCTGTATTTGCCGATGGAGTATGTAGAGGGCGAAACGATAGAACAGTATGTGGCGCATGAGGGAGCTTATAGTGAGGAAAAGGCAAAAAAAATGATGTGTAAGATTCTGGATGCATTGTCATACATACATCAGCAAGGAAGCATACATCGGGACATAAAACCTTCCAATATTATGATAAGACCTTCGGGTGATATTTGTATTATCGATTTTGGAATAGCGAAAGATGTTCACGTGTCAACGGGAAAAACCGTAGGACGGATTATAGGAACAGATGGATACATGAGTCCGGAACAGGCTAAAGGAGATAATATAGACCATCGGACGGATATTTATTCGTTAGGATGTGTGCTTTTTTATTTGTTGACCGGTAAAAATGCCATAGAGAAAAAGCAAAATGATTATGCGACAGTTTGCTCTATTCTTGACAATGATTTTCCGAATGTAAAGGATTATAATTCTTCCGTTTCTGATGAACTGCAAAATATAATTCTAAAGGCGGTTGATAAAAATATGACTTGTCGGTATCAAACAGCGAGCGATTTTAAGAATGCGCTTTCAGGTAATGATGTGCGGACAACTCTCAACAAGCGTGTATCTGTAAGTATCGGGCATGAAGCGGACAATGATGTAATAATAGACAGCGAATATGTCAGTCGCCACCACGCTGTGATTGAATATTATGAGGATTTTCCTCCTCGTAGCTTTGTATATATAGATAATAGCACGAATGGAACAGGAATAGACGGGCGATTTGTGAGACATGAAAGTGTGACTATTCCTTATTCCGGTGATATTGATAGTTTGCCACAAGTTTTGTTGGCTGGTCGACCGGAATGTATGCTTGATTGGCACAAAGTACTGGATGTAATGGCAGTGCATGTCAATATGCCCTCTTCACCTTCAATTTCTACAGTGACTACTCCTACAGTCCCGAGGTCTGTTGATGACGGGCAGTTAGGAATTGGTTATGCTATTCTTTGTATTTTGTGTCCTATTGTAGGCTGGGTATTATGGGGTGTATGGAAAAATGATAAACCTTCAAAGGCTCGCAAAGCCTCACGGATGGGTTGGATTGGCTTCTTTGTTAATTTGGTAGTATCTATAATTTCTAATTTATTATGAAAACAATAACGATTGGGCGTAGTAGCAAGTGTGATATTGTTGTTCCTTATGAAGGTGTAAGTCGGATTCATGCGGAAATTAGTATCACAGGTAATCAATATATTTTTAAGGACTTGAGTACGAATGGTTCTTCTTTAGGTGGACGTATGATTCACAATGAGCGTCTGGCAGTTTCTCCTGGAGCAGAGATTCTGTTGGCTAATCGTATCCCTTTGCCATGGGCACAGGTGTATGCTCAACTGCCTTTGTCACCTGCGAATCCCTATGGCAGCAATGATAGAACTTCTGTGATAAATGCGAACAATAATGTACAAGCCGGAACATCGGTATATTATTCGTCAGATAGTTTGGCGATAGGGTGGGGGATACTGGCATTTCTTGTTCCTTTAGCAGGGTGGATTATGTATTTCTGTTGGAGAAGTGAAACGCCTCGGAGAGCATCGCAAGCGGCTACGTGCGCTTGGTGGGGGTTCGGTGTGGGGATATTGATTAGAATATTGGCAATGATTTAATTTGTACTGTTATGATAGGAAATGAAATATTGAATTATAGAATTATCTCCTTGATAGGAAAGGGAGGTATGGGAAGTGTATATTATGCCGAGCATAAGCTCATTACGAACCAAAAAGTGGCGATAAAAGTAATCAATGCCGATATGGTAAACGACTTTACCCGTGATAGATTGAAAGAAGAAGCTGAGCATTTGGCTGAATTGAATCATCCGAATATTGTCCATTTTATTGATTATCATATTGATGAGAAGGGGAATATTTATTTGATAATGGAGTATGCGAATGGAAAAAGTTTGGATGAATACATCAATTCGGTGACGGGATTGATTGTAGAGGATAAAATCTGTGCTTTGTTTGAACCAATTTTGGATGCTGTAGGATACGCTCATGCTCATAATATTATTCATCGTGATATCAAACCGGCTAATATAATAATCACTAAAGAGGGAATCCCTAAGATTCTGGATTTCGGAATTGCTACCATTATGAAGCAAAATTCTGACGAGACAGAGGAACTGATTATGGGAACGCCTTCTTATATGAGTCCGGAACAAGTGAAAGGAGAAAAATTAGACGTGCGTTCAGATGTTTATTCACTTGGTGTATTATTACATCAGATGATGACGGGCAATGCTCCTTACGATACGACTACGTTAACAGAACATGATATCAATAAGAAAGTGGTAGAAGAACAACTTCCACGAATGAGATCTTTCTATAAATATGTATCTGAGAAAGTACAGAAGATAGTAGATAAAGCTACTGCTAAAGATAAGAATGAACGTTACCAGTCATGTGGAGAGTTTAAAAAAGAACTTCATCGTGCCATATACCCTCCAAAGATGCCTCGATGGGCATGGATGGCCATCGCCTCTTGCGTGCTGTTACTTGTGGGGTGTGGAACATACTTATGGGATTATAATCGGACAAAAGTCTATTATTATAAAGATTATGTGGAACAATGGGGGGTACCTCAAGGTATCGGTGAGGTTAGCGGTAACGACACGAGACATACACATAGACTTTATAGGTTTGAATATTGCAAACGGAAGTTGCTGCGTGTTTCCCATATTAACAGTGTAGGAAAAATAATCCCTGATAATGAATCCGAACGTAATGAACGACCGTTGGATCAATGGCTGTATTACACATCGGAAGGGAAGGTCAGTCGCGTGAAAGTGAAAGATGCCAGTGGCAAGGTGTTATATGTAAAATCGTATAATGAAAAGCTGAATACGATGTCTTTTCAATATGATGACAAGCATAATACAGAACGAATTATTTCGGGACAGACAGTAGGTTATGTTCGCGCTTTGGAGGATAATACTAAAAAAGGACGGATTTCTCGGTGGTGGATAGAATACGATGAGAATGGGTTTGCTACTTCCGTCAAATACGCAGGGCTAGATAATTCTAATGTAGGGGATGATAACCATATTTTCGGGCGTACCTATCAGAGAGATGAGAAAGGACGTGTCACCGAAATTCATTATATCGGTATGGATGGACAACCTAAGGCTACCCGATGGGGGCTAGGAATCAAAAAATTCTATTATGACGAGAATGATGATTGGGTGAGAGCTGTTTATTTGACTGTAGATGGTAAACCGGCTTATGATGATGTCGGCGGAGTAGCTATATTTGAAATGGAGTATGATAAGTATGGAAATGTGACATATGCTTATCATAAGGATGGAAATGGAAATCTGATGGTTCCTAAAAAAAATGGTGTGGCCGGATTTTATAGGGAATACGATGATAAAGGATTTCTAACACGTGTTATGAGTTTAGGCATCGATAAAAAGCCTATTTATGTAAATAAAGACGGCTATGCTGGATTCACCTTAAAATGTGATGAAAATGGTTATACTACAGAACAATGTTATCTGGATCCGGATGGCAAACCTTGTATATCTTCGGAGGGATATAGCAAAGTAACGTTGGTTAATGAAAAAAATGGGGATGTGCTGGAGGCTTGGTTTTATGATCTGGATGGTAAATTATGTGAAACGACTGGTGGCAATGCCGGATATAAGTGTAAATACGACTCCGTTGGTAATTTGTTGGAATATGTAAATTATGATAAGAATAAAAAGCCTTGCTTGGACTCGGAGGGAAAGGCTGGATATAGAATGGAATATGATGAGCGAAATCTGCGTGTGACCTTTGTCAATATTGGTCTTGATTTAAAACCTTGTAAGGATCGTTATGGTATTATTATAGTTAAGGATGATTATGACAAAAGGGGAAATTCTATAAAGAAGGCCTATTATGATGCTTCTGGAAAGAACCTTATACTTTCTAACGAAAATATAGCCGGATGGACAAGTACTTATGATGATTTTGGTAATGAAACAGAATATATGTTTTTTAATGTAAAGCGGGAGCCTTGCCTAGTGAATGGAGAATATGCGAAGAAACGATCTACTTACGACGAACATGGTAATATAAAGACAGAACGTTTTTATGATATGGAAGGGAATCTGACGTTGGTAAACGGAATAGCTGGAACTGATTATATTTGTGACGAACGTGGCAACGTACTCGAAAATAAGCCGATAGGAGTAAACGGGAAACTGGCGAATGGTAAATTGATAATTCGGAATAAGTACGATAAGTCCGACAATCTTCTGGAATATGCAGTTTTTAGTACTAGGGGACCGGCTTTGAACTCGAATAACATACATCGTTCAATTACTGTTTACAATTCGAGAAACCAAGAGATTGAAATACGTTATTATGACACGAAAGGAAATCTTACTTTGTACGGTCAGGAAAAGATAGCTATCCAGAAAAATGAGTTCAATGATAAAGGAGATAAGGTTAAGACTTTCTATTACGGAACCAATTTGAAGCCAATAAAGTGTACGGAAGGTTGGTCTAGTTCAACTTATGAATATGACGTGTTTGGAAATATCATAAAACAATGTTTTTATGATGTAAATGGACAACCAACTGATCCGAAAGTGATGGTTCCTGTTGGTATTTGTAAGTATGATAAATGGAATAATAGAATTTATCTTGCCGCACAAGATGGTAAAGGTAATTTTGTTATAAATCCTAATACCGGATGGGCTATTCAACGCGCAGAGTACGACTCTAAAATAGGAAAATTAAGTAGCTCAGCCTTTTTCGATGAAAAAGATAGACCGATGCTTTCGAGAGAAGGATATCATAAGATTAAATATCAGTATGATAGTAAAGGAAACACTACCGAGCAAACGTTATGGGGAATTGATGGAAAACCTATGTTATGTTTTGGTTTTCATAAGGAAATATTTACATATAATGAATTTAATAAATTGGTGAGTGATGCTCTTTATGGAATAACCGGTAAACCTGTTAATTGCAATGCAGGTTTCCAGAAAATGACGATTGATTATAATGATGAAAAGATCGCTTCTGTACGAAAATACTATACAGCTGGTGGTAAACTTTTTGCTACTCAATATTGGAATGGTACGGAATGGGTTTCTAATATGGTGAGTACAAATACTTATCCTTCCTCTGCGTGGATACAAAAAATGACACAACTAAATGCGGAGTTACCTCAACGGTTTGAAAATGACAACATAGGAGGAGGAGTCGTAATTAATAAAGTGCTCCAGACAGGGGATACCTCTTGTCAAATAACTTTTAAGTCTGAAATATCAAAATATGAATTGAGTAATAATCAAGTTGATAATTTGAAATTGATGGTAGACCATTTGGTTGGAGAACTAAAAAAAGAGCTAAATGCGGGAGTTAAGGTTAACGGTATTTTGTACGATGCAAAAGGGAGAACTCTTTATTCTGTAACTCGATAGTAATACATAACTAACAAATATTCAATTATATGAGAAAAATTTTATTTGCATTATTCTTTGCATTTCTGTGCGTGGGACTTTTTGCGAAAGATTTGAATGACGCTCAGAAAAAAGTACGTTCAGGCATTATGTACTTTTTGAAAGAAGAGGGTTATATGCCAGAGTTGGATAGTGACGGAGATATCTTGTTTAAAAAAGAAGGAATGAAATATCATGTGGCTGTTAGCGATATTGATACGTCTCCTATGTATGTGGTGCTTTTTCACAATTATCGTTATGATGATACATATACTAAAAATAAGATTCTGTCCGTGTTGAATGAGGTCAATCTTTATAAAGCCGTTAAATTGTTGTGCTTTGATGCGGCTTATTCTTTCAGAGCGGAAATGTATTTGGTAGATGCGGAACAGTTCAAATATACTTTTTATAAATTGATGAGCCAGTTAGCTTCGATGGAGGATGAATTAGAAAAACTATGCACAAGTTCTACGGCGCAGGTATCAAGTTCTTCTTTTAGGAGAAATGGCGTATCATCTTCAATTCGGCAGTATTTCCCGATATATGGCATAACGTTGGGGAAAAGTACGTCTGATGATTTAAAAAAGTTAGGGTATGAAGTAAAAGACTTTCAAAATTCAGGGAAGCATGTTTGCAATGTGCATACAGTGGATTTTTGGGATCACGATAAAGATAATATATATGAGCAAATATATCTTTTGAGATATGAAGTTATGCCGGAAGAGTGGGTTAATAATCACGGATTTAGATGGGACTTGTCTTATAAGCAATGGATGGCACTTTTTAAAAAAGAGGGATTTACCATAGTTGTGACGGAACAGCCTATTTCTAAAAAGTACCAAGAACGCATGACGCTTTCTGCATCCTTTACTGCTACTTCGATTGATAAAGCTTTGAAGTTCAACCTAAATTTTAACTATGGAAATAGGAATAAAGAGGGATATAGCGTTTCCTCTAAAAACTCATTGTTTAGTATAAGGGTACAAGCAAAAGGATAATATATTCAAATGCTGATGCGGATAACTAAAAAATGCCGATTGACATAGTAATGTGTCAACCGGCATTTATAAATTCCTTGAATGTTACTTTATATCATTTATGTCTTTTATTATTTCCCTGATTACTGATAGCATTTGCGGAATGTCCTGTCTTACAGTCTTGAATACAACTTCCGCGTCAATCTCGAAATAATGATGAGCTATTTTATCTCGCATCCTCATTACACCGCTCCAGTAAATAGTAGGATAATGAGGTAAAAGCTCTGCATGAGTAATTTTATCAAGTCCTTTTACCGTTTCTCCTAAAGCGATTAAATTCATACAGATGGCGTCTAATCTCAACATTCCATCAGGAGAACAGAGAAAATCATTCGGAGTTTGAATCATTGATGTTCGGCTGATGATTAATTCTAGTGCATTTTCGATATTTTGCAAACTATCAGATACTAATTCTTTGTCAAACATAAATGGCCTCCTTTATGATATGTCTCTTTAAAGCTTCATTCATTTGTTCACGTATTCTTACTAAATCTACCGGGCAACCAAGCAGTTCTTCCAATTCGCATTGTATACGGTCCAATGTAAGAAGAGATGGAGCTTCTCCTTCATAACAAATATCCACATCACTTTGCTCTGTCTGTTCGTTTCGAGCTACCGAACCAAAAATGCCCAATCGTGCAAAGCCATATTTTAAGGCATTAGCCGCTTTATAAGATTTTAATAATGCTAATATTTCAGATGTAGATTTCATATTCTTCCTCCATTCGTGTACAACAAAGATAAGCAATTTGCATGAATAATGCAATACTCTCTTATAATTTGCTCTTGTAGATCCGCGCCATTGCCTTCTGGTATTGATTCTCCAGTTGCAGATAATTCTGGTGGCTCTGATAGAGCACGGACACCTCCACAAAGTACTCAATCATGCTGATTTGTCCTCCGGTCAAGGCTTGTTTGAGTAAGGCAAGATCTTGTTGCGACCGGAAAGTCCTCGTGTACTCCTCCATAGAAGCATGAAGCGTTTTGGCTTCCCGGTAAAGCTGTGCCAGTTCGGATTCTACCTGCAAGGCGGCATTATCCCTTTGCAGATCTATGTTCAGAGCCTGTGCTTTGGCAATCTTCACCTTGTTCCGGTTTTCAAAAAGAGGGAAAGAGAATCCCACCACTAGGCCGTTGAAAGGAGTACCCGATTCCGTGTTCCGGCGGTAGCCCAGCTCCAGTTTCGGCAACCATTGCGACTTGTTGACAGCAATTTGTTTGCGGGCGACGAGGCTCTCGTTGCCAAGCGCCATCAACGTGCGGTCTGCCGATAACACCTCCGATTTCAGTATCTGATAATCAGTCGGGAAAGGCACGGCCGGGTATTGGCTCTCCTCGAAAACAACCGGAAGATTTCCGTTCAACGTACTCAGTTCCTGCAATTTATTGCGCAGCGCCGTTTCGTTCAGAGACACTTCCGTCTTGACATTCAGCAACTCCAGATTGATCTTGTTCGTTTCGAGCGCATTGGCATCTCCTGTCTGCAGGCGTTTGGCGTACATTTTAGCAAGTTCTTCCGCATTGCGCAGGCGTTCTTCTAAAATCTGCTTCTGCTGGCGAAGCATGATGATGTCCAGGCAAAGCTCCTTTGCCTGCAATAACTTCTCCTGCCGAAAAACATCCGCCTGGCTGTCGTAAGCTCCGATTTTCAGACGGTTCAGCTTGTTGCGCGTGGCATATAAGCTGGGGAAGTCGAAGCTCTGCGAAACCACCAGCTCACCGATTGTTTCACTTTTATCTTTCGAGCCCCAGAGGTGTGCATAGGAAAGCGTGGGATCGGGCAGATTGTTGTCCGTTCTAGCCTCCAGCTTTTGCGACTGAATCAGCTGCTTGTTAGCCTGCAGCTCCTTGTTGTTCGTTTCGATATTTCTCAAAACCTGCTCAATGCTGTTTTGGGCTTGCGCACTGCCTGCGGTCAGGAGCAGAAGTGCCGCGCCGATAGTTATGATTTGTTTCATTTTCATCTTCTTTATTGGTTGTAAATTGCAATTACAGACTTGCTGAAGCCTTCTTGCGGTGCATCATCAGATAAACAATCGGGACGATGAATCCGTTCAGGAAAGTAGAGGTTAACAAGCCTCCCAAAATCACTTTTGCCATCGGACTCTGAATCTCGTTGCCCGGAAGATCACCTCCCAGAGCCAGCGGAATCAATGCCAGAGCAGAAGACAAAGCCGTCATCAGGATCGGGTTCAGACGGTCGAGTGAGCCTTGCATCACGCTGTCGTACACGTTCAACCCCTCCACTTGCTGGAGATGATTGTAATGGCTGATGAGCAGCATACCGTTACGGGTAGCAATTCCGAACAGAGAGATGAATCCGATGATAGCGGGTATACTAACTTCCCCCGTTGTAAGTACCAATGCGAAAACGCCACCGATCAACGCGAGCGGCAGATTCAGCAGGATAACTCCCGACTCCTTGACGCTGCGGAACTCATGATAAAGCAGTAGAAAAATCACAACGATGCTGATAAATGAAGTCAGCGCTAATGTTCTGCTCGCCGCCTGTTCGCTCTCAAACTGCCCGCCGTATTCGATGTGGTAGCCTTCGGGCAATTGCACGGATGCGTCGATCTGCTTCTGGATGTCGTTTACCACACTGCGCAAGTCGCGGTCGGCAACGTTGGCGGAAATCACGATTTTCCGTTTCACATTCTCACGGTTGATAGTGTTAGGCCCCATAGCCGATGTCACTTCCGCCACATAGCTTAGGGGGACTTTGCGTCCGTCGTTCGTGTCCACCATCAAGTTGCGGATTTTCTCCATCTCGTCACGGGCGTCGTTCTTCACCTTCACAATCAGGTCGAAACTCTTGCCTTGTTCGTACACCTGCGAGATCACTTTTCCCGCCAGAGCGACATTCACGTACTCGGAAAACTCCGGCAGTGTGATTCCGAACTTGGCCAGCATTTCGCGTTTGGGCTGTATTTTTAACTGCGGACGTTCGATCTGCTGTTCCACATTCAGGTCGGCAATGCCGGGAATTGCGCCGATCGCCTCTTTGATCTGATTGCCGATGGAAAACATCTTGTTCAGGTCGTCGCCGAATAGCTTGATGGCAATATTTGCTTTCGTACCGGACAACATGGCGTCAATCCGGTGGCTGATCGGCTGTCCGATTTCAATGTTTGCTCCTGTAATTGTGCCCAGCTTTTCACGTACATCCGCCACCAGTTCGCTGCGCGAGCGGTCGCCCAGTTCAAACGGAGCCTCAATTTCGGACACGTTCACACCCAATGCGTGCTCATCCAGTTCGGCACGTCCCGTTTTGCGGGCAACGGTTTGTATCTCCGGAATGGTCAACAGCAACTCTTCCGCGCGCTGTCCCATTTTGTTGCTCTCTTCCAGCGATATACCCGGCAGAGAACTGATATTGATTGTGAACGAACCTTCGTTGAAAGAAGGGAGGAAGCTACGTCCCAGCGTGAAGAACACACCGAGCGCCACGACGAAGAGAGCGATAGTTCCACCCAGTGTCACCCGTTGGTGCACCAGCACCCAAGACAGTGCCTTTTCATAAATCCCTTTCATCCAGCGGGCTACGAAAGACTCTTTCAGTTCCTTGTTCGTCTTGTTGCTTCCCAACAGATAAGAGCAGAGCACCGGAGTCAGTGTCAATGCTACCACCGTCGAGGCGAATAACGCCACGATGAAAGCAATGCCCAGCGGGACCAGCATTCGGCCTTCCATGCCACTCAGGAAAAATAGGGGAACGAAACTGACTACAATAATTAAAGTTGAGTTCAAAATCGGCATACGAACCTCCTTCGAGGCGTTGAACACCACTTCGAGCGTGCTCAATCTTTCCGCTTCCGCTTTCAGCCGGTTTTCACGCAAGCGCTTGTATACGTTCTCCACGTCAACGATGGCATCGTCCACCAGCGAACCGATGGCGATTGCCATACCTCCGAGACTCATAGTGTTGATAGTCAGTTCCATATAATGCAGTGTCAGGATCGAAACGAGCAGTGAGAGAGGCAGTGTCACCAGCGAAATAAGCGTAGTGCGCACATTTGCCAGAAACAAGAACAGAACGATAACGACAAAGATACCTCCTTCAAAGAGCGATTTCTTCACGTTGCCGATAGAACTTTCGATGAAGCGGCTTTGGCGGAAAATGTCCGTAGAAACCTTTACATCCGGTGGCAGGTTCTTCTGAAGGTCTTTTAGCGAAGCCTCCAGCTTGTCCGTCAGTTCCAGTGTACTGGTGGCGGGCTGCTTGGTCACAGTCAGCAGGACGGCAGGTTTTCCCCGTTCCGAAGCCGTACCCAATTTCGGCGCTTTGGGGCCTATCGCCACGTCTGCTATATCTTCCAGAGTGACCGGAAAGTTGTTCACCGTCTTTACCACCGCCTTGCCGAGCTGTTCCGTCTGAGTGGTGGAAAGCACGCCTCGCACTATATATTCATTTCCGAACTCGTAAAGCACTCCGCCGTTGGCGTTCAGGTTCATGTCTTGTGTCACCGCCATCACCTCACCCATCGAAACACCGTAGTGGCGCATCCGCTCGGGATCAAGCTGAATCTGGTACTCTTTGATGTCTCCTCCGAGCACCGCTACTTGCGCCACTCCTCCGGTAGACAGCAGACGCGGACGGATAGTCCAGTCGGCAATCGTACGGAGGTCGAGCATGGAGGTAGAGTCGGCCGTCAGCCCGACAATGAGCATTTCGCCCAGAATAGAAGATTGCGGGCCGAGTGTCGGTTTTCCAACGTTGACCGGAAGCGATTCACTGACTACAGCGAGCTTTTCACTCACAATCTGTCGGGCAAGATAAATATCTGTTCCCCAGTCGAATTCCACCCAGACAACAGAAAAACCATTGGTGGAAGAAGAACGGACACGGCGTACACCGGTAGCTCCGTTTACGGCGGTTTCCACAGGGAAAGTCACGAGTTGTTCAACCTCTTCGGCGGCCATACCATTGGCTTCGGTCATGATGACAACCGTAGGCGCGTTGAGGTCGGGAAACACGTCTACTTCCGTGTGCATGGCAGTGTAGCTCCCCGCAATGAGCAGAAGAATGGAGGCGCAGAGCACCAGCAACCGGTTGTGCAGGGAATAATGTATGATTTTATTAAGCATCTTTTTAAATTAAGAATTATGAATGAGGAATTAAGGATGAAGATTCATTCTTCATTTAATCAGTGTTCGTGGCTGTGTGCGGGGATGGCATTGCTTGCACTGGCCAGTCTTACTTGGTACGCTCCTTCGGTCACAACGCGGTCGCCCGCTTTCACGCCGGACAGGATCTGGACATTTTTTCCGTTGTCGGCTCCTACGGTCACTTCCTGTTTCTTGTACCCTTCCTCATCCAGTTGCAGATATACAAAGTAGATCCCTTGTTCCTCCGTCAATGCGGTGCGTGGAAGGGAAATTACGTTTTCCATTGGCGACGAGAGCAGGAAAACCTCTACGAATGAGCCGGGAATCACTTCACCTTTGTTATCGAACTCGAAGGTGACAGGCACGTAGAAAGAATTGTCTCCGGCAGTTTTCCCGAAAGACAGGAGTTTGCCGTTGAGCGCTTGCAGTTCGTATACCTTATTATTATAAGGAGTCTGGAAATTGGCGGAGCTGATTGTGCGGAGGTATGGGTAGTACTTTTCCGACACTTCGGCGCGGAGGAACAGACGGCGGTTCTGCGTCACGCTAACCAGTGGTTGTCCGATGGTCACGTAGTCCCCCTCTTTCACCAGTATACTTTTCACATAGCCTGCGATGGGAGCTGTGATATTTTGTCCGATAGCCGAATGGTTCTTCGAAAGGGCCTCGTAGCTGATGCGGGCGTTCTCGTAATTCTGCTCCGCCTGTGCAAACTCCTTGTCGGATACGATTTTGTTTTTGACAAGGGCTTTCATCCGTTCGTACTCTTTTTTCGACACCTCGTAGGCGATGCGGGCACGTTGCACCGGGTCACCGTCGGCTATATTGTTTGAAGAAATGGTGACCAACGGTGTGCCGTTGCCGACGCTCATTCCTTCCGTCACTTTTCCACGAAAAGAAACAACGCCGGCTACGGTAGCTACGGCAACCGATTCGTCCCCCTGAGCAGCAAGTACTTGTCCGCTGGTTTTAATGACCTGTTGGAAAGGAGCGGGCTCGATGATACTAGCCTTTACTCCGGCTGCTTCGGCTTTCACTTTCGGAAGGATGATCTCGTCACTATGCGCTTCGGCCGTTTCGAGGTGGCTGTCTGCTGTTTCGTGACTGTGCCCTTCACCGGATTCATCCCCGTGGGCGCTGTGGTCGTGATCTTCTGTGGCATGATTATGTCCTTCCGCCTCATGATCATGCTCGTTGTGTGTATGTGTGACGGTACTATTACAAGAGGCAAGGATAAATAAACCCAGCACTCCGAAAAAAATAAGTTTCTTCATAAATGATATTTCCTACTTAAGTTTTTTGTTTTCTTTTTGTTGTTGCAGATTCATACTGCAAAAATACGGCAAGGTTCTTGCAACTGACTTGCAAAGATGAATTGACGTTCCAACTGACTTGCAAAGATTAGCTACAACGCCTTTGCAACTGACTTGCAAGAGCGTTTTTAAGCGAAAACAGAGTAGGGAGGTGCGCGAAGCGAGGTAGCACGATAGAAATCCGTACCATGCAGAGAGTCTCGGAAGACGTAATAGTTCTTTACCCGTTTCTCCTGCGGGCGTAGTAAATGTTCGATAATGACATCGGTGAACAGCGTAGCGATAAATACATAATCCGGACTGCTATAGCTGTGTATGGATGGGATGGACGACTGAAAGCGTGTCAGACACTCGCTGTTGCAACAGGCGTCGCTTCCCGGATGATGATGATGCTTGGGGCATTGTTGCTCTACGGGCAAGTCCTGCTTCATGCAAATCATTCCGTTAGGGTGGTGATGATGGGGAATAACGGCTGCCACCAACATGATAATGTTGATAAAAAACAGCAGAGTTACTATGATTCTTTTTTTCCCTTTCATCCCTAATTTCGTAGAGAATTTATTTCTTAATCGATCCTTTTTCCTTTTCTTGCAGACGTTCCAGCAATTCTGTGGCCGAGACATAAATCACTTTCCCATCCGGTGTTCCTTGACTAAGGAGTGTACCATTACGGGCATTTTTCTCCAACAGTCGCTTTTCTGCCAACTGAAGACCGCGCCGTAATTTATCGCTCAATTCTTGCATTTCATTATTTGACATAATTTTTGATGCATTTAAAAAGTTCAAGTTCATATATCTGGTTCTCTCCGTGTCGGGTACCTTCGGCCACAATCACTCGGGGAGAAACACTGTTGTCTGCTAGTAACCAATAATCCACACACGGCATATATATCTGAAACAGATTGTTTATACCTGCTTGATAGCGGCGGTAGATAACGTCCAGAGGCACATTATGTCCCCCTTCATTGACTCGTTGTAACACACGGTTCACTGCAAGTTCCGGAGAATTCAGCCAAAAATAAATAAGGCTGACTTTATATCCTTCACTTTGTGCTCTTTTGATAAGCCGGGTGTATGAACGTGTGGCTAACGTTGTCTCAATAGAGAAACTGACTTTAGCAGCCAACAGTTCATCTATGCGTTTCAACATTAGTCGTCCCGCTTCTATAGCCATACTTTCGGGATTGAAAGGAGACAAGCCTTTTGCTATTTCATCCGCATTGACAAACTCCTTGCATAGCAGAATTTCTGGCAGTACGGTATAGGAAGCAGTGGTTTTACCTGCTCCGTTGCATCCGCTTATAATGTATAACTGCCTTGCCTCATCCATTCCTTTTAAGTACCTGCTATAAATAATGTTACAAAGATACAAATTCTTTATCTTCTCCCGGAAGCCGACCCCTTCTTTTTATTATTTATTATTTCTTTTCCAGCTCTTGCAACGAATCCATCTTTTTCTTTTCGAGGAATTCATAGATACCGCAGAGGTGTTCCGTCACCTTCTGATTGCCAAACTCATAAACCTTTGATACCAGTCCGTCGAGGAAATCACGGTCGTGCGAAACGACAATCAGCGTGCCGTCAAAATCGAGCAACGCCTGTTTCAGGATGTCCTTTGTTTTCATGTCGAGGTGATTCGTCGGCTCGTCCAGAATGAGAAGGTTGACCGGCTCCAGCAATAGCTTGATCATTGCCAGGCGGGTACGTTCTCCACCCGAAAGCACTTTCACTTTCTTCATCGACTCCTCCGGACCGCCAAACATGAAAGCACCCAGCAAGTCGCGGATCTTGTTTCGGATTTCCCCTTTCGCTACGTCGTCAATCGTCTGGAACACAGTCAGATTCTCGTCCATCAGTGAAGCCTGATTCTGTGCAAAATACCCGATTTGTACATTATGTCCCAGCGTTAGCGTGCCATCGTGCTCTATTTCCCGCATGATACATTTGACAAGCGTAGACTTACCCTCGCCGTTCTTGCCGACGAACGCCACCTTGTCTCCGCGCTCAATCGTCAGATTGGCGCCCTTGAACACCACCTTCTCTCCATACGTTTTCCCAACATTCTCCATGATGACTGGATAACTGCCCGAACGGGGGGAAGGCGGAAATTTCAGACGCAAAGCGGAAGTGTCCTCTTCGTCCACCTCCAGCAGTTCCAGTTTCTCCAGCATTTTCACACGGCTCTGTACCTGCAAGGTCTTCGAGTACGTCCCCTTGAAACGTTCGATGAACTCCTTCGTCTCGGCGATGAACTTCTGCTGCTCATCGTACGCCTTCTGTTGCTGTTCGCGGCGTTCCTTGCGCAGTTGGAGATATTGTGAGTAGTTTACTTTGTAGTCGTAGATGCGCCCCATCGTCACTTCGATGGTGCGGGTCGTGATGTTGTCGACAAACTTGCGGTCGTGGCTGATGACAATTACCGCCTTGCCGTTATTGATCAGGAAATCTTCCAGCCATTGGATAGACTCGATGTCGAGATGGTTCGTCGGCTCGTCGAGCAGCAGCACGTCCGGTTTCTGCAACAGCAACTTCGCCAACTCGATGCGCATCCGCCATCCGCCACTGAAATCACTCGTCTGACGTCCGAAGTCTTCCCGGCGGAAACCGAGTCCGAGCAACGCTTTCTCTACATCCTCCTCGTAGTTCGTGGCGTCGATTGAATAATACTTTTCGCTCAGGGAGGATACTTCCTCGATCAGAGCCATATAACTGTCGCTTTCGTAGTCCGTCCGTGTCTCCAACTCCTTGTTCAGTTTCTCGATTTGCGCTTCCATCTCGTGCAGATGCGCGAAAGCCTGTGCCGTTTCGTCGAACACCGTGCGTCCGTCCTCCGTCATCAAGTGTTGGGGCAGATAGGCCACCACGCACTCTTTCGGTGCAGATACCTTGCCGCGTGTAGGTTGCCTCACGCCTGCCAGAATCTTGAGCAGTGTACTTTTTCCCGCTCCGTTTTTCCCCATCAGGGCGATGCGGTCTTTTTCATTAATAACGAAAGAGATATCACTAAATAAAGTCGTGCCGCCAAATTCTACGGCCAGTCCGTCTACAGAAATCATATTATTCTTTTAAATTGAGGCGCAAAGATAGCGAAATATATGAATATTTTTTATATCTTGCGGGCTGAAATAGGATATTAACTTGTTGAGACAGGATATAAGCTTGTTGAAATAGGATGTTGGCTTAAAAAAGATATAGATGGAAAATAATATACTAAACAATATGGAAGGTACGCAAACATATGAATTCAGACCGCTTATACTTGTGGCTGAAGACGACGACAGTAACTTTAAACTGATTAAAGCGATCATAGGTAAAAAATGTGATATCATGTGGGCACGGAACGGAGAAGAAATGGTAAATTTATTTCAAACACACGGGGAAGATGCCAAAGCGATGTTGATGGACATTAAAATGCCGCTGATGAATGGGCTGGAAGCGACGAAAATTATTCGTGAGTCCAACACTACGATTCCCATTATCATGCAGACTGCCTACGCTTTCAGTTCGGATAAGGAAAATGCGATGAAGGCGGGAGCTACGGAAGTGCTGGTGAAGCCGATTACGCTAGGGGTTCTTCGCGGTACACTGAGTAAATATCTGCCCGATTTGCAGTGGTAAATGAATAATAAAACGCAGATTAACGCAAATTATCATAGAAAAGATTCTATAAGTCATTGATTAATATGTCAATTGAATATCAATTGACATATCAATTGAAATGAATTAGTCAAGACTTGGAGTCTGTTTAAATAATCTATGCTAACTTGCGTTAATCTGCGTTTTGATATATCCCCCCCTCTTTTGGGGGAGGGGGAGAAATTAGTTCTTATGGTTGAGAACCGGATGCATCATCGTCAGTAGTAATAGGTTCAACCCACGTTTCATCGTCATCCCATCCGGTGCGGCGGAAGCCTTTGATGGTGTACGTTTTGCCTTCCAGCGTATATTTCACTTCGATGCCGTCCGCTTTTCCGTTTGTCGGAGTCGTAACGCTTTCTAAAGTGACTTTTCCGGAAGTGACTGTAAATTCCCCTACGGGAGTCGTTCCGTCGGCAACCATATTGCCTGCTGTCCCGTTAAAGGTGAGTTCTTCCACATTACAACTGATTTTTCCTAGAATACCTTGTTTGAAAAGGCTTGTATTCGGCAACTTGATCCACAATTTGTCCTTATCATTATCCGCTGTATTGTACAGATACATATAAATTCCGTAGACGTTGTATGATTCGTCATCGTCCTCTATTGTGCTCATAACCAGTTCCTCATTGTTCTCGTCCAGCACTTTGACGTAATATTGTCCGCTCAGCGGGTATATAGGGGCAAACTCCTGCTCGTAGTCTCCATAAGTGTCGCATGACACGAAAGTGACCATTGCGAACATCAGGACTAATAAATAATTAATAGGTTTCATGTATATATCCTTTCTTTCTATTGTTCAATATCCTTATTATTTTTTATGCCACCACAGCGGTTCGGTAATTGCCGGAACTTTCGTAGGCGCATTCGTATTATAGTCCAATGACTCTTTTGAGTAGATGAAGCGGTGAGCAAACTGACCCTTAGCTAACGAACTGTTGGGGTTATATGCCAGTGTACCCAAAACGTAAGTCGCATCGTCTGTTGTTTTTTCGCTGACTTCCGGAATACCGGTGCGGTTGATATCGAACCATGCATCCCAAGCCTGGCAACGGGTGCTGGCAATCCATTTTTGGGTAAGGATACATTTCAGCATACTTTCTTCGTCGGCGTCTTGGAATTCGTAAAGACCTCCGTTTGCAGTAAATTCAGCAGCTTTGTCGCCATGATTCCATCTAGCGAAAGAGAGTTCAACAGCAGTGTCATAGTGAGTCTTTGCATTATCTTTGTCTCCTAACCGTGCATAGCATTCCGCCAACAGGTATTCGGCTTCAGCCGCTGACATATAATAAACAGGATCGGTAGCACCGATTACGGCACGCGAAGTTGTTGAAATGCTATATGTGCTGGAAGTTCTGTTCCCATAAGGAATCGCTCTATATTCGGTTCTATCCGATGCGGCAGTCATTTCGTAAAAGTCTCCGATGCGCGGATCTTTATGCTCTTCATCTTTTTTTAGATAATTGAGCAACGTCGTACAAGCGCGTACATTATTCGTCGTATTCAACTGTCGGCGGTCATTTTCATAGAACGGATTGGACTTATTTACGACGTCCTCGAAGCAGTGTACCGTTGCGTCGTCTTTCAAGAAATCATCGGCAGCGAGCAGGGTTTCTATCTCCGCCTTGTTCGTGTCAAAGTCTCTCATGAGCAACTTCAACTTTAAAGTTTTGGCAAATCTGATCCATTTCGCGATATCCCCGTCATAGATATAATCTTCCACGTTCATGGTTTTCAGACCTTTGGCAGAGGCTTCCGCTTCCTTGTCGATTGCGTCGTTCAGCATTTTGATAATGCCGGGATAAACCACCGTTTTACTATCATCGTATTTGCAGTTCTGACCTTTCAGAGCTTCGGTGAAAGGAATATCTCCATAAGCGTCGGTGAGCACGTGATAGGTAAACGCGGTCATGATTTTTCCGACCACCCAATAGTTCCACGCACCTTCCTCTTCCGCTTTCTTGATGACGAGATCGAGATCAGGCAAAACGTCCGCGTACGGAATTCTCCACAGACGGAGGTCGCTGGAAGAAGTCATCGCATAGTTGACCAGCGTGATATATTGGCTGGATGACGGATTCTGCGTGTAGTGCTGTGACCACATAGAACCGTAGAGTTGGTACAAATACCCCATTACGGCAGCCGAGCCGGTGAATGCGGACGGCAGTAACGTCGTTACCGTCACTTGTGATTCGTCCGGATAATTCGGATTCTTGTTGACGTCCAGATAGTCCTCGCAAGAGGTGAACGTGCCGGACAGGATGGCGCTTAATACACCTATATATAAATACTTGAATTTTTTCATCTTCGATCGTTTTTTTTAGAATACAACTTTAATACCTCCACCTATATTGCGCGTAGAAGGCAAGGCGGCAAATTCTCCCAGTTCGGAAGCGATATCGTTACCGAAAGTTGTGGTTTCCGGGTCTACGTAATTGTTGGCTTTCGGAGTCCACATAAAGAGGTTGCGTCCGATCAGGCTCAGGTCTAGCTGCTGGATACCCAGTTTGGAAATCCATGCTTTCGGGAATGAGTAAGACAAGACCAGTTCCCTCAGTTTCACATAACCTTTCGGGATGATGAAGTTCTCGAACTGGCTGTCCGAGTAAGAGTCGCTGTAATAACTGCTCATGTTGTCGCTGGTCACGGGACGGTTGTTTTCGGCGTAGCCTCCGTCCTTGAGGGCGATTACGGAGTTGGGCACGACGAACGGTTCGCGGTTGTTGAACAGCGAGCGGGTAGTGTTGCCGACGAAGTGCATCAGCTGTGCGGTGTAGGAGTACATATAACCGCCTTTACGCCAGTCGGCCACAGCGGAAAGGGTGAATCCTTTGTAGCTCACGCGGGTGTTGAAACCCATATTGAAGTCGGGAGCGGACGAACCGATCGTCTTCATTTCGCTGTTGCTGGTAGTCGGGATACCGTTGGCGTCGACAATCACTTTGCCGTAGTAAGGGCTGTTCTCGTCCTGTACGGTAGCGAGGGCTGGCACTTGGAAGATTCCGAGCGGTTCGCCGACTTTGGCAACGAAGTTAGCGCTGTAAGCCGTTTTCAATACGTATTCGGTCACAGGCTTGTCCCCCTCGTTCCACAACTTGTTCACCTTGCTCCAGTTCTTGCTGAAGGTGACTCCCAAGTCCCATTCCACCTCTTTGGTGCGGATCGGAGTCAGGTTGAGGGCGATTTCGATACCTTTGTTGGAAATTTCGCCAACGTTGCGCACGGCACTGGTGTAGCGTGTTTCCGGGGCGACGTCTGCCGCGATGATCTGGTTTTTGGTCAGCTTGTCGTAGTAGGCGAAGTCAATGCCGATGCGGTTGCTGAGGAAGTTGGCGGTCAAGCCCAATTCCCATTCGGAAGTCTTCTCCGGTTTCAGGTTGTTGTTGGGCTGGCGGTTGTATTCGGTCAGGCCCAGCGCCCCGTTCAGCGGAGTGTCCAGATAGCCGTAGCCGGATGAAATATGATCGGGGATGTAGTATGCCAGCGTTCTGTACACGTCGGCGTCGTTACCCGTCTGTCCCCATGCGGCGCGCACTTTCAGGAAGTCTATCACGTTGTTTTTCAGCGAGGGGAACATATCGGTCAGGATGACGGACGTGTTGATTCCTCCGTAGAAGAAACTGTTGTGGTGGATGGGCAATGTAGATGACCAGTCGTTGCGTCCGGAAAGGTTGACAAACCAGAAATTCTTATACCCGAATTCCACCTGCGCGAAGGCTCCGATTGTTCTGCGCAAATCGCTGTAATTGGTGCTGACGGGCTTGTCGGTCCCGTTCTGCAGATTGTACCATCCTTCCATGAACAGCCCTTCGAGAAACGACTTCAGATAAGACGATTTCCGTTGGTTGAGGTTCCATCCCGCCGTACCTCCGAGAGTGATGTCCGTGCCGATATTGTAGTTGGCGCTCAGGAAGAGGGTCGCGTCGATCTGGTCGTAATTGTCGGTACGTTCGGTATAAGTACCCTTTTCTTCGGATTTGCCTCCGATGCTGCTGTACGAATTGTCGGCGTACGTCAGTTTCGCTGTGCGCAGCTTCTGGCGGGAGTTGGTGAAGTCACCTCCGAGACGTCCTACGGCCTTCAGACCGGGAATGACCTCGTAAGACAATTCCAGCTTACCGTAGATGCGGTCGTCCTGATAGTTGTTCTTATTGTTGGCGAGTACCCAGTAAGGGTTCTGCGCGTACCACGTGTAATAGTTGTCTCCGTTGAACCGTTCGTCGTTGAAATCCTTCATGACGGAATAGTCGATGTCCACCGGGTGCTGTATCAGTTCCTGCTGCATGGTGGCTCCCGCGTTTCCTTGTCCGGCGGCGGCTTTCGTCATGTCTTTGCGGATATACGTGATGCTGGCGTCGGCGGCGAACTTGCCGAATTTCATGTTGCCGCGGAACGACAGGGTGTTACGTTCATATTTGTCGGCATTGTTGGGCAGCACGCCGTTAGAGGAGGTGTTGCCGTAAGAAAGCATCAAGCCCATCTTTTCGTTGCCGGTGCGGACGCTGATGTTGTTGTTCATCTCGAATCCGGTGGTGTAGAAGTTGCGGAGATTGTCTTTCACAAACGAGTAGTGCTTTTTCATCGGGGTAGTCAGTTTGCTGGAGCCCCATTCGTTGAGCCGGCCGTCCAATGCAGGCCCCCACGATCCGTTCTCGCTTCTGTCCCATGTTCCCCAGCCTTGTCCGAACTTGTCCTGTTCCTGCGGCACGCGGAGCACGTTGGAAGCCATGAAAGAGCCGTCGTACGAAACGGTCAGCTTTTCTTGTTTGGCGCGTTTGGTGGTGATCATCACTACACCGTTGGCGGCACGCGAGCCGTAGAGGGCGGTGGCTGAGGCACCTTTCAGTACGGTGACGGATTCCACGTCGTCGGGGTTGATGTCGTTTGCCCCGTTACCGAAGTCGATAGCGTCGCCGGCCGCGATGACACCGTTGCCCTGGTCGTTGGAGAGGCTGGTGTTGTTGGACATCGGCACGCCGTCGATGACGTATAGCGGCTGGTTGCTGGAGAAAGAGGAGTAACCGCGCACGATTACTTTCTGTGAGCTACCGGCCGTTCCGGAGCTGGAAATGTTTACACCGGCTATTTTTCCGGAAAGTCCGGACATCACGGAACCTGACTTGGCTGCGACCAAATCGTCATTTTTCACTGTAGAAGCGGCATAACCCAGTATTTTCTCGCTTCTTTTGATACCTAAGGCGGTAACGACCACCTCGTCCAGCGCCTTCGCGTCCGAACGCAGCACGATGTTTAAAATTCCTTCTTTGATTGTCACTTCCTGGGGGATCATTCCCACATAAGAAACACGTAAGGTTTTGGAGGAGCTTGGTACGTTGCTGATTGTAAATTTACCGTCAATATCGGTGATTGTACCAAGAGTGGTGCCATTGACTAATACTGAAGCACCTACGACAGGCTGTCCATCTTCTTCGGATGTTACCAATCCGGTCACTTTGGATGTCTGCGCTGTCGCCAGACCTATGCCTATAAATAGGAAGGTCATGAAGAACATCAATTTTCTTTTCATAAATTCTCTCTTAAATTTAACCTAAAAACACATCATTTCTCTCTAACAGGCTGCAAAGATAACACAAATTATAATAATCTAAGAAAAGTAATGTGTTTTTAACTAAATGCTGTCATATTGAAAGTGAATTTCGGTATTGATATGGGGTTTTGAAATGTTATATGGATTATTTGCTTGCTTTTAGATTATTTGATGTGTCATAAGGAAAGTGTTGTAAGTATTTATTTTGATAATAAAATATCATTGATTCCACGAAATGGGTGACTTTTTATTATTTCAGCTTCTTCCTCTCACCATTTTCTGTAGCATTCCGTTGTAAGTGCTTTCAAATTCGGCCGGATGATTGAGTGCCCAAAGGATGTAATCTCCCGGTTCGTTCTTTTTGAGCAGGGTAGGACGGTATCCGGGACTGAGGATTTTCCATAGCGTGCCGTTGATCCCTCCCAGTTCTTTTCGTCGGGCAAGGGCGAAAATGGCTTTGGCGGTCTGTTCGTTCCGGATACCGATAGCTTCCATATTTAGTCGTAGTATAGCTTCGAAGTCCCCTCCGGACGAATCCTCTAAAGACAAACCCCTTACAGCAACAGGCGAAGCCTGAGAAACGCCGTTTGGCGGAACGGATGGCTTCTCGCTCTCCTTTCTCATTTTCCCTTCCCTCTCTGTCTCTTTGTCTTTTTGGGTTTCCGATTTGATTTCATTTTCCCTCTCCATTTCCTGTTTACTTTTAATCTCTGTATCCGTTTCTTGTTTTGTTTGTGGCATTGTTGCTGCGAATTTGCCCGGATTTGCTGCGGATTTGCTTGGACTTGCTGCGGATTTGCTTGGACTTGCTGCGGATTTGCTCGGATTTGCTGCAAATTTGCTCGGATTTGCTGCGGATTCATTCGTTTGTTCTCCGTTTTCCCCCTTTCTCTCTTTTGTCTCTTTTCTCTCCTTTGTCTCCTCCTCGTTATCATTCGCTTCTTTCTCCTCCTTGATCATCCAGAAGTTTTCCAAAGGCAATTTGTATTTCCTCCGGCTGTCGATGATGATTTTGTGATACTGCTCTTGGATGGCTTGCGAGGTCAGCACCCCGTACTCCTTATATATATAGGTGTCGAACAATCCCACCGACAGGCAATCGTCGATGATGGCCTGCATTTCCTCCTCCTCGCAACAGGCTTCCTGAGCGATGTCGAACAGTGTGTCCTTGTTCCAAAGGACATAATAGCCTTTTTCTTTGTAGATAAGACAAAGCAGGGAAGTGAGCGCGGCAATTCCCGCCGCGTGATGGCGGCAGGAGATGCGGCGCACTTTCCGGTCTTGCAGGAAATTGACATCTAGGGGGAAATAATCTAATCCGGGTTTGGAAATGCGTGCCATGATAAATTAAGTTTTAAAAAGTGATACATTGTGCGGTTTATCGGAACTCGTTGCGTACGTCGAAGCAGGGGCACATCTTGATAAACTCGTTGGGCGAGATAATACCGTCACCGTTGCGGTCGGGGCTGGTGTCCCGGTGGCCTATCACTTGTCTGATGTCGGGGTAAACGAGCCGCAGGTCTTCCACCAGGCGGATGAGCGCTTCGCGTTGCGCTTCCGTCCGGGTGTCGGCGGGACGGCCTTCCTTGTCCAGTCCGCCCACGTAGCAGATACCTATGCTTCGGCGGTTCCAGCCCGTGCAATGCGCTCCGTCGAGGGAGACATCCCTTCCCGGTTCGATGGTTCCGTCCAGCCGGATTACGAAATGATAGCCGATGGAACGGAAACCGCGCGCACGGTGCCAGCGGTCGATGTCGGCGGCCGTGAAATCCTGTCCCGCACGGGTGGCGGAACAGTGGATGATAATTGTGTCTCTCATTACAGCGTCCTCCTTTCTTGTTGGTTGCGGCTTGTGTAGATGGCGAATCCGAAAGCGATGGCTTCGTCTTCCGACAGTTGGCGGTAATATTGCCGGTTCACCGGATGTTGGACCGGGATGCAGGGGGATTGTATAGGCGGGACAGGCCGATGATGGGACGACTGCGGAACAGCCGGAGCGGGAGAGGTCTGTGAGACGGTCGGAGCGGGAGACAGCGGTAAGGGTTCTTTCATGATAAAAGCGTCTCCCCTGTGCTGGCTGACGCGTAAGTTGTGGAGGAGCAGTCGTTCCGGATAGCGCAACTGTAGTCTGAGCCAGTTTATGAATGCGGGATTCATGTGTTCTCCTTTGCTCATCGCCTGCATGGACGGGTAGGCGCGGAGTGCATTCCCGCTTGCGTCCGTGACGGCGCAGGGAACACCCGAATACTTTGAACCCGTTTTTCTGGGAGGCCGCAGTCCCATGCGGATGGCGTGCATTATGTTGTCATGCGCGTCACACCATTCGAGGTTCGACACGTGGTTGTTCAGCGTGTTTCCGTCGAGGTGGTTTACTTGCGGCAAATGTTTCGGGTTGGGAATGAACGCCTTGGCTACCAGACGATGCGTGTAGTATTTGGTGTAGATTCCTTTTTGCATGAGCTCTGTCTGCTCGTAGCCTTCTCCTGCGATCGTGGTGCAGAGAATCAGTTTCGACTTGCCTTTAAAACTCAATACCCGCCCATGGTCCGAGACCATATAGTCGGGATTTTCTTCGATAAATCTCCAATTTTCCATACTTGATATTGGTAAACGTTAATAAAATTATATTCTGTTAAAAAACGGTCTGTTCTTTTGTCTCCGCGTGGAGAAACGGCGTTTCCTGCATTCCAAGAACGGCGTTTCCTGGTGTATAGAAACGGCGTGGACTGGATATGTTAAACGGCGTTTCTTCCTCCTCCGTGCGGGGTTCGAGCCTTTCGGCGCAATGAATAAGAAACTCCAATTCTTCCCGGCAGCCTTGAATGGCTTCTTGCAGGGAGTCTACATTGTACTGCCTGCAAAGGATTTCCCATTCTTCTCGTTCCTGCCGGTTCATTCTGTTCTTGTCTTTTCGGGTTCGTCCTCGACGTCGATGTCCAGGAAGTTTTCCGCATGGAACGTGCGCCATCCTTTTGCCTCGATGTCGTAGTAGACGACGAACGTGTTTTCCGGTCGTGGAATATAAGGTTGGTGGAAACAGTGTTCGTAGCCGGTGAGTGTGCCGATGGCGTGGCGGACGCTGCCGTCTTGTTTGGTGTAGCGGAAGCGGACATTTCCGTGATGCATCTGCCGGATGAGGGATTCTATCCGGTGGGCGGTGACGAGTGCGTCGTGCCGGTTCATACCATTGTTTTGCCGGATGGCGGCTGCCTGTTTCATGAGCCGCACCCGTTGAAAAGAATGCTCTTTTTTAATCTTGGTCATTGTTCTTCGGTTTATTTTGATTATGTGGCAAAAGTAGGGAATGGAAAGGGGAAAGATTGTCCGAGCTTGACACATAAATGAGGAATTAAAGAAGAATGTGTCAAGCGTGAACATGAATGTTAAGAGAAATAGCCGTTCTTTGTGGGAATTTTTAATTAATGCAATAGGAAAATGGCAAAGAAATTGGTAAAAAGAGAGTCGGAAATGACAAGTAATAGTGAAGCAACCTGTAAGGTAACCGGACTTCGGCATTGTGATGATAGCACAAAAAAAGAGATTGTGGACTGTTTGGTGAAAATAGATAAGCAGAATGATATACCGGAAGGTTATATTGTAAATAATTCAAATAGTTCGACTTCTTCGGTGAGACGTGTGTTCAGTTGCGTCTGGGATGGCAGTACTTCAATACCCGATTTTACGACGTTATTTAATATTAGCGCGTGTGTTCTCAAAAAGGCTAAAATCGTTGTAGCCCTTCCTGGATTACTGTGTGCGGTTGTAGGCCTTTTACTGAAAGATTCGGCGAAAGTGAAGTGCCGGATTATAAACCGACATCATCTGGTTGTGGATATCGAACTCTTTGAGGATAAAATTATATCTGTTGAAGATTGGGAGGAGATGAAGAAGGAAGAGGCGGAAAAGAATAAAACTGATAAGAAAAAGTGAAACTCACCACGGTTTAGAATTTTCACCACGGATTACACGGATTAACACGGATTGAAGAAAGATAGATTAGAATTTTCACCACGGATTACACGGATTAACACGGATTGAAGAAAGACAGATTAGGGGAAAAACGGATTAGAGAAAATCTGCGTTAATCTGCGTTTTTAATCTTCTTTCCTTTATTTTTTTTCTTTAATCTTCTTTTTTCTCTAATCTTTCTCTAATCTGTGTTAATCCGTGTAATCTGTGGTGAAAAAGTGAATCAAGGTTCTCCTAAAAAACGGAAAAACAACCCTACTTGCGCCGGAGTAAGCAGGATGGATTTCTCGCTGTATCCCGTTTGGGCGAGTGCAGCCTGTAATTCTGTATTTTTGGCTATCCACCCCCGCAGGGTGCGGCGTGCTGAGGCGGTTTGTATATCGGGCAGGTAGAAGGACGCTAACTGGCTTTTGCTATAAGCCCGGATGCGGATGGAAGGGGATGTTTCTGCTTTCATTGTCGGTTGTCTTTTAAGGGGTTTATCAGATTCTATGTTTGTAAAGGTAAGGCTTTTTAGGCAGATTGGTGATGTGTTGTGCAGAAGCGGTTGTGGACATGGTTTGTGCGGACTCGTGCCGGGTTGCTGTCTCTTGTGACAGGTCGGTACGTTATGGTTCACGTTTTTTTTCCTTTCGGTTACCTTTGCTTTCGTAATCGGTTACAGAGAGGAATTTAATTTATTAATCATTTAAAAAAAGGAAACAGTATGCCATTAATTTACAAACCTTATCAGGCAACGCTTGCCAACAAGGAAGGACAGAAATTGTATTATCCCCGTCTGGTGAAATTCGGGAAGGCAGTCAATACGCAGAAAATGGCGGAATTGATTGCGGAAAAAGCCTCGCTGACGGCGGGGGATGTCCATAATGTGATTCGTAATCTGATGTCCGTGATGCGGGAACAGTTGCTTAATAGCCGCACGGTACGCCTCGAAGGCTTGGGAACGTTTACCATGATCGCTAAGGCGAACGGGAAAGGGGTGGAGCTTGAAAGTAAAGTCAGCAGCGCGCAGATTACTTCGTTGCGTTGTCAGTTTACACCGGAGTATACGCGTGAGGCGAACGGAAGCGCTACCCGTGCACTGACTTCCGGAGTGGAATTTGTACACGTAAAGGATGTGGCGGGCTCGTTTGTCGCTGCCGATGATTCAGGTGAGGATCCGGACGACGGAAAGAATCCGGACGACGGAAACGGTGGCGGAGAAGCTCCGGATCCGGCTGAATAATGAGGAAACGGACTTTAAGAGACTGGATTTTAAGAGAGGATTTTAAGAGACCGGATTTAAAAAAAAATTAAAAAGAGAAGCTGATGAAATTGTTGTTGGAAAAATTGCTTGACATTCTTGAGGCAATATTGCGCTTCCGCAGACGCCGTAAAGAGTAGATTACTGTTTGTGGAAATTGTGGAAAAGTGAAGCTGGCTCGCTTAGTATTTGTAAGTGAAGAGATGAAAAATCCCCCTTACTATTACCTTAGTCCGTTGTGATATTAAGGAATGGTAAGGGGGGATTTTTTTGTGGAGAAATCAGATCAGTCGGTCTCGACCTGGAACTTACGGCTTACTTTCATTAGATTGATGGTGTAAGTCACCACGTTTTGGGCTTCCTGAACCATCGTCAGGTATACCATGCTGACGCGGATACTTCCCGACTGGCTTTGGATGCGCTGCAGTTCTTTACGTTTCAGCAGCGAGAGTTGTCCGTTAAGGTCGTTGGCGCGGCGGATTTCTTCTTCCATGTTATTGTAATCGTTGTTTTCCAGTTTTCTGCGACATTGCTGGATCAGGTAAGTGATGTCTTCGGCCGCGTCGCTGAATTCGCCTTTTTGGATAGCGTCCAATGGGTTGAAGTTGTTGTCGATGTGCTCCAGACACGGTTCGCAGAGACGGGAAATGCTGTACACCAGTTCGCTGGCGAAGTCGTTGCCCTGGTAGTAGTAAAGCCCTTTTTCGAGCACGGTGTTGTTGTCGAGACGGCACATGGCGACGGTTCCGGTACGCTTCATCTGCTTGACGAGCTGCTTCTCGAATTTGGTGGAGCCCATCGCGCGACGCAATCCCCGCAGGTTTTCGTGGAGGAAGGAGGTGACGGTGAGTTCGAAGTTCGTTTCCGCGTATTCCAACACTTTGCCGAGCTCTTCGCGGGTGTGCTTGCGCATCAGTTGCAGAGCTTCTTCGCTGTCGGTGGTCTGCATCAGTTGTTTCAGGGTCTCGTTGCCTTGCTCTTTCGCTTTGCGTTTCTTGTACATCACTTGGCTGCGTATCAGGATGAACACGGCGATGCCGATGAGGGCGATGATGGAAATGTTTCCTCCGTAGTGAAGTACGAGGGCGACGAAGAAGCAGATGGTGAAGGCGGCTCCGGCGGTGATGAACCAGCCGCCGATGACGCTCAGTACGCCTGTGATACGGTAAACGGCGGAGTCACGTCCCCAGGCACGGTCGGCCAGTGAGGTTCCCATAGCTACCATGAAGGTGACGTAGGTGGTGGAAAGGGGAAGTTTCAGGGATGTTCCCAAAGCGATGAGCAGGCCTGCCAGCACGAGGTTGACGGAGGCGCGGACAAGGTCGAACGCTGCGCCGTCGGCTATGATGGCTTCGTCTTTGCGGAAGCGGGTGTCAAGCCATTTCTTGGTGCTGTTCGGAGTGATTCGTGAGATTCCGTTGGCGAGCGCCATACTGAAACGGACGATTGTACGGGCTATCGGGGTGCTTCCGAAGGTTTCTTCGCCTTCGTCTTGGCGGGAGAGGTCGACGGAGGTCTTGATAACGGCGTGCGCCTTTTTGGAGGTGCAGAGTGCGTAGACCATGATTGCTCCGGCTCCGATCAGGAAGTACCACGGGGTTTTGGCGGGTCCTAGCAGGGAGGTCATCAGGAAGTTGTCCGGGTTGCCCGATCCGTTGGCGGTGTAGTCTATGAAGGAGGAGAAACCGGCGAGGGGAACGCCGATGAAGTTGACGAGGTCGTTGCCGGCGAAAGCGAGGGCGAGGGCGAAGGTGCCCATCAGCACGACTACTTTGAAGACGTTGACTTTCAGCCAGTGGAGGACTTGCATCAGCAGGGTGAAGAATACGAAGAACACGGTGATGAGCGGCAGGGTGTTGTCTTGTATCCAGTGTTTGTTTTCGGGTGTCATGAAGGAGCTGTCTTTCAGTCCTTTGATGAGCATGAAGTAGATGATGGAGGTGGCGGCGATGCCTCCGAAGAGGGCTATGCTGTACTTCATCTTTTTGGTGTAGTTGAAGGTGAATATCACACGGGCAATCCACTGCACAAGCATTCCGAAGAAGAAGGCGATGGCTACGGATACGAAGATTGCCATGATGACGGAAAGGGCTTTGTCGGTGTTGATGAGGTCGCCCAGCGCGAGGGTGTCGCTGTTGTGCACTTTGATGAGCGCGAGGGCGAAGGTTCCTCCAAGTAGCTCGAAGACTAGTGAAACGGTGGTGGAGGTGGGCATGCCCATTGAGTTGAAGACGTCGAGAAGCACTACGTCGGTCAGCATGACGGCAAGCAGGATGCACATGATTTCGGCAAAGTAGAAGTGCTCGGGCTGGTAGATGCCGTGACGGGCTATGTCCATCATCCCGTTGGACAGGGAGGCGCCGATGAATATGCCGACACCGGCTATGAACAGGATGGTCTTGAACGATGCGGCTTTGGCGCCTACCGCGGAGTTCAGGAAGTTGACCGCGTCATTGCTCACGCCGACAATGAGGTCGAACACGGCAAGGACGAACAGAAAAATGATAATGCATAAGTAAATTGTCTCCATAAATGTATGTATGTAGTATGTAATTTCGGCCGCAAAGGACGGAATTTGACGTTGCAGGGAAATGTCATAGATGTTACATTTGTGTTACAATCTTCTTTCTTTTGTCTTGAAACAAAAGAAAGAAGCAAAGAAAAATTCAAGGCTTACTTTTTTCTCCTACTCGCTTCCTGCACTCCGCTGAAGGGCAGAAACTCGCTTCGCTCAAACAGTCTGCCCTTCTTTACGCTCCGTTACGGGAGCTCGCTTGACGGAGAAAAAAGTAGGCCGGGGGAAACCATGCGGATGGGGTGGGGAGGAGACGGGGCATGGTGCTGGTCTTTGGGGGGGGCTGGGTGTTATTGGGCATGGCTGGGGTGGTTTTTTGGGGGGGACTGGGTGTTATTGGGGCATGGCTGGTTGCTCTTTGGGTTGCTGGGTGTTATTTGAACAAAGCCAGTTATATAGGGTGTATTGTGCTCGGATGGCGGGGGTTCCGGGTGTTCTTTTTTTGAATATGTTTTGTAGCTTTGCGTCTACTCGGCAGGCTTTTTGGTTGTCGGCGAGTTGGATGGTAAGCATTTCGATTAGGCTGTTGCGCAGGTCGGGGTCAAGGACGGGGGTAATGGCCTCGATGCGGCGGTAGAGGTTGCGACGCATCCAGTCGGGTGAGCCCATGAAGACTTTGGGATTGCCGCCGTTGCCGAAGTACCAGATGCGGGCGTGTTCCAGGAAGCTGTCTACGATGCGGGTGATGCGGATGTTGCGGCTGTACGGCTGGTCGGGGATGAGGCAGCAGATTCCGCGAATGATAAGGTCTATCTGCACACCATGTTCGGAGGCTTCGTAGAGGCGGTCTATCATGGTGGGGTCTTGAAGGGCGTTCATTTTTAGGATGATGCGGGCGGGTTTGCCTTGATCGGCTAGGGCAATCTCACGGTCGATGAGGCGGTTCAACTCTGGGATGAGGTTGAAACGGGCGACAAGGAGGGTGGTGAACTTCGGGGCTTCTTTGCCTTGAAGGGTGCGGAAGAGGTTGTAAAGGTCGTTCACTATTTCTTTGCGACAGGTGAATAGTCCGCAGTCGGCATAAAGTGTGGCGGTTTTCTCGTTGAAGTTGCCGGTGCTGATGTAGGCGTAGCTGGGGATTTTCTCACCGTTCAGCCCACGACGGCGGATAAGGGCTACTTTGGCGTGCACTTTCAGCCCGGGAATGCTGTATATGATTTTTATGCCGGCGGCTTGCATCATTTCGGCCGTGGCTAGGTTGTTCTCTTCGTCGAAACGAGCTTTCAACTCTACAAATACTGTGACTTTCTTGCCGTTCTGGGCTGCGGCTATCAGGGTGTTGATGACGGCGGAGTTCTCCGCCACACGGTATTGCGTCACCATGATTTCACGGGTTTCCGGATTGTGCACGGCTTCGTAAAGGAAGTGGATGAAGTGCTCGAAGGAGTGATAGGGGTAATAGAGCAGCAGGTCTTTCCGGGCGACGTAGTTGAAGATGGATTCTTTTTCGTCAAGGATGGTGAGTTTCATCGGCTTCGGCTTTTCGGGGCTGTGGAGTGACTTGCCGCCGGAATTAGGGGACGATTTATCATTGCTAGGAAGTGATTTACCTGTACTAAGAAGTGATTTGCCTGTACTAGGAAGTAGTTTGCCTGTGTTGGGAAGTGACTTGTTGGGGTTGGGGAGATGGCGCAGGTCTTCCAGGTTCAGGTGTTTGTCGCCGGGAACGAGTTCGTCGCGGTGAATGTGAAACGCGTCTACGAGAAAATCCAGAAAGTCGTGCGGCATGGCACGGTCGTAGACGAAGCGGCAGACGTCTCCTATTTTACGCTTCTTTACTTTCTTCTTGAGCTGGGCTACGAGGTCGGCACTGCTGGCGGTGTCGTCAATTAATATGTCGGCGTCACGGGAGATTTTTATACTATAACACGACTCGACATCATAACCGGGAAAAATTAGATTGAGGTTCGCCTTGATGATGTCTTCGACAAACATCAGGTAATGATTTTTTTCATGACACGGCAACTCGATGAAACGGGGGACTTTTGCGTAGGGCTGCTTCATCACGAAGTAAAGAGGAGGACGGGAGGATTCGAGGATGGGGAATCCTTTTTCTTCTATTCCTTCTTTTGCTTCTATATCTTCTCTTTCTTCCTTTCTTTCTCTTGCTGATTTTATTGCTCTTTCTTCTATATCTTCTCTTGTTTCTCTTGCTTCTATTTTTTCTCTTTCTTTTCCTTCTTCTCCTTCTTTTCTTTCTTCTTTCGGATAGAGTCGGATAGCGAGATAGAGTCGGTTATCTCGTAAGAAAGAGACGATTTTGTCTTTGGAAACGGGTACGGGTTGCAGGTAGGGGAAGATTTCTTCTTTGAAGAAGTCTTTGATAAACTGCTGATGGAACGGTTCTACATGGCTGTCTTGATAAAAGATGATGTGGTTCTTTTGTAGGGCAGGCAATATTTTTTGTTCGTAGATGCGCACACGGTCATCTAGTTGCCGGTTGACTTCCCTGTTGATTTCCTCTACCAGTTCGCGGGCGGATTGTACGCTTTCTTCATCACTTTCCGTTGCGCCGGAAGCAACAGCTTTGTGGTCTGCTACACGGATTTTATAAAATTCTTCGAGGTTGGAAGAGTAGATGGAAATAAAGTTGATGCGTTCGTAAAGGGGGAGACGCTCGTCCAAAGCTTCCAGCAACACGCGGTAGTTGAACGATAGCCAGCTGATATCTCGCTTGAAATATTTATATTTGTTTTCCATGTGCTTTAAGATTTTTCCAAATATAACACCTTTATAGGATTAAACAAAAAAATAAAGATGAAAAACAAGAATCCTATTCTTTTGTTTGTATGAATATAGCAGGATGAAGGATAAATTGATGAAATAAATTGTTTATTGAGGATTAATTCGTATTTTTGCATAAAAATGAAGCCGTTAAAACGATGACAATTAAGAAATTTAAATCGAAAGAGGAAGCGGTAAAAGCTATTAAAGAGGCTGCTACACGCAAACGTATTTGGACTGAACAGGTTCAAAGCGGACGCTCTGTGTCTGAATTGAAGGACAAGGATTTCAAGTTGGTTAAGTTCTGCTGATGTATTGCCTTTCCATAGAACAGATTAACCGAATCTCACCTTACAAAGTAGAAATTGCAAGCGATGGTAACTCACTGCTATTCCATACCCGATATGGATTGGTGTATGAGGTGGGGTTTGTGGAGGATTATACTTTCTTTGATAAAAATACTTATCAGTTTTTTATTGTAGAGAAGAATGGAAGTCGTTTTCTCAAAGATCCACTGGTGAAAGAAACTGTATGGGCTATTATTGAGGTGTTCTTTCGGGAGAACAGTAATGTTTTGCTCTATGTTTGTGATACATCGGATGGTAGGCAGGCTAGTCGTGACCGATTGTTTGATATTTGGTTTTATGAATATGAAAAACAGGAGGAATATATACATTTGACTGCCAAAGTGGAATCGGATTCGATTTATTATTTTGCTTCTGTTATATTAAAAATAACTCATCCTCATTTGGATGAGATAAAAGAGGCTTTTGACGTTTTTACGGAGGATATGAAAGATAAACTTTCTTAAGGAGATATGATAAGAATTGGATTATTATCCGATACCCATGCTTATTGGGATGAGAAATACCTGGAGTATTTTGAGCCGTGCGATGAGATTTGGCATGCTGGCGATATCGGTTCGGTGGAAGTGGCGGAGAGGTTGGCGGCGTTCCGTCCTTTCCGGGCAGTCTACGGAAATATTGACGGACAGGCTATCAGGAAGCTGTATCCGCAGGTGAACCGTTTTACGGTGGATGACACCGAAGTGCTGATAAAGCACATAGGCGGCTATCCGGGAAAGTATGATCCTTCGATAATTGGAAGTCTGATGACACGCCCGCCTAAGTTGTTCATTAGCGGGCATTCTCATATATTAAAGGTGAAGTACGACAAGACGTTGGATATGTTGCACATCAATCCCGGAGCTGCGGGGATGTCAGGATTTCATAAAGTGCGTACATTGGTGCGCTTTGTCATCGAGCGGGGGACGTTTAAGGACTTGGAGGTTATCGAGTTGGCGGATAAATAATTTTTCATATTATTTTTGCCATCTCGGATTTCTTTCCGACCTTTGCACTCAGTTTATGAATAACGAAGACGAACATGAAGGGAATTATTCTTGCCGGTGGTAGTGCCACTCGCCTCTATCCGCTTTCTAAAGCGATCTCCAAACAGATAATGCCTGTCTACGACAAGCCGATGATTTACTATCCGCTGTCTACACTGATGTTGGCGGGGATTCGTGAGATTTTGATCATCTCAACTCCGCGTGACTTGCCGATGTTCCGCGATTTGTTGGGGACGGGTGAGGAATTGGGTATGTCTTTCTTTTACAAAGTGCAGGAGCAGCCTAACGGGTTGGCGCAGGCTTTCGTGTTGGGAGCCGATTTCCTGAATGGAGAACCGGGCTGCTTGATTCTTGGAGATAATATGTTTTACGGGCAAGGTTTCTCCGCCATGCTTCGCCGGGCTGCCAATATAGAGAAGGGAGCTTGTATATTCGGCTATTATGTGAAAGACCCTCGCGCGTACGGCGTGGTGGAATTTGACGAACAGGGAAAGGTTATTTCGCTGGAAGAGAAACCGGCAGTGCCGAAAAGCAATTACGCCGTTCCCGGATTGTATTTCTATGATGCCACCGTGACGGAAAAAGCGGCGGCTCTTCGACCCTCGGCACGTGGAGAATACGAAATAACAGACCTCAACCGCCTGTATCTGGAAGAAGGCACTTTGAAAGTGGAACTTTTCGGACGCGGATTCGCGTGGTTGGATACGGGAAACTGTGACAGTCTGCTGGAGGCGTCCAACTTTGTTGCCACCATCCAAAACCGACAAGGTTTCTATGTCAGTTGTATTGAAGAGATAGCCTGGCGTCAGGGGTGGATTCCGACCGAACAACTGCTGCTGCTGGGACAACGCCTCGAAAAGACCGAGTACGGCAAATATTTGATAGAACTGGCGAAACAATCCTAAAATCAACATAAAAAGTAAAATATGAAAACTTATCTAGTGACCGGTGCCGCAGGTTTTATCGGTGCAAATTACATCAAATACATCTTAGCGAAGCATAGCGATATAAAAGTCGTGATATTGGATGCATTGACGTATGCAGGTAACTTAGGGACAATTGCGAAAGACATTGACAATGAACGTTGCGTCTTTATCAAAGGTGATATCGGGAGCCGCGACGTGGTAGACAGCCTATTTGCTGAATATCGCTTTGATTATGTGGTGAATTTCGCTGCCGAAAGTCATGTTGACCGTAGTATTGAGAATCCGCAACTGTTCCTGATAACCAATATTTTAGGAACACAGAACTTGCTGGATTGCGCACGCCGCGCATGGGTGATGGGTAAGGATGAACAAGGATACCCCACTTGGAGAAAAGGAGTGCGTTATCATCAAGTGTCTACCGACGAGGTGTATGGCTCGCTGGGAGCCGAAGGGTATTTTACGGAGACAACTCCGCTCTGCCCTCATAGCCCGTACAGCGCATCCAAGACGAGTGCGGATCTGTTTGTGATGGCTTATCACGACACTTATAAAATGCCGGTAACGATTACCCGTTGCTCCAACAATTACGGTCCGTATCATTTCCCGGAAAAACTGATTCCGTTGATTATCAAGAATATACTTGAAGGAAAACATCTGCCTGTCTATGGCGATGGAAGTAATGTGCGCGACTGGCTTTATGTGGAAGACCACTGTAAAGCTATCGACCTTGTTGTGCGTGAAGGACAGGAAGGCGAGGTGTACAACGTGGGTGGGCATAACGAGAAGACAAACCTCGAAATCGTGAAGCTGACAATCTCTACTATTCATCGGCTGATGACGGAACATCCGGAATATCGCCAAGTGCTCAAGAAACGGGTGAAAGATGAGAACGGGGAGATTTCCATCGATTGGATCAACGAAGAACTGATTACCTTCGTCAAAGACCGTTTGGGACACGACCAACGTTACGCCATTGACCCTACAAAGATAACAAATGCACTGGGCTGGTATCCCGAAACGAAATTTGAAGTCGGCATCGTGAAAACCATCGAGTGGTATCTGAACAACCAAACTTGGGTGGAAGAAGTGACCAGCGGAGATTATCAGGGATATTACGAAAAGATGTACGGAAAGTAGATTAAAAGAAGTGATTAAATGGGGAATGATCTCGTTTTCAAAGAATCATCCCGATAGCTAAAAGAATTCCCATAAACAGCATATTACGCGAGGTCTCGCCTAATATGCTGTTTAATTTTTTACCGCTGTGTATTTTTACCATTCGCCTCCAGGTGAGGACGTGGGGAACCAGGTAAAGTTGCGGAAGAAGGGCAGCGTAAATATGTCCTTCGCGTAAGAAATATAGGCAGAGTAGGGAAGCCGAAATGCCTAGCAGCAGATAGAAATAGCGTCCGAACTTCTCACCGAAACGGACGATGACGGTCCGTTTTCCGCTACGTGCATCCGCTTCGCGGTCTCGATAATTATTGACAACTAACAGCGTGTCGATTAGTAGTCCGCAAATGATGGAGGCGATGGTGACATCCGGTGTCCACGTCAGTGCCTGCACGTAGTAAGTTCCGCCAACGGGAACAAATCCGAAGAAAATGATGACTAACACGTCTCCCCAACCGTTGTAGGAGAGGGGATAAGGTCCGGTAGTGTAAAGGAAGGCGAATAATACACAAAGCGCTCCTATGATGATCAACTCCCATCCGGCAAAAAGTAATAGCGTGCAGCCGATCAGGCAGGCAAGTGTGACGGTAACGGCAATTCCGGTTTTCATTGCCTGCGGTGAGATCCATCCTTGTGCGCAAGCACGTTCGGGACCCAACCGGTCTTCACGGTCGGTTCCTTTGAGGAAGTCGAAAAGATCGTTGATGAAATTCGCGGCTATTTGCATCAGACCGGCAAACAGGCAGCAGACAAGGGCAGGCAACCAATGGAAATGTCCGTCCATTGCCGCCAGGGCTGTACCGATTAAAACCGGAGTGATAGCTCCTGTGAGAGTCTTAGGCCGTGCGGCTAATAACCATGCTTTCAGTGAATTACGCTTTACTTCTTCCATGCTTTAATATTTTATAAAGAGTTTTGACGGACAAAGATACATGATTTTTCGTATCTTTGCACCCCTAAAAACTTCAAACTAAGAGAAGATGAAGAAATCTATTTATCCGTTTCTACTGCTGACGCTGCTTTTACTTGTTTCCTGCAAGTCGAAAAAGAGGATGGTAGCAACCTTGCCGCGTCCTGTTTTGAACACAGACTCCATTGTTGTGGATACGTCCAACGTCATAGCCGGACTGTTTGCTCCGGATCACTCGCAACTCAAAGATCTGAACGTTTCGAAAGGTAGGAAACGCAGAGCCAAGAAAGATAAATCTTCTGCTGATGCATATAAATCGGAGGATTGGGTACTTCGCGGTACGAAAATAACTTCTTCCGAAGTGGACGTTTCCTCCGTCTATTCAGGGGTGGATCGTGTCGTGAAATATGACTTTACCCACCGGGACGTTCCCGAAGCCTTCGAGGGTTTTCGCATCGCTTTTATCTCCGATTTGCATTATAAGAGTTTGTTGAAAGAGAAAGGGCTGAATGATTTGGTTCGTCTGCTGATTGCCCAAAAAGCGGATGTACTCTTGATGGGCGGCGATTATCAGGAAGGTTGTGAGTATGTAGATCCTTTGTTTTCGGCGCTTGCACGGGTGAAGACACCGATGGGGACCTACGGGGTGATGGGGAATAACGATTACGAGCGTTGTCATGACGAGATTATCCGCACGATGAAGCATTATGGAATGCACCCGTTGGAACACGAAGTGGACACACTCCGCAAGGACGGTCAGCAAATTATCATTGCCGGTGTGCGCAATCCTTTTGACTTGGGGCAGAACGGAAAGTCCCCCACGTTAGCCCTTTCTCCCAGAGATTTCGTTATCATGCTGGTGCATACTCCGGACTATGTGGAAGATGTTTCTGTAGCCAATACAGATCTCGCTTTGGCAGGGCATACGCATGGCGGACAAGTACGTGTGTTCGGGATTGCTCCGGTGTTGAACTCGAATTACGGCACACGTTTCCTCACCGGCCTGGCTTATAATTCGGCTAAAATTCCTTTGATTGTAACCAACGGGATCGGAACCTCCCAATTACCAATTCGTATCGGTGCTCCGGCGGAGGTCATAATGATTACTCTGCATCGGTTGAAGGAATAATTACACTTTCTATTTGCTCCCACACCTTCGGATGCAGGAAATACCGGACATCCTTTCCCGCCTTCAGCGCCTCACGAATGAATGTGGAGCTGATTTCAAACACTGGAGAATGGACGAGGCGGACAGTTTCCGGCAATTCTTCCGCCGCTACGGGAAAGCCGGGACGGGGGTAAATAATGATGTGGTTCTCTTTAATGATGCGCTCCGACTGAAACCAGCGGTCGAAACGCGCCCAATTGTCCGAACCGATGATGAGGTGAAACTCACGGTCGGGATAGGCTTCGCGCAATTTTTCGAGCGTATATACACTGTAAGAAGGACGGGGAAGATGAAATTCAAAATCCGAAGCACGGAAATGGGGGTAATCGCTGATACACAGTTCTACAAGCCGGAGACGCAGTTCGTCACTCCATAGCTCATCCTGCGTTTTCAGAGGGTTTTGAGGAGTAACCATGAACCAGATTTCATCCAAGCCTTCATACTCGCAAAGGTAATTGGCCAATGCGAGGTGTCCGATATGAATCGGGTTGAAAGACCCGCTGAATATTCCGGTTTTCAGTCTATGGTTTTTTTTCATTGGTTGCTTCCTTCCTTTATTGGTTATTTCCTTTATTGGTTGCTTCCTTTCATCAGTTCCTTCCTTTCGTTGGGTTCCTTCCTTGTTATAAGCTACTTTTTCCATTGGATTGGTAACTGGAACTCCCTTTTCCAACTTTAGTTTATTTCTCCAGAAACTCCTTAATCACTTTCAGCGTTTCGGCTTTGGCCGTTTCTAGGTTATCATTCACGATGATGCAGTCAAATTGCGGAGCGAAGCTCAATTCATATTCCGCTTTGGCGATGCGGCTTTCTATCACTTCGGGAGTGTCTGTACCTCGTCCTTCCAACCGGCAACGCAATTCCTCCACCGAAGGCGGCTGGATAAATACCGACAACGCACGCTCACCGTAAAACTTCTTGATATTGCATCCGCCTACCACATCAACGTCGAACACAACATTCTGTCCGGCTTTCAATTGCTTTTCCACCTGCTCTTTCAGCGTCCCGTAGTAACGGTCTTTATACACTTCCTCGTATTCCAGAAATTCGTTGTTCTCGATGCGGCTACGAAACTCTTCCGGAGTAAGGAAGAAATATTCCACCCCATGCTGTTCCGTTCCGCGTGGAGGACGGCTGGTAGCGGAGATAGAAAACGCAAGATTCAAATTCTGCGTCAGCAGATAATTGATGATTGTAGATTTCCCCGAACCCGACGGAGCGGAGAATATAATTAATTTGCCAGTCATAGTTAAATTAAGAATGAATAATTAAGAATTAAGGATGAAGGATGAGAGATGAGAGACGTTCGTCTACATCACGTTCAGTACCTGTTCTTTAATCTGTTCCAGTTCATCTTTCATCTGAACCACGATTTTCTGCATTTCGGCATGATTGGACTTGCTGCCCAGCGTATTGATTTCACGTCCCATTTCCTGAGCGATAAATCCCAATTTCTTGCCTTGTCCGTTGCCGCTTTCCAGCGTACTGATAAAATATTTCAGATGGTTGCTGAGGCGTTGTTTCTCCTCGTTGACATCCAGCTTTTCGATATAGTAAATCAACTCCTGCTCCAGACGGTTTTTGTCGTAGTCCACACTCAGCGTCTTTTCGAGAGCGTCTGTGATACGTTCTTTCACCTTTTCCACACGTTCTTTCTCGTAAGGAGTAATCTTTTCGAGCAGGCTTGTGATGTTGGCAATCTTCTCGCGGAACTTCTTTTCCAGTGCAGCCCCCTCCTGTTTGCGGAAATCCACCAGATGTCCGATCGCTTCCGTTACAGCAGCGTGCACCGCTTTCCATTCTTCCTCCGTAAGTTCCTGAATTTCAGTCTTTGTCATCACGTCCGGCATGCGGAGCAATGTCTGAAACCAGTCGGCAGGAAGAGGAATATTAAGATTTTCCGAGATAGCCAGAATCTGTTTGTAGTAGCCCTCCACAAGAGCCTGATTGATAGGAGTAGCGCTTTCCGCCCCCTCTTTCTTCTCGATCCACAGGCTGAAATCCACCTTGCCGCGTTCCAGCACTTTGGAAATCTCGTTACGGATTTCGATCTCTTTTTCACGATAAGCCGGAGCGATGCGAGTGGAAAGATCCATAGCCTTGCTGTTGAGCGACTTAATTTCTACATTTATTTTTTTATCAGGGAGTTCGGCTGTAGCTTTGCCGTAACCTGTCATCGATTGTATCATAAATCTTAAAGTTTTGTGCAAAAGTACACGATTATTTTAAGAATTGGAAATTATCATGTAAATTTGCGACAATTTAATAAGCTGATTTTTATGTCGTGTATACTGAATATTGAAACCTCCACCTCCGTTTGCTCGGTGGCAATCAGTGAGGACGGAATGGTTCCGTTTGTGGAAGAAGACCTGAAAGGCCCTTCACACGCCGTTTCTTTAGGAGTTTTTGTCGATGAGGCATTGTCATTTATCGACAGTCATGCTATCCCGTTGGATGCGGTTGCGGTCAGTTGCGGGCCGGGATCTTACACCGGACTCCGGATCGGGGTTTCTATGGCGAAGGGAATTTGTTACGGACGCAACATTCCGTTGATCGGGATTCCGACGCTTGAGGTGCTGTGTGTTCCGGTCTTGCTGTATGAGAATCTTCCCGAAGACGCTTTGCTCTGTCCTATGATCGACGCCCGCCGTATGGAAGTTTATGCAGCCGTTTACGACCGTGCCTTAGATGTGAAGCGTGCCGTTGCAGCCGATATAGTGGACGAAAATTCCTATCTGGAGTTCCTGAACGAACGACCGGTTTATTTCTTCGGTAACGGAGCTGCCAAATGCCGCGAGAAGATAACGCATCCCAATGCGCATTTTATCGACAAGGTGCATCCGTTAGCCAAAATGATGTTCCCGCTTGCAGAGAAGGCAATAGCGAAAGAGGATTATAAGGACGTGGCCTACTTCGAACCTTTCTACCTGAAGGAATTCGTTGCTTCCACACCGAAGAAACTCCTTTGATGAATTAGCAATTAGCAATAACTTGATAAGCAATAAACAATTAATAATGGACGAAAGTGATTTTCAACTTTCAACTTTTTAAGATTATGCAATATAATACCCAACAGAAAAGAATGCCGCTTCCCGAATACGGGCGCAGCATACAAAATATGGTTGACTATGCGTTGACTATACAAGACCGTGCGGAACGTCAGCGTTGTGCCAACACGATTATAAATATCATGGGCAATATGTTCCCTCATTTGCGTGACGTGCCCGATTTCAAGCATAAACTTTGGGATCATTTGGCCATTATGTCCGGTTTTGAGCTGGACATCGATTACCCTTACGAGATTATCCGCAAAGACAATCTGGTGACCCGTCCGGAACACATACCTTACTCTACTACCCGTATGCGTTACCGTCATTACGGTCACACTTTGGAGATACTGATCAAGAAAGCCATCGAATTTCCCGAAGGAAATGAAAAGAGGAACTTGATAGCCTTGATCTGTAACCACATGAAGAAAGATTACATGGCGTGGAACAAAGACACGGTGGACGACCGGAAGATAGCCGAAGACCTTTATGAACTGTCCGACGGCAAACTCCAGATGACCGATGACATCATCCGCCTGATGGCCGAGCGTTTGAGCCAGAACTACCGCCCGAAGATGAACTACAATAACAATCGTCAGAATAACAAGAGACGATATTAAGAAATTTAATACCCCGAACATCAATGGCTTCATTTGTAATCGAAGGAGGACACCGGCTCTGCGGCGAGATTCATCCGCAAGGTGCCAAAAACGAAGTTTTGCAGATCATCTGCGCTACGTTGCTGACTGAAGAGGAAGTGACGGTGAACAATATACCTGACATTTTGGATGTCAACAACTTGATTCAGCTCTTGCGTGAGATGGGAGTGACGGTTGCAAAGAAAGGCATTGATACTTATAGCTTTAAGGCCGAAAATGTAGACTTGGCTTATCTCGAAAGCGATGAGTTCCTGAAGAAATGTTCCAGCCTGCGGGGTTCCGTCATGCTGATAGGTCCGATGGTTGCCCGTTTCGGCAAAGCGCTGATCTCCAAACCGGGAGGGGACAAGATTGGTCGCCGTCGTCTGGATACCCACTTTGTCGGCATTCAGAATTTAGGGGCAGACTTCCGCTACGATGAGGAGCGTGGAATCTACGAGATTACCGCCAAACAACTTCGGGGCAATTATATGTTGCTGGACGAGGCTTCCGTCACGGGAACAGCCAATATCGTGATGGCTGCCGTGCTTGCCAAAGGTACTACCACTATTTATAATGCAGCCTGCGAGCCTTACGTTCAGCAGCTTTGCCGCTTGCTCAACCGGATGGGAGCGAAGATTAGCGGTATCGCGTCCAACCTGCTTACCATCGAAGGGGTGGACAAACTGCATGGCACACAGCACACCGTACTGCCCGATATGATTGAGGTCGGCAGCTTTATCGGTATGGCAGCCATGACGAAAAGTGAAATCACCATTAAGAATGTTTCTTACGAGAATCTGGGAATCATCCCCGAGAGCTTCCGCCGTCTGGGCATCAAGCTCGAACAGAGAGGCGATGATATTTACGTTCCCGCACAGGAAACATACGAGATAGAATCTTTTATCGACGGCTCCATCATGACAATAGCCGACGCCACCTGGCCGGGACTCACTCCGGACTTGCTGAGTGTCATGCTCGTTGTGGCGACACAAGCCAAAGGCAGCGTGCTGATTCATCAGAAAATGTTTGAAAGCCGCCTGTTCTTCGTAGACAAGCTGATTGATATGGGAGCGCAGATTATTCTCTGCGACCCTCACCGTGCCGTAGTCATCGGCCACAATCACGGCTTCAAGCTGCGCGGCGCCCGCCTGACTTCACCGGACATACGTGCCGGTATCGCCCTGCTGATTGCCGCCATGAGCGCCGAAGGAACCAGTACCATTAGTAACATCGAACAGATAGACCGTGGTTATCAGAACATCGAAGGACGTCTGAACGCCATCGGAGCCAGAATCACCCGAATATGATAAAGAAAGAAGAAGTATATAAAATAGGATTGTTCAATAAGCCGCACGGAATTCACGGTGAGTTGCAGTTTACCTTTACGGATGATATTTTTGACCGTGTGGACTGCGACTATCTGGTCTGCCTGCTCGACGGAATTTTTGTACCCTTTTTCATCGAAGAGTACCGTTTCCGTTCCGACTCCACCGCTTTGGTGAAGCTGGAGGGGGTCGATACCGCCGAACGTGCCCGGACGTTTACCAATGTCGAAGTCTGTTTCCCTGTGAAGTATGCGGAAGAAGCCGGAGACGGTGAATTGTCCTGGAACTTCTTCGTCGGTTTCCGCATGGAGGACACTCGTCACGGACTTTTGGGCGAGGTGGTGGAGGTGGATACCGCTACCGTCAATACCCTTTTCGTAGTCGAGAAAGACGGTGAGGAACTGCTGGTTCCCGCCCAAGAGGAATTTATCGTAGGCATAGACCAGAGACGGAAACTCATCACCGTAGAGCTTCCCGAAGGGTTGCTCAATTTGGAAGATTTGGACGCGGATGATACGGATTGTCCCGTATAATCCGTATCTGAAGAGGAACATAAATCGGTCCTCCTTTTTAATTTTTAATCTTTAATTTTTAATTGTTCAAATGCCAAAGAGAAGACGAAGCAAAGCTTTCTGGAAAAATTTCAAGTTCAAGTATAAACTGACGATTGTCAATGAAAACACGCTTGAAGAGATTGTCGGGCTTCGTGTGTCCAAGCTCAATGGCCTTTCCGTGTTACTCAGCGTACTGACGGTGTTGTTTCTGATCGCAGCTTGCATCATCGCTTTCACCCCTTTGCGCAACTACCTTCCGGGTTATATGAACAGTGAGGTCCGTTCCCAAATCGTGGGTAACGCCTTGCGGGTGGACTCTCTGCAACAGGTGCTCAACCGGCAGAACCTCTATATCATGAACATTCAGGACATTTTCAGCGGCAATATACCCGTCGACAGTGTGCAGACGCTCGACTCGCTGACTACCGTCCGCAAAGACACCTTGATGGAACGCACCAAGCGCGAAGAGGAATTCCGCCGTCAATACGAAGAAACAGAAAAATACAACCTGACTTCCATCACTTCCCAGCCGGATGTGACGGGACTTATCCTGTACCGCCCGACGCGGGGAATGGTTTCCGACCGCTTCGATGCGGAAAAGAAACACTACGGAACGGATATTGCCGCCAATCCCAATGAAAGTGTGTTGGCAACGATGGACGGAACCGTTATTCTGAGTACCTACACCGCCGAAACAGGCTACCTGATCGGTGTGCAACATAGTCAGGATTTGATATCGGTTTATAAGCATTGCGGCTCTCTGCTCAAGAAAGAGGGTGACCGTGTGAAAGGGGGCGAAGCCATCGCTTTGGTGGGCAACAGTGGAACTCTCAGCACGGGTCCGCACCTGCATTTCGAGCTTTGGTACAAAGGCCATCCGGTGAATCCTGAGAAGTATATCGTTTTTTAGTGAGGAGAATATATAAGAAATGAATATAGAAACTAATAAAAAGAAGAAACAAATAGCCATTTTAGGCTCTACCGGGTCTATCGGCACACAGGCATTGCAGGTGATAGAGGAACATCCCGATCTGTACGAGGCATACGCGCTGACGGCCAACAATCGTGTGGAGTTGCTGATAGCTCAGGCGCGGAAGTTTCAGCCGGAAGTTGTCGTGATAGCCAACGAAGAGAAATATACCGAACTGAAAGAAGCTTTGAGCGACCTGCCTATAAAGGTATACGCGGGAACTGACGCCATCTGCCAGATAGTGGAAGCCGGTCCGATTGATATGGTATTGACGGCGATGGTCGGCTACGCCGGACTGAAACCTACCATGAATGCGATTCGGGCAAAGAAAGCCATTGCATTGGCGAATAAGGAAACGTTGGTCGTGGCGGGAGAACTGATTAATGAACTGGCACAGCAATACCGTACACCGATTTTACCGGTGGACTCCGAACATTCCGCTGTTTTTCAGTGTTTGGCAGGAGAAGTCGGCAATCCGATAGAGAAAGTCATACTGACCGCTTCGGGGGGACCTTTCCGTACCTGCACGCTGGAGCAGCTTAAGTACGTGACCAAGACGCAAGCCTTGAAACACCCCAACTGGGAGATGGGGGCCAAGATTACCATCGACTCCGCTTCTATGATGAACAAAGGTTTTGAGGTTATCGAGGCGAAGTGGCTGTTTGGCGTTCAGCCCAGCCAGATTGAAGTCGTGGTGCATCCGCAATCCGTGATCCACTCTATGGTGCAGTTTGAAGACGGGGCGGTGAAAGCGCAGCTCGGTATGCCTGATATGCGTCTGCCTATCCAATACGCCTTCTCCTATCCGGACCGTATCAGTGCCTCTTTCGACAGGCTTGATTTCTCCAAATGCACGAACCTGACGTTTGAACAGCCCGACACGAAACGGTTCCGCAACCTCGCTCTCGCTTACGAAGCGATGTATCGGGGAGGGAATATGCCTTGCATCGTCAATGCGGCCAACGAAGTGGTAGTCGCTTCTTTCCTGAAAGACGGTATCAGCTTTCTCGGCATGAGTGATGTGATAGAGAAGACGATGGAACAGGCTACGTTTATAGCCAACCCCACGTACGATGACTATGTAGCGACCGATGCGGAAGCGCGGCGAATCGCTTCCGGACTGGTGGGTCGGCAAAGTCTTTAGTTCCTCCCCAAAAAACTATTCATTCGTGTGGATAGTAAAAAGTAAATAGTAATTCGTAAAATATAAATTGTAATATAATAAACATGGAAACATTTTTGATTCGTGCCCTCCAATTGATTATGAGCTTGTCTTTGCTCGTTATCATTCATGAAGGCGGGCATTTTCTTTTTGCCCGTCTGTTTAAGGTGCGTGTAGAAAAATTCTGCTTATTCTTCGACCCCTGGTTCACTCTGTTTAAGTTCAAACCCAAGAAAAGCGAAACGGAATATGCCGTAGGCTGGCTGCCGTTGGGCGGTTATGTGAAGATTGCCGGTATGATTGACGAGTCGATGGATACCGAGCAGATGAAGCAGCCTGAGCAACCGTGGGAGTTTCGTTCCAAACCCGCTTGGCAACGCCTGCTCATTATGGTTGGCGGGGTGCTGTTCAACTTCCTGTTGGCGCTGTTCATCTATTCGATGATTCTTTTTGCATGGGGCGACCAGTATATAAAGGTACAGGAAGCTCCTCTCGGTATGGACTTCAACGAGACCGCCAAGTCTGTCGGCTTCAAAGACGGTGACATACTGCTTTCTGCCGATGGTGTTCCTTTCGAGCGATACGACGGTGATATGTTGAGCCAGATTGCCGACGCCCGCGAAGTAAGCGTACTGCGCAACGGTGCGAAAGCTTCAGTCTACATTCCCGAAGACTTTATGCAACGCCTCCTGGTGGACAGTGTCCGTTTTGCCTCCTATCGTTTTCCGTACGTTGTAGATAGCGTCATGGTCAACTCTCCTGCCGCGCAAGCGGGTATTTTGCCGGGCGATAGTATCATTGCCCTGAACGGAACGCCTATCTCTTTCTCCGATTTCAAGGAAATGATGGCGGAACGTAAGAAAAACGAGGCTGCGCTTCTCAATGACAGTATCGACCCGCGTTTGATCACCCTCACTTATGTACGTGGCGGCGTGGAGGACACGCTGAGTATGCGTGTGGATTCCGCTTACCTGATGGGTGTGACCGCTTGCGTGTTGACCGATCGTTTGTTGCCGATGGTGAAAAAGGAGTATGCTTTCCTCGAATCTTTCCCCGCAGGTATCTCACTCGGTGTCAAGACGTTGGAAGGCTATGTCGGAAATATGAAGTACCTCTTCTCTAAAGAAGGAGCCAAGCAACTGGGTGGCTTCGGAACGATTGGCAGTATTTTCCCCGCAACGTGGGATTGGCATCAGTTCTGGTACATGACAGCTTTCCTGTCCATTATTCTGGCTTTCATGAATATACTGCCTATTCCCGCATTGGACGGTGGTCATGTGCTCTTCCTCTTCTACGAGATGATAGCCCGCCGCAAACCGAGCGACAAGTTTATGGAGTATGCCCAGATGACTGGTATGGTCCTGCTCTTCGGTCTTCTTATATGGGCGAATTTCAATGATATTTTGAGGTTCTTCTTCTGAATCTCTTGAAGGAAATCCTGTTTTCATGAAGTTGCGATTTCAGCAACTTCATGAAACTTTATAAAAGTGGAAATACCTTCCGATTACAGGGAATCAAGAGCGTATTTGTATAGCAAATAGCTTATAATCAACGAACTAACATCCCTGTTTTCTTGAATACAAAAAAGGCGTTTTAACACAGTGTTAAAACGCCTTTTTTGTATTCAAGGAACCGCCTTTTCTCTCTACCAAGAACCGCCCTTTCTCCATTTCCCTTCCCGCCTTGTCCTGCGAAAAGCCGGACTCTATGTTAAAATTTAACGGTTCAGCTTCAGAATCCTCTGATTACTGCTTCCTCTGAACTCCAGATAGGGAGAGAAAAGCGACTGCTCAAAACGTCCGTCCACCAGTACGTCGATATAGGTTAGTATTGCCTTCAAGCGGGGTTGCTCCTGAATCTCTTCGTACGTATAACCAGTGTAGCACCACACGTTCATCCCGGTTTCCTCCTTCACCCGCCTGACGAGCGACAGGAATGCTTCCGGAGCATAGAACGGATCTCCACCGGAGAATGTCACCCCATCCAGCAGCGGATTGGCTTTAATCTCCTTGATAATGCTTTGAATCTTCTCCTCTGTCAACCGTTCCCCCGCTTCTGGATTCCAGCTTTCCGGATTGTGGCAGCCGGGACAGTGATGAGAACATCCGGCAAGGTAAATAGAATACCGGATCCCCTCACCATCTACTATCGTCTCCGGATAGGCCGTTAATAAGTTGAGAGTGGAGAGTTGAGAGTTGAGAGTTTTCATAATTGGTTGAGATAAAGTAATTTAAATAAAAAAAGTGGGAGATAAGAGTTAAAAGCTAAGAGTTAAGAGCTAAGAACTTGTAGAAGTTGAGAGTTAAGAGTTGAGAGTTAAGAATTAAGAGTTAAGAATTAAAAGTTAAAACATCATCTCCCTTCCCTCTCAACTCTCCCCTCTCAACTCTCAACTTCTACAAGTGTTTTACCCGGTCCTTTTCTTCTGCTCGTTTGGCAGAGTTCCACGAGCTTAAATCACCGGTCAGATAGCCTGTGATGCGACGCATACGGAGGATGCTTTCGCTTTGGCAAACCGGGCATTTATCAAAAATCACCCCTTTGTAACCGCAGTTGTGGCACGTATCCACCGGATGATTGATCGAGCCGTAGCCGATTCCCTCGTCGTGCATCACTTTCACGATTTTGGCGATGGCGCGTACATTTTTCTGTGCTTCGCCGTCCAGTTCTACATACGTGATATGCCCACCGCGTGTGATGGCGTGGAAAGGAGCTTCGCACTTGATTTTCTCTACAATGCTAATCTGCTCTTTTACATCCACGTGGAAAGAGTTGACATAATAATCCCGATCCGTCACTCCGGGAATCTTCCCGTACTTCCGTCTGTCCATTTTGGTGAAACGTCCGGAGAGTCCTTCGGCGGGAGTAGCCAGAACAGAGTAATTCAAGTTGTATTTCGCTTTGTATTCGTCTACTACCTTATTCATTTCCATCACCGCTTCGTACAACGTGTCCCATGCCTTCCGGCTGTGTCCGTGCCCCTCTCCGTAGAGTGCCACCATCGCGTTGTGTCCGCCGATGAAACCGATTCCCAGCGTTCCGCTGCGCAATACGTCGCCCACCTGCTCGTTCGGGTTCAAGTCCGCACCGCCTTTCCATACATTATTCCCCATCATGAAAGGGAACTGGCGTGCAAGAGCTGTACGTTGGTACTGATAACGTTCGTAAAGCTGGTCTGCCACCAAAGCAGCCATAGAGTGCACGGATTCAATGAAAATCTCCTTAGCCTTCTGTTCTATGGCAGCCGTGTTGCGTTCGTCCTCTATCAGATTCTCCGCCTTGATGCGGGCTTCGATGGCGAGTCTCGGCATATTGAGCGTGGTGAAAGACAGATTGCCTCGTCCCAATGATGACTTTTCTCCTGCCACGTTTTCAAACACACGGGTGCGGCAACCCATCGTTGCCAACTCGTAGATGTACCGTTTCGGATCATCCGCTTTCCATTTCTCGTTCGTGTTGAAAGGCGTGTCGAGGAACATGAAGTTCGGGAACAACGCTTTTGCGGTTGTCTGGCAGGCTTTCAGCAGCAGATCGAAGTTGGGAGCTTCGTAACGGTCGTTCATGGCCTCTTCTATATTCTCCGCTTTCATAGCCTTTTCAAAATCCTTTTCCGAGTAAGACACCCCGTCCTTCACCTTGAAAATCTGAATGGGGAAAACAGGCACTTCGCCTCGTGTGCCCAGTCCCTCGATTGTGGCTTTCAGTAACTCTTCAATCACCATGCGGCCTTCGGCGGAAGTGTCCGTACCGTAGTTTATCGAGCTGAATACCACCTGATTACCTCCGCGAGAGTGCATCGTGTTCAGGTTGTGGATAAATCCCTCCATCGCCTGATGCGTGTCCTTGCGGGTCTGCTGATAAGCCTTTTCCACAATTCTTGCGAGGTGCTCCTTGTCTATGATGATCTGCAAGGCTATCAGAGCGATGCGTAATGTCTCGCGTTCGGTTTCGGTGGACTTGATGGAGGGAAGATACTCCTCGATCAACGTGCGGATAGCCTTTTCGTCCGCCTGGCTTCCGTTTTCCATCGCCACGTAGAAGTTGATGAACGAAGCCAGATGTTTGCGGAACGACTTCGCTACTCCTTTCGCCATGAAGAAATCGAAGGCGGGGATTGCCTGTCCTCCGTGTTGCTCGTTCTGGTTGGTTTGGAAAATGATGGTTGCCAGCGTGGCGTAGCTCTGAATGCCCTGCGGCGTGCGGATACTTCCGTTCTTGGTACGGAATCCGCGTTCAAAGAGGTCGTCCATGTCATACTGGATACAGGTCGTCGTCTTTGTCGGATAGTAATCCAAGTCGTGGATGTGGATGTCGCCCAGCTGGTGTGCTTCCGCAAAACGTTTCGGCAACAGGTATTTATAGGTATAATCTTTGGTCACTTCGGAGGCGAAAGTCATCATTTGCCCGGCAGGCGTGTGGCTGCTCATGTTGGCGTTGCTCAGATTGACATCGTTCTTGTCGATGGCGACGATACCGTCCATCACGTGCTTCATCTGGGTTTTCTTGTCCCGTTCCGTGTTCCGCCATTCGCGATAGATAATGTACTTCTTCGCTACTTCAGGGCGCACCTTCATCAATGCTTTTTCCACCAAGTCCTGAATCTCCTCTACGGTAATGGTAGGGGTGGCAAATTGGCTGATTACGTTCATCGTGATGTCAGCCACCAACTGCTGTTCATCTTGGATACCGGTTGCATTGAATGCCTTACTGATCGCATTCTTGATCTTACTGATAGAGAAATCTTCTCTTTTACCATCACGTTTGATGATACAAATTTCCGCGTAGTTCATAACTTTAACTCCCGAAAGTGATTAATAATATGTTTATTTGACTCCGGCAGGTCTTCTGACTTATCCCTCCCCCGCAGCGCCTTCCCACATCTGCCGATGCAGTGACATAGTGTGCGGATTCACAGAGAATTACAGCAGCGGGTACTGTCGCCGATTTGCACAGCGTTCCCTCATTGACTAAACCTCTTTTTAGTTCCGAAACCGGATACAAAGATAGAAGATAATCCAATAGCTTGGTTCGCTTTTAACATTAAATTTTGGGAAACTTTTCTTTCTCACTGATACAGAAAGTTTTCCGTTTTGGAAAACTTTCCGGGAATATTCTAAGAAAAAGAATAGCTACTGATGATAGTACAAATGTATGTATTTTATGGGTTGGTGTACGATAGAATAGCTATATGAACGATATTTTAAACTGTGTTAGTTTTAAATGTCGTATCTTGCCGCGTTTTTATTATTATACACATGAAAAAAAGAATGATAAACTAAATTGTTTGTTTTGTGAACGTGTCATGGACCTTCCTACACGTTTTGGTTGTTTGTTAAGTCTGGAGGAACTGCTAGTGAATTTCTATACTCCTTTCGCCAGGCAGGTAGCCCAATCCTATTCCCTTCAAGAGCAGGAAGTGCTTGCTCGGATCATTCGGTCATTGACTTTTTATATGCGTGGTGATGTGTCGGAGCCTTGTTCATTGGGAGATAGATGTTATCAGATTACTTTCTGTGGTTTAAGGAGTTATTTTAGACTTACATTGCCGGAGAAAGATCCTTTCAATGTTCAAGTACGTTTCGCTGTTCTGTGTGATTTGGAGAAACGGTTACACTGTTTTTTGTCGAACCAGATAGAGAACAAACCTTATTCATCTCAGGAACAGCGGGTTCTTAAGAGAATACGGAAGTTGTTAGTGCATCAATTAGGCAAAACTCCCAAGTATGCTTTATTTAAACAAAAACGCATCTCACACTTGACGGAGGAAAATCGGATGGAGTTACATAAACAAAAGATCGATGAGACTCGTCTACGCTTTGTCTCCCTTTATCATTACAATCCCCTCTCCTTGAAGTTTAAGAGACTGAAAGAAGAATATCTTGCAGAGGTGAAACGGAAATATGGGAAGGAATGATAATTGAGAGTAACCCAGACGTATACACATTATGCAGGTTGCGTGATGTGTATATGTCTGGGTGCTTTCTTATTATAAAAGCTGTCATTCTTTTATAAGGTTATCTGTTTGGGAAGGCTTAAATGGTGAATCAGAATTACTAATGTAATAAAATGTATTGGAATCATTTGGGAATGATTCGTATATTTTTATGTAAGGAGCGGGCAAATATCCCTTATCTATCAACATTTCTACTTGTTGCGCAACGCGTTGATGTATTTTCTCCAAGGGAAGAGAGGGGGAAGTACATCCCCCACACTATAACTACTATAATAATATGGATAAGCTTTCTCATAAATATTTTATCTTCTTTTTACTGAATATTTTTGTCTGTCTTCTTTATTCGCTACTACCCAGCTATTTCCTTGATGATTTTTCTATCTTCCTACTAAACTCTTCTTCTATTTCTCCATCATAATATACCGTATATTCGGTGTCATCTATGTAATAGTCATAATTTGAAAGATAAGTTAAGTATATCTTGTATCTTTTATTCCAGATATATCTTCTTTCATTTTCAGGTGGGGTATGTGTTGGTATGTAATATACGGAATCATGAAGCAATTGGTAGATTTTATCAGGATATTTCTTAGGAGGAGTATTTTCAAATCTTATTGGAGCCTTTTCTGTGGACAAATACAACACAGCGTCAGCATGAGCAGTAATCTCGTACATGCCGGGAGATACCTCATTTATGTTTGTTGTATCAACAACATGAAAAGATAAAGTGTTTTTTCCGTTTTTTATTACAAAGTGTCCGTATTTCTCCGGCAATGTGCTGATATAGAGCGAACTGTCTGCCTTATTGGATATTTTCACTGCAAGCTTTATTTGATCTAAATTCGAGAACTTTTCGCCATCACTTTCTGTCCCATATATATCCGAACTTCCCACTTCCATATTAATAATATGTGAATAATATACCGCAGAGTCCTGACTGTCACATGAAAAATAGCGTATTTGGGGGAGTTCAAATGATATACCGTTGAGCTTTCTTTTTCCATCAAATCGTACGTATACGGATTTGTCAGAATGTTTGTCTTTCAAATAAAACCATGACCGGGTATCAATATGTGGCGTTGAAATGACATCGCTATCTAAATTCATAGCTTTGATCAGTAAACCCCTGCTTATCGGTTTCTTATTTCTAAGAAAAAACAATATATACTTCTCTTTATACTTGATTATATCTGTAGGGGGGGCATAAACTTTGTCTGCAGTATACTTGCCATTATTAAATGAAACTAGACCATAATGAGATGATAATTCGTACAGCCATGCTGTTTTACAGTCAAATTGTGCTACCTGTAAATACGGACTGTTTAAGGAATCGAAATCTATTATCGCTTTGGCATGTGTCAAGAGCGTCGGGTCTATCTTATTATCATTCAATCCCTGACATGAAAATGCCAGGGATGAGATAATAATCATCTTTACAAATAAAATGCAATAACTTTTATTCATTGTTTCTTACTATATTGTCTAAACGTATATTTCATTAAGTCCAATGGTGAGTTCATTTTTACTGAGTTTAATTTATTGTTTACTGAATTATATTCGTAGAGAGTCTTGTTTCCTTTAAAATAAACTCCGAATGTTATGTCGCTTTTCCCTTTAGCATTGAACATATCATGCTCAGAGGCTCCCTGAGTGCTAGGATGTGAATGAACGTCCAAAACAGTTTCAAAGCCCTTGAAAGGCTTGTTAAAAATGCCATCCAACGTTGAAACACTATATTCACTATGGCTATTTCCAATGATGAATTTTTTTTCGCCATCTCTGATACCGGCTTTATAGCTCCATTCAACATTTGTATTTTCCACACCGAATGCTACGATATTGGCAGCATCATACGCACTGGCTGTTTCAGCGAAGAATTCTATGCCACCGGAATTCTCTCCTAAATTTTTAGACAATGCCGGTAAAATCGACTTGTCAAATACCCTGATACTTTTCCAATTAGGTCTTATTTCTGGGCTCCCTTCCTTCATGACACTTGCATACAGAACATCCACCTTTCTATCAGTTTTTCTCTTCAGTACAATTTGTCCATAATAATTCATCACATAGTCATCTTTTCCATCCAGATCAATCCTCAACACAGGATTATTCTTGCAATAAACGTAAGGACTCCAATTATAATATTTCTCACTTGACGGATCTCCCGCATTCCATCTTCCCGACAGCACATCATACATTCTCGCTCCGTAATCATACCAGTTCAGTCCGTATTCCGTATCCAGTTCTTTTCCATTGTACTTGTATGGTTGAAGGGATGATGTAGTTGTGAACGTTTCTCCGAAAGGATAATAGTGGTTTGTTTCTTCCACATTTCCTTCTTCATCCGCTACTACCCAGATGTTTCCTTGATGATCTTTCAGGAAAAAGTGATGCTTCTTGTCCTTCATAGATATATATCCGGCTTCTGTCAGCAGCAATTTGGCTACACCGTTTTCATAGATCGCATTTCCGCAATAGTCCGTTGTGGTCGTTTGGGTACCTGCTTTATGAACGGTGCGGAGTTTCTTTCCGTTAGCGTTGTAAGTATAAGCGATCGTATTACCATTATCGAACGTAATCAGATAAGGCAAATTTAATGAATTATATTGAATATCAATAACTTTCTTGCTTAAATCTTGAATTAAATTTCCGTTAGCGTTGTACCTGTATTCCTCATCCTGCCCTATGCTGTCTGTGAACCCTAAATCTACTTCGTTGGCAGATAAAGTTGTATCATCGTTTGCCGATACCACTTGGTTTCCATTCAGCTTGAATGTCAAGCTGTCGGTAAGCCCAAATGAATCCTTTCCGGTTTGTCCGTGACGTGTCAGATGCAGCATATTTCCCTGCTTGTCGTATTCGTAAGAAGTGTCGAATTTTCCGCTTCTTGCATCTGCCTCCCGATAGTCTGCATTAACCAGTTGTGACAGTCCGTCATATTCGAAATTGTATCCTCGTTTGTTGCTGTCGGTAACTGTTTCCCAGTCCATTGCGGAAATACTGCCATTATATAGAGGTATGTTCGTGTCGTCATTTCTGTATTCGTTATAATACAACTTCTGACTAAACAGAGGATTAGTAATGTTTTTTAGCCATGAACGCACGTTATAGGCATAGTCCGTTCTCAGATTCGGACAGCTGTTGCGTTTGTCCATTTTTAAACGTCCCACCGGATCGTATTCATTATCTGCCAGTGTGATACTGTTTCTTCCCGTAAGGTCATATCGGGTGTTGAGCAGACGGTCCATGCAGTCGTACGTATAGGTATATTCCTCAGTCTGTGTCTGTTTTCCTTTGGAGTTATGAACAATGCGGTGCTTCACGGGTTTTCCTGTAAAATCATAGGCCGTGTATTCTTTGTCTATTCCTTCTTCCAGATGCGTAGCAGCCTTGCTTTGTATCAATCTTCCCCGATAGTCGTAATACATTATAGCCGGTAGATAGCTAACCGTGTCGGTTCCGTTGAGTTGAGCCGTCAGCGTTCCTGTCAGCAGTGATTGCGCTTCACCCTCATAGCGTTTGCCGTAGCCGTAAAGATTATCATACTTATAGTCGTATGCTGTAGGGGCAGGCATTCCGTACTTTCCCATGAAGGTGTAATCATCGTAATAGTTTACGGTCAATACTTCAGGATTGAGTAAGGTGATGCCGTTTACAGAATAGCCTTTGTACGTCTTCTCCATATCGTTTCGGACAGCATTTACAATCGTGTCCAGCGAAGTGACAGAGAAGTCGAAATCGTTTTTGCATATTCCTGTCAGGCATGTCCTCTCCAGTCCGTCGGTGATGGAGAATGACCATTCTTCATGTTTACGTTGCTCTCCGTCCTGTGTGAAGACAGGTGTATCCGACTTGTCGTATACATACCGAATCCAATCCTGTCCCGGCAAGCGTTTGGCGGTCTGCCGGAAACGCTTGTCGTATTTGTAGAGATAGGCATATTCACGGATGACTGCGTCCGAAACGTTGTTCCACGACTCTCCTTCGTTTTTCATTTCGTCTGCAGCTAGTGGAGGCAGAACGGCGTGCAAGTTTCCCCATTCATCGTAGAGGTAGTAAGTATCGTAAAGTTTACTCCCGTTGTTCAGAACTTGCCGGTTCAGTACCACCTGATCGAAACGGTTCTTGAATGTCAGTGTGGGGTTTTCGTCTTCGTCTATTGTCCGGGTAGCTGTGAGGCTTCCTGTAGGATAGTTGCCAAGTGCTTTTACGGTGACTAGTGTATCGCAGTTTTCAGTTCCGCCCATTATTTGATAATGGATACAGTTCTGCAACGTGTCGCCTTCGATATTGGTCAGTTGATATTCCGTTTGTACGGCTTTATATTGGCACTGCCATTCGTCGCCTGCTCCATACTCTTCCGTAGGCCGGTCTAGTTGTGACTGCTCGTAAATGGTATATAGATAGGATGAAGGATCTTTATCAGTGTGTTTCTTGAAATCTTTGAACGGAATATATTCTCCCGGATTGTAATGTTCGTCTGCTATTTCTGCCGGTAGCCATGCCTCCTGCAAGCGTCCGTAACTGTCATATCTGGAGAAGGTTGCTATATCCCGGGCATTGGGCGAAGCGTTTGTCAAAACAGATTCCTCCGGTCGTCCCATTTCATCGTAGTAATCCAATTTGTCTTGCCAGGTAAAGCCCGATGCGTCCTTATAGATGCGTGATATAATGTAATTTTTATTTTCCGATCCTATCTCCATTCCGGTGATTCTGCCTACGATTTGTGTGGTAATATTGCCCCGATCGTGCACTCCTGTAGATACAGCATAATAGAATCCCGTTTCCAAATGTTTTTCCAGATAAGCGTGTTGTGTGTTTTCGCAAGCATTAAGATCTGAGTAATCGTCATTTTGTGCTATCACTTCTCCATCCATGTCCAGCAGATAGATGCGAGTGTCCTGTACCGTTGAGCCACAAGTTGAGATGGTGATATCCATATCGTTTTCCAGATAGAATTCGTAACTTACTCCTGCCCGATACTCTCCATATCCCGGATATCCGGAAGTACGGGTGTCTTTGGTATCCGTGAAAGTAAAGAAGGTAGAATAATTTCCCATGTCTTGTGAGAATCCTGTGATATCCGGAATCCTATGGGTAAGCTCTCCTGTGATCCGGGTGGTGATGTTGCCGTTGCTGAATGTTCCTTTGGATACTACATAATATGTCCCTGCGGGAAGATTGGACATGGCTATGTAAGCATGACGTGGATTGTCGCATGCATCGATACCGTCAAAATCGTTGTTCTCTTTTATGCAGTTTCCTTTGCTGTTCAATAGATAGATGTAGGTATCGTCTACTTCCGAACCACAATTGGAAATGACTATGTCCATGTTCTTGGTAAAAGTAAAGCCGTAACAGACTCCATCTTTGTAAGCACCGGGTATTTGGTAGGCTTTATTCGTGTCTCCTGTATTTGAAGTGTCTCTCCACGTAAAAGCTTCCGAGTAGGTAGTGGTGTTCTTTACAGTCCGGATAATATTCGGATATTCACCTTTTATTTCTGTGACTATGCCGTACAAAGAATTGGGATCCCAGTCGATCCATAGAACATACGTACCTTCAGGCAGGGGGACGGTGATTTCGGCCAGACCGTATTCGGCGCATGTACCGCTATAACCAACATCGCTTGCAATCATATTCTCGTTCTGGTCCATGATGAAAATACCAGTATTGCTGGTTCCTTGTGATTTGCAGTGCGAAACGGTGATATCCATTGAGTGGAGCAAGGTGAAGCTATAAAAATACTGGTTTTCAAGTCTCCCTGCTACGTTCTCTAAAACGGTGGTTTTGGAGAACGGTGTCTGCCACGTGCCCAAAAACTCCGGATGGAAGAAGTCCTGTCCTGCCGCATGTCCGATAGCTGTGAGGCAGGCGATAATTAAAAATAATAATCTCTTTTTCATATTTGTCTGTTTTGGTATTATTGTGCATAATGATAATCATGGCTTTCTACCACTTCTATCTTATTACTGTTGATGAAGTATGTTTTTGTCAGTCTACCCAAGTCATCATAATCGAAATAGGTGGTCAAACCGAACGCGTCAGTGATAGAGTCTATACCCGTCAGAGGTTTGTATGTATAGGTCGTTATACATGAGGCGGGGAGTGTATGGCGCAAATTGTCGAGTAGATTTTTGTAGTGAGTCTGAAGTATTTCTTCAGAAGCCATTTTCTCCAGATTGTTCCTGCCGGCTTTGGTTTCTACTTCTTCATAAGTGGCGTTTTCTATCTGTGCCACCACATATTGATTCCTATACCCATAAAGGTAAACTATTGATTGTTTGCCGTCTCTTGTCTCTTGGCGTAGTCTCCCGTAATCATCATACAGATAGGTGGCGCGTGTATCACCGGTATCGGAAGAATCTCGTTTGATGACAAGCCTATCCGGCAGGTAAACATTGTCGGAAGATTGGGTGTAAGGGGTTTCAATACAGATGTACTCTCCATTGCGGGCATATTCTTTCTTCACTATGGGGTTTGCTATGTTCCGATGCACCATGTCTGCGTATGGAAAAGTGCTACCATAGTCCTGCGGATAAGTCAGGTGGGTAGTGTGTTGTACATTGTCACTTCCCGTTTCGGTGATGTCGGTAGGATAAATAGTGACAGGATTGGTGTATTTGTACTCTGTGCATCTGGAAGTGGGCGTATCGCCGGTCAACACTTTGCGGGTGCTCCGTTTCAATAATTTGCTTCCTGCTGAAACCTCTGTACGCTGATAAGAGTATTCCAGTTCTATGTCTTGGGGAATGGCGTTTAAGGACGATTCCCTGACCACATAATTGGCAGCCGCTTCTCCAGTCAATATTTTCCCGAAGTTTTTATCATAAATAGAATAATCGTATTCTGTTTCTTCCAAAGGAGTGCATTGTTTGTTGTCCTTACGATAGATCGTTTTTTTGACTAAATGTCCGTACATCCATCCATTGTGCGGATTGCATTGCATGGCATTCGTTTTCTCCGGACTGGGATGTGTTTCGTCGATGGCATAGTTATATACTGTTTTGCCGGAGTTCTTTTCCGGTATGCCATTATATTCCGTCACGTAATCGTACATGACGCTGGAGCCGCCATCGAAGGTGATGGGACGTATCGGGTTGCAATAGAAAGTACATTGCCGTGCGGAACAATATTCATTGGGGATAGGGCAGTAGTGAAATTCTTCATTTTTCCAGACACCATCAAAAACCTCACATAGAAATAACCCCTGTTCCAATTGGAAGTAATCTAATATATTGGTGGTAAACGGGGTGCCGCATCCGTCCTCTTTCGAACCGTAGGTGAAGGTTCTTACTTTTGTCTCCTGGCTGTTTGTGTCTTTCGTAATGATTTGCTTGATGCGTAGTCCGCCCGCTTGTTTTATACTGTCATTGGTGTCTCTGTAGCGGTGCGCTTCGTACACAAATTTGTCGGTGGAGCCAGTTGGATAGGTGATACTGTCCAATACGCCATATTTCATATATATTTCGTCAGCCTCCCGTGAAAGTGGTGAACCGAATGTCATTTGAATATTGGGTGCGGGTATGAACCCGGTAGAGGTCCCGCTGTAATGGCTGTACTTCCATCTGGAGGTTTCTATTGTTTGGCCGGGAACCAGCGTTACGTTGTCCTGACGGTACAACCCGTTAAAGTAGCCCCAATAGTCAATGGAACGGTTCCCGGGTTCCGGTAGCCTGTTGGGATTCTCATAGCCGAAACGATAAGTTTCTTCCGCTTTCCCTTCTTTATTTACTGTCACGACACTTTTTAGAAAGTAACGTTGGATGACGCGGTCGTTGGGTGTGTAATAATTGAAACGAATTTCTTTCACGAACTGTCCATAGTGGTCATATACGGTCATGGTCTGGACTCTCGGGAATTTATTGTCTTTTGTGAATACAACTTTCCCTTGACTGAAATGGATCTCGTTCAACTGTTGGCTGCGTGTATCCATATAATGTCCGGAAACAGACCGGTCGGGCACAGTTCCGTCCGAAACGATATTCCCATCGTCATCGCACTGGTATCCGTATGTGACGTCTTGCATCCTGCTGATAATGACAGGATCCTGCATACACTCGTCAGGCATATAGTCTGTCATCGTGATGTCGGCTTCCCGGTTGGTATAAATCCCTTTCTTGCCGCTAAATCCATCTCTTACGATTATATAATCATCGTGTATTTTTACCCTATATTGTGTCTGGCTCTCATTATAGACGAATGAGATAGAATCTTTCATATTGGAGGCAACGATAGAGGAGGCTTTCCAACCGATAACACTTGATTCCGCAGCTTCCCTTTCTGTTCCTCCATCGAATTTATAAACTGTGCCGTCATCATTCGTGATACGGAAATAGTCGCCTGTCCAGTCGATACGGATATTTTCATAAGGGACCGGCAGATATTTACGGCTCTTGTCTACAGGTTCCATTGCATACATGAACATTCCCTGTTTGTCCGGCAGGCGGTAATAATATTCGTCCGGTTCCTCTCTGGAAGTTTTGGTCAGGTTCTTGACGTAGAAAGGAAATTGTTTCTGAGCGGCGTTTTTATCGAACGTGCAAGTCATTTTCTGCCAATCGTCCGTACTTCCTTGTATGGTCCGTGTAATCATAGGTTCTGCCACAAGATCCCATCCTAGTCCGGCCCATCCGGCGGTTTCGTTTAGCTTGATGCCCGATGCATGGTAAGTGAGATAGATAGGCAAGGTAATGTTTCCGCTATGTACTTCGTAGAGGGGGATCTTGATTTCCGGAAGTCCGGTGCAATAGTTCACGGGATAAACGATGTTTTGCTTGAGCGCTGCCGTGCTAGGAGTGCTCATCATTTGATTCTTGAACAGTGTTTCCGTATCGATCGGATTGATGATATTACTCGTCTGTCCGTAAGAGTACGATCGGAAGCTCACTGTAGCCAATACTAAAAAGAGCAATCTTACCGTGTATGCTCTTGAAATAGGCTGTTGTATTATTTTCTGATTCATAAGATATAACTGAATAAATCGGATTGATTAAAATGTTGAATAAAAAATACCCCTGCAAGAAGATCGTGCACAAAGCTTCTTGCAGGGGTGTGAATGCGGGATTACAGATTCATCGCATTACCACCCACAACGCCCAGCACCGCTGAAGCAACTGCGATAACCACTTTCAAAATCATGTCCCAAAGGGATTTCTTGACTGCCATAACTTTACACACCTCCTTTCTGTTTCTTTTTTCTCTTCTCCGAATTTCTCTTCGAATCCTTATTAAACCTTTACTTTTCAATCTCTTTCCAAGTGCCCTCAGCATTCTTTGCATTCTCCGCTTCCTCTGTGTTGAGATAGCCTGTGTCGAAGCACGGACACTGTTTGATCCACTCTTCCGGTTCTATCTCTCCGTTACCGTTCAGGTCCGGGCTGAGATCCCGGTGTCCGCACACCCGGCTGCCGGGAAACAGCTCTTTCAACTGGTGGACGAGTTGCCGGATTGTCGCTTTTTGTGTCGGTGTCCGCGTATCTGCCGGTTGTCCCTTACGGTTCAGACCGCCTTCGTAGCATACTCCGATAGAGTGGGCATTCCAGCCTTTGACATGTGCTCCGACCCGTTCGATGGGACGGGTAAGGACGGTCGTTCCATCCTTGCGGATGTAGTAGTGATAGCCCGTCCCATTGAATCCCCGCCTTCGGTGCATAACTTCCAGATCTCCCGGAGTGAGCGTCCTGTCCTCCCGTGTGGCGGAACAGTGGATTACGATCAGATTAATCTTTCTCATCAATCCCTCCGTTTTTTATTTCCGTTTTTCCATTGCAAAATCTTTCTTGCAGAATCGAGTCTCCGTTACAGGGTTCCGTCGGTTTATTCTGCCGGATCCGGTGCTTCTCCATTTCCGTCGTCCGGATTGGGAGCGGGCTTGTCGTCCGGATTGGCCTCGTTACTCTCAGATTTGTACTTGCTGTATGTCAGCGTTTTGAGTGCTGCCTTGATTTCTTTGCCGGGACGGAAGCGGACACGTGCACCCTTTATCACACCCTCTTTCACATCTTTTTGGATGAGCACGCCCGAACTGCGGAGGGTGACATAAAATGAGCCGATGTCGCCCAGACGGACAATTTCACCACGTTTGAAACTTTCTATCATTTCCGTCTGGAGCGCACGCAGCACACATACCACGTCTGCCCAGTTCACGGTACTCGAACGCTGGATACGTTCTGCCATCTCATCGATATCTATTTCGCCGCTCGACTTGGCAAGGGCGTAATACAGATCGGGTTTTTCTTTGTCCAGCATGTTCTTGCGCAGCACACTGGTGAATGAAAATACTTTTGCCATTGTAATTTCTGTTTTAATAATAAATTAATTGGATTATTGATTCGCTTCGTCCTAAGTGGTTCCTTGCTTATGACACTACGAAGATACGGCAACAGGGAGAGGCAATGTCTGTATTTGTCCGCAGATGTCCGTCATTGTCCTTTTTTGTCGGATAATGTCTGTATCGGGGTGGTATATGTCTGAATATTATATCTTTATATTTGACAAATAGAAGAATTATCGCTATCTTTATAGCATAAAACAAAACCTATAAACTGTTATAATAGAAACAATGACTGAAAAGAAAAACTTTGAATTGAGAGCGTATGACAAGGTCGAACTTGCCTTGCTCTATTGTCCCGGCCGTTCGGATGAGACGGCGATGAAAACACTGACACGGTGGATCAATCAGTGTCGGCAGTTGGTGCAGGCTTTGGCGGCCATCGGATACAATTCGCGCAGACACCGCTTCTTGCGTAGGGAGGTGGAACAGATCGTCCGTTATTTGGGAGAACCTTAAGGACTGCGATTGTAGCCGACGGGCATAAAAAAAGAAATGAAGTACTTCTCCCTTCCTCTTTCAGTACATCTTTTGGCTTGAGTCTGTACTTGTCTTGTCCGGTTGTAGCACTTCATTAGCTGGGTTCTTCTACTTGTCCGCTTCGGGGCAAGTACTTGTTCTTATCGGGTGGAATACCTGTTTTACTGCCACGACTGCCAACTGCCACCTTTACCCCTATCGGTCAGTGAACTTTTTAGTCTTTTTATATTTACCATCTTGATTTTTAAGATATTTGTTGTCAACCAGCATTTTCAGATATCTGCACGTACTCCTTTCGCTGATACCTGCTATCAGTGCTTTGTCCTTCACCTCTTTGTATGTAAAACTGGATGGAAGACTGTCTAGAGTAGGGCGGAGACGGAAATAAGACTTCAGCGGTCTGGACTTTGTCTCCTCTCCCGGCAGTGAGGAGGCAAGTAGCAGACTGTGGTTGATTGTGCTTTGCACGATCTGCATCGCAGAATGGAAGTCTTCGTCCGTACAGATATATTCTTTCATGTGCATGGAACCTTCAAATTTTCGTATTCCTGTGAGGATAGTAGCTATGCGCGCCACCATCAATGCAGAACGAAGTACGATGGAGCCGGGAGCATCGGCCTGTTCGCCGGCAACTTCGTTCAGCAGCTGGTCGAAGTAGGCTGTGTGTGTTTCCCATTGGCGGTCGGTCAGTGTGACTTCCGTAGGCGATTGCTGGAAGAGCAGAAACATATCAAGTACCTGCTTGCTGAGTCCCTTGTAGAGGGTGATGTAGTCTTCCTGACCTTTGATGGGAGCTGCCGAACGGTATTTCCAGTGAGCTCCGCAGGTGTAGGCAAGAAAACGGCTGTAGAGACCGTTGTCGAGAGAGTGGATGAAACCGAAAAGTTGGTTGGGGGTACCGGAAAGACAAAGTGCGAGCCGGGGGACTTCTGCGCAGATTATTTGCCTGTCTACCTTGTAGTCCGTAGCTACCGTCTCATGCTGGAAAGCGGCACGGAACACGTCGTCGTGCTTCCCGCAATCCTGCTTTATAGCTCCGGAAATCATGTCCAGCTCGGTGGCATTAATGATAAGTCCGAGATCGGCGTTGGTTCGCAGCCGACTGATGATCTGATTCTTGGAGGTATTGGGAGCGCCGCAGAGATAGTAATATTCCGGTTCTTCGGGAGCGGGAACAGAGTAGGTGTCTGCTTTGGATTGTCCTTTTTTAAAGTGCTGATTGTGAGTTTCTTCCCATGTGTTCAACTCCCGTTCATAGGCTTCCTTCTTACGCTTGTTTTCTCCTTTCAGATAATTATCGATGGCATTCGGAAGCATTCCCGCAAGGCTGAGTACTCCTTTTCCCGATGCGGGCGGAGCGATGACCAACAGGTAAAGGTGCGGACTGAAAGGACGTTGGTCGAAGGTGATGCGCACTTGCGGCATACAGCCGCTCAGGTTGACGAGCACTCCCAGAAGCAGGATGTCTCGTTCGCGCTTGTTGCGGGCAGGCCGTAGGGCTTCTTTCAGGAAGTCGGGCAGTTGGCGGTACACTTCATCGGGGATGTAGGGAGTAGATGCGCGCATCTCTTCATTATTTATGGACAATTCTTCTTCCCCTTCCGGAGAGATCTCTTTGGAGATAGGGATAAGGGTGGCAGTTGGCGCTTGTGGCAGTGGGCGGTCGGCATTCTCCGGGTCGTATGAGAGGTCAACGTATTGATAACCAGCAGATAAGTCTTTTTGCAGGTTCTGCAGAGTGTAACCGTTTCCAACGATGCGGGCTGCCATGACGGATATTAATTTTTCCAGTTCCTCTTTTGAAAATCCTTTACGTCTTGCGCTCCTTCCCAAAGCGAGCATGGATTCGTGCCGGTTGCCTTTCTTCCAGGGATGATATTGTGAAAAGGTGTGGATGAATGCTTCGATATATCCACAGGCTCCGGTGAGAGGCGGTGTGGGGGAAATGCGGTTACCGGCATTCGTACCGGGATGGTAGTTGACGTTTGGAAGAGGGGGAGCGAGCTGTGACAAAGAGGGGTTCTTTGCCAATTCTTCACGCCAGGGATAGGCTTCGACTGCCGGATTGTAGTAGGCGTCGGGGTCCCACACGCAGGAACAAGGCTGGGTGATACGGGCGCATTGCTCGTCGCAGGGATGTCCGGTGGTGCGTTCCAGCGTCTGGCGGCAGATAGCGTAGGCGATAGAATATTCGCCGGGGGTGTTGGCAGCGAGATAGACGATAATTTTCAAGCCTTCACCGGAGATACTACGGTGTGCGTAGGCCACGTAGGGGAGACGGTACAGAAGGGATTTGATCTCTTCAGTCCGTTGTCCGCAGTGGTCGAGGTCGTACATGGCGAGCCCGTTCATTTTTTCCAGATTGGCAGCGGCATGGCTGCTATGTGGTCGGCAGATACCTTCGATGATAACGACCGGCATGGAGTCTTTGGTCATTTTGGCCTCGTTCTCCCGCTCAGGGCGCTCTTTCAGTTTTCGGTACGATTCGGTTTTAGGTTTCCATAGCGTACTTTTTTCTCTTTGGTAGAAGTCGTGCAGGGTGATGACAGTGGAATCTTTGCTCCACAGGTTGTTGAAATAAGAAAAGGAGAATTGCAACTCTTTAGGTTGCGATGACGAGTCGGTTGTTTCCATCTTACGTTGTCTTTTTTTTGTTTTTTGTTTATGAGATAAAGAAAGGAGGATAGTAGTGCTGAAAGGGGGATGCAGGTAGAATAGTCGGTTTCTTTAAGTCGGTGCGAAATTAGTAATAATTGTGATAACGTGTGAAATGTTAAAATTGTATGGATTGTTAAATCGTTGCAGGTAAAAGTCAATTTGATTATATTCTGTTTGTATGTATGCTTATGTGTTTGTATACTTGTAGTCTCAATGAGATAAATATATTAAAACTCAAATTATGGCACGTCCGATTCAGAATACTCCTACTATCAAAGGTGAGGATGCTAAAAGGTTTAGAAAGAATCTTTTGGAGTCTTTTACCAAAAAACTTACACCCGAAGAAAAGGCTGCGAAGAAAAAGGAAATCAGGGAGATGGAAGAGGGTTATAATTTGCTGGTTTCAATCTCAGGTGGAACATTCTATTGACTTTTGGCAGTTACTGAAACTGGGAGAGGTTTTTAAATCAAAAGATGTATCCGGCAGCGAAAATAGGAAGGCTTGCCGTGGATAAAAACTTTCAGGATCAAGGTATTGGCACTTTTCTTATACGATCATTAGTGCAAAGTTTTATTAGAAAAAATAAGACGGGGTGTCAGTTTATAACTGTGGACGCTATCAATGATAATACTCAGCGAACTATAAAATTCTATGAGCATAATGGATTTAAGTATCTAACAATGAATGATGTAAATAAGGAGTCCGGACAAATGTATAAATCACTATTGGAATATATATAGACGGAGTGCTTCCTATGCTGGGCTATCGCATTTGCTATTCGTTAATTTTTAGATTTAACTACGTTAAATGTTAACGAATATCTGATATCTATTAAACCGTGTTATAAATGTTCCTGCTTTGCCTCGAAAATTTGGAGATAACCGAAAAGTCCGTATCTTTGTACTGTGTTTTTCATAGTATTAGATTTAAGGTTAATAAAGATTGGCTGTCTGGGATAGATAGCCTTTTTTTTGTCCGTATGCGTCCTTTATAAAACCAGCCAGATCGCCACGATGTGCCCTACGCTTCCGCCGAGACAGAACAGATGGAAAGCGGCGTGCATATAAGGCTTGCGCAGCGAATAGAATACAGCTCCTGTAATGTATGAAATGCCTCCGCCTATCAGCCACCAGAAAGCGGGGGAGGCACCGGCCATTTCCAACTGATCGAGAAGAGGCTTCATTGCCACCAGTATACATGCCCCCATACCCACATAACAAACCGTTTCGAGATTGCTATGCTCTTTCAGCTTTTTGAAACTAAGGATGAAACCGGCAATGGCGGACAGCCAGACAAATGCGAAAATACCCCATCCCCAACCGCCTGCATGGCGCAAGACGAGTAGTGTGAACGGAGTATAAGTGCCTGCTATGTGCAGATAGATGGCTCCGTGGTCAAATTTACGGAGCTGTTCTTTCAGTGCTCCCGGACGACTGCCGTGATACCAGGTAGAACTGACGTAAGAAGAAAGCATTCCCGCCAGATAGACAATCACGCAGGGCACTGCCCATTGCGGATCAGCAGCAACGGAAGCTTTTCGCAGTAAGAAATATCCTGCTACGATTCCGAGAAGAATGCCTGCCCCATGACTGAGGGTGTTCGCCCATTCTTCCCGGTTGCTATATCGTTTGTTTTTCAATGTCCCTCGACTAAATCCGACTAAACCAAATGTCCGATCCACTCTTCGCGGTCGCCCGGAAGGAGGTCGATTACCGGAATTTCTACCATTGTGTAACATCCCGGTTGCTGTTTCATGGAAGCGCGTGCCACGCACACCAATACCTGTGCGGTCAGTGCGGGGTTGTTGATACGCATATTGAATTCGAACAATTGGTTCTGGGTTTTGCCGGATACGCCCTTGCGGGTCAGGTTCACGCCGTGTCCCATGTCGAGCAGAGCGTCTACGCTCGGAACGAGTTTCACGTGTGTTTCATCGTTCACAAAGTAAGGATCTGCTTTGATGGCAGCAGCTACTTCTTCGAATTTATATCCGTCTTTCAGTTCGATGTATACCATGCGGCGGTGGATTCCCGTTCCGGTCGGAATAGTCATGGAAAGGGCAGCCTTCACTCCGTCAATCGCTTTCACGGCTACGGTATGTCCCATGCTCATACCCGGACCGAAGTTCGTGTACGTGATACCTTTCGGAGCGATCGCTTCCAGCATGGTGCGTACGATGGAGTCACTTCCCGGATCCCATCCGGCAGAGATGATCGATACGGCTTTATGCTCTTTGGCGGTAGCGTTTAGTGTACGGCGCAAGTCTACGATGCCGGTATGGATATCGAAACTGTCCACTGTATTAATGCCCATCGCCAGGTATTCTTTGGCATATTTCTCTACGCTGCGGGTCGGCGTGCAAAGAATAGCTACGTCTACCTCTCCCAGCTCTTTTATGTCCTTCACTACTGCGTAGTTTGCTAACTCTTCCGGTTTGTTCTCTGCTCCGGCACGGCGAACGACTCCGGCTATTTCGAAATCAGGTGCTGCCTGAAGCGCTTCAAGTACATAATGTCCAATGTTGCCATAACCAACGATGACAGCTCTTACTTTTTTCATTCTTTTCTTGGTTTTAATGAACAAATTTCTTTCTTTTGCCTGCAAAAGTAAACAATTTACTACTAACTTTGGTTCATCTGCTTTAATATTTTTATTTTTTTCATATTCTTCGTATCTGATGTACAAAAGAATAATCTGTGAGAATCAGTGTAATCTGTGGTGAGAAAGTTTTATCTTTGTACCCGTTATGATAGAATACATTAGAGGCGAGCTTGCCGAACTTAGTCCGGCAACCGCAGTGATCGACTGTAACGGGGTGGGCTATGCTGCCAATATATCTCTGAACACCTATTCGGCCATTCAGGGAAAGAAAACCTGTAAGTTGTATATATATGAAGCCATTCGTGAGGACGCTTATGTGCTCTACGGATTTGCCGAGAAGCAGGAGAGGGAGATTTTCCTGTTGCTGATTTCCGTGTCGGGCATTGGCGGAAATACGGCGCGTATGATCCTCTCCGCCCTTTCGCCTGCCGAGCTGGTAAACGTCATCAGTACCGAGAATGCGAACTTGTTGAAGACGGTGAAGGGAATCGGGCTGAAGACTGCGCAACGGGTGATTGTCGACCTGAAAGATAAGATAAAGACAATGGGAGCGTCCGCTGCCGGTGGAAGTGCCGTTGGCGGTATGCTGCTGCAGGCTGCCAACGCGGAAGTGCAGGAGGAGGCTGTGGCTGCATTGACGATGCTTGGCTTTGCTGCTGCGCCTTCGCAGAAGGTGGTGCTGGCTATCTTGAAGGAAGAGCCGGAAGCTCCGGTGGAAAAGGTTATTAAACTGGCTTTGAAACGATTATAATGATGAGGCAATCAAAGATTTATATGCGCCCGTGGCTTGAGATTCACCACCGGACGAAGAAAACGGATACGGACGAGTGGTACATGGGGTTGGCCAATGAGCTGTTGCCGTTGGTGATGACTTTTCCTTTGTATGAAGGAAACCCGGACGTAGCGGAAGACCAGCGTCGGTTGGCTCTGACGTGCGCTCTGTATCTGGAGGACTGCGTGGCGGATGCGGGAAACTGGCGGGAGTTTATCCATTGGCATAAGAAGAGTTATGGTCGTTATCTGCCGTTCTATTCGTTGGCGGAGGATTACTTGCCGGACGAGATTAACCGTGAGGATATCGCTTTTCTTCTGTGGGCGCTCAGTTCGACGAGCAGTGACAGTTTCCCGTTCAACGACGTGGAGAATCCGTTGGATGAGACGTTGCTTGAGTTGGCGGATGTACTTTACGAACGTTTGGATGCGGCTTTCGAGTCGGCTCCTATCAGTGATGAGCTGGCTTCGAACTGGATGATGGACAGGAGGCTGATGGAAAAGGAACGTGAACCTCTGCCTGAGATTGTGCCGGGAGCGGCATTGCCGGCGGATGTGGAACATTTTCTGGAAGCCGGTAAGGGCGAACCGCTCATGTTCTTTGACTCGTATGATGCCCTGAAGTTTTTCTTCGTCCATTCTCTGAAATGGGAAGACGATGAAGAGGCTTTGTTGCCCGAACTGGCGGAGTTTGACAACTTTGTTGTCTATGGCAATCTGAAAGGCGTGCTGGTGGCTCCGGATGTTGCCAAGTACTTTGCAGCGGGGAATAATCCGTTGTATGACGCTGCGACAACGGAGGAGGAAGCATACGAGATGTTCTGTGAAGGGGGATTGTGCCCGTTCGATTTGTTAAAGTATGGCATGGAACATAACTTGTTGCCGGAGGCGCAATTCCCGTTTGAGAACGGAAAGGCATTGCTTCACGACAACTGGGACTTCGTGGCTCGCTGGTTCCTGAGAGAATTTTATGAAGGGGACTAATAGGTAGCGTTATGCCGATCAAGAAAAGTAACAACCCTTTTGCCGGAAAGGCTAATAATCAATTGAACAGACGGGTGAAGTGACCCGTCTGTCTTTTTATCTTAGAGTGATGGCTTTCATTATTTATCCGTCGGTTCTTCCTGTGCTTTCCGTTCTTTCTTCTTATTGATAAATCCGATTTTCAAGTTGGCGGCTTCCTGTTCTTTCTTTATCTCCTGCATGGCGGAGAGGATTTGCGCCAATTCGTAGACATTTGCCGCAGCCTGGCGGTCGGTCGGGCTCATAGTCGTTTTATAGGAGCGGTCGCCGATAAATTCCACACGGATATTCTTGTCCTTGTTGAAGTTGATGAAGCCGATAACGTTACCGTCCTCACCCAGTTTATAGTCCGCTTTCTCTATTTTCTCGTTCATGTCGGCTGTCTCGTAGCTGTCTTTGGAGGCGGGAGTTTCTGCGAAGCTGCCGTCGGGAGCAATCACTTTGACCCCTACGTGATGGATGTTGCCGGAACCACAGTAGATGGAAGTCATGCTCATCTTGCCCAGTTCGTCCACCTGAAAGCGGAGGAAAGAACGGTGCATGTTTTTTTCGACAGTCTGCGTAGGCCATAGATAATTGCCCACCTGTTGGTATTCCGCATCTTTCTCAAGGATGAATTTGTCTTTGATGGCGTTAAACTCCTCAGTCTTGGCCCGGAGGGCGCTGTCCAGGTAAGCAAGCGTTTTCTGCTGCGCTTTCGTCTCTACATCCAGCATCAATGCCTGTCCCGCTTTGCGTGCCTCGAACGCTTTGGGATACAAAATCTTGATACTGTCGATCTGCGACTTGGCTTCTTCATAGTCGCCACGTTCGTAGGCCGCTTGGGCGACCATCAGTTTCTCATTGGCTTTTTTCTCGATTCCATTTCCGCAGGCAGCCAGTGCCAGTGTTCCGCAAAAGAAGATTGTTAGTTTTTTCATCACAAATTCTGTTTACTATTTGGTTATTTAGGGCAAAAGTACGAATATATCCCTTATTTTTGTAATTTTGTCCCCTCAAAACTTATAACTAAGAAGAATGATAGAGTTGACTCAAGAGGAATTGAAGCAGCATTTTAGCGAGTCCATCTTCGGGAAAATAGCCGAAACGGCCGATACGCTCGGTCTGGAGTGTTACGTCGTAGGCGGCTATGTTCGTGATATTTTTCTGCAACGTCCCTCTAAAGATATAGACGTGGTGGTGGTAGGCAGTGGGATAGCGATGGCGGAAGCGCTCGGAAAACATCTGGGACGCGGCGCTCATGTCTCTGTCTTCAAGAACTTCGGAACAGCACAGGTGAAATATAAAGGTACGGAAGTGGAATTTGTGGGGGCGCGCAGAGAGTCCTACCAACGGGATTCCCGCAAGCCGATTGTGGAGGACGGGACGTTGGAAGACGATCAGAACCGTCGTGACTTCACAATTAATGCCCTCGCCGTCTGCCTCAATAAGGGACGCTTCGGTGAACTGGTAGACCCGTTCGGAGGACTGGAGGATATGAAGGAGAAGACGATCCGCACTCCGCTCGATCCGGACATCACCTTCAGTGACGATCCGTTGCGGATGATGCGTTGTATCCGTTTTGCTACGCAGTTGGGATTTTATATTGACGATGACACGTTCGATTCTCTTTGCCGCAATAAGGACCGGATTGAAATTATATCGCGTGAGCGTATTGCCGACGAACTCAATAAGATAATTCTTTCACCGATTCCATCGAAAGGTTTTATCGACTTGGACCGTAGCGGACTGCTCCCGTTGATTTTTCCGGAGCTGGCTGCCTTGCAAGGGGTGGAAACACGGAACGGGCGTTCGCATAAGGATAATTTTTATCATACGCTCGAAGTGCTGGATAATATCAGCAAAAAGACCGACAATCTTTGGTTGCGTTGGGCTGCCTTGCTGCACGACATTGCCAAACCTGTGACTAAACGTTGGGAACCGAAGGCGGGGTGGACTTTCCATAATCATAATTTTATCGGTGAGAAGATGATTCCGAATATTTTCCGGAAGATGAAGTTACCGATGAATGAGAAGATGAAGTATGTGCAGAAGATGGTCAGTCTCCACATGCGTCCTATCGTGATAGCGGATGATGTGGTGACGGATTCGGCTGTCCGCCGTCTGCTTTTTGAGGCGGGGGATGACATCGACGACCTGATGACGCTCTGTGAAGCGGACATCACTTCCAAAAATATGGAACGTAAGCAACGTTTCCTGAATAACTTTCAACTGGTGCGGCAGAAGCTGAAAGACCTGGAGGAAAAAGACCGGATTCGCAATTTCCAGCCCCCTGTGAGCGGTGAGGAGATCATGGAGACTTTCGGATTGCAACCGTGCCGGGAGGTGGGGACTCTGAAAAGTGCGATAAAGGATGCGATTCTGGATGGAGTGATCCCGAATGAATATGAAGCTGCCCGCACCTTTATGTTGGCACGGGCAAAGAAGATGGGGCTGACACCGGTTATTCAAACAGATATGTAATTCATATTATTGGGTTGTTTGAATAAGGTTTGTGTCCGGACGAGTTTAACTCAGCTCAATGATTTCTTCACGGCAGTTCGTCAGTTTCTCGATGCCTTCGTTCGTCACCACCCAAGAGTTTTCTATACCTACAGGACCTACTCCCGGAAGTACGATTTTCGGTTCGAGGGCAAACACCATGCCCGGTTCGAGTTCCTGCTTCATGCGGGGGGCCAGTACGGGAGCTTCGTTGATTTCGAGGCCGATGCCGTGGCCGATAAACTTCGCTTGCTGGTTGGTTCCCATGAATTTGTCTCTGAATCCGGCTTCCGTCGCTATTTGGATGGCGGTGTCATACAGTTGCTCGCAGGCAACACCCGGACGGGCAATGGAAGCTATTTTTTCCTGAATATCCAGACAGACCTGATGTGCCGCATAAGCTTCTTCCGGCAGTTTCCCGATAGAGAACACCCGGCTCATGTCGCCCATATATCCGTTGAAGTTGCCTCCTAAATCGACCATGACGCTTTGTCCTTCTTTCAACGGAGTCTTGTTGGCTCCTCCCGGCAGGGCAGGGTCGAGACCTTGTCCGCCCAGTGCGAAGTCGTATGGAGAAGGATATCCGGCGTTGTCTCCCGTGAGTACGCTGCCCATGAAGATTTCCATGCTGCGTCCGAACACCCGGAAAATGCCCAGACACCCTTGCAGGCGCATCAGACGTTCTATCTCGATAGAGAATTCTATATCCGTCATTCCCGGACGGTATACGCTCGGAATCTGTTCGTAAGCTTTCGCATGGGCAATGCCCGAACGGCGTAACATCTCGATTTCAACCGGTGTCTTCACACTACGTGCCTGACGGATCAGCGGAGTGCCGTTCACCACTTCGGTCTCGGGGAAGAGACTTGCCAGACGGCAATATTCCGTGTAAGGAAGTTCGTCGCCCTCCAACATCAACTTGGTCGGCATGGGCAATCCGTTTTCTTTCAGCAGATCGACAATCTGTTCCGGTTTGCGGATAGGGAACGAATGTTCGCCTGTGATATTATTGGGACGTTTGAAAAACAACAATGCGGGTGAATGGAGCGGAAGATAAAGGTAACCGCTGACAACGCAGCCGTATGTATAAATCAGATTTGTATTACAAGTAATGAGCGCAGCGTCAATGCCCTGCAACGCCATCAGACTGCGAATCTTATCGCGACGGAATTTTAATTCGGGTTGTAGCATTTTTATTTAGTTATTTATTTATTCGATAATGCCGCAAAGATAATTAATTCCCATCGAAAATAACGTTAATCTCATAAAAATAGCGCCACCCGCGTCCTGTCACAGGAGGCGAGTGGCGCAAACCACAAATACAAATACAACTAAACAAAGTCTTCTAAATGAATCTAGAAATTAAAAATTAGAAACTAAAAATTAAATAATTTGTGAATCCCAAGCCAACCAGCTCCCGTCCACCTTCTATTTTTCTGCCTTTTAATTTTTAATCTTTAATTATCAAATGACGCCTTGTCCCATCATTGCATGGGCTACTTTCATGAATCCGGCAATGTTGGCTCCCTTCACATAATTAATGTATCCGTCGGGCTCCGTGCCGTATTTCACACATTGGGCATGGATGCCGTGCATGATTGCATGAAGCTTTTCATCCACTTCTGCGGCACTCCAGCTGAGGTGCATGGCGTTTTGAGACATTTCCAGTCCGGATGTGGCAACACCGCCTGCGTTGACTGCTTTACCCGGTGCGTACATCTTTTTATGCTCGATGAATAGATCGATGGCTTCCGGTGTACAGCCCATGTTGGAAATTTCTCCGACACAAAGTACGTCATTTTTTATGAGATTTTGTGCATCTTCTCCATTTAATTCATTCTGAGTTGCACAAGGAAGTGCAATATCAGCTTTTACTTCCCACGGACGCTTGCCCTCGACGAAGGTCGCACCCGGATATTTTTCCGCGTATGGAGCAACTATATCATTGCCCGAAGCCCGAAGCTCCAGCATGTAGTCTATCTTTTCGCCACTGATGCCGTCGGGATCGTAAACGTATCCGTCCGGTCCGGAGATTGTAATCACTTTAGCACCCAGTTCGGTGGCTTTCGTGGCTGCCCCCCAAGCTACGTTTCCGAACCCGGAGATAGCGACGGTCTTACCTTTTATATCAATTCCTTTTGCCTGTAACATCTGATTCACGAAATACAAACCGCCGAAACCGGTAGCTTCGGGACGAATCAGAGAACCGCCGAACTCCAATCCCTTGCCGGTGAAAGTTCCTGTAAATTCACGCGTCAGCTTCTTGTACATACCGAACATATAACCCACTTCGCGTCCGCCTACGCCGATATCACCGGCGGGAACATCCATATCCGGACCCAGGTGACGCCACAGCTCCAGCATGAACGCCTGGCAGAAACGCATGATTTCAGCATCGCTCTTGCCGCGTGGTGAGAAGTCGGAACCGCCTTTGCCGCCACCCATAGGCAGAGTGGTCAGTGCGTTCTTGAAAGTCTGTTCGAAGCCGAGAAACTTCAGGATGGAAAGATTGACGGAAGCATGGAAACGGATACCGCCTTTGTACGGGCCGATAGCGTTGTTGAATTGTACGCGGTAGCCGAGATTGGTCTGCACTTCGCCTTTATCGTCCACCCACGTCACACGGAAAGTAAAGATACGGTCGGGTTCGACCAGTCTTTCTATGATTTTGGCTTTTTCAAATTCAGGATGTTGATTGTATATATCTTCAATGGACAGAAGAACCTCTTTGACAGCTTGAAGATACTCAGATTCACCGGGATGTTTTGCCTCCAGAGAGGACATGATTTTTTGGATGTTCATGATACTATAGTTTAAAAGGTTAATTCTGATAAAATGTCAACTAACTATCTGCAAATATAGGGAAATATTTGAAATTCGATTATTTTTAAGGCGTTATTTTGATTAAATAATGATAAAATGATAGTTTTGGAGCCCAAGAAGCGCAAAGCCCCGCTACCTGTGATGTAAAAAACAGGTAACGGGGCTTCTATGTGTTCGCAAATAGAAAGCCGGTCTTTAGAATTTCGGTCTCATGCCCAGATTATACATGATGAATCCGTAAATGTCGGCTTGCTCTTCCAGTACCTTTGCCATAGGTTTGCCTGCACCGTGTCCGGCTTTGCTGTCGATGCGGATCAAGGTCGGATTGGTCCCGTCATTGTCGGCTTGCAGGGTAGCGGCAAACTTGAATGAGTGGGCGGGGACTACCCGGTCGTCATGGTCGGCAGTGGTTACCAGAGTTGCCGGATATTTTGCGCCCGGTTTCAGGTTGTGCAATGGAGAGTAACCTCTGAGGTATTCGAACATCTCCTTGCTGTCTTCACTGGTGCCGTAATCGCTGGCCCAGTTCCAGCCGATGGTAAACTTGTGGTAGCGGAGCATATCCATCACACCTACTTGCGGGATGGCTACACGGAAGAGGTCGGGACGCTGCGTCATACAGGCGCCTACCAACAGACCGCCGTTGGAACCGCCGACAATCGCTATCTTGTCTTTATCGGTGTATTTCTGGCTGATGAGATATTCAGCGGCCGAGATGAAGTCGTCGAACACGTTCTGTTTCTGCATTTTGGTTCCGGCTACGTGCCAGTCCTCACCGTATTCGCTGCCGCCACGCAGGTTGACTTGGGCATAGATACCGCCGTTTTCGAGGAACGGGATACGGTTGGAGCTGAAGCCCGGATTGAGACTGATACCGAAACCTCCGTACCCGTAGAGGAATACCGGATTTTTGCCATCTTTCTTTAAGTCCTTCTTATAAGTAAGGAACATCGGAATCTTCACACCGTCCTTGCTGGGGAAAAACACCTGTTCCGTTACGAAGTCGTCCGAGTTGAACTGCACTTTCGGGGCACGGTACAGTTCGTAGCTGTTCTTGTCCATATCATATTTATAGGTAGCGCCGGGAATGGTGAACGAGGTAAATCCGAAGAAGCATTCCTTGTCATCCTTGTTGCCGCTGAATCCTACCGAACCGAGCGAGGGCAGTTCGATTTCCTGCAATTGCTTGCCGTCGAGGTCGTAAACGTATGCGTGATTGGAGGCGTCTTTGTCGTATGTGAGGAACAGTTTGCCACCGATCACTTCCGCGTTGGAGAGCACTGCTTCCGATTCGGGCACGAGTTCTTTCCAGTCTTCCAGTTTCGGATGGTTGATGTCCGCCACCATAATCCGGTTTTTCGGTGCGCCGTAGTTGGTGTAGATATAAATCCGGTCGCCGATTACTTCAATTGGGTAATATTGGTAATCGAGGTCAGTGGTGAGCTGGATGAAAGGAGAGGCGGGCTTTTTCAAATCCCGTATGAACAGGTTGTTCCCTCTTCCGGCTCCGGATTCGGTCAGGAATAGAATACGTTCATCCTCGCTGGTGCCGGAGGTGTAGAAACGTTTCGGATAAGCCGGATTCTGGTAAATCAGCTTGTCTTTCGATTGGGGTTCACCGATCTTGTGGTAATAGATCTTATGATTTTCGTTCACGTTGGAGAACTCTTTTCCTTTGGTCGGAGCATCGTAAGCGCTATAATAGAATCCGTCTCCCTGCCAGGCAGCGTCGGTGAATTTGGCCCATTCGATGTGGTCTTCGAGCAACTTGCCGCTTTCGGTGTCCATCACGTAGATTTCAGACCAGTCGGAGCCGCTTCGCGAGATGGTGTACGCGGTGTATTTGCCGTCGTGTGAGAAATAAAGTCCCGTGAGGGCCACTGTGCCGTCGTCCGACAATTTGTTGGGGTCGAGGAACACGCGAGGCTCGCCGTCCAATGAATCTTGTACGTAGAACACGCTTTGATTCTGCAAACCGTCGTTCTTGCTGAAATAATATTTGCCGTGTTTCTTGACAGGAGCGCTGATCTTCTCGTAATCAGCCAGTTCCGTCAGCCGTTTCAAGAGGTTCTCCCGGAAAGGTATTTGGCTCAGATACTCGTTTGTCACTTTGTTCTGCGCTTCTACCCAAGCGGTGGTAGCTGCGCTGGTATCATTTTCCAACCATCTGTAAGGGTCGGGAACTTGCGTACCGAAGTACACGTCTACAGTGTCTACTTTTGCCGTCTCGGGGTAGACCGGCTTTTTTTGTTGGGGAGCGCATGACATTACCATGATTCCACTCATTAATAAAGTTACTTTTTTCATGTAAATAAAAAGTCTTTTTGAATAAACTTATTGGTACAAAACTACAAAATAATAAGAGATAAACAAGTAAACTTTATAAAGAAGATGGTGGAAAATGAGATTTAAAGAATTAACTTTGCAAAATGTGATTTTGAAACAAGACGATTTGGTATAAGAAAGGAGAATAATTCTATGCTTAGTAAATATAAATTAAACCAGCTTTACTTCAAAGATACCCAGTTCGCCAATTTGATGACCCGGCGAATTTTCAACGTGCTGCTGATAGCTAATCCGTACGACGCTTTCATGCTCGAAGATGACGGACGTATCGATGAGAAGATTTTTAATGAATATACTTCGCTCTCTCTGCGTTATCCGCCCCGTTTCTCGCAGGTGTCTACCGAAGAGGAGGCATTGGCGCAGTTGGAAAGTATGTCATTCGACCTGGTGATTTGTATGCCGAGTACGGGAGATAATGACAGTTTCGACATCGGACGGCATATCAAGGAGAAATATGAACACATTCCTATCGTCATTCTGACTCCTTTCAGTCACGGTATTACCAAACGGATTATCAATGAGGATCTGAGTGCTTTCGAGTACGTTTTCTGCTGGCTGGGCAATACCGATTTGCTGGTTTCTATCATTAAGCTGATGGAGGACAAGATGAATCTGGAGCATGACGTGCAGGAGGTAGGAGTACAGTTGATACTTGTTGTGGAAGACGGCATTCGCTTCTATTCTTCCATTCTTCCCAATCTGTATAAGTTCGTGTTGAAACAGAGTCAGGAGTTCTCTACGGAGGCTCTGAATGCGCACCAGCGTACGCTTCGTATGCGCGGACGGCCTAAAATCGTGTTGGCGCGTACGTATCAGGAGGCAATGAATATTTACCGTAAGTATCAGAATAATATATTGGGGGTGATCACGGATGTACGTTTCCCGAAGGTGGAGCGGGGAGAGAAAGACGGTCTGGCAGGTATCAAGCTGTGTGCCGAGATACGTAAGAATGATCCGTTCGTACCCTTGATTATCCAGTCGTCCGAGTCGGAGAATGCTTCCTATGCGGCAAAATACGGCGCCAGCTTTATTGACAAGAATTCCAAGAAGATGGATGTCGACCTGCGCCGTATCGTTTCCGATAACTTCGGTTTCGGTGATTTTGTTTTCCGTAATCCGGAGACGGGGGAGGAGATTGCCCGTGTACGGAATCTGAAAGAGTTGCAGAATATTCTGTTTGCCGTTCCTGCGGAATCATTCTTATATCACATTAGCCGTAATCATGTGTCCCGCTGGCTTTATTCGCGGGCTATGTTTCCCGTGGCGGAGTTCTTGAAACCGATTACATGGAGCAGTCTTCAGGATGTGGACGCCCATCGCCGTATCATTTTTGAGGCGATCGTGAAATATCGCAAGATGAAGAATCAGGGAGTCGTTGCCGTCTTTAAACGGGACCGTTTCGACCGTTATTCCAATTTCGCGCGTATCGGTGACGGTTCGCTCGGAGGTAAAGGGCGCGGACTGGCTTTCATAGATAACATGGTGAAGCGTCATCCGGAGTTTGATGAGTTTGAGAATGCACGGGTAGCCATTCCCAAGACGGTGGTGCTTTGTACGGATGTGTTCGATGAGTTTATGGACACGAACAATCTGTATCAGATTGCCCTTTCGGATGCGGATGATGATTTGATTCTGAGGTATTTCCTGAAAGCGAAGTTGCCGGACCGGTTGGTGGAAGACTTCTTTACTTTCTTTGATGTGGTGAAGTCACCGATTGCCATCCGTTCTTCTTCTCTGTTGGAAGACTCCCATTATCAGCCGTTTGCGGGGATTTACAATACGTATATGATTCCTTATCTGGACGACCGCTATGAGATGCTGCGTATGCTTTCCGATGCCATCAAGGGAGTGTATGCTTCGGTATACTTCCGTGACAGCAAGGCTTATATGCAAGCTACGTCGAACGTGATAGACCAGGAAAAGATGGCTGTCATCTTGCAGGAAGTCGTTGGTAACCAATACGGAGAACGTTATTATCCTTCCATGTCCGGTGTGGCACGCTCGCTCAATTATTATCCGCTGGGTGATGAAAAGGCGGAGGAAGGAACGGTGAATCTGGCTCTTGGATTGGGAAAATATATTGTGGATGGCGGTATGACGCTTCGTTTTTCTCCTTATCATCCCAATCAGGTGTTACAGACCAGCGAGATGGAAATAGCTTTGAAAGAGACTCAGACCCGTTTCTATGCGTTGGACTTGAAGAATGCAGGGCATGACTTTTCGATCGATGACGGCTTTAATCTGTTGAAACTTCATGTGAAAGAGGCGGAAAATGACGGTGCTTTGCAGTATATCGCTTCTACATACGACCCGTACGACCAGATAATCCGGGATGGCTTGTATCCGGGAGGACGCAAGGTGATCACGTTTGCTAATATCCTGCAACATGATGTTTTCCCGTTGGCTCGTATTTTGCAGTTGGTTTTGAAATACGGGGAGCAGGAGATGCGTCGTCCGGTTGAGATTGAGTTTGCGACAACGTTAAGTCGTGATCAGGATAAGACGGGTACTTTCTATCTTTTGCAGATCCGTCCGATTGTGGATAGCAAGGAGATGCTGGATGAGGATTTGAACGATATACCGGATGATGAGGTGATTCTTCGCTCGTATAATTCGCTGGGACATGGCATTATGAACGAGATTCAGGATGTTGTCTATGTGAAGACGGACGGCTACAGTGCTTCCAATAATCAGGCTATTGCTTGGGAGATAGAAAAGATCAATCAGCAGTTCTTGAACGAGGGGAAGAACTATGTGCTTGTCGGTCCCGGACGTTGGGGAAGCAGCGACACGTGGCTGGGCATTCCGGTGAAGTGGCCGCACATCTCGGCAGCTCGTGTGATAGTGGAGGCGGGACTGACCAATTACCGCGTTGATCCCAGCCAGGGTACGCATTTCTTCCAGAATCTTACCTCGTTCGGAGTGGGTTACTTCACGATCAATGCCTTTATGAATGATGGTGTCTACAACCAAGAGTTCCTCAATGCGCAACCGGCTGTGGAAGAAACGAAGTTCCTCCGCCATGTCCGCTTTGAGAAACCGATAGTGGTCAAGATGGATGGAAAGAAGAAACTTGGGGTGGTGCTGATGCCGGGAGTGTAGGTGGCTTTATATAAAAATGAAATTGGTGGAAATAAAGAGGAACTATAATTATATTATGAGCCTATTTAAAAATAACACTCGTGTCTAAATCAATAGATCTTATATTCAATAAATGTAGGGGAGTAACGTTCTGTTTTTCATCTAAAAGGTGAGATTCTTCTGTGATAGGCTTAAAAATATGGCTTTTTTTTAAGGTCGGACAGGTTAATTGTGTCCTCATTTTCAGATTTTGGGATAAATCTTTCTTTGGATACTTTATTATAAAGAAAGAAAACTGTATTTTTGCGGTCGGTTTTTAAGATATAAAGAGATTCTAGAGAGATGAGTAACAGACAATTAGTAAAACTGGCTTTTTGTGTATGTCTCCTACCTTTCTTTTTTTCTTGTTCTTCGGAACGTGATGAGGGAAGTGAAGGAAATGGAACATTACGTGTACAAGTTAGTGCAAATGCCGAAGTATTAGTGGGAACAAATACTCGGGTTAATGATGGAATAGAACAGGAAGTGCCCGATGTCAATGATTTCTCTTTTTCTATATTTAAAGGAGAAACTCTTCGTGGAGAGTGGGCTACGTTAGCTGAGTTTTTGGCTGATGATGAGTTGACTCTTCGGTCTGGTAATAACTATGTAGCGAAAGCTTCGTATGGCGATGTCAATAATGAAGGTTTCGAGTTGCCTTATTATGAGGGAAATCAGCCGTTTGTTATAACGCGGGGACAGACCACCACTGTGGAAGTGACCTGTTATCTGGCAAATGCTAAATTGTCGATTGTCTATACAGATGAATTTAAGGACTACTTTTCTGAGTATACGGCTGAAGTCACTACTTCGCTTGGCAATACAGTGAACTATGTTTCTGATGAAACACGTTATGCCTATTTCAAGCCGGGAGAAGTACAAGTACGTGTGAAGGTAAAAAAGAAGGAAGGTTATTCACAGGAAGTAACTTTGAAAGTTGGCGAAGATTATGCTCTTGAAGCTCGCCATGCCTATATTCTGACACTTGATTTGGATGCGGGTACTCCTTCTATTAATATATCATTTAGTGATGATATTCCTAATCAGGAACCTGTGACAATCATTGTCTCGGATGAGGCTTTAAGTGCTCCGGCACCTTATTTTACAGCAAATGGGTTTAATGATGACCAGCCGATTGACGTTGTTGAAGGAAAATCAGCGGAAGCTTCAGAAGTGTATGCTTATTTGAATGCGGCCGGTGGAATAGCTCATTGTTATTTGACGACTCATTCTTCTTCGTTGATCGAACAAGGATGGCCTGAAACTGTGGACTTGACTGGTGTGTCTGCAGAAAATCTGAGCGCAATGCAGAAGTTAGGGTTTCAGATGGCAGGATTGGGTGACAAAAAAGATAAGATTGCAAAGATTGACTTTACGAATGTAGTACCTTTTTTGGAATATACCGAAGAGGGTACAGAACATCTTTTTGAGTTGCGGGCTACTGATAAATTGTCTAAAGAGAATGTGGAACCATTGAAATTTAGAGTTTCCAGTAAGGATAATCAGTTTGCGGTGAGTGCAGGACAATCAGTGCTTTATGGCACGACAAAGATGAAGGCTAATTTGACTCTTGACGGTGATCCCGCCAAGGTGACTTATTGGTTGAAGAAAGGCGAGACAGAACAGCAAGTAGTGCCAAGTTCCATAAAGTCGAATGGAATATCACATGATTTGGTGTTTAAGTTTGATGAATCCCAATATGCTGATATTCAGATGGAGGCTCGGTATTTGCGACGTAAAAGTACATTAAACTCAATGCTAGAGGCTCCTGCTGTAAGTTTATATTTGGAGTATCCGGGAGATGTATGGACAAAAGAGGCTACGTTACATAAAAGAGGAACTCTTGACGAAAGTTGGACATTTCAGTGTGCAAAGTGGAAGAAGAATGAATTGGGGGCGTGGACTATGCAGGCATATAGCTTGACGGATGATGCAATCTTTTTGAATGCACTTACTGATAGTACAAAATATACTTATCGGTTTGTTAAGTTTGATGAGTCGCAGGACATAATTGGAGCTTCGGATACGTTGAGCATTGTAACGGAAAAGGAATTTCAGATTCCTAATTCGAATTTTGAAAGTTGTATAAAAGAAAAAAGGTATGATGCATCAGGAACTGGTGGACAAGATATTTATATTTTTTATCCTTATGCGGAAAACAACTTGTCTGAACAATGGTGGAATACTCGGAATCTGTTGACAACAAGTGAGAGAGGATCTCTATTAGGGGCAACATGCTCTTGGTATTATAGTTGTTTTCCTGGTTCTGTTCCAACAAATGAAGAGAAATTAACAGCTTCGTGGCATTTGAATAACTATGATGGTCAGAGTCTCACAATAGGGGGACACGGGGATGAAGGTACTGCTATTGAAATTGCAACAGTTGGATGGGGAAAAGGTAATAAATGGTCTGGCATAGGCAAAAATTCAGAGAATAAAACGGCTGGTAGCCTATTTATAGGAACTTTTGCAGAAAATGTGGAACAATATGGTAGGACTTTTTCTTCACGCCCTACTGAGGTTCGATTTTGGTATAAATATTATTCTTATAATGATGAATTTACGAAACCATATGTCAGTGTCGAAGATAAGAATGGTAACGAAATTGGAAAGATGGAAGAAGAACTGATAATTAGTAATTCTGTGAATGAATTTACAGAAGGGATTATAAAAATTAGTTATATAGGACATGAAACTGAAAAAGCTGCTAAAATTAAAATAATATTTCTCTCTACTAGCAGTCAAAGTCCTGCAACTAAAGCCGTACATGGCAGCTTGAATGATTGGAAAGGAAATGGTGATTCTCGTCATATTGGCAGTATATTAACAATAGATGATGTTTCATTAGTGTATGATAAGTAGAAAAATGGGAAATTATATAAAATGAAGAATGATATGAGAAAAATAGCAAATATACTATATGTATTATTCGTAAGCCTTTTCATCCTCTCTGCTTGCGATCGTGAAAAGATGGACTTCGGTAACGAATCGGATGGTTATGGACAAATTCAATTGTCCTCCATGCAACTTTCTGTGGATGTAAATGCGACACCACTGTCTCGTGCTGTCACAGTAGATGCTGGTAGTTATATCGTTGGTATTTACAATGAAGACGGAACAACTTTAATTTCCGAATGGAAGTATAGTGATATGCCTGAAATATTTCAATTGAAAGTAGGTAAATACAAAGTTATCGCTCATGCTCCGAGTGTTGATAAGGCTGTATTTGATGAACCTTATTGTGAAGGAAGTAAGACTTTTGAAATTCTGAAAGATCAGGTCACAAATATTGAAACTATCAAATGTACTTTGCAAAGTATTATGGTCACTATCAAATATGAAGACGCATTCAAAGAACTTTTAGGGGAAACGGTTAATGTGGCTGTGAAGGTGAATAAGAAAGATAATGAATTGCTTAACTTTAGTAAGGATGAAACACGTTCCGGTTATTTTCATGGTACGGTGACCGATAATGTCGTAGATGTTAATTTTATTGGGACTATTGATGGTGAAGATAATGTTCCTATTGATAAATCTTATGCTGGTATAGCTATTGGTTCTCATCTTATAATCACATATATATTGAATGATGCTAATGGTAATCCGGGGTCAGGTGGTAGTGCTGATATTAAATTGCAGGTGGATACTCGTTGTGAGGTAGTGAATATCGATGGCTCGGTTCTTCCGGATAAAGAACCGGAAATTGACGATTTCCCGTCAGGCGGTGGTGATGAAACTAAAGAACCGATAATTACAGGAAAAGGATTTGAAATAGCAGATCCGCATAATGTGGAAGATTTGGAAGATGTAGTAGTAAATCTGGAGGCAGAAGCCGGAATGAGAAATGTTGTGGTTGCAATAACTTCAACAAATAAGGATTTTGAAAATCTTATCTGTTCGGATGATTTGTTTGGCTCTAACACATTTGATTTGGCTCATCCAGCTTCAGAGGAACAAAAGGCTGTGTTAGAAGGTTTGGATTTTCCCATTGAAGATGAAATCATTGGACAGAAAAATGCGGATTTTGCCATAACAAAGTTCATGGGACCCTTAAGTGGTTTTGTTGGTGAGCATAAGTTCAAAATTACTATTACTGATAGTAAAGGAAACTCTACTTCGGCAACATTAACATTGATCGTACAAGAATGAAAAAATTGATTATATATGCTTTTTCTTTTTTCTTTTTTCTTTTAGGCTGTCAACAAAACGAAGACGGTTCTGTCTTTGAAGGTGAAGGTACCTTATGTTTGAAAGTAAAAATGAAGAGCGATATACAAGCTATCGCAACCCGTACGCTTACCAAAGATGAAGAGACGGAGTTGAATGAGAATTGTAAGATACGTATTTATGATACGGATAAATTGATTCGCAAATATCAAGGTATAAGTAATATACCGGATAATTTGATACTTCCTTCCGGAGAATATCATGTAAAGGTGACGGCTGGTGATTCTGTTGCAGCTTCTTTTGATAAAAAGTTCTATGAGGGAATTGAACCTTTTACATTGCCCAAAGGAGCGACTGTCCCTGTAGAGGTAGTAGCAAATATTGCAAATACAGTTACTAAAGTTACTTTTGCTGAGTCTTTGACGAATGTATTTACTGATTGTCAGCTAAATGTTTCTGTAAAAGCAGAAGAAGGAACGCTGACTTTCAATGCGGATAATTTGGAACAAATGGGGTATTTTTCTTTACCTGTCGCTTGTGATACTTTGTTTTGTACATTTGTAGCGAAAGTTGCTGCGACCGGAGATGCATATGAGCATATTGATACTATTCCGTTTGTGAAACGTGCAACCTTATATAATTTGATGTATGAATATAGGGATGAGGAAATTGAGTTACCGGATGTAGGAGGGGGAATGCTGGTTTTGGAAGTAGATGCTACCCCCATTGGTGAACCTATAGAAGATAATATTTCATATTATCGTCGTCCGGTGATAAAAGCTGAAACAGATGGACAGGTATTAGAACTTACAACTCCTTATTATTTGGAGACAAATGCCGGATCAGATATTCAGATAGCGGTAATGGGGTCTTCTGTGTTGAAACAGGTTCAGATATCATCTGAACAGTTCCCAGAATTTTTGAATATGAATGAACAGACTTTTGATTTGGGTAATTTAGCTGACGGTCAAGAAGAGGTTTTGCGTAATGGAGGAATACATATTGATCGGGTGCCTGAATCTAAAGGATATGCGATAAATTTGGTGTTTACGGCGAGTCTTATACAGAAATATTCAGCGAAAGAGGGTAGTTATAATATTTCTTTTAATGTCGTTGATGAAAAAGGAAAAATACGTGTGGTTGATTGGGTTGTTATTGTATCAGATGCGGCAGTACGTACAGAGGAAGTGATAAATTATGAAGTCTGGGCTACAAAAGCAACTTTGCGTGGTACAGTACTTGATGGACGTGAGCCACAAGGAACATTAGCTTTCCGTTACCATAAGGTAGATGATATGAATTGGAAGACTGTGAATGCGGTACGCGATGGATCTAGTATTTCGGCAGAAATTAGTGGCTTGGAGCCTAGTACAGAAGATAAGTCCTCTATTTATGAATATCAATTGATGGATGGGGATATGCTTTCTAATGTTATATGCCAATTTACGACAGAAGTAGCTTGGCAGCTGGAAAATGCAGGATTTGAGAGTTGGAGTGAAAGTACTAAACCTACATTAGTATACGGAAAGGAAAAAGGTGAACAAATGTTTTGGGATAGTGGTAATCATGGTTCTTCCTCAAGTATGGCTGCTTTGATCGGAAAGGCCGTAGACTTAACTACTCCTGATAAATTAACTACGGGAAGTGAAAGTAAATACTCGGCAAAATTAGAGTCTAAGTCAGTTGTTGGCGTATTTGCAGCAGGTAATTTGTTTGTTGGAAAATTTTTGAGAACAAGTGGGACAAATGGAGTATTAGGTTGGGGACGGTCATGTACTTCACGTCCGATAGCATTAACCGGATATATTCGTTATGTACCACAAACTGTTACTGATTATCCAAAAGAGCCGGAATTGAAAAATGGTGATAAGGATAAAGGATTTGTTTTCATTGCTGTAGGAGATTGGGATTTTCAGAAAGATCAGTCGGAAGAATGGCCTAGAGTTATCAATACTTCGGATGATAAAACCTTCTTTAAGAGTAATGATCCGCAAGTTATAGGTTATGGTGAGAAGACATGGGATGATTCAACACCGGGTACGGGATTGATTCCTTTTACCATCAAGCTTGATTATCCGGTAACAAATCGTATTCCTGAGACAATAATTGTAGTAGCATCTGCTAGTAAGTATGGGGATTATTTTGCTGGTGCAGTAGGTAGCACCATGTGGCTGGATGATCTGAAACTTATATATGATGAGAGTGAACTGAAAGAATAAACTTCTAATAATTATTTAGTGAAAAAAGGATTATTATTCTTGTTGTTTATCTGGGGAATGACATCCCAGGCACAAGAGTTTAAGCGTAATATAGAATCCCATACTTTTGTTCCGAAGGGGCAGTGGGTTGTGGGAAGTTCTGTTTCTTATTCCGAGCACAATGAGCAAAACTATCAATTTTTGGTCATAGACGGATTTAATTCGGATGGGTATACTTTTAAGATTAGTCCGATGTTTTGTTATGCTTTCAGAGATAATGTTGCTGCAGGTGGGCGTTTCTCTTATGGACGTACATTGACAAAATTAGATGGGGTAACGTTGAATTTGGATGAAAGTACCCAGTTTGATGTGAATGATATGTACCAATTAAAACATTCCTATAGTGCTATGGGAGTTCTTAGGAATTATATAAATTTGGGTACAAGTAAACGTTTTGGTTTATTTGCGGAAACTAGACTTGAAATTGGGGGTAGCCAATCAAAGGTGGTGACTAAAGATGGTACTTCTCTGACAGGTACTTATACTAAAACGACTGACTTTGGTATTGGTGTAGCACCGGGTATTGTCGCTTTCATTAATAATTATACTGCTGTGGAAGTCAGTATTGGAGTATTAGGACTGGATTTTAGTAAGGTGAAGCAAACTACAGATCAAGTGTACATTGGAGAACGTTCATCCAGTTCTGCAAATTTTAAGATTAACCTGTTTTCTATTGGACTGGGTATAGCGTTCTATTTATAAAAAGGAAAAAATGACTCGATTATTTTATATATGTATATTGGTACTGTTAGCGGGTGTACAATCCTTATATGCCCAGCAACGGGATACTATTATAATACGTGATACAGTATTTCTGGATAAAGAAGAGTTTGAAAGGAAAAAAGATATTGTAGAAGGAAATACAAATCTAATTCATATTAAGCCTATCGGGAGATATGATCGTGGTATTGTAAGTTATCGGTTTATTCCGAAAAAGAAATGGATCGGTGGATTGACTTTCTCTTATGTTAATTATGATAGCGATGATAGTCGTTTGTTATTTTCAATGCTGAAAGATTTTGATTGTAACTTCAAAACCTTTTCTTTAAAACCTTTTGTTGGATATGCCGTAGCAGATAATATGGTGGTAGGGGCCAAACTTGGATATAATCATACCATTGCAGATCTAGGAAATGTTTCGCTTAACATTGATGATGATTTTGATTTTTCTTTGAGTAATATGCGATATGCGGAGGATTTGTATTCATTGGGAATATTTCATCGTTCTTATATCGGATTAGATGATGGTAAATTGTTCGGACTGTTCAATGAGACAACTCTGACTTATAAAAATGGATCTTCTAGTTTTGCTCGCGGGGAAGGAGAGGAATACAAACGGACAGAGACCACAATCAATGAACTTCATTTGGGGATTAGTCCGGGAGTGGCGGTATTTATTACGCAAAATATTTGTGCAGAGCTGTCTTTTGGTGTCGTTGGCTTTAAATATAGGACAGAGAAGCAGAAGAATAATCTAGGAGAGATTGGTAAGCGAAGAACGAGTGGTGCGGATTTTAAAATCAACTTGTTTAATATAAATATAGGTTTAACTGTTTGTATGTGATGAGAGGACATAGGTTTATATATAGATTATTTCTTTTAGGAATAGGAATTACATGTTTGCTGCAAGGGTGTATAAACAATGATATTGGGTATCCACAAATAGCGTTATCTATTACTGCAATGCAAGTTGAGGGGCAAGTTGGAAATGCCATTATATCTGAAGAAAAACGTATGGTGACTCTTGGATTGGATGAAAGTGTGGACATGCGTAAAGTGTTGGTAAGGAGTTTGTCTGTTACAGAAGGAGCTAAAAGTTCTCTATCGGTAAATGATGTATTAGATCTGACTAGTCCATGTAATGTGACTCTGTCGCTTTATCAAGAATATCAATGGAGTATCATTGCTAATCGGGAAATATCCCGCTCTTATAAAATCTTGAATCAGATTGGTGTGTCTGAATTGAATGAAAAAACATATATTGCTACAGCATATGTATCGAGAGATACAAAGTGGAAAGATTTACAAATTGTCAATTTAAAGCTAGGACCGGATGGTGCTACTTATAATGGTAATACTGACTTCTCATCTATTGAATGGATTCCTTATACTAATTATGCATCGGCTAAAGTTAAAGTAAAGTATAAAGATTTCTTTGAAGAAGATTGGGAGTTGCGAGTTTACCGTAAAGATAAGATGGCAGAAACAAAGCAGGCGGATGGTTTTGTAAATGTGGCATGGCTGTATGGTGAAGGCATTGAAGGATTGGACAATGGCTTCGAGATCCGTGAGGCTTCTGTTACCGAATGGGAAAAGGTTCCGGAGAAATATGTAACAATCAATGGAGCTGCTTTCACTGCATATGTTCCACATTTGAAAGCTCAAACAACTTATGTATGTCGTGCCTATTCTGGTGAGAATTACGGTGAGGAACGTTCTTTTACTACGGGACAAGCTGTGGAACTTCCGGATGGCTCTTTTGAAAATTGGCATTCTGTAATAGAGAAGAAACATGTTTGGTGGAAACCGTGGACTGAAGGTACAACAGGATATTGGGATACAGGTAATAAGGGGGTTGTTACAGCTTCTGATTCTAATACCACACCTACGACACAAGTGACTTGGAATAATAATGGAACGGCTGCATGTTTACAATCCAAGAACCTCTTTATTAAATTTGCTGCAGGAAATCTGTTCATGGGAGAATTCTTAGAGGTTGTGGATGGTACAAATGGACTTTTAGATTTTGGAAAACCATTTAGTGAGAGACCTACAAAATTGAAAGGACACTATAAATATGTACCGCAGAATGTGACAATACTGCCAACTAACTCGGATGATAAAAAGGCTTTTGAATTTTTGAAAAATAAACCGGATACTTGTTCTATTTACATTGCTTTGGGAGATTGGGACAGTCCGGTGAGAATTTGTACGACTCCTAGTAAACGTCAGCTCTTTGATAAGAATGATGAGCATATTATTGCTTATGCAGAATTGAATAGTGGTAAAGCTATGACTGAGTATGAGCCATTTGAATTAAAGTTAGATTATAGGGTTACCAATCGTGTTCCAAAATATATTGTAGTGGTATGCTCTGCTAGCAAATACGGAGATTATTTTGCTGGAGGTGATGGTAGTACTTTATGGGTAGATGATTTCAGCTTAGAATACGATTATGATAATTAGTCTCTGTCTTAGGAATATCCTTATTTTATTGCAAAGGTAGTTGTGACGACACCCGGGTCTCAGGCATACCAACACCCGGGTCTCATGTATGCTGACACCCGGGTCTCAGTATGCATGACACCCGGGTGTCGTACAAATTGTTTGTGCATAAAAAAACTCCCGTTCTTCCTTTCGGAAGGCGGGAGTTTTTAACTATAGCTTATTTATATCTGTGGCTGATTATACGATACCTTGTGCCATCATTGCTTTGGCAACCTTCATGAATCCGGCTACGTTAGCACCTTTCACATAGTTTACGTATCCGTCAGCTTCAGTACCGTATTGAACGCAAGCTGCATGGATATTCTTCATAATGCTCTTCAACTTCTCGTCTACTTCTTCAGAGCTCCAGCTCAGTTTGATAGAGTTCTGAGTCATTTCAAGACCGGATACTGATACACCACCTGCATTGGCAGCTTTACCCGGAGCATAAAGGATTTTGGCTTCTTGGAATACGCGGATAGCTTCCGGAGTAGAAGGCATGTTAGCACCTTCGGATACAGCTATCACACCGTTAGCAACCAATTTCTTAGCATCGTCACCATTCAATTCATTCTGAGTTGCAGAAGGCAGAGCGATATCTGCTTTCTCACCCCAAGGACGAGCACCTTCTACATATTTGCAGCCATATTTTTCTGCGTATTCACGGATACGGCCACGATACAGATTCTTCAATTCCATGATGTAATCCAGTTTCTCACGGTCAATACCGTCCGGATCATAAACGTAACCATCAGAGTCAGACATAGTCAGAACCTTACCGCCAAGTTCAAGAACCTTTTCTGCAGTGTATTGAGCAACGTTACCGGAACCGGAAATCAAGCAAGTCTTACCTTTCAAGTCAGTACCTTTGGTTTTCAGCATTTCCATCAGGAAGTAAATGTTACCGTAACCTGTCGCTTCCGGACGAATCAGTGAACCTCCGAATTCGCGGCCTTTACCTGTGAATGTTCCAGTGAATTCGTGAGTCAGTTTCTTGTACATACCGAACATGAAACCTACCTCGCGGCCACCTACACCGATATCACCGGCAGGAACGTCCGTCTCAGGACCGATGTGACGCCACAATTCCAACATGAAAGCTTGCACGAAGCGCATTACTTCTGCGTTTGATTTACCACGGGGAGAGAAGTCGGAACCACCTTTACCGCCACCCATAGGCAATGTAGTCAGTGAGTTTTTGAATGTCTGTTCAAAGGCAAGGAACTTCAAGATAGAAAGATTCACGGATGAGTGGAAACGGATACCGCCTTTGTACGGGCCAATCGCGTTGTTATGTTGAACACGGTAACCCATGTTAGTCTGAATGTTACCTTTATCATCCATCCAAGTCACGCGGAACTGATATACTCTATCAGGGATACACAAACGTTCGATCAAGTTTACTTTATCGAACTCAGGGTGTTTGTTGTATTCTTCCTCAATAGTAGAAAGTACTTCTTCTACTGCCTGATGATACTCCGGTTCATTGGGAAATCTTCTTTTCAGATCGTCTAATACCTTTGCTGCATTCATAATCTTTTTTCTTTTATTGGTTGTTTAAAATTCGATTATCTATTTCTCTTATGCGGTTGCAAAAGTAAAGATAAAAATTAAACTAGCAAACATTTTATAAAGAAAAATGCGATAAAACATCAAATTTGATATTTTATCGCATTAAAAATGGGAAAAAAGATATTTATTTATTCCTTTTTATCGACTTATAAACAGGAATGAATACTAATGCTGCCGAAATGACAAGCATTACTACTGTCATTCCATCAATTCGTTCGGCTTTTGTGAGAACTAAATAGCAAAGCGCCAACCAAAGCAGGCTGATGCAAACTATTTGTGATTTGGATAACGGTCTTCTCATTAGCCTTCTTTTTTCTTCTTGTCTACGATAGCGTCAATTACTGCTACAGCTGTAATATTAACGATATCACGTACAGAGCTTTCGAAATCGGTGAAATGAATCGGTTTGTTCAATCCCATTTGGATAGGGCCGATAAATTCCGTATCCGGATCCATTGCTTGCAGCAGTTTGTAACCGGCATTCGCTGAACTCAGGTTCGGGAAAATCAATGTATTCACATCTTTTCCTTTCAGACGGGTGAACGGATACTTGGTATCACGCAATTCGCGGTTCATGGCGAAGTTTACCTGCATTTCACCGTCGATAGCCAATTCCGGATACTCTTTCTGCATATAGTTTACGGCTTCATGCACTTTTACGGGACTTCCTGTTGTATCAGCACCGAAGTTTGAGTAAGACAGCATGGCCATTACCGGAGTATGGTTGAAGAAGCGGACTGTTTTGTCGGACAGTTTGGCAATGTCAATCAATGTGTCGGTATCGGGGTGACGGTTAATTAATGTATCTGCCAGGAAGTAAGTACCCTTCTTGGAGTTCAGTATGTGCATGGTTCCGAAATGTTTGAATCCCGGTTGGATGCCGATCACTTCTTTGGCAACCTTGATTGTGTTGCTGTATCTTGTATAAAGTCCGGTGATGAACGCATCGGCGTCTCCGGTTTCTACCATCATCATACCGAAGTAGTTGCGCTCGAACATTTTATCGTTGGCTTCTTCATAAGTAAAGCCTTCGCGTGCACGTTTTTCGGCTAAAATACGGGCATAACGTTCGCGGCGTTCCGACTCGTCCGGATGGCGGAGATTTACAATCTCGATACCCTCCAGACTCAGATCCAGTTCCTCTGCTAATTTACCGATAGCCTCATCGTTTCCTAATAAGATAGGATGACAGATACCTTCCGATTTTGCTTCAACGGCAGCTTTCAGCATATTGGGGTGGATTCCTTCTGCAAATACGACACGTTGCGGGTTGCGGCGGGCAGTATCATATAGTTGGCGGGTCAGTTTGGATTCGTAACCCATTAATTCGCGCAGATGTACACAATATGCGTCCCAGTCCTTGATTTCCGTGCGGGCTACTCCACTTTCCATCGCAGCTTTTGCTACAGCGCAAGACACCTCTGTGATGAGGCGTGGGTCTACCGGTTTCGGGATGAAGTATTCCGGACCGAAGGAAAGGTTGTTTACATGGTAGGCCGCGTTAACAACATCGGGTACCGGCTGTTTTGCCAGATTGGCGATAGCGTGTACGGCCGCAATCTTCATTTCTTCATTGATAGCTTTGGCATGAGTGTCCAATGCGCCACGGAAAATATACGGGAAGCCGATTACATTATTTATCTGGTTCGGATAGTCGGAACGTCCGGTTGCCATCAATACATCGGGGCGGGCTGCCATAGCGTCTTCGTAGGAAATCTCCGGAGTCGGGTTGGCCAACGCGAATACGATAGGCATAGGAGCCATGCTACGTACCATATCCTGACTCAATACGTTTCCTTTTGACAGGCCGAGAAATACGTCTGCACCTTTGATGGCTTCTGCCAGTGTATGTATGTCCGTGCGGTCAGTTGCGAAATATTTCTTCTGTTCGTTCAGGTCAGTACGTGTTTTGCTGATAACACCTTTACTGTCCAGCATGACAATATTTTCGAGACGTGCACCCAGTGACACATACAGTTTAGTGCAAGACACGGCAGATGCACCGGCACCGTTCACAACGATTTTTACATCTTCGATTTTCTTTCCGGCTACTTGCAGTGCGTTTACCAATCCGGCACTGGAGATGATAGCGGTACCATGCTGGTCGTCATGCATCACAGGGATATCCAGTTCTTCTTTCAGACGGCGTTCGATTTCAAAGCATTCCGGAGCTTTGATGTCTTCGAGGTTGATACCGCCGAAGGTGGGAGCGATAGCCTTTACGGCTGCAATGAATTTTTCCGGGTCTTTTTCATTGACTTCGATATCGAATACGTCAATGCCGGCATAGATTTTGAAGAGCAGACCTTTACCTTCCATTACCGGTTTGCCACTCAATGCGCCTATGTCACCTAGTCCGAGTACGGCTGTACCATTGGAAATAACAGCAACAAGGTTACCTTTCGCAGTATATTTGTATGCGTCTTGTGGATTCTTCTCAATTTCGAGGCAAGGTTCTGCCACACCGGGAGAGTATGCGAGTGCTAAATCTGTTTGTGTACTATACGGTTTGGTAGGGACTACCTCGATCTTACCAGGTTTGCCCTGTGAGTGATAGAGCAAAGCGGCTTCTTTGGTTATTTTAGCCATAGTATCTGTATTTTTTATTAATAAGTTATCATTTGGCTGCAAATGTAGGAATAAAAGTTATATATTGTAGTCTCTTGTTGGTAATTTCTATTAATTTTATAGCAAAATGGCTGAAGTTATAATCTGATATGTATTTATATCCTATTTTTTTAGGTGCTATAATATTAATTTATTGAAATTTCAATAAATACTTTATCTGTTAATTTAGTTATTTCGCTATTTTTGAATCGATATATGATTTAACCTTATTTTATAATGATTACCACCCAGCAACTTCAATTATTGAAAGAAGGAAATAAAAATGCTTTTGAAGCATTGTATCGTGGATACAATGCTCGCATTTATAATTTTGTCCTTTCTATGGTGAGCAATGCCGGGGTGGCGAAAGATATCACACAAGATATTTTTCTCCATATCTGGGAGAAGCGGCTTAATATCGATTTGGAAGGGAATTTTGACGGCTATCTTTTTAAAATATCCCAAAACATGGTATATCATTATGTAAGACGCGAACTCCTGCTTCAAAATTATGTAGACAGGCTTGCGAATGAGTCATCTGACGAATCCGTAGAGATAGATGAAGAACTGGATTATTTGTTTTTGGAAGAATATATCCTGAAACTTTTAGAAGAACTGCCTCCAGCGCGCCGGGAAGTTTTTATGCTTTACTGGAAATCAGGGTTGAACTATCGTGAGATAGCCGATCAGTTGAATATCTCAGAAAAGACTGTTGCCACGCAGGTACACCGTTCTTTGGATTTCTTGCGTGACAAACTGGGAATAATTGCCTTTTCAGTCTCTCTCTTCTTACATGATATCTAATACAAAATTTTAATAAAAGTTAATATCTGAATTATTTCGATTTCTTTGTAGTCCTTTTCTATCTCTCAAGACTAGTATAAATAGAACAGGAAAATTATGGAGCAACACGATTACATAGTACTATTGGAAAAATTCTTCAAAAAGGCGGCCTCTTCTGAAGAAAGAAGGATACTTATTGAATGGATTCGCAAACCCGGAATTCGTGATGAGTTTAATCTGCTTTGCGAGCAAATGTGGAAAGAAGCCGCCGTTGAAATTGATAAAACGATGGAAGAAGAAATGTGGAATCATCTGCAGAGGAATTTGGATGAGTCCAAGATCCTGTCTCCGAAGAAACGGCGCTGGCAACCTATTATATATAAGGTGGCAGCCACCATCTTATTACCGGTTTGTTTGGGACTGGCCACTTACTTTGGGGTAGAACATATAAATAAGGTATCACAAGACCCTTTCATGATGGCCGTAGATTATGGACAGAAAGCGAATCTGACTTTGCCCGATGGAACGAAAGTCTGGTTAAATTCGGCCACTCATCTTTCTTATGATGCGGAGTATAATAAATCCGACCGGAAAATCTATTTGGACGGAGAAGCCTATTTCGAGGTGGCGAAAAACAAAGAAAAACGTTTTATCGTCTGTTGTAATGATCTAGAGATAGAAGCGTTAGGAACTACCTTCGATGTGAAAGGCTATCGTGACGATCATTCCGTCACGACACTGCTGGCAGAAGGAAGCGTCAGGGTTTCTAATAAAATGGATGCTACCTTGTTGAAACCCGGGGAAAAGGTAGAATACCATAAGAACAAGCAGACATTTACTAAATCGGCAATTTCGGATATGCGTGAAATCGACTTTTGGCGGAACAATATGTTGATTTTTAATTCATCATCTTTAGCGGAGATCGCGACTACGCTGGAGCGGATGTACGGAGTGAAAGTCGTGTTTGACTCCGAGAAACTGAAGAACGTGCTATTTTCCGGAACCATCCGGAACAGCAGTTTGCATAATGTATTTTACATTATAAGCCTTACTTATCCTTTAACTTATGAGTTAGAAGGAGATACGGTGAGAATAGGAAGTAGTATTAACTAAAAAAAGACAATTTATGGAAGACACCTCATAATAAAATAAAGAGGGTAGAATTATGTAGCAGCATAATTCCACCCCGAAATCAAATACGGTTTATACATGATAGTAAAAAAGAAATTTTCCTTATGTGGATAAGGGAAAGGGAATCCTTTTTGCTTCACGATTTCACAAAGATAATAAAAAGTCTAATTTTCAGACTTATATTTTAAAGAATTTAAAGCTAATTACTAATGAGAAAACAATTACATATCATATTCAGGCTTGTTATGTTCAGTTGTATCTTGTTGTTTGTGTCTCAAGAGGCAAGTGCACAGATCACTTTCTCTGTGAAGAATCAGACGATACGCCAGACGATACGAGTGATTGAAAAGAAGGCCGATTACAGCTTCTTTTATACGGATAAGCTTCCCGGATTGGATCAAAAAATTTCATTGACAGTGAACAATGAAAGTATTGATGCGGTTTTAGAAAAAGTTTTCAAAGGATCATCTATTAGTTATAAAATAGAATCGGGTAAGCAAGTGGTGCTTACTCTGAAAAGTGAACAGAACGCCCCCCAGAAAGGCGATAAGAAAACAATCACCGGTGTTGTGGCCGACCGGAGGGGAGAACCCTTGATTGGTGTTACAGTGAGAGTGGAAGGAGAGAATATTGGAACCGCTACCGATATAGACGGTCGTTTCTCTTTGGAGGCTCCTGTGGGGGCAAAGGTCAGCTTTTCCTATATCGGTTATGTCTCCCAATCTCATACAGTCAATAAGCAGAATGTATACAATGTGTCATTGAGTGAAGATTCGCAGGTATTGGAAGAGGTAGTTGTAGTGGGATACGGCTCTATGAAACGGAAAGATATTACAACTGCAGTATCTGTTGTTTCCACGGCAGACATTGAAGAACGTCCGATCATGACAGCCGCACAGGCTATTCAGGGAAAGGCAGCCGGTATTCAGGTTGTACAGCCGTCGGGTATGCCGGGTTCCGGAGTGACAATCCGGGTGAGAGGAGCCACTTCGGTACAGGCATCCAATGAACCGCTGTATGTGGTGGACGGTTTGCCGTCGGATGACATATCGAATATCAGTCCGAATGATATTGAAAGCATGCAAATCTTGAAAGATGCCTCATCGGCAGCTATTTACGGAGCACGTGCAGCAAACGGAGTAGTGCTGATTACGACTAAAAGAGGAAAGATCGGTGCACCACAAGTGAAAATGAGTGCTTATGTGGGTTTCTCTAAATTAGGGAAAAAAATAGATGCGTTGAATACAGAACAATATAAAGACTTGATGAAAGACTTGAAAGCGGTTTCGGACGTTGCCCCCAATATCCCCGAAAGTGAAACGCGCTATGTGGACTGGACTGATTTATTCTTCGGTACGGGTGTCAATCAGAACTATCAGTTGTCTGTGGCAAATGGAACCGAGAAACTGCAATATTTTGTTTCCGGAGGTTATTCCGACGAACAGGGTATTGTGGAGAAAGCACATTTCAATCGGTATAATTTCCGTGCAAACCTGGATAGCGAGCAGACCAAATGGTTAAAGATGGCACTCAATTTTGCATATTCGCATACAGGTGGACAATGGGTGAACGAAAGCCGCAGTTCTTTGCGTGCCGGTTCCATCTTATCCGTTGTGAATACTCCTCCGTTTATGCAGAAGCGGAATCCGTATGATCCGAATGAATATGATGAACAGGCTTACGGTGCACGTATTCTGAATCCGCTGGCTGCCAATGCCGCAGACAGTAACACGAATACAGACCATATAAATGGCTCACTCGGCTTCACGGTTGACATACTCAAAGGACTGAAGTTTAAAACCACTTTTGGCATTGAACTGACCAATGAACATTGGGACTACTATCTGGACCCGATTTCAACTTCGGACGGACGGGGCACAAAAGGACGTGTGGAAGAGAGTTTCTCACGAAACTTCGAATGGCTTTTTGAAAACTTGCTGACCTATGATTGTTCATTCAACAAACATAACCTTTCTATTTTGGGAGGGGCTACCCAGCAGCGTGCACAATATAACAGTTCGTGGATGGCAGGTTTCGACCTGGCAGAGTCTTATCCCGATATTCATTCCATCAGTGCCGCCAATCAACTGGATAAGGATGCTTGCGGTTCTTCTGCTTCCGCATGGACGCTGGCCTCTTTTCTGGGGCGTGTAGCCTACAATTACGACAGCCGTTATTTGCTGACGGTTAACTTCCGTGCAGACGGCTCTTCTCGTTTTGCCCCGGGACATCGTTGGGGTACTTTCCCTTCTGTTTCCGCAGGTTGGAGAATTTCAGGCGAAAAGTTCATGCAACCTTTGCAAGACATTGTTACCGACCTGAAATTACGTGCCGGATGGGGTATGAATGGTAACCAAGGCGGTTTTGGAAACTACGCTTACATGGCTTCCATGAGTGTCAGTAAACTGCCCGTTTCGGAGGGAAACTTATATCCGGGACTTGCCATTAAACCCGGCTCGGCAGCCAATAAAGAACTGACCTGGGAAAAAACAAGCCAATGGAATCTGGGACTCGACCTGACCATGTTTGATTCCCGCTTATCCTTCTCGGTAGATGCTTACTACAAAAAGACCACCGATTTACTATTGACAGTTAGCCTTCCGGAGAATGTGGTGCCGAGCAGTGTGACAAGAAACGACGGTGAGATGGTGAATAAAGGTATGGAGTTCACTCTCTCTTCTCAGAATTTTAAAGGTAACTTTCAGTGGAATACCGATTTCAATATATCTTTCAACCGGAATAAGCTGACGAAGCTCGGTTTGAATAAAGTCTATTATTATGCTGAAATGTACGAATCCAAGGAGAAAGCCGTCATCCTGAAAGAAGGTCTTCCGTTAGGCACATTCTTTGGTTACATATCAGAAGGCGTTGATCCGGAAACCGGAGATATTATCTATCGTGACTTGAATGGTAACGGTTTTATCGATCCGGAAGATCGCACTACTTTGGGAAATGCCCAGCCCAAGTTCATTTACGGTATGACGAATACATTTTCGTATGCCGGTTTCGACCTGTCTGTATTCTTGCAGGGAAGTCAGGGCAATAAGATTTTTAATGCATCGCGTATTGATATGGAAGGCATGACAGACTTTAGAAACCAGTCGGTTCGTGTGTTGGATCGTTGGAAACGACCGGGTATGATTACCAATGTCCCCCGCGTTGGTAATACAGAGAATAATCATAACTCCTCCCGTTTTGTAGAAGATGGATCTTATCTGCGCCTGAAAACAGTCACTTTATCCTATAATTTTCCTAAGAAATGGTTGAATAAGATACATCTGTCCAGATTGCAGGCTTACGTCACCGGACAGAATCTCTTCACACTGACAAAATACAAAGGATACGATCCTGAAGTAAATGCTTTTGGCGGAGACTCCGTTGCTCAAGGGGTGGACTATGGTACTTATCCTCAATCGAGGGCGGTAATTTTTGGTTTGAATGTTGAATTTTAATAGCTGCAAAAATGAAAAACATAATAAATTTAGTGTATGTCGTACTCTGTACATTAGTCGTTTCATGCAGTAGTTTCCTAGATGAGAAACCGCAATCGGATTTTATGCAGGAAGGTACCGGAACGGAAGATCAGGAGTCTAAATATGGAAGTCTGGCAGATGCACAGGCCGAGTTGCAGGGTGCGTATGAGAGTTTTAAAGCAGATATATTCCAGTCGGAAAATTATACTATTGGAGATGTGCAGTCCGATAATTGTTATATCGGCGGAGATGGTGTGGCCGAACAGGAGTTTGATTTGTTGAAACTGACCTCTACCAATTATAAAGTAGAACTGGTCTGGTCACAGTATTATTCGATGGCGGGCACTGCAACCAGTGTAATTGAAAATACGAAGATGATGGATCCTACTTCTACCGTAGCAGAAGAACGTAATCGTGTTATTGCAGAAGCCAAGTTCTTGCGGGCATGGGCGTATTTTGATATTGTCCGTTTATGGGGTGATGCCCCGATGGTGCTGGATTTGATTCCGACCATTACAGCCGAAAACCTCGATAAATGGTATCCGGTGATGTATCCGGAACGTTCTGCCACAGATAAAATATATGACCAGATCCTGGACGACCTGAATGAAGAAAATACCATTCGTTACCTGGTAAGCAAGAATAAAGGAATTTTCCAGGCAACCAAGGGAGCAGCCTATGCTTTACGTGCCAAAGTGTTAGCAACGAGAGGGGAGAAATCAACACGCGACTATACCAAAGTGGTTGAGGCTTGTGACAAAGTAATAGCAGAAGGCTATACGCTGGTCAGTAATTTTGACGAGTTGTGGCAACCCGATAAGAAATTTTCTTCAGAAAGCATCTTCGAAGTCTATTACACCTCCGATGCACCCAACTGGGCTTACTGGGTATTGCTGAAAGAAGATGACGGATCAGTAACCTGGCGACGTTATTGTACACCTACTCATGATCTGGTTGCTAAATTTGACAAAGAGAAAGATACCCGTTATGCATCCAGTATTCTTTGGAAATCAGTGCCTTATGATACCTATTGGCCGGCAGACAGTTACCCGTTGTCTTATAAGATTCGCGAGAAGACTTCCAATATCATTTTGATGCGGTTGGCAGATATACTGCTGTTGAAAGCCGAAGCACTGGTAGAGTTGGACCGCACCCCGGAAGCCATCCGGATTGTAAACAGCATTAGAGAACGTGCCGGTTTTGCTCCTTCTTCTTTAGATGAAAATATGGGGCAGGCTAGAGGACGCCTGGCGGTAGAGAACGAACGCCAATTAGAGTTGTATATGGAAGGTCAACGCTGGTTCGATCTGGTACGCAATAATCGTTTGCTGGAAGTGATGCAGAAGCATAAAGACAAAGACGGCAGATTGCTGTTTGCAGGTTTGCAGGCTTTTCGGCAGTTGTGGCCGATTCCTCAAGGAGAGAAAGATAAGAACACCAATCTGACTCAAAATGAAGGCTATTAATGAAAAGAGGAACGTAAAACTTTAAAAGAAAAAATGATGAAACACAATAATCTGTTTTTATGGCTGCTGGGGCTGACTGTTTGTTGGCTGGCTTCATGTAGCGAAGAAGATGGCCGGGTGACGTATCCATATTCGTGTCCCGAAATATCGGAACTGCAATTCTCAACTACCGATCAGACACCTGCTGCCGATTCTCTTTATTTTTCTGTGAAGATTCACGATCCGCAGACTCCTTTGTCTACGCTGGAAGTGAAATTGATGACAGGTGAAACTTTGGTCAGTTCGCAGTCGATCCGTACGAAAGGCACTGATGTCTCGATTGTTGAAAAAGGGATTTATATCCCGTTTGAAGCCGGACTTGAAGAGAATCAGGAAGCGAAGGTGATTCTGACAGCCATTAATGTGGAAGGTAGTGAAGTTACTCAAACATTTGATTTCCATATAACCCGTCCGCAGATTCCCGAAGTGCTTTATCTTCACTATAACGGTGAGGTGGTAGAAATGAACCGGAGTGAGGACAATCCTTCCCTGTATCTAACGGAAGTTTCCGATTTGGAAGAGGGTTATCCGATGGAACTATCCGGAAAGATCTCTACCGCAGCATCATTGGATGATGCAAAACTGATCTGGGGAGCTGCCGAAGCAAGCAATATGGCAGTCCTTATTGAAGCGTCGGGACCCAGCTTTGCTTTTGATTACCGGGATTGGTTTATCGAACAGATCACTTTCAATGTGATGACTTTTGAATTGGGAGTAGTCGGCTACCAAAAGAACCTGAAAATTAAAGAAACCGAGTTGATAGCCAGTGAGGGATTTTTCCGTGCACAGATTAGCTTTACGCAGGGGGAAGAGTTCGAAATGAGTGGATTTGAAGATGTGGAACACGCTTACAATCGCGACTTCTTTAGTTATAATCCGGACAATGGTAAGTTTACCTTCTTGCGCAAATCAGGAACCTGGGAGATTTATTATTCTTCTAAGTATAATTATATCTGGGTGGCACGGATGGGTGATACGGCTCCCACTTGCTTCTGGCTGGTAGGACACGGATTTACATGCGCACCCGTCTGGAATGAGACATATGATAGTAGTGACGGCTGGAATTTGGAAGACATATCACAGTTAGGATATATTGTGCCAATCGGTGAACAGAAGTACCAGACTACTGTGTATTTGAGTAATACTCATAAATGGGAATCCTTCGAAATTGAAATTTACAGCGATTTGCAATGGAATAAAGATAAAGGCATGCTACTGCAAGAGGGTTCATTGTCCGGCGATACGGATGGAATTGAACTATCTGGTTCCAATGGAATAACGAGTGGCGACGGTTTCGTTCCCGGCTATTATCGTCTGACTTTCGACACCTCGCAGGGAGTAGGCAAAGAAACTTTGCACATCGAACGATTGAGTGATTAATACCTAAAAGAATGATATATAGAAAAACAGGAAAGCCTATGAGAAATATACTATATACAATATGGGGAAGTCTGTGCCTCCTGCTGGTCATTTCCGGTTGTAAATCGACTGACGGGGCGAAAGCCCCCGTGTCATTGACTTGGAAGATGGGAGCTGTGGAAGTACAGCCCGGTTACTATGAGAATTCATTTGTCCTGAAGAACATTTCGGATGTTCCTTTAGGAAAGGATTGGATCATCTATTATTCGCAGCTACCTCGTGAGATTCTGCAGGAAGAGTCTGCTCCGGTCAAAGTGGAAGTGGTGAATGCGAACTTCTTCCGGATGTATCCGGCAGAAAATTTTCAACCACTGGCTCCGGGAGATTCGTTGATCGTCAAATTCTGTTGTACCAACGGATTGAAAAAAATGTCACATGCTCCCGAAGGCACTTACTGGGTGAGTCAGGCAGGCAGTAAACAAGGTATTCCTTTGCCTGTCGGACTGACCATACAGCCGCTGAAAGGAATGGAGACAGAAGACTGGTATCCCGCACCTGATAAGATATATGCTTCGAATTTGGCGTTGGAGACTACAGCCCAGTTGCAGAAAACTGATATTTTTCCGTCAGTGAAAGAAGCGGTGCCGGCTACCGGCAAAGAGGGTTTTGCTATAGAAAATAAAGTAAAACTGACTTTCCATCCCGATTTTGCCAACGAAGCTGAATTATTGAAAGAAAAGCTGGCAACCATCCATGGCCTGGAAGTTGTATCCGAAGCACCGGTAACAGTTCATCTGGATTATTTGCCGGAACGGGAAGCAGCAGTGAACGGCGAATATTATCGGATTGATACGGGAAACGGGCTGATAAATATTTCAGCTTCCACTTCACATGGCATTTTCAATGGGACGCAAACCTTGCTCTCCCTGTTGAAAGGTCAGGAAAAGCCGTTTCGTTTGGAAGCTCTCTCCATCCGCGATTATCCCGACTTGCCGTATCGCGGGCAAATGCTCGATATTGCCAGGAACTTTACGACTGTTGAACATCTGAAAAAGCTGGTAGATGTAATATCTTCTTATAAACTGAACGTACTGCATTTCCATTTTTCGGATGATGAAGGCTGGCGTCTGGAGATTCCCGGCTTGGAGGAATTGACCTCGGTTGGCGCACGCCGGGGACATACCACGGATGAACTGGAATGTTTATATCCGGGCTACGATGGCAACTATGATCCGTCTGCAGCTACCTCCGGTAACGGATATTACACCCGTGAAGAATTTATCGATTTACTGCGTTATGCAGCTCAAAGACATGTGCGCGTGATTCCGGAGATTGAGTCTCCGGGGCATGCCCGTGCGGCAATCGTGTCCATGAAAGCGCGCTATCATAAGTATGTGAATACTGCCCCTGAAAAGGCCAACGAATATTTATTAAGTGACGCACAAGACACTTCCCGCTATGTTTCCGCGCAGTCTTATACGGATAATGTCATGAATGTAGCATTGCCTTCTACATACCGGTTTATGGAAAAAGTGATTCGTGAGTTGATAGCCATGTATGAGGAAGCGGAGGTACCTTTGACTACGATTCATTTAGGTGGCGATGAAGTACCCGAAGGAGCCTGGATGGGTTCTCCTGTCTGTCGGACGTTTATGGATGAACACGGGATGACAAGTGCCCACGAACTGTCTGAATACTATATTACGAAGATGGCAGACTATCTGCAACAACATCATTTGCAATTCAGCGGCTGGCAGGAAGTAGCGTTGGGACATCCGGAAACAACCGATCGGCATTTGAACCAACTTGCAGCAGGAGTGTATTGTTGGAATACGGTTCCTGAATGGGAAGCGGATGAAATACCTTACCAGATAGCCAACAAAGGATATCCGGTGATTCTCTGCAACGTGAACAATTTCTATCTGGATTTGGCCTATGACGCTCATACCGACGAAAGAGGTCTCTCGTGGGCGGGATATGTCGACGAGTCCAAAGGCTTCTCCATGCTTCCGTATAGCATTTATCGTTCTTCGCGTACCGATATGGCAGGCAATCCGGTCGATCTGGACATCGCAGGAAAGGGAAAAACGACTTTGACCGCTTTCGGAAAGGAACATATCCAGGGAGTGCAGGCACAATTATTTGCTGAAACCATCCGTGATTTTGAATGGGTGGAATATTACACCTTCCCCAAAATTCTCGGATTGGTGGAACGCGGTTGGAACGCTTTTCCCGCCTGGAGCACTTTAACAGGAGAGAAAGAACGTCAGGCTTTCAATAAAGAACTGGGCCTGTTCTACTCCAAAGTGAGTGAGAAAGAAATGCCTCATTGGGCGTCCCGAAGTATCAATTTTCGTTTACCTCATCCCGGACTTTGCATCAAAGAAGGGCAACTCCACGCCAGTACCCCTATCCGGGGAGGCGAAATACGCTATACGACCGATGGCACGGAACCGACCCTTCGTTCGGAGCTTTGGAAAGCTCCCGTAGCCTGTGATGCTTCTGTTGTGAAAGCGAAACTGTTTTATTTAAATAAAGAGAGTGTAACAAGCACTCTCAAAGTAGATTAATTCACAAAAGTAGATAAGTTATGAACTATGATAAAATAAAAAGAACCGGAATATTGTTCTTGTTGGGAATAGGTGCGATCACATCGTTGTCGTGCAATGATAATGATAACGCGAACTACCCGGAGCGAGTGCCCACCCGTCTGTCGGTGATGCCTTTGCCGGAAAGAATCGATTATAAAGAATCGGTTGTCTCTCTTCCGCAGAATGTAACAGTCAGCCAGAACATTCCGGCTTCCACGTCGCAACTGTTGAAATCCACCCTGGAAGAGAAACTTTCTCTTTCCGTCAGTGATGCCTCCAACGATCGTGCCTTTATCCGTGTGAAACAGGAATCGGATCTGGCAAAAGAGGCTTACCGGCTCACCGTTACTAAAGAGGGAGCCTGCGTTTATTATTCAACGGAAACCGGACTTCTCTGGGGAATCCAGACATTGAGACAAGCGCTCGAACAAGCAAATTTCTTCACTTCCGGGAGTGCTAAATATCTTCCGATGGTCGATATAAAAGATGCTCCCAAATATGATTGGCGCGGATTTCATATCGATGTAGTCCGCCACATGTTTACGGTTGATTATCTGAAAAAGGTGATAGACTGTTTGGCTTTCTACAAGATAAACAAGCTTCACTTGCATCTGACGGACGATCAGGGTTGGCGCATTGAAGTGAAAAAATACCCGTTGCTGACGCAGGAAGGCAGCTGGCGCGACTTTGACGAATATGACAAGAGATGCGTAGAACTTTCCCAACAGGATTATAACTATGAGATAGATCCCCGTTTCGTGAGAAACGGTTCTCAATATGGCGGTCATTATACGCAGGAAGAGATGAAAGGTTTGGTAAGTTATGCGTTGGAAAGAGGGATCGATATTGTACCCGAAATTGACATGCCAGGTCATTTCTCGGCGGCTATCAAAGTCTATCCCGAGTTGTCGTGTACGGGAGAAGCCGGATGGGGAGAAGAATTCTCTTATCCTATCTGTCCCTCGCGCCCAGAGAACTATCAGTTCGTGCAGTCCATCATTGATGAGATGGTCGAGATTTTCCCTTCGGAATATTTCCATATCGGAGCAGATGAAGTGGAGAAAGATAACTGGGAACAGTGTGAAGTTTGTCAGCGATTGATGCAGCAGGAAGGTTATCAGAAAGTGGATGAACTGCAAAACCGTTTTGTGAAGATCATGACAAGCTATGTGAAGGGTAAAGGCAAGAAAGTGATGGGATGGGACGATGCTTTTCTTGAAAAAGAGCCGCAGGATTTGATTTATACTTATTGGCGTGACTGGCTGCCCGATCAGCCGGGAAAGATTACCCAGAAAGGTTATCCGATTATATTCATGGAATGGTCCCGTTTCTATTTGAGTGCAACGCCTTCAGACGAAGGATTAAGCTCTTTGTATAACTTCGAGTTCGAACCCCAGTTTCCCGGCATCGTGAAGCAAAATGTATTAGGTTTCCAAGCTTGTGTATGGACGGAGATGATTCCTAATGAACGGAAGTTCGGTCAGCACGTGTTTCCCTCTCTTCAAGTATTTTCGGAGTTGGCGTGGGGAAGTAGCCGTAACTGGATTGATTTTACCAATCGCCTGAAATGGCATGTTAAATGGTTGAATGCGAATGGATTCTATTTCACCAAACCGGGATTTCTTTAATCCCGGTACACTAAGAACAATATGAAATCAGAACGTTTACTTTCATTAGATGTACTCCGGGGAATCACCATTGTCGGAATGATTTTGGTGAACAACCCCGGAACATGGGAATCCATTTATGCACCCTTGCGACATGCCGAATGGAACGGACTGACTCCGACTGATTTGGTCTTCCCGTTCTTCATGTTTATAATGGGCGTTTCCATGAGTTTTGCCTTATCCCGGTTCGATCATCATTTCAGTCGCAGTTTTATCATCAAACTGGTACGGCGCACGGTGATCTTGTTTTTGTTGGGACTTTTTCTTTCCTGGTTCTCGTTGGTGTGCACAGGAGTAGAACAACCTTTCTCGCACATACGTATTCTGGGAGTGTTGCAGCGGTTGGCATTGGCTTATTTCTTTGGTTCCTTGCTGATTGTGGGTGTCCGGCGTCCGGCAAATCTGGCATGGATCTCCGGGATCATTCTGGCAGGCTATTCCATCTTGCTGGCTTTGGGACACGGATTTGAACTTTCCGAACAGAATATTATTGCCGTTACAGATCGCACACTATTCGGAGAAGCCCATTTGTATCGGGAGTGGTTACCGGACGGCGGGCGTATCTTTTTCGATCCGGAAGGCCTGTTGAGTACCTTGCCGTGCATTGCGCAAGTGATTATCGGTTATTTCTGCGGAAATATTTTGCGGGAGAAGACTGAAATCCATCACCGGCTGTTGCAGATCTCCATACTGGGTATTGCCCTTTTGTTTACAGGATGGTTGTTGAGTTACGGCTGTCCGTTGAATAAGAAAGTATGGAGTTCGACTTTTGTTCTGGTGACTTGTGGTTTTGCTTCCTTGTTTCTTGTGTTTCTCACTTGGCTGATTGATATTCGTAAAAAGCAGAAATGGGGATATCCTTTCCATGTTTTTGGTACGAATCCATTGTTTATTTATATAGTGGCCGGTGTGTTAGCTACTTTGCTGGAAGTAATTACGGTTGCGGGGAGTAGCTTGCAGGAGAAGATTTACACTTCCATTTGGAGCGTTCTTCCCGATGCTCATCTGGCCTCTCTGATTTACGCCCTTCTGTTTATCGGATTCAATTATCTAATTGTATGGGTGCTGTACAAAAAGCAAATATTTATAAAGATATAGATTGGATGAGATAGAATCTATATTGATAATATCAATGAAAAGAGGTGGGTACGGATGAGGTGTTAACCTCTTTATTTTTATTGAGTATGTTTTGAAATACATCTTATTTCGGAGATAGCGGTATTTAAAAGCCGTCAAATGTTAGGTTAAAAATGTTTTTTTTGTACTTTTGACCATTACAAATCAGATGTAGCATGTTCATAGCAGACGACAATATATTAGGCAGACTGGAAAATGATGAAAAAGCATTTAAAGAATTGGTGGATGCCTACTATACTCCTCTCTGTGTTTATTCGGTACAGTTTACGGATTCTTTGGAAGTTTCGGAAGATCTTGTGCAAGATTTTTTCGTGCGTTTTTGGGAGAAGAAACTTTATCGTACAGTCAATGGCAAATTGAAGCAATATCTGTTTAATTCCATCCGTAATGCTTCTATTGATTATCTGCGTAAACATCAGTCTTTCGTATTTACGGAGATAGAAGAACACGCCTATATTATGGATGTAAATCCGGACGACGAAGTGCCGGAAGAGCAACTTGCACGGTTGCGTCATTATTTGCAGCAACTTTCTCCACAGGAATATAGAATATTGATGGAAGTTGTCGTACATAATAAAAAGTATAAAGAAGTAGCTGCAGAATTGGGGATATCTGTCAATACCGTTAAAACTCATCTTTCTCATGCATTGAAATATTTGAGAAGTTGCAAGTTTATTACTCTATTTTCACTTTTTTCTCTTTAAAGGCTAAAGTTTTTCACTTTTCCCTCACCCATTTTACAGTCTTTTACGTCATGGTTGTAAAAGAATGAATAAATATGTTATCAGAAGAAGAATTTATAGAATTATGCAGTAAGTACAAGACACACGAATTGACTGAGGCGGAATACCGGAAACTTCGGATGTGGGTGGATGGTTCGGAGGAAAATTATCGCTTCTTTTCGAACTATGTGAAATTATACAAGGCTGAGATGCGTGCGGAAACGTACCGACAGGCGGATTCGTCCAAAGGCTGGCAAGCTATCGAGCGTAAAAGAAGAGCTTATCGTTTGCGGCAACATCTTTACAGGGTGGCTGTTGCCGCTTGTCTGTTTACTGCTGTTATACTAGGTGCATTCTATTTCAATTCCTACGATGAGACTCCTGTTGTGGAGAGGCCTGTAACTTTGTCGGAGGTCTTTCCCGATCTGCCTAAGAATAAGGTAACATTGACCTTAAGTTCCGGTCAACAGATTGTGCTGGATAAGGACAGTGTGCAGGCTATTTCTGATAACGGTTTGGCAATAGCCAGCGGTAGTAATACCTCTCTTAACTATCAAAAAGTAGCTGCTAATGATGTATCAGTACCCCAATACAATACAGTGACCGTTCCCGAAGGGAGTACCTTTACGCTGACTCTTTCCGATGGAACGCAGGTTACGTTAAATTCCTCTTCTGTCTTTCGCTATCCTGTTGCTTTCAAGGGAGACCGTTGTGTGGAGTTGATAGGAGAGGCCTATTTCGATGTGACACATGACGGAACTTCTTTTGTGGTGAAAGTAGATAATAAAGAAGTGGAAGTACTGGGTACCAGTTTTAATGTTTCCGGATATAGCAAGAAGAGTATGATTACTACTTTGGTGAAAGGAAAAGTAGAGGTGAAAAGTGGCGGGCGCAGGAGACTGTTGTTGCCCGGAGAACAAGCTACGGTGGATGATGAGAAGGGAATGATTGATATAGCCAGCGTGGATACGGAACTTTACACATCATGGGTGTCCGGTAAATATGACTTTACAAAAACTCCATTGAGCAAGATTCTGAGACAGTTGGAGTTGTGGTACGGAGTGAGAATCGTATATAAAGATCCGCAAGTTCGTGATTTACATTTTGACGGAACTGTATTTCGCAATAAACCTTTGGGCTTCTCGTTAGAAATTATCCGGCAAGTTTCCGATGTTCGGTTTGACAGAGAAGACGGAGTTGTTTTTGTTAGCCTGCACAAATAGCTTCCTTATAAGAAAATACACATAGATATGTTTCACTTATACAATATAGAATAGTATGCAAAAGAATGAGAAAAGAGGTTTTCTGCTATCTGAACAAATCCGGATTCCGGTTGTCGTTTTAGCATTGTTGTTTGCATTTGTATTGCCTTCTGTGGCAAATGTTTTTGATGATGCAAAGCTGATAACCATTGTCAATCGTGACATTTCGGTAAGGGAAGCTTTGGAACAGGTGAAAAAACAGAGTGGAGTGTCATTGATGTTCCAGTCCGGTATTGTGGAGAACAAACCGCATTTGAGTTTGGATTTGCGGAAGGTAACTTTGCAAAAAGCGTTGGATGTGATTTGTCCCGCAGCGGGTTTACAGTATGTGCTGAAGGATGATTATGTACTGATAACGAAAGTGAGAACGGAGAAGCAGGCATTACCCAAACAGAAGATAACCGGTATCGTTACGGATGAGGCGGGAGAACCGTTGATTGGTGCTGCCGTTTATGTTGAAAACGGGAATCATGCGAAAGGAGTGATAACGGATTATAACGGTCGTTATGAGATTAAGGCGGCTCTTGACGAAGCGTTGGTCTTTTCGTACGTCGGTATGGCAAAGCAGGTGCTTGCCGTCAGCGGGAATGTGATGAATGTCACGCTGAAAGAGGAATCCAAAATGTTGGGAGATGTAGTGGTGACCGGTTATCAGACGATTTCCAAAGAACGGGCAACCGGTGCGTTCGACATCATTAAAGAAAAAGCGTTGGAGAAACCTTCGGTGACTATTGCCGACCGTCTGGTAGGTAAAGTAGCGGGTGTGCAGGCTACTACAACTGCTGATGGAGAGATTTCCTTCAAAATTCGTGGTAACGGTACGTTGCAGTCCGATGCGGAACCGCTGATCGTTGTGGATGGTTTTCCTATTTCCACAGGTTTTGCCTCCATCAATCCGAATGATGTGGCGAATATTTCGATTTTGAAAGATGCTGCCGCTGCTTCTATCTGGGGAGCTCGTGCTTCGAATGGCGTGATTGTAGTCACGACAAAGAAAGGGAACAAAGCCAAAGGTCTTACGGTGGAAGTGGATGCTCAGTTGCGCATTGGAAATAAGGTGGATATTGATTATCTGCGCAATATGATGTCCAGTACGGAGAGTATAGAGTATCAGAAGAAGACTTTCGGCACATATTTGGCTGATCCGGTGAGTCCCTCGTCCACACCGGCTTCATTCCCTGAATTTTCCAGAGCATATCAATACAGATATAATCAGGCTGCCGTACTGTATAATAAGTACTCAAAGAATGAAATCTCCGAAAGCGAATATAACACGGGCCTTTCTTCTCTTGCTGCTTTGGATAATAAGCGGCAAATCTCGGATGAACTGCTGAAACGTCCTATTTACCAACAGTATAATGTCACTTTATCTGGTGCTACGGCACGTATGACTAATTATGTTTCCATGCTTTACGCTTATGATACTACCCGTTATCAAGGGTCTGATTCACGGAAATTCCAGTTCGATTATCGGGGAAATATAAAGTTGTTGAAGTGGTTGGAAATGGATGTGTCTGCTATGGCTTTATATCGTAAGAACAACACTTCGGGTGCAACGGCTAGTGATATTGCAGAGCTTGCGCCTTACGATATGATATTGAATCAAGATGGCAGTTACACTGATATGAGCTATATTATGCAATACGCTGATGGTATAAATCATATGCTCAATCAATATGATTTTCCTTATTCCGATTGGAGCTATAATTTGCTTCGTGAGGTGAATGGGCGTAGTATGTCCAATAAAACCATGAACAATCGTTTTCAAGTAGGATTGAGAGCTACTATTCTTGAGGGATTGTCAGTGAGTACTAAATTCCAATTGGAACACGTGCAAAAAGATTCACGTCAATTATACACGGATGAAACGTATTATGTACGCGATGTAGTGAATCGTTTTACTACACTCGATTTAAAGAAGAAGACAGCTACGGCACACATTGAGAAAGGTAGCATTTTGAATGAAGGTAAATATACGACAGATGCATATAACTGGCGTAACCAGTTGGATTTTAACCGCACTTTTGCTGAACGTCATGCAATCAATGCGGTAGCAGGTGTGGAAGTGAGCCAGAGTAAAATAAATAACCGTACTTTTGCTCCTATTTATGGCTATGATGATAATTATCTGATTTCCAGACCTATCCAGGAAGTGGTGGTGACGAATTGTTTCAATGAAAGAAAAGTTTCCATTCCGGTAAAGTCGATGTTCCGATATAGCTTACAACGGTATTTTTCGGCATTTACAAATCTGGCTTACACTTTTGACGACAAGTATTCGATTTCGGGTTCTTTCAGAACGGATGCTTCCAATTTTATCACAGATGATCCTAAATATCGTTATTCGCCCTTCTGGTCGGTTGGTTTTAGCTGGAACATGATGCACGAAGATTTTATGAAATCTCAGCATTGGCTAGATTATTTGACACCGAGAATTACTTATGGATGCAATGGTAATGCCAATACTACCACTTCTATGGTCCCGTTGATTACGATGGCGGGTGTCAGTGATATTACACAGGAACAATATGCACGTATCTCTTCTTATGGAAATCCGCAAATGAGCTGGGAGCAGACACATGTGGTTAACTTCGGTATCGATTGGTCTATGTTTGGAGGTAAGTTCTATGGTAAAATAGATGTCTATAACAAGAAAGGAACAGACATCATGGCCGATGTGTCTGTCCCTATTGCTTCCGGGCAGCTAAAACCCGGATTTAATATTGTAGACGCTAAGATTACAGCGAACGCGGCAGAAGTGACAAATCGTGGCTTTGAAATGGAATTGGGCAGTAGCCAGGACTTTGGCGCAGGTGTACATTGGGATGGAAATGTAACGCTAGCATATAATAAAAACAAAGTAGACAAACTCTATTTGGGTTATGTTGGTCATGATAAGATGCGTGATCCTATTCCAATAGAAGGTTATGATATCAATGGTTTGTGGGCATATCAGTATGCCGGGTTGAGAGAACGGACTGATGATGAAGCAAATACTTATAAAGTTCCCAATATTTATGTGGATAACGAAGGTAACACAGCTCCGATTGATAATATCTTGGAAAATACGGATGGCAGAAAAGCTATGAAATATATGGGCACTACGGTGGCTCCGTGGACTGTGGGAATGAGTCATTCTTTCGAATATAAGGAGTGGGTATTGTCATTCACGATGATCGGTAAGTTTGGGCATAAGTTCCGCCAGACCGGATTTAATTATGCTGATCCGTTGGTGACTATTCCTAACCGCCAATATACTCAGTTGCAAGATGAGACTGTGATGCCGATGCCGGATAATAAGTTTATCAACTTGTCCCATTATTCCAGCATTTCTCCCTATATGGATTATAATGTAAAGAGTGCTAATCATGTGCGTATGCAAGAATTGACATTGTCTTACTCTTTGCCCCAGGTATTGTTGAGAAAGTGGGGAATTAGCCGTTTGACTTGTTATTTGCAAGGCAACGATCTGTTTACCATAAAGGCTACTGATGAAGATCCGGAATATGCCTATGGTGGTTTTCGTTTACAACCGACCTACACCATCGGAGTGAAATTTGCATATTAAGAATTCTAAAACAAGATAGATTATGAAATATATAGATAAGATAGGTTTGACTTTGCTGGTTACGTTGATTGTAAGCAGTTGTAATGATTTTCTAGATGAGAAGCCTAAGAAAGGTGACGGGATAGAACTGGAGACTTTTGAACAATTGGAGGCTTTGCTTGCCGCAAGGATGGAACCCATAGACCGCTCGGCTATATGGGATTGCAATGCCGCTCAACGTTATATGAGCGATTGTTATGAAATGCCGATGGATATTGCGATGGGAATGGTTGCTTTGGCTGATTATACGGCTTTGGAATTGAATTGCTTCCAACCTAAATATACAGCGGAAATACAATCTTCCAATTCTCTTTGGTTATGTGCTTATAAGAATATTTTTATGGCCAATACCGTGCTGGCTTATCTGGATAAAGTAACGGGAGGTACTTCTGCACAACGGGCCACTTTAGCGCAACGGGCACATTTTATACGTGCCTATAACTATTATGAACTAGTCAATTGCTACTGTGTGCCTTATTGCGAAGCCAATCTGAAAGAATTGGGAGTTCCTATAAATATCAGTATAGAATATAATGAAAATTATTCGCGTGGAACCTTAAAAGATGTGTATGACCTCATAGAGAGTGAATTGGCACAGGCTTTGCCTCTTTCCGTGCCATTAATAGAAGGTGGTGAACGTAAAATCTGGCGTGAGAATAGCGCAGCCGTCAATGGTTTTGCCGCCCGACTCTATCTGACTATGGGGGATTATGCCAAAGCCAAAGACTTTGCAGAAAAGGCTTTAGCTTGTGATGGTGAATTGGCGGATTATAATACAGATATTGAACCGGTTGAGGAATTTGAAGACGGTAATGGAGAACTTCGTACTGTGACTACATGGTATGACGAATCGACGTTTGATATGACAGGCCTATTACCGGGAATTAATCAGAAGTCTTATTATAGACGTTATCATTTTACAGATTCATGGGCCATTCCAAGTGCCAAATTGCGGGAGGCTTTTGATACGGACAATGACCTGCGTTACAAATATTTTTATTATGAGGAGTATATTTCCTTATGTATAATGGGGATGGGAGTTGAGTATTTTGAAGATGAAGCTCCGGGTTACAGTTATTATAATGGAGATGATTTCGATTCCGGACCTTGTGTCTCGGAAATGCTGCTTATCAAGGCAGAAGCTATGGCTCGTCAGGGACAGTGGAGTGATGCGTTGACGTATCTCAATACAAATTTCCGTCCTTACCGGATTTCAAGTGAAGCACCGGCTGACGCCGTTAATCTGACTGCTGCTAACAAGGATGAGGCGATTGATGTAATATTGAAAGAGCGTATGCGGGAATTTCCGTTTACTTTGCGGTGGCATGATATCCGCCGTTGCAACTTTAACGACGACCCGAATGATGATGTGACTATTACGCGTCGATTCTATAAGTTGAGCTCTACCGGTGCTCATTCTCCTATATTTGATGATGAAACTGTAGAATATACCCTTACCCCGAAAAGTAATAAATATATCTATACAATGGCTATTCCGTCAACGGAAGTAACGGTAAGCAATGGGATGATCGAACAGAATAAATATGAATAATAACATAATAAATAACAGTAATGATGAAACTGAAAATTTATAAATTAGCTTCAGTAGCTTTGGTCTTAGGAATGATGGGAGCATGCAAACCGGCTCCGGCTATTCTGACAGGAGAAATAAAGGACTATCGGGGAGGGATGACCGAATGCATGATAAAGACAGATACTGATGTTATTGAAGATAGTTTGCAAATGAATGCGGACGGCACTTTCTCTTACACCCGTGATTTCCCCGAAGGAGCCGAGATATGGCTGACGTCGGAAGATGCACAGGGATTTGTCCGTCTTTATCTGAAAAATGGTGATAAACAGCATGTTATTCTTACTGCCAGTGCCGATTCTATCTATGGCCGTTGCGATGTAATTTTCAGCGGGGATACCAAAAGTTCCGAGTATTTATGGGCATTTGACCATGAATTCGGAAGTTTGACAAAGTGGACTGTCAGGGAAGCCGGCAAGTATCAATCATTTAAGGAATATAAAGCGGCTATTGATGCGACTGCCGATCAATTGAGAACACAATTGGAGGCTACGAAAGATAAGAAGTTCATAGCATACGAGCAGAAGAAACTGGAAAAGAAGCAGTTGGCAATTCCTTTCCGGTTTGCTTGGGCAAAGATGAGCAATAATGAACCGACAGATATGGATATGGACTTTGTTGAATACATTGAAAGTCTGGACTATAACACAATGGAAAGTGCGAAGGCCGGTTTGATAAATATGTATATCAAGTGGTATTTGTCTTGTCATACAGATTCGGTTATGACGCCGGGAGAACAGTTCTTTATAGTTCTGAAGGATAAAGTTTCTGACCAAGCGATTATTGATTATGTGGCTGATAGCTATATGACCACCTATATGGAAAATGGAGCGGATACCTATCTTGAGTCTACATTCGAGGCCTATAAAAATACTACGACCCATCAAGATAAAGTAGAGGAACTACGACCTCTATATGATAAGATTATAAAGATTCTGCCGGGAACTACAGCACCTGATTTTGCGTTGCAGGATGTCAATGATAAACCTCTTAAGTTCTCTGACGTGATAGGAAAAGGGAAAGTTGTTTATCTCGATGTGTGGGCTACATGGTGTGGCCCGTGTTGTGCTGAGATTCCTCATGTGGAAGCGTTGGTGAAACATTATGCAGGCAATCCGAATATTGAATTTGTCAGTATTTCGTTGGATGACAACGTTGCCAAATGGAAGAATAAACTGAAAGCGGATAAACCGGAATGGAGTCAGTTTATAACTACTGATGGTATGAAGTCTGATCTGTGTAAGGAATATCAAATAAATGGGATCCCTCGTTTTATGCTTTTTGATAAAGCGGGCAAGATTATAACGACCAACGCTCCACGTGCTTCGGACAGCGAAATTTTGAACTTCCTGAATAATGCAATGGAGTGAACAGTTTAATTATGTTTTGAAGTTTTATTAGTAGGTTTCAAAGGTGGGCTGTCTGAGAATATCAGACCAGCCCTCTTGTCTTTTACTTGTCTTTTTTCGATAATATGTGCGTCGTACGCCAAAATGTACTTTTAATCTCTAGAGCTACTTCTCTCCAACTAGGCATACTTTTTAAGGAACGACGAACCGGAAAATCATAGAGCAACAATAATAGAAACAAGAAAATGCAGGCATAAGCTACCCAGCCATAAATCTGTTTGATACTTACCTCCATCATTCTGCTGATGAATTCTTCCATGTAATGACCGAGATTAAACGGATTGTTGCTGAAAGACACGTGATCGATAGCTGAACCGTAGCGTGCCAGATTATCCGGAAGGTAATAAGCCAGCCCCCGTGCATATACGGCACCACCTAATACACCGCCCACTACCATATGTAGCATATTGAATACACTCAACCCCTGAAAGAAATGTTGGAAAGTCATAATCTCTTCCAGGCAGACCATGAAAGTGACACTTAGTACCGCATAAGCAAATCCGCGGCATATTGTTGGCAAATAGAGCTGCGAAATATGGATATCTGCAGATAACGTCAGATAAAATCCTATCAGATAGCCGATAAGCCCTAAGAAACCGACAATGATGAGGTGTACATAATTATAGTGTTTGATGTGCATCCACCAATAAGAGAATACGCAACCGCATACGATACCGATAATAGCAAACCAAGCTAATTGTACACTTACCAATTCTTCGTATTTCATAACTTCTTCATAAAAGATCTCTTCCAATACGTGTTCGGTTGCCAGAAAAGCTTCTACCAGTGTGATTAATCCCAGTAAAGGCCAGAAATAGCGATAAGTCCACATTTTAGGCTCCAGAAATGGGTGACGAATGGTCATCATCCGCCATACACAGAAAAACAGGGTGATGATAATTGCTGCAGATAACTGTCGGATAACCGGGCTATTCCACCAGTCATACCAGTCTCCGTAGTTGAAAAGGAAAGCGATCTCTATCCATAAGACTGCCCATAGGGCTGCTCCCAGCCAATCGATACCGAACAGTGGAAACTTGCGCATGAAACGGAAATGTTTCACACAGATAGTCTGTATCAGTAAAACAACCAACATCAGTCCGGCAATGAAAAGATTCATGTAGGTCCAATGATAATGATACATTAAATAAGTTGTTATTAAATCGGACAACTGGATACTACCTAGTACGACAACATGAAGCCATGGGAAGAAGACTGTGAAATCTCGTGTTGGTGTCATCCACAACTGAATGTTGGACATACATTCAAAAGTTCCCTGAATCTTACACATACCTTCGATGAAGCAGATCATCCACAACAAGGGAAGAAACGTGATATATGGAGCCGTCAGATTGCAGAGCAGTACTCCTAAAGCTGCCGATGTAAGCAGGGTCTTATTGGTAAAACGGAATTTCATGCGAAACAGCAGCGGGAAGTAGATTGCCATACCTGCCAAGTTGGCGTACATACACATTAATAAATCCTCACGCATCAACGCCATACTTCCGATCATCTGATTCAATGCTCCTAAATAGACACCTCCCGAAAGTTGGAAAGCGACAGCGATAAACAGATAAATCCAAGGTTGTGTTTTCCGTGGCACAAAGCTGCGGAACATAGGCATGATGAAAGGGCCGTTGAAAACAGGTGCTCCCATACTTTAATATTTCACTTCACATTCTACATTGAAACCGGCGCGCAGGCGCTTCAAGTCTTCCGGTTTGTTACCTTTCAAACTAATGCGGACAGGAATCCGTTGTTCTACTTTTACGAAATTGCCGGTAGCGTTATCTTGAGGAATCATCGAGAAGGCTGCTCCCGTAGCATCGGAAATAGATGCGACCGTTCCTTTGAAAGTAATTCCCGGCACTGCATCCGCAGTCATTTCGACGTCTGCACCTTCTATAATATGAGGAAGTTGAGTCTCACGGTAATTAGCTATCACCCACAAGTCGCTGCTATCTACAATATCGAGCATTGTCTGTCCGGGTTGCACCAACTGTCCTTCCAAAATCTCTTTTCTTCCTGTGGTGCCATCACATGGAGCGACAATAATTGTATAGGAAAGATTCAAACGAGCAAGTTCCAAGGCTGCTTCTGCCAGGCGGACTCCCGCTTCATTCTGTCCCAAACGATGGGTTTGCTCACTTTTTACAAGAGAGGTGGATTGCTTTGCACGCAATACTTGTTCATACCGTGCTTTGGCTGTTTCGTAAGCGGTAAGTATGTTGTCATACTGTTGCTTGGTAACAGCGTCTTCCTTCAACAGTTTCTCAAAACGGCTCAGTTCACGTTTAGCGTTTTCCATCTGTACACGTACCTCTTCGATACCGGCATCGCTGACGCTAAGGTTATTCTGAGTGGTAGCAATACCGATTGTGGTTGCTTGTCGTCCGGCTGTAGCGTTTGCCAGATCCGCTTCTGCTTGTGCCACACGGAGACGAAATTCCGTATCCTCGATGATGACGAGAGTGTCACCTTTGTGCACCGGTTGATACTCTTCAAAACATATTTTCTTGATAAATCCCGGCACACGGGTATTGATCGGAGTAATATGTTGTTTTACTTGCGCATTGTCGGTGTATTCAATCCTTCCAAGATGGATGAATCGGGAACAAACATAGGTGACACCGCCGATAAGAAAACAAAGAATCAGAATGTTGTATATAATCTTCCGGGTTTTTCTAGTTATCATAATTGTAATCTATTTTAAAGGGTATGGGTTATGTATTTCATTTTATAGTAACTGTAAATCACGTTGATACGTGCATTGACCAAATTCAGGTCAGCACTCAGCTTCATATTGCTGGCGTCGAGCATATCGGTGAGCAACGCAAGATCGTTTTTGTAACGGTTGCTGGTTATATTATAATTTTGATCGGCTAGCTCTACGCTTTTCTCTTGTGTGCGCAGGTCCGTGAAAGAGGTGAGAAAATTGACGTAGTTAGCTTGAACGCCATTTTCTATTTGTTCTTGCAATAATGAGTATTCTTCTTGTGCTTTCCGTATATTGAGTTTGGCTTGGTGTATTTTCTTGTTGTTCTTGAACAAAGAAGAGAAATTGTATTTGATGCCTACTCCTACATACCAATAATTAAAGTTATTGTCGAGCACAGGAACTTCTACTGTGATAGGTCCGTCCAAATGTTCGGCGGCTACCAGAGCTATTTTAGGAAGAAGTTCCGAACGTTCAAGTTTCACCTTCTGTTCGTTCATTTTTACGGTCAGCCGGGCTTGTTGTAGACCTACGTTGCTTTGTGTAGCCAGCAGTTGCCAGTCGTTTTCAGCCAATGTTTTCACCTCCTCATTCAGCAAGGCTGAGTCAGGAATGATTTCTGTACCGTCGGGCAGATGGAGAGTAGTTACTAATTGGTGATTTATAATTCTGCATGCGTCCTGCACCTTTGCCAATTGTAGTTTCAAGGTCTCTTTTTGCAGCTCGTAACGGGTGATGTCATTTTTCAGAGCCGTTCCCTGTGTACGGCGTGCCTCCATATTCCGAAGCACCTGTTCTGTCAGGTCAAGGTTCTTTTTCAATACTTGCTGTTGGTTATTCAGTTTGTACAAGTCCAGATAATAACCGGTCAACAGAAAGCGGATTTCCTGGCGGTTTTTTTGCCAGTCTAAGGTAGCCATCTGTTGCCCAAGTTCTGCCATGGAAATACTGCTATTGATAGCTCCTCCTGCATAAATCACTTGCTGAGCTTCCAATGCAAAATTATTTCCGAAATGAGGCATGGAGATGTTCTGTCCGTTTTTGAAGTTACGGTCCCATAAATACCCGTTTCCTAAGTAACTGAATGAAAGCGAGGCACCGATATCCGGTAAGCGTTGTGATTTGGCGTTCTTTAAAGCTTCGTCGGCCGCCTCTTTTCCAGTTTTATACGTTTGAATACTTTGACTGTTCTCGTCTGCCAGACGGAACATCTCGTTAATTCCCAAGACTTTCCTGACAGGAGTCTGGGCAAGTAATCCCTGACTGCATAGTACAACGCATAGCGGTACTATGAGCCATCTTTTTTTGCTCATAAAATGAAAAAGAAATTAAATTGATACTGATGGATATACGCTCTTGCGTCACACTGTTTTTTTAATCAGTGTTTAGCATTGTGATAAGTAATTCTTGAGAGGGTTATCAAATTTGTACTGCTACTCCCCAGCCATGAAAGTCGTGCATCTTATTCTTATAACGAATGGAAATTTGATAATACTTTGATTTCATTTTGGTATTTGTTTTCTATTTTGCATTGCAAATTTATGAAAAATATAAGGTAAGTTGTGACCCTGTATGTATGCAAATATAATATTTTTTAACGATACAAGGATTTTAAATCATATAGAAGAGATAGGTGGAAGATGTACAAGAGTTGCCATAGTCAAGTACTCCGATTGCATAAATCATCTATTAGGTTTACCTGTGTAATGTACTGCTGTGAGGTGATGACTGTACTCTTATTACTGATTTGTTTTAAATCGAGTATTTGTTCTGATATTCCTTTGGTGATATTCCTTCGTGCCTTTTGAAATATCTGCCTAAATATGATTGGTCAGGGAAATGGAGTCGGTCGGCAATTTCCTGCACTGTCAGTTCGGTTGATTGAAGCAACACTTTAATCTCCAGAATGGCAAAGTCGTCAATGATCTTTTTAGCGGAATCACCAGTGACAGCTTTGCAGATACCAGTCAGATATTTGGTAGAAATGCACAGTTTGTCGGCATAGAAGCTGACTTCCCGTTGAGAGGCACAATGCTCGTGTACAAGCGATACGAAACTTTTGAAGATTTCATCCTGTCGGGTACCACCTTCTATTTTATGCTTGCCGAAATAGCGGTAGCATTTATCATAAATGTCGAACATGAAAGACTGGAGATGGTTTCTGGCTATCTGGTTCCGGAAACGGTTTTCACGGTCGTTATATATCGCTGTTGTGGCTCGTATCAATCCGTTGATGGCTCCGGTATTTTCTTGGGGGAGAACGTAGCAAGGCTGTTCTTTGATGAACCGGAAAAATATAGGCTCAAACCGCATACAGGCTTCCATGAACATCTCTTTTGGAAATCCGAAAAACGAAGCGGTGAAGTCGCTGCTGCAACCATTGATGCGGATAATGGTACCGGGAAGAAGTACTACCTGTGTGTTTTCTACAATTTCATAATCCTTCAAATCGATTGTGGCGTGTGCCCATCCCTTACGGCAGAAGTAAATGGCACCTCCTTCCAACTTCCATAAATGATGCATGACCGGAGACAGATTTTCGTCGGTTCCGGCAATAAAAGGTTCGCGGAGTATAGCAAGGCTGGAGTTTCTTTCTTTCATACACATTTCTCTTTTCGCGGACAAAAATAGGACTTTTTTACTAAATATTAGCTTTTATATTCCGAAAATGAACAAAACTCAAAACAGTATGACCAGTTTTCTATACTAAAAAGAGCCTATCTTTGCCGCATTCAAAAATTTAATAGGTAACATAATGAGTAGAAAGATTAGTAAAGTTAAGCAAGGGCTGTTATTGCTCTGCTGTCTGGTTGCTGCTACGGGATGTAAGCAAGCTCCACCTGCACAAATGGAAACAGGATATGAAGTTATGACCGTCGCTCCGGCGGATCGTATGATTCTGAGCACATATTCGGCGACAATTCGCGGACGCCAGGATATTGATATTTATCCGCAGGTGAGCGGAACGCTGACAAAAGTATGTGTGACGGAAGGACAACGTGTAAAAAACGGACAGACATTGTTCATTATCGACCAGGTGCCCTACGAAGCCGCATTGCAGACGGCGGTGGCAAATGTGAAGTCTGCTGAAGCTGCTCTTGCTACGGCACAGCTTACTTATGAAAGCAAAGAGGAACTGTATAAGGAGAATGTGGTTTCCGCATTCGATCTGAGCACGGCAAAGAATTCTCTTCTGGCAGCCAAAGCACAGCTGGCACAGGCGAAAGCACAGGAAGTAAACGCCCGCAATAACCTTTCATATACGGTAGTGAAGAGTCCCAGCGACGGTGTGATAGCTATGTTGCCTTACCGTGTCGGAGCATTGGTAGGACCAAGCATTCCACAGGCTTTGACTACGGTTTCCGACAATTCGGATATGTACGTTTACTTTTCTCTGACCGAAAATGAATTGCTTTCTTTGATTAATCAGTATAAAAACATGGACGAAGCATTGAAGAATATGCCGGAAGTAGAATTAAAACTGATTGACGGTTCGGTGTATGGTGAGAAAGGACGTGTGGAGTCTATCAGCGGTGTGATCAACCGTCAGACAGGAACGGTAGGTGTCCGTGCAGTGTTCCCTAATGCTTCGGGTATTTTGCACAGTGGCGCTTCGGGCAGTGTCCTGGTTCCCAATTCCTACAAAGGTGTTATTGTTATTCCTCAGGAAGCTACGGTGGCAATGCAGGATAAGATTTCCGTATATAAAGTTGTGGACGGAAAAGCGACTTCAACGTTGATTACTGTAGCTGCCATCAATGACGGACGCGAGTATATCGTTCTGGACGGGTTGAAAGTCGGGGACGAGATTGTGTCACAAGGTGCCGGACTGCTTAGAGAGGGAACGCAAGTAAAATAAAGCTGTAAGATACAAAAAATGAAAGGAAATGTATTTATAAAGCGACCGGTGATGGCTATGTCCATTTCCGTGTTGATTATGATTGTCGGATTTATTTCGCTTTTCACCTTGCCGGTGGAGCAATATCCCGATATAGCACCGCCTACGGTGATGGTGTCCGCCACTTATACGGGGGCAGACGCTGATGCGGTGATGAATAGTGTGATTATGCCATTGGAGGAGAGTATCAATGGTGTTGAAAATATGATGTATATCACTTCTAATGCGACCAATTCCGGTACTGCCACTATCCAAGTCTATTTCAAGCAGGGAACAGATCCGGATATGGCTGCGGTCAACGTGCAAAACCGTGTATCGAAGGCCCAAGGGCTGTTGCCTGCCGAAGTTACCAAGATCGGTGTAACGACGAGTAAACGGCAGACCAGCTTCTTGCAGATTAATTCATTGGTAAGTACGGACGACCGTTACGATGAAACTTTCCTTGCCAATTATCTGGATATTAACGTTATTCCGGAAATTAAACGTATCGAGGGAGTCGGTGACGTGATGGAGTTGGGAGATACTTATAGTATGCGTATCTGGCTGAAACCGGAATTGATGGCACAATACGGATTGGTTCCGTCGGATGTGACGGCAATACTGGGTGAGCAGAACCTTGAGGCTCCTACCGGTTCTTTAGGTGCGGATTCTAAAAATGTTTTCCAGTTCACTATGAAATATCGCGGTCGTCTGAAGAGTGTGGAAGAATTTCAGAACACTGTGTTGCGTGCAGAGGATGATGGTTCTACACTTCGCTTGAAAGATGTGGCCGAGGTGGAATTGGGAGCGTTGTCTTACAGCTTTCATGGTAAGACAAACGGACATCCGGGCGTGACGTTTATGGCCTTCCAGGTGGCGGGAGCAAATGCTACTTCGGTAAACGAAGCCATAACGGACAAACTGAATGAAATGTCGAAAGACCTGCCTGCGGGTACGGAATTTCTTTCGATGATGAGTTCTAACGACTTCCTGTTCGCTTCTATTCACAATGTGGTGGAGACATTGGTCATCGCTATCATCTTGGTTATCCTTGTGGTTTACTTCTTCTTGCAGGATTTCAAGAGTACGCTGATACCGTCTATTTCCATTATTGTCTCTTTGGTCGGTACGTTCGCCTGTTTGACGGCAGCCGGATTCAGTATCAACATTCTTACGCTTTTCGCTCTGGTGCTTGCCATCGGTACAGTAGTTGATGACGCTATTGTAGTGGTAGAGGCAGTGCAGGCAAAGTTTGATTCCGGCTACACATCTCCTTATCTTGCCACCAAAGATGCGTTAAGTGACGTGACGATGGCGGTAATCTCTTGTACGTGTGTATTTATGGCGGTATTTATCCCTGTTACTTTTATGGGCGGTACTTCCGGTATCTTCTATACGCAGTTCGGTATCACTATGGCAACTTCCGTTGGCTTGTCCTGTATTTGCGCCTTGACTCTTTGTCCGGCATTGTGCGCTATGATGATGCGTCCGGCTTCGGGCACTAAGAGCGCGAAAAGTATCAACGGACGTGTGCGTGCCGCTTATAATGCCTCTTACAATGCTATGCTGGGTAAATATAAGAAAGGAGTGATGTTCTTTATCCACCACCGTTGGATGGTGTGGACTTCTTTGGTTTGCTGTATCGCTTTGCTCGTTTATCTGATGTCGACAACCAAAACCGGTCTGGTTCCTCAGGAAGATCAGGGAGTTATGATGGTGAATGTCAGTGTGGCACCGGGTAGTACGCTGGAAGAGACCAACAAAGTAATCGATAAAGTAGAAGCTGTGATAAAGAGCACTCCGGAGGTAAAACAGTATACTACTGTCGCCGGCTACGGACTGATTGCCGGACAGGGTGTTTCGTACGGTACGGTTATTATCCGTCTGAAGGATTGGAGCGAACGTAAGGGCAGCGAACACACGGCTGATGCGGTGATGACACGCCTGAACGGACAATTCTATATGATTAAAGAAGCACAGATTTTCTGCTTCCAGCCGGGTATGATTCCGGGCTACGGTATGGGTAACTCTATCGAGCTGAACCTTCAGGATAAGACTGGTGGGGATATGACTACATTCTATAACAATGCGATGAAGTTCCTCGGTGCGTTGAACCAGCGTCCGGAAGTGGCAATGGCATATACTTCCTACGCCATGAACTTCCCCCAACTGTCGGTAGAAGTAGATCCGGCGAAGTGTAAGCGGGCAGGTATTTCGCCCTCTACGATATTGGATGCACTGGGTAGTTACTGTGGTGGTGCTTACATATCCAACTATAACCAGTTCGGTAAGGTATATCGTGTTATGATGCAGGCTTCACCGGAGTATCGCTTGGATGAGCACGCACTCAAGAATATGTATGTCCGTAATGGTACCGAAATGGCTCCTGTCAGCCAGTTTGTGACGATCAAGAAGGTAATGGGAGCGGAAGTTGCCAATCGCTTCAACCTGTATAGCAGTATTACAGCCAACGTGAATCCGGCTGCCGGATACTCATCCGGTGAGGTTCAGAAAGCCATTAATGAGGTTGCCGAACAGACCTTGCCTATGGGATACGGATACGAGTATGGAGGAATGGCGCGTGAAGAGGCCGGCAGTGGCGGTGCAAAAACGCTTTTTGTGTATGGTATTTGCATTGTTTTGATCTTCCTTATTCTAGCTTGTTTGTATGAAAGCTTCCTGATACCGTTTGCCGTTATCTTTTCGGTACCGTTCGGCTTGATGGGATCTTTCCTCTTTGCCAAGATTTTCGGTTTGGAGAACAATATTTATCTCCAGACGGGTGTGATTATGTTGATCGGTTTGTTAGCGAAGACGGCTATTCTGATTACAGAGTACGCAATCGAACGGCGTCGTAAAGGGATGGGAATTATTGAGTCGGCCTACAGTGCGGCGCAAGCTCGTTTGCGACCTATCTTGATGACAGTTCTTACGATGATTTTCGGTATGTTGCCGTTGATGTTCTCCTCCGGTGCAGGTGCTAATGGTAATTCATCATTGGGTACAGGTGTCGTAGGAGGTATGGCTGTGGGTACATTGGCATTATTGTTTGTAGTCCCGGTATTTTACATTGCATTTGAGTTCTTGCAGGAGAAAATCCGTAAGCCGATGTATGAGGAGGCGGATCAACAAGTAGAATTGGAGAAGGAAAGAAGCTTGGCGGAACGCAGTGTGTTTAACGAAGATAAATAACTCAAATAGAAAAGTAAAGTATGAGAAAAATCATCATATTATCCGCAGCAACACTGGTACTGAGCAGTTGCGGTATTTACAATAAATACAAACCGGTGTCGGAAGTTCCGGAGGGACTTTATGGTAGTGAGCCAGTCGCTGCCGCCGATACGGCAAACTTCGGTAACCTCTCGTGGAGGGAGGTCTTTACCGACCCGTATTTGCAGACTTTGATCGATTCGGCTTTGGTGCGTAATACAGATATGCAGACGGCTCACTTGCGTGTGAAAGAAGCGGAAGCTTCACTCTTGACGTCCAAATTGTCTTATCTGCCTACCCTGTTTTTGGCGCCCGAAGGGGCTGTCAGCAGTTTAGACCGTGCGAAAGCCACACAGACCTATTCTTTGCCTGTCACGGCTTCGTGGGAGTTGGATATCTTTGGAAAGGTAACGACAGCCAAACGGCGTGCGAAAGCTGCCTACGAACAGAGTAAGGAGTATGAGCAGGCCGTGAAAACACAATTGGTGGCTGCTATGGCAAATGCCTATTATACATTGCTAATGCTTGATTCGCAATATGAAATTGCTGTTGCTACCGAAGCGGCTTGGAAGGAAAGTGTGAGGACTACCCGTGCCATGAAAAATGCCGGTATGGTGACTGAAGCCGGGTTGGCGCAGACAGAGGCTACCTATTATAATATATGTACGACTGTGCTTGATCTGAAGGAGCAGATCAATCAAGCTGAGAACTCGTTGGCGTTGTTATTGGCGGAAACTCCTCATAAGATTCAGCGTGGAAAACTGGGAAATCAGCAGTTGCCGGAGAACTTCTCAGTAGGTGTTCCTTTGCAAATGCTTGCCAATCGCCCCGATGTTCGTAGTGCGGAATTTTCACTGGCTCAGGCTTTCTACACAACGAATGCAGCTCGTGCTGCTTTCTATCCCTCCATCACTTTGAGTGGTAGTGCCGGGTGGACAAACAGTGCCGGTAGCATGATTATCAATCCGGGACAATTCCTTGCTTCTGCTTTAGCATCCCTGACTCAGCCTTTGTTTAATAAAGGACTGAATATCGCACAACTCAAGATTGCGAAAGCGCAACAGGAAGAAGCACGCCTTAGTTTTGAACAGACTTTACTGAATGCGGGCGTGGAGGTGAACGAAGCATTGGTACAGTATCAGACGGCCCGTGAGAAGGCTACTTTCTATGATAAGCAAGTAGCTTCCTTACAGACGGCCGCAAAGAGTACAAGTCTTTTGATGAAGCATGGCAACACCACTTATCTGGAGGTATTGACTGCACAACAAACGTTGCTTAATGCACAATTGTCTCAAGTAGCCAATCGCTTTACCGAAATCCAGGGTATGATTACTTTGTATCAGGCGTTGGGAGGAGGCCGGATGTAAGGAGGTTGTTATTCTAAATTCTTAAGTATACTCACTGTGATGAGAGGGAATCTCATTGCAGTGAGTATTTTTTTATTCTCTTTTTCTATTTTTCTACGAAAGTATTCAGTGAATGAGGTTGTAAAGTGATATTTAAATAGCGGTTTCCTAATTTAACGGTTATATCTTTCGCTTTTTCGTTGAAGTTTCCGGCTATAACCACTTGTTTCTTTTGAGGAGTCATAACGACAAGTACCGGAGTTTTGTCTTCTTTGCCGGTTTTATAAGCTAAGATTTTTGAACCGGGCGTTATGTAATGGCTGTAATGTTGTACTGCATAATACTCAGGAGTATAGGTTGCCGTTCCTGCTTTTGAATCTACATGGATTAACGCGTTTTGTTTCCATCCCCATCCGCTGAAACCACCATCATACAATATAGCGTTCCAAAAAGTATATTCTTCGCAACCATTACCCAGATAGTGATTCATCAATCCGAAGGTATGTTCGGCTGCTTTCCAATCGAAAGAGCCCCATCCGCATTCACTTTCTGTTTGTACATATTTATATTGCGGATATTTGGCACGGAGTTTCGGTAAGATCTGTCCGCCTTCCCATTGGAAACCGACGCCTTGTATCGTTTCCGGCATACGTGGATCAGAAAGGACCTGATCGATAACATCGTAGCGGTTGGTGTTGATTGTTCCTAAGTATAATTTAATTTCCGGATGTTGTTTCTTTAGGGTAGGAGCGAGATATTCTGTGTTGAAACGGATGATACCTTCTGCCGTCCATGCACAACCCGGATAGTTAGTGTAGCTCCATGATTCATTTTGGAACATCACCATTGAAATGGCAATGCCTTGTTGCTTGTAAGCATCGATAAATTTGCAAAAGTAATTGGCGTAGGTTTGCAGGTAACGTGGGTCTTGGATAAAATAATCATTCACGGCTAGCTGTTGCGGGAAAACCTTCATGTTTTTCTCTTTACTGCCTTCAAAGAGGGCTACATCCGACAAGGGAGACATTTGATTTTGATTACGGTCACTGCGTACCGAATAGTAATGATTGATTTTCATCCATGAAGGGGGTGACCATGGGGACATCCAGAAAGTCATGTTGGGATTATACTGTTGGGCGGCTTTGATAAAAGGAATCAAAGTTGTTTTGTCACGGTTGATATTGAAGTATTTTAATTGGAAATCACCGGGCACTTCGTCACAGCTGTACCAGTCACGTGCATAGTCGTTGGCATTCATGGAAAAGCGTCCCATTGTGAATTTCAGCTCTCCTTCGGGAGAGAAGAGTTTGTGAAGAATCGTTTCCTGTTCCTTACGGGGAAGCATATTGAGTGCATCCCATCCTAATTCGTTGAAGCAAGTTCCCCAAGCTTTGAAAACAGTCCCTTCTTCCGAACCGCTGACATCCAATATGGGAGTTTGTGCGGCATTCGTTTGTAGCTTGGCTTTCGATTTTTGCCAGGTGTTACCTTCCGTACTGCTGATCCATTCGAAAGATTGGGCATACATGGAGTTTACTGATAGTGCGAGGACTAAACTACTTACTAGAGTGGTTTTCTTTACAATGTTTCTCATGTCTTTATTCAAAGTGTTATTTATAAGTTGACTGGTGACAAAGGTAAAAAAGAAGAGGGAAATGGAGGAACAAATATGTAACAGATACTACGACTGATGTAACAAAAAAGAGCAGGTGTCAGAATAATTAAAGCCGGCAATTGCTGGTTTTAATTATTCTGACACCTGCTCTTTTTTAGGTCGTTAGGTATGTTTATGCGTTCAATGCCTGTTCAATATCCGCGATGATATCATCTGCGTTTTCGATTCCTACGGACAGACGAATTAGGTCAGGCCGTACACCTGCTTCCATCAACTGCTCGTCCGACAACTGACGATGTGTGTGGCTTGCAGGATGGAGCACGCAACTACGTGCATCGGCAACGTGAGTGACGATAGCAATGAATTCCAGTGAATCCATAAACTTGATGGAAACATCGCGTCCCCCTTTCAGCCCAAAGGAGATTACTCCACAAGAACCGTTCGGCATATATTTTTGTGCCAAAGCGTAATATTTGTTATCCGGCAGGCCACAGTAATTGACCCAAGCCACTTTCTCGTTCTTGGAAAGGTATTCGGCTACTTTCTGCGCATTGCGGCAATGCTGTGGCATACGGAGGTGCAGTGTTTCGAGTCCCAGATTCAATAAGAATGAATTTTGCGGGCTTTGGATGCTACCCAAGTCACGCATCAGTTGTGCGGTAGCTTTGGTGATATAAGCGCCTTTGCCAAATGCTTTGGTATAAGTCAGTCCGTGGTAGGATTCGTCAGGGGTACAAAGGCCCGGAAATTTATCTGCATGAGCGTCCCAGTCGAAGTTACCGCTGTCAACTACACAACCGCCTACGCTGGTAGCGTGTCCGTCCATATATTTGGTTGTGGAGTGAACAACGATGTCGGCACCCCATTCGAACGGGCGACAGTTGATGGGGGTAGGGAAAGTATTGTCCACAATCAAAGGTACTCCGTGACTGTGAGCGATACGGGCGAATTTCTCAATATCCAGCACTTCGAGAGAAGGATTGGAAATAGTTTCACCGAACAATGCTTTTGTATTTGGCTGGAAGGCTGCGGAAATCTCTTCTTCGCTGGCGTCCGGATTGACGAAAGTAACGTCTATGCCTAGTTTTTTCATTGTCACGCCGAACAGGTTGAAAGTACCGCCGTAAATAGCGGAAGAACAAACAAAATGATCTCCGGCCTGGCAAATATTGAAAATGGCGTAAAAGTTGGCTGCCTGACCACTGGAAGTCAACATGGCGGCTACACCACCTTCGAGAGCGGCAATCTTGGCGGCAACAGCGTCATTTGTCGGATTCTGCAGTCGTGTATAAAAGTAACCGCTATCTTCCAAATCGAAAAGGCGGGCCATTTGTTCGCTGGTATCATATTTGAAAGTTGTACTTTGATAGATGGGCAATACGCGTGGTTCGCCCTTTTTAGGCGTCCACCCTGCCTGTACGCACAGGGTTTCGGGCTTGAATTGTTTTGCCATAATGTTATCGGGTTTTAATGATTTATTTCAAAAAATGTTTTAATGGCGCAAAAGTAGGGAAAATAATTGTATTTTTGCCCTGTTTATGAGTGAAATGATAGTCACATGAAGGAGATAATTGTGCAGATATGAAAAATAAACTCTATATTCTTTTATTCTTAGCTTTTCTTTTCTCAGGAACAGCACTTTGGGCGCAGCAGAAAGCGACCCCGAAGGCAGGTGAGGGTATCTCTGCTTTTCTATTGAGACATAATCGTTCTCCCCAAAAATATATGGATGATTTTATAGAGCTGAATAAAAAGAAACTGGGGAAAAAGAATGTACTTAAAGTAGGGGTGAGTTATATTATTCCTCCCAAAGAGAAATCAAAAAACACAAATTTGGGAACTACTATTAACGAGCCTTTGTTCGGTAAGGAATTGGCAAATGTCAAGGTTACTTCCAATCGTCTTGCCGGTGCTTGTTTCTATGTGGTCAGCGGACATGGCGGTCCCGATCCCGGAGCTATCGGACGGGCAGGAAGGCATGAACTTCACGAAGACGAATATGCATATGATATTGCTCTTCGTCTAGCGCGTGTTCTGATGCAGGAAGGTGCTGACGTGCGTATTATCATTCAGGACGCCAAGGATGGAATTCGTGATGAATCGTATCTGTCCAACAGTAAGCGCGAAACTTGTATGGGGGATCCGATTCCATTGAATCAGGTACAACGTCTTCAGCAGCGTTGCAATAAGATCAACGCTTTATATCAGAAAGACCGTAAAAACTATGCTTATTGCAGGGCTATCTTTATCCATGTGGATAGTCGAAGCAAGGGAAAGCAAACTGATGTCTTTTTCTATCATTCGAACAAGAAAGCGCATAGCAAACAGTTGGCGAATAATATGAAAGATACATTTGAATCGAAATATGATAAGCATCAGCCCAACCGGGGCTTTTCCGGCACTGTGAGTGGTCGTAATCTGTATGTGCTTTCCCGTACCACTCCCGTTTCTGTCTTTGTGGAGTTGGGCAATATTCAAAATACTTTCGATCAACGCCGGTTAGTGATAAATTCCAACCGACAGGCATTGGCTAAATGGCTGATGGAGGGCTTTTTAAAGGATTATAAAGAGAAAAAATAAGTAGAAGAGTATGTTTTTTATGAACAAAACATATAACTGTTTGTTTTAATAATGCAAATCACCTGATAAAGCTTCTTATGGGTATGCGAATATAGATAAGTCAAGCAAGATATGCC